>Ga0335073_10013010_pt1 | contig 11666 bp, 11 predicted proteins | sample Lox_Sample_22_FD_207093 | JGI IMG/M metagenome (GOLD analysis project Ga0335073, IMG submission 207093) | Soil microbial communities from Loxahatchee National Wildlife Refuge, Florida, United States - Lox_Sample_2.2 | ecosystem: Environmental > Terrestrial > Soil > Wetlands | place: USA... | reverse complement strand
GAGGACTTTGTGACCGTGAGAGACCAGGGTCCGGACGCCAGCCGGGACCATGCCGACCCGGTATTCCCTGGTCTTGATCTCCTTGGGGACTCCGATGATCATGGCGTGCTCCTCTTCGATGGGCCGCGGACGCTAGCAGACGCTTGCCCACCTTTCAACCGGCGCGCCCATGGCCATGCGACTGCTCCTCGGTGACGAAGCGGGCCGTGTGTTCGAGCACGGCTCGCTCCTGCCGGCGGTTGCCTGGGGGGACGAGTGGCGGCCGGCCGCCGGGCCGTTCGCGCCCCTGCCCGCCGGTGCGAGCTTGGCCGTGCTGCCGGGCTGGCAGCCCGTCGGCTGGGACGCTGGCGGGCGGCGCTTCGTGGTGGTGGACGAGGTGCGCATCGGGCGGCGCATGGTACGGCCGCGCGCGGTGGGTGCGGTACTGCCTCCAGGCTGGACTCGGGCGGCGCTGCCGGCGGGCAAGCGATCGATTCTGGCTCCCATGCTTCCCCAGTGGGCGTATACCGCCGCTGCGTTCTCGGGACGCGGCTTCGTCGTCGCGGCGCTGCGGACGGAGACGCGCAGGCATTGGGCTCCGGCCCGCTTCACCACGCCAGAGCTCCCGGGACTCGTCCGCGCGGCCCGGGCGCGCAGCCCGGACAACCGGGTGCTTCGGCAACTCGAGATCTGCGCGCTTCGCTACCGCTGTTTCACCTCCCAGAACGTCTTCTACGAGCGCGACGAGGGAGCCCTGCCTGCCTCCGACAGCTGCAACGCTCGCTGCGTCGGCTGCATCAGCGAGCAGCCGAGAGGAGGCCCACCGTCCTCGCACGAACGGCTGGCCCGCGCGCCTCTCTGGGAGGAGCTGGCGGAGGTGGGGGGGCGTCACCTCGCGCGGGCGGAGGGGCGCGTGATGGTGAGCTTCGGCCAGGGCTGTGAGGGCGAGCCGCTCACCCGTGCCGCCGAGCTCGAGCGGGCGATCCTCGCGATGCGCGCCGCCACGCCGCGCGGCTCCATCAACCTGAACACGAACGGCTCGCTGCCGCAGCAGCTCCGGCGGCTGCTGCGGGCAGGCCTCGACTCGGTGCGCGTGAGTCTGAACTCGGCGTCCCCCGAGCTGTACGAAGCCTATTACCTGCCGCAAGGCTACGGATTCCGTGACGTCGACCGCTCGCTGGCGGCCGCGCGGAAAGCGACGGCCTACCTGGCCCTGAACCTGCTCACCTTCCCGGGCGTGACCGACCGCGAAGGGGAGGTCGAAGCGCTGTGTGAGCTGGTGCGACGCCACCGGATCGATCAGATCCAGACCCGTCCCCTGGCCATCGATCCGCTGCAGTACCTCGACGTGGCTCGGGATCGGGGAGCCGGCGGTCAGCCCTTGGGCCTGCGAGAGATGCTTCGCCGCCTGCGGCGCGCAGCGCCCTGGATCCGGATCGGGAACTTTGCGCGAGCGCTCGGGGAGCGCTGACGGCCGGCCGCTGGCTCGCCCTCACCCGAGAGCTGGTCGCGCCTCTCTCGGGGACGCCAGGCCGCCGAGGTCAGCGTCGGCCACCAGCCGGCCGAGCTCGACCTTGAGCTTCTCCTTGGCGCGGATCTCGAGCTGGCGCGCCCGCTCTCTCGAAAAGCCGAAGTGGTCGCCGAGTTCCTTGAACGTCATGGGGCGGTCGCTCATGACGCGCTTTTCGATGATGAAGCGCTCGCGCTCGTCCAGACGGAAGAGCGCCTCCTCGACCCGCCGGTTGATGAGCAGCTGCTCCTCTTCACGGGCGAACTGCTCCTCCTGGCCCGCGGCCTTGGAGACGACGAAGTCCACGTGGCTGTTGCCGCCGTCGTCCCCCATCGGTGCATCCAGGGAGAGATCCCGTCCCTCCATGCGCTGCTCCATCTCGCTCACCTCGGTGGGCTTCACTCGAAGCTTGCGGGCGATCCGCTGCACCGAGGGCTTCTCGCCGTCCGAGGAACCGTCCAGCTTCTCGAGCTCCCGCTTGGTGCGCGCGAGCGAGAAGAAGAGCTTGCGCTGCGCCTGGGTGGTCCCGAGCTTCACGAGGGACCAGGACCGCAAGATGTAGTTCTGGATGTACGCGCGGATCCACCACACCGCGTAGGAGATGAGGCGGATTCCCTTTTCCGGGTCGAACTTCTCGACGGCCTTCATGAGGCCGATGTTGCCCTCCTGCACCAGGTCGGCCATCTTGATGCCGTAGGAGCGGTATTCGTAGGACACCTTCACGACGAAGCGAAGGTTGCTCGTGACGAGCCTCTTGGCGGCCTCCGGATCGTTGCTGCGACGGTAGAGGCGGGCGAGCCTGCGCTCCTCGTCCTGGGTCAGGAGGGAGTAGCGGTTGATCTCGCTCAGGTAGACGGCCAGCGAGCCGGAAGTGGATGACGTCGACGCCGTGGATTGCATGCTGCCTCCTCGATGTGATGGCCCTTGCGAAGCGGCCTTCCTCATTCTCATGAACGCCCGCCCCCTTCCTTTCGGTTCCGCGACCTTCGGAAGAAGGTGGCGGTCCCATCCGGGTCGGGCAAGCGCGGCGACCGAGGGCGCGACCCCCGCGCCCCCTTGCTTCTGCTTCGAGCGCTACCCCGGTGGGTTCCCCGAAGGGCCCACCCCGAAGCGCTGCAGCCGGCGCAGCGGCGCGGGCGCATTGGCGAAGGTGAGCTTCTCGAACAGCGCCGGGCGGGACCGAAGGCCATGCGAGAGGAGCGCCGCTCCGAACTCGGAGATCTCCTGCACGCCCGAGAGATCGAGGACGATGCGCTCGCGGCAGCGCGCGGCGAGATCGGCGAGCCGCTCGCAGATCGTTCGAGCGCCGGCCCCATCGACGATGCCCCGCAGCGACACCCTCATGTCCTGTCCATCCGGCTCCCAGCCCAACGACAGCTCGTCCGAACGAGCCCCCTCGGCATCCATGTCGTACCTCCCTGTGCTGCGAACGTCACGCCAGCCCGTCTGAAGCAAGGTCGGGGCCCGCGTTCGGGCCGCCTCAAGCGGAGGTTGTTCACAGGCGTCCACAGCGCAGAACCGAGAGTTGCCGCTGGGCCTGCGGAGAACCTGGCGAGGAGGCGAGCGGCTCGACTGCCGCTCGTTGAAACGAGACGTGCAACGCGAACGTTCCTTGAAACTGGGTCGGCGCGGCGTGAGGCAGTCCCGCTCGTGCGCTCGAGGATCGACCTTGGAGTGACGATGCTCTGGACCGCCTCTGCCATCCTGACCGTGCTCTGGATTCTGGGGCTCGCGAGCGGCGCGGCCTTGGGGCCGTGGCAGCACATCTTGCTGTTTCTCGCCGCCCTCAGCCTTGCGTTCGCGGCGCTCGCGGAGGTGTTCCGTGGAAACGGTCGATCTGGGGCTCGCGCTGCGGGAGCTTTGGGGGCGGCGCTGCCCGTCGTGCCACCGCAGCTTTCGCATCCGCCCGCGCCCGCGCCAGCTCTCCGGGCTGGCCCGGGAAGCGGCGCGCCGCCTGCCCCACGCCAATCCGAGTGAGCTGCCAGAGCGGGCCGATCTCGCGCTCTGCCCCTACTGTGGCCGCAGCGCCGACGTCGCCACGTTCCTGACGCGCGCGGAGGACGAATTCCTCGACGCCACCTCGGCCTGGCTGGCAGCGGTGGTGACCTTCGAGCAGCTGGCCTTCATCGAGCGGACGCTCGGGCAGAATCCCCGCCCCACGTTCTTCGTCGTCCGTCCGGCGGCACCGACCAGGCCGGCGCCGGCCGCAGTCGACCTGCGGCCGGTGCCCCTGGGTTGCTGCGGTGAGGAGATAGACCTGGACCCCGCGTGGTTCGGCGAAGTCCGCTGTCCCTACTGCGCTGGCGCTACTTCGCCGCCAGCTTGAAGTCGACGGTGGCCTTTCCGCCGGCCGCGACCGTCACCTTCTGGTCCTGCTCGCCGAGGCGCTCGTGCCAGACGTGCAGCGTGTAGCTCCCGGCCGGCACGTCGGCCAGCGTGAACGAGCCGTCGTCACCGGTCACGGCGAAGTACGGGTTGTCCTCGACCGCGATGGCGCCGTTCATCCAGCCGTGCACGTCGCACTTGAGGTGGATCAGCCCCGCCTTGTCGAGCTTCTTCGGGGGAGTCTTCTGGCCCTTGATGGGCATCGCGTAGTTGAAGACCGTAGCGGCACCCTGCGATGCATGAACGTTGTGAAGCACGCCGTCGCTGTTGATCACCACCAGGTTCGAACCCATCGGGACCGCCTGGACGTGCGGAACGTAGGAGCACTTGGTCTGATCGAGCGTGGCATCCATCGGGGCCAGCTTCTTGCCGGAGTGAATGTCGGTGATCGCGACGATCGCGTTCTTCACGCCCTCTCCCGGACCGACGATGAGGCTCTCGTTCGGACCGCTCGTCCCGCAAACCTTGGGGTCCTTGTTGCGCTTCTCCGGCTCTAGCTTCGGCTTCGCACCCATCAGCGTCACCTTGCCGCTGATGGTGCCGCCGTTGGTGACCGCCGCCTCCGTATAGCCCGTGGCGGGCGCCGCGGGGGCCGCCGTCGGCGCGGCGGGAGCCGCCGGCTTAGCGGGGGCCGCCGGGGCCGGCGTCTCCTGGGTGGTGCAGGCCGCCACCGCGCCGAGTGCGAGGGCGATCATCGCGCCTCTGAGGGTCCGCTGGATCAGGTTCGACATCTTCGTCTCCCTTCGTTGTGTGGCGGCGCCGAGGGCCCGACGCTGCGCTCGCCCGACTCACTGGTGAGCGGGCGGTTCTTAGCGCGCACTGCGTCAAGCTTCAAGTAAAATCCTGCGGACGCGACGTCAGGTGCGCGCGTCGCCGGCCTGTTCTCCGGTCAAGTGCAGACCGCGCCGTAGGGCCGCGCCACCAGCTTGCCGTTCTTGACCACGGCCCGAGTGTGATCGATGGCGAGGTGGGAGACGAGGTGCCGGTGGTCGCTGCAGCCAAAGAGCGCGAGGTCCGCCTGGAGCCCCACGGCGATCCGGCCCAGGCGTTCTCCGAAGCCCAGCGCGCGCGCGGCGCCGGCCGTGAATGCGTGGAGCGCTTCGCCCGGTTGCAGGCCGTAGGCCAGGCATGCCGCGGCGAGCGTGAGCGCGACGCTCTCGGTGGGCGCGCTGCCGGGGTTCCAATTCGTGCAGAGCGCGATCGTCACGCCAGCGTCGAGGAGGCGGCGGGCCGGCGCGTAGGCCGGCAGGCGCAGGAACCAGGTTGCCACCGGGGCGAGCACCGCCACGGTGCCGGCCTTCGCGAGGGCTTCGATGCCTGCAGCGGTGACCTGCTCCAGGTGATCGGCCGACAGGGCGCCGAAGGAGGCCGCGAGCTGGGCGCCGCCGCCGGGGCTGAGCTGATCGGCGTGGAGGCGGCGCGCGAGGCCGTGCCGTCGCGCCGCCTCGAACACCACCTCGACCTCGGCCGCCGTGAACGCGCCCTCCTCGAGGAAGGCATCGACCATTCCACAGAGACCTTCGGTCGCAGCGCGCGGCACCAGCGCCGAGGCGATCTCCGCGACGTAGCCGGCCCGATCCTCCCGTGCCTCTGCAGGCAGCGCGTGGAGGGCGAGGAGCGTGGGGACGATCTCGAGGGGCGTGCGGCCGACCAACTCCTGGATGGCCCTCAGCAGCTCCAGCTCCGCCGATACCGAGAGACCGTAGCCGCTCTTGACCTCGCAGGTCGTCACTCCCTGCTCCAGGAGCCGCGTCGCACGGGCGACGGCCAGCGCGACCAACTCCTCCCGTGGCATCGCCCGCGTGGCCTGCACCGTCGCCTGGATGCCGCCACCCGCCCGCGCCACGTCGAGGTAGCTGGCGCCGGCCAGTCGTTGCGCCAGCTCGCCGCACCGATCGCCGGCGAAGAGCAAGTGCGTGTGCGGGTCGACCAGACCCGGCGTGACGACGTGTCCGGCGGCGTCGAGTATTTCCGCGTCGGACAGCGTCTCGACGTGGTCGGCCACCTCCGCCGACGGACCTGTCCAGATGATCCGCCCCCCGCGCACCGCGACGGCGCCGTCACGCAGGACACCCGCCGCCGCCGCCCCGCCCCCCGCCGGGCCCACCATGGTGCAGAGCTCAGCTGCGTTGTGAACGAGGAGATCGGCGAGGAGGCGCTGCGCCATCAGCAGCCGAGGCCGCCCACGCAGACCGAGGCGCCTGCGTCGCAGCTCCCGCTGGGGCTGCACGACGTGTCGTCGCTGCAGCTCGTGAAACAAAGTCCGGGGCCCGCATCGCTGCAGCCGTAACTGCCGCAGCAGGTGGGGGTGCTCGGGCAGTTGCCCGCCCCGTCGCAGGTGGCGCTTGCGGTCGCGCTGCAGCCGGTGGCGTCGCAGCTGCAGGTGCCGCCGCAGGCCGTCGCGGGGTAGTCACAGGCGCCGGTGGCGTCGCAGGCGGTGGCGCCGCACACGGGATCCGACGTCGAGCACGCGGCCGAGCAGCAGAACCCGCCAAAGCAGAGGGCGGTCGTGCACATGTCGTCGGCCGCGCTCGTCGGGGTCGGGGCGCAAGCGCCAGTGGCGATCTGGGGCGCGCAGGCGCCGTCGTTGCAGTACGAGCCCGGGCCGCAGTCGCTGCTGGCGCTGCAGCCCCCGCTGGTTCCGCCGCCGCTGCTGCTGGCACCGCCCGAGGACGAGCCCCCGCTGGCCGAGCCGCCGGAGCTCGTTCCGGCCGCCGTCGAGCCGGTCGAGGCGCCGGCGCTCGCGCTGCCAAATCCGGCCGAGGTGCCGGTCGTCTGGCCTGCGCCGGTCGAGCTCGCCGACCCGGTCGTGGCGCCGGCGCTGGTGCTCCCGCCCGCCGAGCTGGAGACGCCGCTCGACGTCGTGCCCTCGACGCCCGTGCTGCCTTCGCCCCCGCTGGCGGAGCCGCTGGCGCTGCTACCCTGCGCTTCGCCAGTGCTGGTGCGGCCGGTGGCGCCGTTGCCCGTGCCGCCGCTCGCGCCTGCAGGTACACAGAGCGAGCCATGGCACACGAGCGTTGGGGGCGCCGGCAGGCAGGCGGCGGCCGGCAGCGCGAACAGCAGGATCCATCCCGACCGGTTCACCATGTCACCACCGCTCCCACGACGCCTCCGACGGTCGCTAGAAGCAAGGCCGCGGCGCCAATCTCCCAGTGCTGGGCGTTGACGTACGTCGCGGCTTGCTGCTGATAGTCGCTCTGGCTGACGTGCCCGTAGGTCTGAAGCGCCGCGTTGTTGCCGTTGGCCAGCTGGACGTAGTTCGCGACCCGCAGGATGCCGTAGGCACCCATCACGGCGGCCACCGCCGAGGCGCCGGCCAGGGTCAGGGAGAGGGCATGGGTGGGCCCCGGAGGTTCGGCCTTCCGCACGATCGTCGGCGGAGACACGGCCGTAGGCGGGACCTTTGGCAGCACCTTGGGCGGGGGTTTCGGCTTGGGCGGCGGCGGAGTCTCTGCGAGGGCCGCGCGCGCCTCCGCGCGATCGAGCTCCGCGAGCCTGGCCCGCACCTGCTCGGCGTTCGCGGCGTGGGGCCGCGCTTCGAGGTACCGCCGGTAGTAGAAGGCCGCCCGGCGAAAACGATGCAGCTCGAAGTGGCACTGGCCGAGGTTGAAGAGGATCTCGGGCACGGCGGCGAGCCGGTAGGCCGCCTGGAAGTCCCGCAGGGCCGCCTCGAAGTCCTGCTGCTCGTACTCGGCGCTCGCGCGCTCGAAGAGCCTCTTCGCCTGGTGCCGCTCGGAGGAACTCGACGCGAGAGCGAGCGAGAGGAGGGCGACGGCAATCGTCACTCCTCCACCTTCCGATCGCCGCCCTCCGCCGTCAAGGATCCGGCGGCGTCTCGCTCACTCCGGGAAGGGCAGCAGCGGCTCCGGGGTCGCGTGGTGGTGGTGCCTCGTCCGGCTCCTCGGAGGCGCGCCGATCTGCTTGCGCGTGGTCTTGACCATGGGCTCCCTCGCCGGGATCGCGGGCAGCGGGGAGGGGGGCGCCGGCAAGGGCGCGGGAGGAGCAGGGGTGACTGGCGTGGGTGTGGGTGGTGGGGCGACCGCGTGCGCCACCGGATGCGCGCTCGGGGCGCTGGGCTTCGTCACGGGCACGGACGGCCGCGTCGCAGCCCAGCCGATCGCCACCGCGGCGGCGACCCCGAAGCCAGCGAGAGCGATCCACCTTCCGGGATGGCGCGCCCGAATCGCGGGAGCGCTCGACGTGACCGCATCCGGGGGAGAGGAGACCGTGGCGTGGCGGGTGGGGGCCGCCGGCGGTACCGAGGGCGTCTCTGCGATGGCCGGCAGCTTGTCGAGGGCAGCGAGAAACTCGCGTCCGTTCTGGCAGCGGTCCTCGGGCGGCCGGGCGAGGCAGCGCGCGATCAACGCGACGAGCTCGGGCGGCACCGGTTCGCCGGCCGCCGAGACCGGCGGCAGCGGCGGCGCCGGGGAGCTCACGCGCGCTCGGCGCTGCTGCTCGAAGCTCGCGCCGTCGAAGGGGAGCTTTCCCGAGATCAGCCAGTAGAGCACGATGGCGAGGGAGTAGATGTCGGACCGCACGTCCACCGGGACGCCCATGGCCTGCTCGGGCGACATGTACTCGGGCGTTCCCATGACGACGCCGGTCTGCGTGGACGACGGAATGCCCGTCGTGCTCTCCGGGACCTTGGCGAGGCCGAAGTCGAGGAGCTTCACGAAGTCCGGGTCGTTCTGGCGACGAATCAGGAAGATGTTCTCCGGCTTCAGGTCGCGGTGCACGATGCGCTTGTCGTGGGCGGCGGCGAGCGCGGCAGCCACCTGCCGGATGATGTGCAGCGTGCGCTTGAGCTTGAAGGGGCCCTCGTTCGCGACGGCGATCCCGAGGTCGTGCCCCGACAGCAGCTCCATGACGAGGTAGCTCAGCCCGTCCGCTTGCTGCACGAAGTCGAAGATCTCGACGATGTTCTCGTGCGCGATCTCGTTGGCGCTCTTCGCTTCCTTGAAGAACCGCTGGATGATGTCGATGCGGCTCGCGAGGTCCGGGAGCAGGACCTTGATGGCCATGCGCCGGCCGAGCATGCGGTGCTCGCCGATGAAGACCATGCCCATGCCGCCCGAGCCCAGCAGCGCCGAGAGGCGGTAGGGTCCGAGCTCGGTGCCGACGACCGGCGCGGGGGGCGGCCCCGCCGGGGGATCGGGTGCGGCCATCTTGGGTTCCGAGACGGGCAAGGGCGTGAACCCACCGAGGGGCGTGACGAATCCCCACAATCCCGCAGGTTAGCACCCACCTCCAACACCGGGCAAACGCCCGGGCGGATCCTACAGGCCGGGCACCTTCACGCCGCGTTCCTTGGCCACCCTCGCGGCGTCGGCGTAGCCGGCGTCGGCGTGGCGCAGCACGCCCATCGCGGGGTCGCTGGTGAGGACACGCGAGAGGCGCTTCGCCGCCGCCTCGGTGCCGTCGGCCACGATCACCTGGCCGGCGTGCAGCGAGTAGCCGATGCCGACGCCGCCGCCGTGGTGGAAGCTCACCCACGAAGCGCCGTTCACCGCGTTGACGAGCGCGTTCAGGATGGGCCAGTCGGCGATGGGGTCGGAGCCGTCGGCCATCGCCTCGGTCTCGCGGTTCGGCGAGGCCACGCTGCCGCAGTCCAGGTGGTCGCGGCCGATGACGAGGGGCGCCGACACGCGGCCCTCGCGCACCAGCTCGTTGAAGCGCAGGCCGGCCTTCTCCCGCTCGCCATAGCCGAGCCAGCAGATGCGCGCGGGGAGCCCCTGGAACGCGACGCGCTCGGAGGCGAGCTTGAGCCAGCGGTGCAGGTGCGCCTTCTCGGGAAATAGGTCGGCGATGGCGCGGTCCGTCACCGCGATGTCGCGCGGGTCGCCGGAGAGCGCCACCCAGCGGAACGGCCCCTGCCCCTCGCAGAAGAGCGGTCGAATGTAGGCGGGGATGAAGCCCGGGTAGTCGAAGGCGTTCGCAACGCCGGCCTCCTGCGCCATCGCCCGCAGGTTGTTGCCGTAGTCGAAGACGTGGGCGCCCGCCTTCTTCATGGCGAGCATGGCGCGCACCTGGAGCCCCATCGATTCCTTCGCGCGCGCCACGTACGCCTTGGGGTCTCGCTGGCGCAGCTCGGCGGCGGCCGCGGGCGACAGGTCGGCGGCGACGTAGCCGTTCAGCGGATCGTGCGCGGAGGTCTGGTCGGTGACGAGATCGAAGCGCGCGCCGCGGCGGACGAGCTCGGGGTACACCTGCGCGGCGTTGCCGATCACTCCCACGCTCAGCGGTCGCTTCTCCTGGGCAGCCCGCTCGACCCTGGCGAGGGCGTCGTCGAGGTCCTTCGCGACCTCGTCGAGGTAGCGCGTCTCCACGCGCCGGAAGGCGCGCGCGGGATCGATTTCCACGCCGAGGAACGCCGCCCCTGCCATCGTCGCCGCGAGCGGCTGCGCGCCGCCCATGCCGCCGAGCCCCGCCGAAAGGATCTTCCTCCCCCTCAGATCGTCGCTGCCGAAGTGCGTGCGGCCGGCCTGGCAGAACGTCTCGTAGGTCCCCTGCAGGATCCCCTGCGTGCCGATGTAGATCCAGGAGCCGGCCGTCATCTGGCCGTACATGATCAGGCCCTTCTTCTCCAGCTCCCAGAACGTCTCCCAGTTCGCCCACTTGCCCACCAGGTTCGAGTTCGCGATGAGCACGCGCGGCGCGTCGGGGTGCGTGCGCAGGACGCCCACCGGCTTGCCGCTCTGCACGAGCAGCGTCTCGTCGTCCGAGAGCTCGCGGAGCGCCGCGACGATTCGATGGAACGACGGCCAGTCGCGGCAGGCCTTCCCCGTGCCGCCGTACACCACCAGGTCCTGGGGCCGCTCGGCCACGTCGGGATCCAGGTTGTTCATCAGCATCCGCATCGCCGCTTCCTGGATCCAGCCCTTGCAGGAGAGCGTCGTGCCGCGCGGCGCGCGGACGGTGGGGGTCGGCATGGCGCCGTCGTGTAACGCCCGCGACCGGGGTGGTCAAGCCTCGGAGCGGTGCGCTACATTCCTGCCCATGGAGCCCTGTCCCGTCTGCGACGCGCCCCAGCCGCCGGGCGCGCTCGAGTGCGCCGTCTGCGGCAAGGTCTTCACCGCGGCGGAGAACGCCATCGCCGCGGCGCCCCGGCTGCCGGAGCTCGAGCCCACCGCCCTGGTCGCGCGCGGGATCGCCGTGCCTCCCGACGTCGTGCCGGGGCTCGAGGTGACCTCGCTCGGCGTGCCCGCCGCGGTGCCGATCGCGCCCGAGGCCGTGCCCGGCCTCGAGACGACCCAGCTGCCGGTGCCGGCCGGGGCCATCGCCGTCGACGCGGTCCCCGACCTCGAGCGCACCGTGCAGGATCCCGTCGGCGGTCCCAGCCCCCGCGTCGTCTATTGCCCGGGCTGCGGGGCCACCGGACAGGCAGCGGGAGTCTTCTGCGACCGCTGCGGCACGAAGCTCTCTCGCCCTCCCGAGGATGACGGACTCGAGCTGGTCGAGGGCGAGGCGTTCGACGAGGACGCCGGCCCCTGCCGCTCCTGCGGGGCGCGCCGCATCGTGAACGGCGTGTGCACCGACTGTGGCATGCGCGCCGCGTGAACCCCGCCGGCTTTCACCGCGCCGCGCTATTGCCCCCCTACGTCTTCGCCGAGATGGCGGAGCTGAAGGCACGGGCGGCCGCTGTCGGTCGCACCGTCTTCGACTTCTCGCTCGGCAATCCCGACGGCGATCCGCCGCCGCGCGTGGTCGAGGCGCTGGAAGGTGCCCTGCGGTCCGGCGCCTACCGGTACCCGGCCGCCAACGGCACGCTCGAGCTGCGCCAGGCGATGGCGCG
>Ga0335073_10013009_pt1 | contig 11666 bp, 16 predicted proteins | sample Lox_Sample_22_FD_207093 | JGI IMG/M metagenome (GOLD analysis project Ga0335073, IMG submission 207093) | Soil microbial communities from Loxahatchee National Wildlife Refuge, Florida, United States - Lox_Sample_2.2 | ecosystem: Environmental > Terrestrial > Soil > Wetlands | place: USA... | reverse complement strand
ACATCAAATACGCAATAGCCTATGTCACAATCCATCCACACAATCAGATTTTAAGGGTGAAACCCTTCTTAATATCCTTCAACTTGTCATTTGCCTTTCCAGGCGATATCAGTGCTTCTCCTCCACCCCCATCCAATTTCAATCCCTTCCCCTTTTTGAGATTCCACAACAGCCCACCTTTTGGTTTCTTCACCGTACTCAACAAATGGTTGCCCGCGAATTTAGGCCGAGTGGCAGGTGAATCTTGCATCAAAGTTGACACGCCAAATTCCGTTACTCCATGAGCCGGTGATTCATCGGGAATGGCAAGGAGAGTACGAGTTCCTGTTCCACCATTGAGTTTTCGTTTCTTTTTCTTGTGCAAACCACTCATATCTGATAACATTGAAGTGTCTGCACTCATAATTGAGCCTAGCGAGGTGTCTCTGGTGTCTCCTTCTTGAATTGTTGAGTCGGTGGGTTCTTCAATGCTTGTTGTTGTGTTTGCTGGTTGTACTGAAGTGCCGCGTTTATTCTTAGTTCCTCCGAAAATTGGCATTGAGCGACCCATTATGGATGTGTTGGCAGCGGTCGAAGGGGATGGTTGTGGCATCACAGATGCCTGTCGTGCAAAGAACGGAGTAGTCGAAAATTCAGATACAGCTGCTTGCGCTTTCTTCGCAACTGGTTTACGCACTTCAACTGCAGGTGGTGGTGCAATCACCGAAGCAGGTTTACTCACGCGTGGAGGCGAAGGTTTTATTGGTGACAAAAGAGATGGAACAACTTGTTCATCAACAGCTTTCCTTTTAACTCCTGCTGTAACATTAATACGACGCTCATCCGACAGGAGGAATTGCCTGTTTTCTTTTCTTGCACATTCTTGTTTTTGGATTTCTCCTTGTCGAGTTTAGTTTCAAGAACGTTCTTTTGCTTTTCCCAGTCTTCCTTCACTTTTGAAACTTCGGCTTTGGCTTTCTCGGTTAATTGGGTTTGTTTTGCTAATTGGGCTTTTAGCTCTGTGACTTCTTTCTGCAAAGATTTTTCAGAGTCGCGGTTGTCTGCAGCTGATTTTGACGTACGAACGGTAGCTCGTCGCTCATTCTCCAATTCCAACTATGATTAGTTGACTTCCTGAGGATATTGTTACTTGTAGTGCTATCACTTGTCGTGTTAGTGTCATCTTCTCTGAGAGCACGTTGTCGGCTTCCTTCATCCTCTTTTGTAAGGATTCAGTTTCGCCCTGAAAGATCAGCAGGAAATTAGTACTTGCAGACCTTGTAATAATCGAGTTGCTTTTGCAGACTTAATGACTCTCTTTGTGTTCGCTCCTTTTCCTCCGTAAGCAGTTTCATTTGGCCTTGCATAATCTCCATTTTACTAAATGTTTGATCGGTTTTGTTTGACGATTCAATCAGCTCAGCCCGTGCATCTTCAATCATTTGCTCTAGTTGAGCTATCCGTGAGAAATTTCTAAGCAAACGTAGATTTACCGATTCGTAGTTCGAGTTTCCTTTTGTCTTCAATAAGGTCTACTTCCTTCACTAGCCATAACGACTCTTGATATGCTAGTCGCTTTCGTGATGTCTCCAGTTTCATATTCTGCAAATCAGCTGAGAAATGAGAATCCGTATGCGTACAATGTACATTTCCGATATGTCAGTCAAAGGCTGCTTGACTGAAATGGCCATGGTGTCGATTACTTCTCTCAGGTTACGTTGCTGGTCCTAAATTGTTGATCCTAGCGCGACTGGGATTTGTTTTGGTCAAGGGGTGACTTATGTTTCCTTAGCAACCAGCGTTTTGCTGCGGTCCAAATCAAAATGATCATACTCCGACGTCAATTTTTTTTTTTTGAAAACGGCGTTCTGCAATTCAAGATTACTAGGGGAGGACGAAGGCGTCATGACATCAACACCAAAACGACAGAAGCACAGGGATGGCTCATACACTCCTAAGGAGAGTCCCGAGCAATTCGATGATCCAAAATCTTTGAAAAGAAAGAATTCAAACAGACCGACAGCTAACAACACCGACGACGATATCGTACAGGCTGCCTTTAACAACCCCTACCTCGCTCATCATCTTCCTGATCAAGGATACAGTCCGCAAATATCTGTAGCGAGAGGTCCTCTACGTGATTTCAAGAGACGGGCTACGACTGCCAAGCAAGCGGAGAAAGCAGAAGATGATCCAATCAATGCGTTTACTTTGCAACCTCGTAGTCAAACCTACTTCAACATACTCAAGAAACGAAGAGATCTTCCTGTCCATGCTCAAAGGTATTATTCTTCTGCGTCAGATTGCAGCTAATGTGTGTACAGACAAGAATTCTTGGATCTTTATCATAAGACACAGATTTTGGTATTTGTCGGAGAAACAGGATCTGGAAAGACCACGCAAATACCTCAGTTCATCCTCTATGACGAGTTACCTCATATCAGCCATACGCAAATTGCGTGTACTCAACCTCGTCGTGTCGCCGCCATGTCTGTCGCTAAACGCGTTGCTGATGAGTTGGACGTCAAACTTGGTGAGGAAGTGGGATATAGTATTCGTTTCGAAGATGTCACTGGACCAAAGACTATACTCAAGTATATGACGGACGGGATGTTATTGCGTGAAGCCATGACGGATCCTTCTCTAAAGAATTATTCGTGTATCATACTCGACGAAGCTCATGAACGCACATTGGCAACTGACATTCTGATGGGTTTAATGAAAGATGTAATATCCTATTATCTAGAATCCATCTAATTGCAGGTCTGCAAACAACGTCCAGATCTGAAAGTTATTGTCATGTCAGCTACTTTGGACGCTCAAAAATTTCAAAAGTACTTCTTCAATGCACCTCTCCTAGCCGTTCCGGGCCGAACCTTCCCAGTCACCATCTATTATACTCCTGAGCCAGAAAAAGATTATCTGGAGGCTGCTCTTCGTACTGTTCTTCAGATCCACGTCAACGAGCCGGAAGGGGATATTTTGCTATTCCTTACAGGTGAAGAAGAAATCGAAGACGCATGTCGAAAATTATCCTTTGAAGCGGATCAACTTCAACAAGAAGCTCGTGTCGGTCCACTAAAAGCATATCCACTATACGGGTCACTTCCTCCAGCTCAACAACAACGAATCTTCGAGCCAGCTCCCGGTCCAGCTGTCCCTGGCGGTCCACCAGGTCGAAAAGTAATAGTCAGTACAAATATCGCGGAAACAAGTTTAACAATCGACGGAATCGTATATGTTGTCGACCCCGGCTTCTCAAAACAGAAAGTATATAATCCTCGAATTCGAGTGGAATCGCTTCTTGTATCGCCTATTTCAAAGGCTAGTGCCCAACAAAGAGCAGGCAGAGCAGGACGTACTCGACCTGGCAAATGTTTCCGATTATACACTGAAGAAGCCTTCAAAAAGGAACTCATTGAACAAACTTATCCTGAAATCCTACGAAGTAATCTTGGTGCTACAGTTCTCGAACTCAAGAAACTTGGTATTCAGAATTTGGTCAGGTTTGATTTCATGGATCCTCCTGCTCCCGAGACGATGATGAGAGCTTTGGAGGAGTTGAATTATCTGGCTTGTTTGGATGATGAAGGCGAACTTACTCCTTTGGGGAGATTGGCTGCTGAATTCCCATTGGATCCTCAGTTGGCTGTTATGCTGGTTACGAGTCCGGAATTTTATTGCAGTAACGAGATATTATCGTTGACCTCTTTGTTGTCTGTTCCAAGTGTTTTTGTGAGGCCTGCTAGTAAACGATCTCAAGCAGACGAGATGAAGAAACAGTTTGCTCATCCTGAAGGAGATCATTTAACTCTTCTCAACGTGTATCATGCATTCAAAGCGGGTTAGTCTCCATTCACTGATTTATGCTGATCTTTAGCTGAAATGGACCCGCAGTGGTGCTATGAACATTATCTTTCACATAGATCGTTGACCTCGGCGGATAATGTACGAGCTCAATTGAAACGAGTTATGGAACGAAATGACTTGGAGATGATATCAACAGCATTTGAAGATCCAAATTATTACACCAACATCCGCCGCGCCTTAACAAGTGGTTTTTTCATGCAAGTCGCCAAAAAGGCACAGGGCGCAAAACACTATAATACAGTCAGAGACAATCAAGTCGTCAGTCTACATCCGAGCACAGTCTTAGAAACTCTCCCAGAATGGGTCATTTATAATGAGTACTATTCCTGTCTATGAAATGGTTAACGTTTAGATTTGTCTTGACGACGAAGAACTTCATTAGGACCGTTACGAACATTAAGGCGGAATGGTTATTGGAGATTGCGCCGACTTATTATGATTTGAACGATAAATCTGCTTTCCCGAAAGATTCGGAGATTAGAATTGCTTTGACGGCTGTTCAGAATCGGATTGCGAAGGCTAGAGAATTGGCAAAAAGAAAGGCGGCGTTGAGCAATGGTAAGGCGTAGTTGTCATTGTGTTTATTGGTTTGCCTCACTTGTTTGGCTAGAATGGTATATCCACACAGTAATAGAGACTCTTCATGTATTCACTTGCAAATGCATCAGAGCATTGGAGAAAATGAGACAAGATGAACTTGACATGTTCCTCGAGGCCTGCCGAAAGTTGGACCAGAGGATATTTAGAATTACAGTACTGCGCTATCGCCCTCCTAGCCATCGCCAACAGAAGTTGAACTTGTCATCAACGGTCTACCTTACCGAACTGAAGGATCAGTCGGCATATTCTTTCGATTCTGCATTCCTCATCCCGTTAACAACTTTATCAAAATTATACTGCCACCGTATCGAAGAATATCCCGCTCTCTGCCAAAAACTACACATCCGCTCATCAATCTGCTCGTCTTTCTTCTCCGCCTTTATCCCATCCCACGTGAGCTCCACATATTGCATTCCCTTTCCCGCATAATACCATGCAGGAGTATTTGGCTCACGCTCCCTATTCGGATCTCCATATTTTACAAAGCTAACTAGATAGGAATGCCATTCATCTGAATGGGGAAGGTGGACGTTAAATTCGTGACCTAGAAATGTGACGTCCATGTCCACAAAAGTGAGAAATAGGTCCATGGAATGCCAGGTTGGTCCCATATTGTATCTATAATTGAATGTTTTGTCGCCATATGCCTTGGTGATGTACTTGATGTTGCAATTGAAAATCCAGTCTGAAGCGTTAGTTTGAGTTGCTATGAAGGGCAGTAACCTCCGATGAGTTTGTCGATACGTTCCCATTGCGTTTTGTACCTATCGTTCGACTTTTCAGGAGAAGGATACAGAGCAGCTATTTTTCCGAGTTCCCACTCACTTGCTAAAGGGAAGTTATGTCTAATCAAGTTCAGAGCGACGCGATCTGTTGCCGTCGTCAGTTCTGGAGGTGTAAATATCGTTGCCTCGGCTCTACACATGAATGTCTGTTCATCTCACGTGAAAGGGGAAGTTACGCGGTATGACCTTGAAGGATACTTATATTCTTAATGTACTTTCCTTCAAGGAAAAGTCGACCAGGCAAATCAGGCACGTAATTTCCATCGACCGTCGGACCCCATGTGAATTTACCCCATTCCGAACGTCCTGTTTGTTTCTGCTGTGCCTCCGTGAGGATCTGTGAAGGTATTGATTTCAGACACTTTAATGTCCCAGGGGAAAGATCGCAACCAGCTTCCTGAGCAAAGTCGGTATATTGTTGATTCAGACCTAAGGGATCATATCTAGCAACGTAAGCTTCATGATAGTCTAAAGACGTACTGTGGAAAGAATGCAGGGGAGAATAGCATAGCTCTCTGGAAGGGGACTTCATGTTTTCCTCCGTAGCCGGTGAGATGGTGCATTATTGAACTTGCCCCCGCTGATTCACCCATTATAGTGACGCTATGTCGTCAGATGGCTTTGTTACCAAGGTGGGAGATTACTTTTTGGCATCTCCGCCGAAGATTTCAGCATGTTCTTCTATCCATCTCATGGCTTGCAATTGATCGTAAAAACCTGCATTCGGTACTCCTCCCTGTTCCATAAATGCAGTCCCTCCCATCCATCCAAACGCACCCAACTAAGCCTCAGTCACCTTTCCAACAGAATGAAATACCCTATAATTCGAGGCAGCAAAGATAATCGAATTATTCGAAGACTTCAAAAAAGTCCATCCCTTCCACATATCCTTCGTCCCAAAAACTACCATCAACATGTGCGCAACCGCAACAAAAACAAACCATATCCACCACCATACAACCAATGTAAAATAGCCAACTCCTTCACAAAACCCCTAACCACATCTCCAGGGATATACAAATCCAAAAACAGACAATCTTCAGATTGTTTAAAGGGAGTTTGTACAACAGGTTTAAATACTAGAAAGCGAGTTGGTAGGGAATGGATACAAGAAGCTCCTTCACTGCCATCTTGTTCCATTGCCATTATTGGCGGTGGTTGTGGTTTTTCCCAGCGGAGAGCGCCTATGGGTGGTGCTGCGAAACGAATGTTGGTGAAGAGGTAGATGTCGTTTTTGCTGTCGTGTTGGGAGGCGCGGTAGGTTGCGTTTGGAAGGACGAGGATGGGGAGGGGATTGGTATCGGCTATAATAAGTTAGGACGTGGTTGGGATGGAGGTACGGAGGAAGTGGAAGCCTAATGGACGGTGGGTATTCCATTTTTTGTAATACTCTTGTTGTTTGCTGGCAAGAGTTGAGGGTAAGATACAGAGGAGAAGGAAAACTAAGAGCATGTTGAGATTGCGGGAAGGAGTTTTACAATGGAACAAGGGTTAAGGGCTATTGAGATCTATGTTCCATTTGTGCGTAAGGAGATTTCGTTCAATTCTCATGCGAAGATGGTCTGAGACATTTCCCTCAATAATCAATCTCACGCTGTTCGCACTATACCACTGCTGCTTGGACTTGGTATACCCCGCTCCTCTGCGTTGCTGTGTTCAGATACATTTTAGCTTAAACGGTATTGAGACTTTTAATCTCCACGTTACCCCTTTATCTGATGACGACCGGCTAATTTCTCCTGATTCCAAGGTGATCTTCTCGCTGAGTATGTCTATATTTCTGGATATGGCTGTATTCGTGCCACAGCAGTAGCCTCGAATAACAGTGGACTATCTACCGGTTCTGCAATCGGAGTTGGAATAGTAATTGGGATCGCACTGATGATTGTCCTGATGAGCATTTTGTACTGTATCAAAGGGATAGGATTAGAAGCATTCTGGGAGCATGGTTAGTGCGGTGTGCAGTTGCCGAATACGACAGCCGATCAGTGAGTAGCGAGAGGAATCAGAGTAAGGGTCGGAATCCATCTAAATGCTATTCGCTTTGGCGTCTATTGTACATGTACTGATGCATTGAGGGATTATAGTTCTGAAAGACCGGCAGCTTTCTTCTTTTCTAGCTCCTTAAACTCCTGCACTCGTCTCTGGAAACTGAATTGTCAGCGGTCATCAGAATCACTTTGAATACTCTGCATATTGACATTTCTCATAAGCGTGTCTATTGGTCAGTCTGTCCTTAACAGGGTAGTCACCTCTCATCGGTACATTTCCAGGGTTGATAGAGTTGCCGTAATCGACATTGATTCAAGGGAATGAGTAGGTGAGCACATGAGTCTCGATATCCCAATGGTATCCGCTGTTCTTTCATCTCCTGTTGCGTAGCTATCAGTCAATCAGTAAATTCCCCTAGTCACTGATGAATTGAGTGTATCCTACCTTGAGCCATGATGATTGCTGATGAAGCTTGCGATGGCGATGGCGATGTTGCCGAGTGATGGAGTGATTTTGAGGATCTTGGCTCATGCACGCTTACGCGAAATCAGCCGAATGATTCACGAGTCTGTGCACCACACGTATTATTGGGATTAGATACAGTCCGACCAACCACACACAATCTTCAGACTTCCTTCACCCATCCATGACCCAGCCCGCTCTAAACTTCCACTGCTCTTAATCAACTATCCACCAAAGAAACCAGAAGAAAACAGAGCAATCCTCATCCTCAATCCTCGATATCAGATCATTCCAGCATCTCCATAACAGACCTACCTCCTCTGGTCTCCCTGGTGTCCTCTCAATTTCGTCTAGTCATTTGTTTCCGTGTGATCGGCCTTAATTTTCGTCCGCGTCAAGGCGAACCAGTCACACGTTAAACTCCGCAACATACCTGTCTGAGGCTATAGACGACAGCGTAGCACTGCACAACGTGATTGAACGTATTCTTTCGCGATGAAGGCTCGGGGACGAACAAATACAGGTGAACATGTCATCTTCAAGGCAACTTATAGCGGTGTCCCCGTTTACGAATTCATGTGTAAAGGGTACGTATCTTCTTCCTTTCATTTGCCCTGGGGTTATATACTTCCGGTTTTGTGGCAGTCGCTGAGTGTAGGGTTCCTGTGATGAGAAGGAAGAGTGATTCGTGGATGAATGCAACCCAGGTATTGAAAGTTGCTGAATTTGATAAACCGCAACGAACAAGGATTCTGGAAAGAGAAGTGCAAAAGGGAGTACATGAAAAAGTTCAAGGTGGATATGGTAAATATCAAGGTACGTCTCCGGATTCCTTCCACCATCGCCGATAAGGATAACAGCGCTAACCTAATCAGGAACGTGGGTACCATTTGAAAGGGGAATAGAGTTATCTGCTCAGTATAAAGTGGATCATCTTCTCAAACCAATCTTCGACTACGTCCCTCTCAGCGGCGATTCACCTCCTCCTGCTCCCAAACACATCACAGCAGCTTCTGCGAAACCACGAACAGCACCCACAAGAGGACATGCTGCAGTCCAAAACCACGTAGAACCTCCTGCTCGACCTGCATTTCCCAGACAAACTGGGGTCGCCCAAACACATTTCCCAGAACCTATTTACAGTCAACAATCTGCGCCGCCAATGCCAGATAGCGACGAAGAAGAGGCTAGTGTAGCTTCCGGCGATGAAAGTGATGGGTCTACCACACAAAGTTCACATTCGAGAACACCGTCCCTATCATCTTCACCACGCGCCAGTTCCGATGACGAGTACGTCGGTACCACAAACGGACGAAAAAGAAAACGAGACGACGTTAATTCACGATACGAACATCAATCTATATCACGACCGATTTCCAAATACTCACAGGACTTATTGGAATATTTCGTCAATTCAAAAGTAGATGATTTACCTCCAGTGTTATTACATCCTCCTGCCGATTTCGATGTTAACGCACCGATAGATGAAGAGGGCCATACTGCGTTACATTGGGCAGCGGCAATGGGACGCATTACCGTTGTCCGAATTCTATGTGAATTAAAAGCGGATATCTTCTTACCGAATAATGAAGATCAAATTCCTCTTGTTCGATCAATTATGTTTACCAATAACTTTGATAATCCAACTTTTACCGATCTCATTGCGTATTTACGACCCTCGATAACACATCGGAATAAACTTGGACGCACAATCTTTCATCAAATCGCCCACTCGACATCACATCGATCTAAATGGCCTGCTTCAAAGTATTATTTGGAGAACTTGATAAAAGATTTATGTGGACAATCTACACAAGAACAATTACAACGATTAAAACAGGTATTGGATTATCAAGATGTTAACGGGGACACCGCAATAACAATTTGTGCGCGAAATCAAGCTAGGAAATTTTGTCGCCTTCTCATTCGCGCAAATGCAGATATCAGAATTCCAAACCATCATGGTCGTACCGCTGAAGAATATATCCAGGAATACGAATCCCAACGGAATCAAAAGAGGATGTTGAGAAATGGAATCCCGACAGGAGGATACTTGCAATCTTCCCCTTTACAACAACAACCTCATTCAGCATCATATACTTATCCCGCTGCACTCCCGAATACTGCATTTCCCCAACGACCTGCAAATACGCGAGGCTTCCAAACGTATATTTCGGAAACTGCTATTCGAGCAACTCAGAAAGTCATCCCACAGATTACGGAGCAATTGGAAGCTCTGGCTAATTCGTTTGATGCGGAGTTAGTTGATAAAGAAGCCGATTTGAATCAAGCTAAACATCTTCTGTCTTCCATGGAAATTGAAATCGAAACATCGAAGACGGCGTTGACGGAAATGATTAAATTGTTTCAGGAAGTAGATCCTTCGTCAGCGGGAAGTGAAGATGTTGTTTCAACGGGAGAATCTGTTCTCAGCAGGATTAAAGAGAGAGTTGATACGCTGACCAAAGATTTGAAGATGGTTGTGGAGAGAGGACAAGCCAGGGATTTAGCATTGTTGGTGAGAGAAGAAGAACAAGTTATTCCTGCTGATGGAGAGAAAGGTCTCGGTGGAATGGAAGAACAAATGGTCTTAGCCAATGAGTTGACAGAGTTGCAAGCTGAAAGGAGGGCATTAGTGGATAGGATTGTGGACATTTATGCTACGAGTGGATGTGGTGAGAAGATGGTTGGATATCGTCGCTTGATTTCGTTGTCTACGGGCCAGAGAATGGATCAGATCGATGGTTTGTTGGAGCAATTATATCAGATGTTTAGCGAGGATGAACATTCGCAACAAGGGCAAGTGGAAAGTGAAGATGTTGTCATGACAGGAACCGAGTAATGGCATTTCAGGTATACATGGGTACATATACGATAATTCGGACTTTTCGGAATCATTTGTGGACAAAGCTTGCAGATAATAATATGTATGACAATCTCCTGACCTATACATCAAATATGATATTCCCGAGTCCTTTTTATGCACATGCTAATAATGCTAAATACCTTCCTTGAACCATCCTCGCATAGCGCTAGTTAACAATTTCCCTCGCTCGCAAATGCCCATTACTTCAGTTAATCCAACTTCACATCTCACGAATTTTCCTCTTCCTTCACCACTCGCACTTGTCCATAATCCAATCTCACCTAATCGTTCCCATGCTCTGATAGCTACATCTCGTCCCCATAGTTGGATTGCGCCACCTGGCAAAATAGTTGGTTGACCTAATGCCGTGACCGACGAGAAATGTATCCGGGAACGAGATACTAAGGAGCTATAGACTTCGTACACCATATTAAAATTGAACGATTCTCGAGCATGGAAAGTCTCAAGACGAGTTGCGCAAATCAACAAAGCCAACTCCAACTGCGATAATCCTGAAATTAACAGAATTCACGACAGAGATACCTTGAATAAGAGACAATTTTAATTCAGGAGGCGGTAATGGTTGATCAAGCCATAAACTTGCCGAAGGGATGAACGTCCCGTTATGTTGTAACGAGTTTATAACAGGAATACTCCGATTGAAAAATTCCCGAACATCTCTCGACTCTGCAAATATCTCATCACAAATCTCCTTTATACTTTTATCCTTGCCAAGTTCCTGCACATATCGATTCCAAACTTTTCCAAATCCAGAGTCCTTTTCAACAGATAATGCAGAGACACAAATATCCCAAAATTCTTCTCGCTTTTGTGCTTTTGAAACTTGCACGATACGCCCTCCGAATCGCGATTTCACGCGTTTTTCAAGGCTGTCTATAGCATTGATTTGTCGTCCGAGACAAATAACTGCAATTGGTGCTTTCCGTGATTGTGCTATGTCGAATAAGTTGTACAATAATGCTTGGCGAGGATGTGATAGGAATTCGTCAAAGTAGTCTAGAATGAAGATTACTGAGGTTGAGATGGCATTTTCTTGGGTCTCCCCCACTTCAGTTGGATGTGATAGTGTATACAGTAAAGTTGTAAGGGTA
>Ga0335073_10013008_pt1 | contig 11666 bp, 7 predicted proteins | sample Lox_Sample_22_FD_207093 | JGI IMG/M metagenome (GOLD analysis project Ga0335073, IMG submission 207093) | Soil microbial communities from Loxahatchee National Wildlife Refuge, Florida, United States - Lox_Sample_2.2 | ecosystem: Environmental > Terrestrial > Soil > Wetlands | place: USA: Florida... | reverse complement strand
GGAGCCAGCTCATTTGCGCGCGCCGTCATCCAGAACGTTTGATTTTCGGCCACGAGGTTCGTGTCGGGCAGGGGCGGAACCAAAGTGTCCTCGGGCAGCAATTTTAATTTATAAACCAACCCGTGCGGTTCGGCAAAAAATGCCTCGAAATAATACCCGAAACTGGGGTGCAGATAATAGAGCTCATTCGAACGGTTCAAAAACCCGAGCATTTCGATCAGTGTGAGCGGACTGACCATGTTGGTTTGGCCCGTTCTTACCAGCAACGGCCATTGTTGTGGCGAGAGCTTGTTCAAAAAGCGATGGTATTGCGGATACGGCAGCCACGCGGTATCAATCATCAAATATTTTCCGGCCGGGCGCTCTGACGCCAGCGCCGCCTTTGTCAGGTACATGCGCTCGGGGTCGTCACTCAAGATAATCGCGCCCTTCGGTGGCAAGTTCCTTACGACCAATGAACCGAACTGGCGGAGCGTGCTGCCGTTTTCGAACCGAATCTTTGCTGCGTTTTTGCAAAACAATCCTGCCACTGCCAGGCCGGTGATTAGCCAAACACCAGCCACAACTGCTGTATTGCCTAAACTGACCAATATTGGTGGTATTTCTCTGGCGCGAGGATGCCGCTTTCCAAAAATGAGGAGAAAGTAGCCGGCATAATAGCCCGCGCTCAAGGCGATAAGATAATAAAGAGTCAAGCCGAGTCCCTTTTGACGCGGGCTGAAAGGCGGGTCGAAAGCAATCCACAGGCATACTCCGAGAAAAATCGCGTGAATGGCATGAAACATCAGAGTGGCCAGCGAGGAGCCTATCTTGCTGTTGTCTCCGAATTTCCACCGCACAGACATTACCAGCAGTGGCATCAGGCAAATGAATATCGGCATGAGGAGGTCGCTCAAATATGCGCCGGGATTTGTTGCGCAGCTTAAAAAAAGGTGCACCACCCGGCCTTGCATTCCCAGGCTGAGCTTGATCGCATCGCCGAATGTCAAGGGGGAGTGGCCGTGCAGTGCCGGCGCCAATTGGTAGAGCAAAAGCAACAGGAAACCGCCCAAGCCGTACAGGAACATCCGGATAAGAAACCGAACGTTAAAAAACGCGAGGCCGCGCACCCAGATAATCGCGACGATGAACATCGGGAAAAGCGATGCCATCGCCATAGCTTCCACGACTCCCGCTCCGACCACTGCGGCGCTGGCATAGAGACGCCAGACTCGTCCGTCCAGCCGGTACTCAACCAGCGACCAGATCACAAACGCCAACAAGAGCAGGTCAAACATCTCACTGCCTCCGTCTGTCGCAGTTTCCCAAAAGGTCAACTGCAATCCGCACAGAAGGGCGGCCAGGAGGGGCGGAAGCCATGCGGTGGGGATCGTCAGCAGAAAGAAATCGTTGCGTTCGCGCACCTGTTGCGCCTCGGTGCGGTCGTGCGGCAGCAGAGCGACCGAGCGGGCCAACAATCCGAGTGCCAGCGCCGCGCACACGGCGGAGAAGACATTCAATGCCACCGGCACCGCGGAACCGGGCAGCAGCCGGAAGGGCGCCGTAACCAGGTAGAACAGCGGGCTGTCGAACTGCGGCGTCCAGGTCCACCCCGCCACCGTCGCCACGCGGCCCAAATTATCCAGCGAAACCCAATGATTCAGCGTCAGCAGATAAAATAGCAACATCGCCGCGGCAATAAGCCACGGCAAAATCCGGCGGACAAAGTCGCGCCGTGCGTCAATTCGGACTCCGTTGGGCATGGATATTTTGTTGTTAAGCCGCGTTTTGCGGTTGGATAGGGTCGTAATTCCGCAAATCCGCTACACATTCCACGTGCTGCGTTTGCGGAAACATATCCAGCGGCTGCACGTGCAGTAACTCAAAGACACCGTCAGACCTCAAAATGTTCAAGTCCCGGGCCATTGTGGCCGGGTGGCATGAGACGTAAATAATTTGCCGCGGCCTGATGGACCGGAGCAATTTCAATATTTCAGGACCGCAGCCTTTGCGAGGCGGGTCAATCAATACGGCCGTCTCCCGCGCAACGGACTTATCCAGCAAATTTGCCAGGACCTCTTCGACTTTGGCGGCGATAAATTGCCCATTTGTGATGTTTCGCACGGCGGCGTTTTTTTGCGCCGCCTCGACCGCCCGGCGGTCGTATTCCACGCCGGTGAAACGTTCGACGCAGTCCGCTAATTCAATTCCGAAAAATCCCACGCCGCAATATAAATCCGCCAAATGCTTCGACCGGCCCGCCAGCAAAAAGCCCCGAACGGTATGCACCAGCGCCGGCAACGTAAAGAAATTGTTCTGAAAAAATGAATCCTGGGGCAATTCCCACCCTTCCGGCTGCACGCGCAGGACGACCTTGATTCCTCCCCTGGGCGGCGGGTGCGCCCGGACCTGTGCCAATTGTTCATTGATGGCCGGTTCGGAGATAACGCATTTTTCAACGTCCTCGACCAGACCGGAGTCCCAGCGCACAAAACCGATATTCAGTTTCTGTTCAGGCTTGTTCCATTGGCTGCGGACCATGATTCGGTTGCGATACCCGAATGGCGATGGGCAGGGGATGACGGGCGCCACAGCCGCACCGGGGATTTTTCCGACGCGCTCAAATAAGTCGGCTATCTGCTTGCGCTTAATCCGAAGTTGTGCCGCATAATCGACGTGCTGGTATTGGCAGCCCCCGCATTTTCCGAAATAGACGCAGGGCGCCTGCACGCGTTCAGGCGAAGCGCGCTGGATATGCAACAATTTCGCCCGCGCAAAATTTTTTTTCACTTCCGTAATTTCGGCTTCGACCGTTTCGCCCGGCAGGACAAACGGAACGAACACGACAAAATCCTCGCTCCGGCCCACGCCTTCCCCGCCAAAGGCAATGTCCTGGATTGTCATGGAAATTTTTTGTCCAATTTGGAGGGACATGTGGAAGCGTTGAAGGCTATTCTCCTCTTGGGTCGCTCTTTTCGGCAATCGCTTCGGAAAAGATGGTGAGCAGTTCCGCCCTTGGCACCGCGCCGACCAGCCGATTCTCGGCGTAATTGTTCACGACCGGGACGTTTCGTAATTCGCTTTCCAGCACGGTTGGCAGGGCGTCGAGCAGTGCCTGAGCCGGGATGAGCGTTTTTGGGGGCGCCCGCATCACGTCAAACGCAATTATCCCGTGCAGGTCCCTGGCGCGGTTTAAAAATTCTTTTAAATCCTGCAGCGCCACGACGCCCACGAGCCGTCTGCCGGCGTCCACGACAGGGAGAAAATTATTTGAGCCGGTCAGGAATCGTTCGGCGATCTCCTGAAGGCCGGCCGTTTCCCGCACCGGCGGCACTGGCGGACGCATCAAATCTCCAATCGTTCGTTCCATTGTGGCTCCCAGGCGGCTGGTTTCGCGCCCGAGCGCAATGCCCTTGAGCCGCAAATGCTCCGTGTAAACGGATTCATCGTGCAGTTGCCGCGCGACTAGAATCGAAATCGCGCAGGCCAGCATCAGCGCCGGCACCATCGAATAGTTCATTGAGAGCTCAAAGACCATGATCACGGCCAGCAAAAGAGAACGCGTGGTGGCCGCCAGGACCGAGCCCATGCCCACCAGGGCAAACGCGCCGGCCTGAACTTCCGGCGCGGCCCCGAATCGGTGCAATACCGTTCCAAAAAACGCCCCGGTTGTGGCTCCGACAAAGAGCGTTGGCGTGAAGATGCCGCCCACCGTTCCCGATCCAACGGTTGCCGCGGTCGCAATCCATTTGGCAATCAGGAGGCCGGCGAGCCACAACAGGGGACGGGCTTCGTCCTTAAAAGTCTCGTGCAAAATATCGTTGGTGACGCTGTAACCGTTACCGCACACGCCGGGGAATTCCATGGCGATTACCCCGACAATCAGGCCTGCCAGCGTCAGCTTTACGTAAAGGGGCCAGTCAACTTTGGAAAATTCCCGCCGGCCCTTCTGGACAAGCTTTAAAAAAATCGCGCCCGCAATGCCGCAAAGAAAGCCCAGTAACAGAAACCATGGCAGTTGCAGAGGCGCCACTTCTGGAAAATTGGGAATTTCATACAACGGTTTGATTCCAAAAAACGTCCGGGACACCATGGCGGCGATGACTGATGAAAAAACCAGGGGCCCGAACATGTTCATGGAAAAATTTCCCAGCACGATAAGGGCTGAGAAAACGGCGCCGGCTATCGGCGCGTTGTAAGCCGCCGCCATGCCCGATGCTGCTCCGCACCCCACCAGCAACCGGAGTCGATACGGCGGCCATTTCGCGATTTGCCCGAGCTTTGACGACAGGGTGGCCGCCAGTTGAACAATGCCGCCTTCGCGACCGATGGAAGCGCCTGTCGCGATGCTCACGATGGCTGAGCAGGTCTTTACCAGATCAGTGCGCGTTGGCAGGCGGCCGTCTCCGGCCACGACGACCTCGATAAGGTTGGTTGGTCCTTGTTTGCCGATGAATCGAAGGCCCCAGTGAAGAATCAGACCGGCCGCAAGGCCGCCCACCGTGGGCAGCAGGACACGCTGCCAGTCCGGCAGGCTTTCCACGACTTCCACGATGTCTCCAGTATGTATAGCCATCGTGGCGTTGAGCAATAGCGAGATAAGATGGACCGCCTCGTAAAAAAAGAAGTTCACGAGTCCGCCAATGACACCCACGGCGCCGGCCAAAATTAAATGGAATGCTTCCTCCTTGAGAACCAGTTTCTCGCGCCATCGGAGCGCGCCATGCAAATGCCGGCGGATAAAATCCCGCGTCCTCGTCAAAACGCTGCTGTTTATCCCGAACTGCACGGGCGAATGCTAAACAAAGGCGGTGGTTTTGACGAGTGGATTTAGGTTGTGTCCGGAGTCGCAGATTCCCCGATGCCAGAGCGGGGTGCGTAGTGCGTCAAGTATTGTCCACACGTTGACGCGCGATTGCGGGAAAACACGCTAAAGCCTGAACACCGAACAGGGGCTGATCGCCGTTTAACTCTTCTGCAACGAACCAATCGCCGCCTTCATCTCATCAAAGTGGACTTGGGGCGTCTTTGAGTCGGTCACATGCGCGATCCTGCCGTCGAGCCCAATCAGAAAGCTGACGCGGCCCGACATATTCATGGTGCCCATGCGGGTGCCATAGGTGTCCGCAATCTTCCCATCCGGGTCCGCCAGAAGCGTGAAGTTCAGGTTATATTGTTGCTCGAACTTTTTGTGGCTGTCCGCGGTGTCGAAGCTCACGCCGATGACCTGAACATTGTCCTTTTGCAGATCTCCCATGCGGTCGCGGAACCCGCAGGCTTCTTTCGTGCAGCCTCCAGTGAAGTCCTTGGGATAAAAATACAGCAATATAATTTTTTTACCGATAATGTCCGAGGACTTGACCTGGTTGCCGTTTTGGTCCGTGCCCTGGAACGGCGGAGCGAGGTCGCCGACTTTGGGCATATCAGCCATGGCCGAAGCGCCCACCAGGAAGGAAACAACCGCCAATAAGTTTCTTAATATTTTCATATGCCGTACTGTAATGGACAAGCTGTGGGTTCTCAACAGCAATCTGACCGGCTCATTGTCATTCTCGTGCTCATCGTCATCTCGAATAATTTCCCTTTGAATTCGTTATCCGCGGATTCTGCAGATTAAGAAGCACAAAGGGCAAAAAGGTTCCCGCATGATTGAAAGCGAGCGCTTAAAAAATGAATTGAATTCCCATACGGCTTTTGCACAATCAAACTTAAGGAATGTTTTCCTTATTAAAAATGAAAATTTGTTTTTTGGTTATTTGGGCGGAAGAGGCCCGGAACCCCTGATTGTTTCCCGCTCTTTTGCCAATGTCTTGCGCCGTGTTACTAATCGTTGCCGCTGTGGGAATGCTTTTAGGCATCCTGAGTGGACGATCTGCGCCGCGTCTGTGGTTGATAAGCACCCTGACGGGCGCGGTGGCCGCATTGGCGGGGGCAGTGATGGTCATATCGAGTCGTACTGACTGGGAATGGAGCAGCCGTTTCCTGGTTGGGGGCGACCCTGTGAAACTTTGTCTGGACGGCCTTAGCGGCTTCTTTCTGATATTGCTTAGCATTGTGGGCGGGGCCGGAGCGTTGTATTCCCGCGAATATTGGCCTGACTCGGCGCATCCGCGTTCCGCCGGCTTCGGGCGCATTTGGTGGAACGGCCTGTTATTGAGCCTCGGTTTCGTGCTGCTGTCCGCCAACGGATTTCAATTCCTGATTGCGTGGGAATTATTCACGCTAAGCGCCTATTTCCTCATCACAACAAACCGGGAAAAAAGCGACGTGCGGGCGGCAGGGTGGCTTTATCTTGGGGCGTCTCATGCCGCTACACTGGCGCTTTTTGCCTTTTTTTCCGAGTTGGCCGCGCACACCGGCAGTTGGGAACTTGGGCCAATGCGCGAACACGCGGAACTATCGCCGTTGTTCTGGCTGGCCCTTTTCGGTTTTGGAATCAAAGCCGGCGTGTTTCCATTGCACGTATGGCTGCCATCGGCGCACGCCAATGCGCCAAGCCACGTATCAGCAATTCTTTCGGGCGTGACCCTCAAAATGGGCATTTATGGATTGGTCCGCTTCAGCGGTTGGCTGCCGCTGCCCGATGGCGCGGGTTGGGTGGTGTCGGCGTTAGGTGTTGTCAGTGCCGTGCTGGGGGTGGCCTTCGCGCTTGGGCAACATGACCTCAAGCGCCTGCTCGCCTATCACAGCGTCGAAAACATTGGCATCATATTGATCGGCCTGGGATTTGCGATCATGGCGGTCCAACAGAACAATTCCGAATGGGGCAGGCTCGCGCTGGCCGGCGCGTTGCTCCACGTTTGGAACCACGGCTTGTTCAAAGCGCTCCTGTTCTTTGGCGCCGGTTCGGTCGTGCACGCAACCGGCACGCGTGAAATGAGCAGACTCGGCGGCCTTTGGCGGGCCATGCCCTGGACAACGAGCTTGTTCGCTTTGGGCGCGGTGGCCATTTGTGGACTGCCTCCGCTCAATGGCTTTGTCAGCGAATGGCTGGTTTATCTCGGATTGTTTGATGCCACAATATTGCGCGGAACCCCGGCCTTGGCGGCGATAACGGCGGCTATTTTTCTGAGCATGACCGGGGCGCTGGCGCTGGCGTGTTTTGCGAAGGTATGCGGCGTGGTGTTTCTCGGCGCTCCGCGTTCTCCAGCGGCACTCCGCGCGCATGAAAGCGGTCCGGCGATGCGAAATGCGATGCTGACGCTGGGTGCGGCCTGCGTCATGATTGGTCTTGCGCCTGTCGCCGTTTGGCCGGCAGTCGGGCGGGCGATGGACGTGTGGAATCCTGCCTGGGCCGGCGCAGCCATGCCTGTGGCTTTGCCATCGCTTAGCCTGTTCCACGTATCCCTGGCGATTATCATCGTCGTTTCAGCGCTCTGGCTTTGGCAACGGGTCCGTCGAACGGGACCGGCTCGCTTGCTGACCTGGGATTGCGGGTATGTGCAACCCAGTGCCCGGATGCAATACACAGCCGGGTCATTTGCGGGCATCATAAATGAATGGTTCGCATGGGTATTGCGGCCCGAACGCCACCGCCGGCCTCCCGAAGGTCCATTTCCTCTTGAAGCGCAAGACGCGGAACACACGCCGGAAACAATGCTGGAAAAAATCGTTCAACCGGCCGCCCTGGTGGTGTTGCGGATTTCGACAGCCGCCCGCCGTCTTCAGCATGGCCGCGTTCAATCCTACCTGCTGTATCTGTTGATCGGCATCGGCGTATTGTCGTTATTGGTTTTGGTGGGAGAGGCTCGATGAAGGAAACACCATGTATCTGAACCTGATCCAAATTGCAGAATCGTTCGGGGTATCTGAAAGCGTCGTGGAAGACTGGGTCCGTGATGAGGGTTTGCCCTCGACGCAGGATCGAGGTCGGTTGTTGTTTGATCGCGTCCTTGTGGCGGAGTGGGCGGCCCGGCGGGGGCTTGCCGCGCGGGTCGGTTTTCTTGCGCCCCAGCCGAGCGCGTTGACGCCTCATTTGCGACTTGGACCATTGTTGCGGGCGGGACGAATATGGCGTGACGTAGCTGGGGTGGAAGTGCCGGATATTTTTGAACGTATCATCGTCGCCCATCCCGGCGTGACGCCGCCCATTCGCCAGCTCCTGGGTCAAAGAATGCGGGCCAAAGGCGGAGTCACCATGGCGCCCATTGGTGGCGGATTCGCCCTGCCGCACCCCAGTGCCCGCATTACCCTGGGGCGTGATTCCGGCACTGTGGCACTGTTGCTCCTGCGTGATGATTTGCCTCTGCCGGAACCGCCTGCGGACGGGGTGCCGGTGCGACGATTGTTTTTCTTTGTCGCCCCTTCTCCACGCGCGCATCTGGACCTGCTCGCTCGTTTGAGCCGTAGTTTGGTTCAAGGCCCATTGCGTGAATTGGTGGAGAAGAACGCTCGCGATGCGGAGATTTTTCAAGCCGTGGACACAATAGACGCGACATCCGGGGAGGCGAATTCATGACACAGGGATCGTTATTGCTATTTGTCCTTGCGGCGTTGCTAAGCAGTGTGATCGCCGGAATCCGATGGCCCCGCGCGTGGCTCGCGCTAGTTATTGGCGGCGCGATAACTGCAATGGCTGCCGCATTGTGGACGCTGCTGGGCAGCAGGTGGGAGTGGCAAAGCACCTTCTTGTTGGGCGGGGAGGCATTGCATTTTCGGCTGGACAGCGTCAGCGCATGGTTCCTTGCGCTGGTGGCGGCGACAGGCGGAGCCGGGGCTGTATATTCTCGCGAGTATTGGCCGGACAGTCACTATCGGGAATCCGCGCCCAAAGGCCGCATCTGGTGGAGCTTATTTTTGATCTTCATGGGGCTGGTCCTGACGGTTTCCAATGGTTTGCATTTTCTCATTGCGTGGGAACTTTTTGCCGTTTGCGGTTATTTCCTAATCACGCTGGACGGCCAACGCCGCGAAACGCGCGCAGCGGGCTGGCTCTATCTGGCCGCCTCGCACGCTGGCACGATGTGCTTGTTCGCCTTCTTCGCTTTGCTGGCGTTGCACAACAATGGCAGTTGGAATTTGGTTCCGATGCGCGAGCGTCCGGAATTGGCTCCGCTGTTTTGGCTGGCACTCTTTGGATTTGGAGTGAAAGCTGGTTTTTTCCCTTTGCACGTTTGGTTGCCGTCAGCCCACGCCAGCGCGCCCAGCCATGTTTCAGCCATCATGTCCGGCGTGGCCATTAAAATGGGCGTTTATGGCATCGTGCGATTCGGCGGCTGGCTCCCCATCCCGAGTGCCGCGCCATGCGTAATGATGGGCCTGGGGACGGTAAGCGCGTTGCTGGGCATCGCATTTGCCTTTGTCCAAAATGATTTCAAGCGGCTGCTCGCCTATTGCTCGGTGGAAAATATCGGCATCATCATGATTGGGATTGGCGCGGCGCTCCTTGCCGCGACGCACGGAGACGCTCCGTGGGGCCGGCTCGCGCTGGCCGGAGCGCTATTGCACATCTGGAATCACGGGGCCTTTAAATCGCTTTTGTTCTTTTGCGCCGGGTCCGTGTTGCACAGCACGCACACACGAGAAATGAGCCGGTTGGGCGGTTTGTTACGAACCATGCCCTGGACTGGCGGATTGTTCGCGCTTGGCGCTCTCGCGGTCACCGGTTTGCCGCCGCTCAACGGCTTTGTCAGCGAATGGCTGATTTACCTGGGTTTGTTTGATGCTGCCGTGGGCAGAGAACACATTGCCTGCTTTTCCATTCCCACTGTGATCATCCTGGCGATGTCCGGCGCCATCGCGATGGCCGGCTTTGCCAAGGCCGTGGCAATGATGTTCCTTGGCAGGCCGCGCACGCGCGCGGCAGCGCATTCCAGGGAATGCGGCGTTTGGATGCGCGGCCCGATGTTGGCTTTGGCCGGTATTTGCGTTGCCATTGGCCTGGCGCCCGTTGTGATTTGTCCCGTACTATCCGGCATCATGGCAGACTGGCGGCCGGGCCCGGCGGACATTCAGGCACTCGCGCCGATCTCTACGCTTGGCGCGGCCCAAATGACGCTGGCCATTTTAGTTCTGGCTGCGGCGGCGTTGTTGTGGAGGCGGACGTGCCGTGAGGACCTGCGTCGCGGCCCGACCTGGGATTGCGGCTATGCGTTTCCCACGGCCCGAATGCAATACACCAGCGCGTCATTCTCAGGTATTGCCGCAAGCTGGTTTCGCCGAATATTCCTGCCGGAACGCAAATCCCGCCGTCCCAGAGGCATCTTCCCACTGGAATCCGTCTGTATGGAGCGCTTTCCAGACACGGTTTTGGAAAAGCTCATCAACCCGGCTGGCGGAGCCGCTTTGCAACTATATAGCGCGGCGCGTCGTTTGCAGCATGGGCGCCTGCAATTCTACATTCTGTACGTGCTGGGCGGAGTGGCGGGCCTGGGAGTTCTTGTCATGATCGGCGGCTCGCCATGATTATCATCGCTGACTTCATCCTGCGACTCGCCTTTTGGTTGTTGCTGGCTCCGCTGTTACCCGGTGTTATCAATAAGGTGAAAGCCTGGGTGGCGGGCCGCCGCGGACCGCCGGTGCTCCAGCTCTATTACGATCTCGCGAAACTTTGGCGCAAAGGGGTCGTGATCAGCGAAGTTGCCTCACCGGGATTTGTCATCGGTCCAGCGGTCGCATGGGTCGCGTTGTTGTCATCGGCCTTGTTGATGCCCCTTGGCCCGGCAGGCAGTGTGGTCAGTTTTCGGGGCGACGTGCTGCTGCTGATTTATCTACTGGCGCTGGCGCGATTTAGCCTTGCCTGGGCGGCCATGGAAACGGGGTCAGCTTTTGAGGGCATGGGCACGGCGCGTGAGGTCAGTTACGCGGTGCTTGCTGAGACAGCAATTATTACTGCTGTGTTGGCGCTGATTGTCAACGCGGGCAGCATTTCCCTGATAACAATGCTTTCACCTTCGACAGGCGCTGGCGTGGCATTGCTGGCAGCCGGTTTGTTCATTGTATTACTCGCAGAGAATTGCCGGGTGCCTTTTGATGATCCAAATACGCATCTGGAACTGACCATGATTCACGAGGTAATGATTCTTGATCACAGCGGTCCGCCACTGGCTGTTATTCTGCACGGGGCCTCGATCAAATTGCTGTTGTTTACCCTGCTGTTGGTCCAGGTGGCGCTGCCGCTCGGGGAAATGTCGCCGTTGGCCGCGACCGGCGCGCTGGCGGCGGGTGTCTTGTTGGTCACGGTTGGCGTGGGATTGGTTGAGTCGTTTCTGGTCCGGCTCGCGTTTCGCCGGGTACCGTTGCTGCTCACCGCCGCATTTTTGCTTTGCCTGTTTGCGTTGCTGGTGGTGTGGAAAGGAAGGGCCCAATGAATGAATTATTAAATCTCGTGGTTGGCCTTAGTATGGGGCTGAATCTACTGGCAGTAGGGAGCAGCCGCTTGCCCATGCTGATTCGCACCATGTCGCTGCAAGGCATGATACTGGGCGTGATACCGCTGTTGCTCGAGCACGCAGCGTTTGACTGGCGCGTGGTTGGCGTCGCGCTGGCAACGATGGTCGTCAAAGGCCTGGTGATTCCGAGCCTGCTGCGCCGGGCGATGCGCGCGGCGAACATTGACCGCGAGATTGAACCGTTCATCGGTTTTGTTCCGTCGCTGTTACTCGGCGCCGGCGGCACCATCGCGGCGGTGGCGGTGGCGCTCAATTTGCCGTTGTTGCCCGAGCATGCCAGGACTCTGCTGGTGCCCG
>Ga0335073_10013007_pt1 | contig 11666 bp, 8 predicted proteins | sample Lox_Sample_22_FD_207093 | JGI IMG/M metagenome (GOLD analysis project Ga0335073, IMG submission 207093) | Soil microbial communities from Loxahatchee National Wildlife Refuge, Florida, United States - Lox_Sample_2.2 | ecosystem: Environmental > Terrestrial > Soil > Wetlands | place: USA: Florida... | reverse complement strand
GCAGCCCCGCGACCGCTCTGGCGAGCGCCTCGCCTGCGGTGCCGCGGCCGTCGCCGAGGGTGGCGAGGCGGGCGCGGACCAGGTCCCGCTCGGCGCGCAGCATCGGGGCCAGTTCCCCCCGCTGGTAGCGGTCAAGCAGCGCGAGCAGTTCGGCGGCTGCCTGGATGTCGGCGAGATCCCAGGCAGTGCGAGCGGCCAGCGGCCACGCCCACCGCACGGGATCGCTGCTGATCCCCAGGACGGCGGCATAGCCGAGGGCGGCACGGGCGTAACTGAGCGCAGCGGCGGGCTGGCGGCGGGCCGCGGCTGCGAACGCTTCCAGGTTCGCGATGATCCCCTGGTCCTGAGGGTCCTCGCTGGCCCGCAGCTCGTCCAGGCCGTCAAGGGCCGCCTGGGCGGCGGGGACGTCGCCGCGCAGCGCCGCTGCCCAGCCCCGGAAGCAGGTGAGGAACTCCACGTCAGCGAGGCCGTCGGCATCGGCAGCCTGGTTCAGTTCGGCGTCGGCGGCGTCCCAGTCCCCGAGCATCAGCAGCGACTGGCCCAGGTTCGTGACCGCGACGGCGAGGAAGCGGCGGGCTCCGGCCTGGCGCAGGCTCGCGACGGCGTCCCGGGCTGCCGCCACACTGGCGGCGGGGTCTGTGCCGCTCACCGCATCGAACAGGTTCAGCAGGGCAGTGCCCAGGAGCAGGCTGTCGCCGGCCTGCCTGGCTAGGCGGGCCGCATGGCGGAGGTGGGCATCCGCCTCCGCCATCCGGCCCGCTATGGCGATGTATATGCCGCGGGTGATGAACAGGCCCGCCAGGGTGGCGTCGTCGACGGCGAGGGCCTGGCCGAGGGCGAGGGCCTCGGAGGTCAGCGCGTCCGCTTCCGGCACGCCGGCCAGTTCCTCCACAGCCGCGAGCTGTTCCAGGGCCCGGACGGTGTCGGAGTCGGGGTCGTCCCGCAGCACTGCCAAGGCGGCGGTGAGCTGGTCGCGGGCCTCGCCGAACCGCCCCCAGTTTCGCAGCGCCCGGCCGACGGTCGCCTGGGCGCGGGCTGCGTCCCGGGTCCGGCCGTGCCGTAGGTGATCCTCCCGGGCGCGGGCGGCGTACTCTACCGCCACCGCCCAGTCGCCGCTGGTATGGGCGGCCTGGGCTGCCATTTCCCATAGGGATCCGGCCGCCGGCCGGCCGTCCGCGGGGAAGTTCGCGGGCGCGCCGTCTCGACCGAATTCCCCGGCTGTCAGCCCGCCGGCGGTCTCTTGTCCGGTCCCGTCGGCCGATAGCCCGGCGGCGGTGGCGTAGCTGGTGGAGGCCGAGGCAGGCGCGCCGGTGCGCTGGGCGCGCTGCCCGGCCCGGACCAGCATGCCGATTGCCTGGCCGCGGATGGAGGCGGCGTCGGGGTCCTCGGGCACCGCGTGCAGCGCGTCGAGGTAGTGGGAGGCGATGACGTCGGCGGCTTCCTCGCCGTCTTCGGGGAATGCGGCGCGCAGGTGCGCGGCGACGGCCAGGTGCCGGGCCTTGCGGTCGCGGCGGGACAGTGTCTCGTAGGCGACCTGGCGGAGCATGTGCTGGGCGAACCCGTAACTGCCGCGTTCGGGGGAGAGCGGGTCGGCGGAGATGGCCAGTACCTCGCGCCGTACGAGATCTGCGAGGGCGGCGCGGACGGCCTGCTCGTCCTGGCCGGAGACTGCCGCCAGCGCCTCGGCAGTGAACGTGGCGCCGAGCACGGCGGCGTCGCAGGCAAGCCGGCGCGCGGCCGGGTCCAGGGTGTCGAGCCGGGCGGCGAGCAGGGCGTGCAGGCTGCGCGGCACCTGCAGCTCGCCTATGTCGCCGGTCAGCCGGTAGGCGCCGTCGATGGGCTGGACGACGTCCCGGTCGATCAGCGAGCGGATCACCTCGATGGCGAACAGCGGCAGGCCCTGCGCCTGACGGGTCACCGTAGCTCCCGCGGCCGCAGGCATGCCGGGGACGAGGGCCTCTATGAGGGCGTCCATGGAGGCCGCGTCGAGGGGATCGAGGGTGAGGGTGACCCGGTTGCGCCCGGTGCCGAACCCGGGCCGGGACTCGATCAGCTCTTGGCGGGCGAGTACCAGGATGAACACCGGCAGGTTCCGCACCCAGTCGGTCAGGTAGTCAAGGAAGTCAAGCAGCCCGGCGTCCGCGTACTGGGCGTCCTCTACCAGGAGCACCACCGGGTTGACCCCCGCGAGCCGCTCTAGGAACAAGCGCCACCCGGCGAACAGTTCCTCCCGGGACAGCGGCCCTCCGCCGTCTGCCGGGAACGCGACGCCGACCAGCCGGCCGAGCCGTACCCCCACATAGGGCCGTTCGGCCGGGTCCGGCACGTACCGGTCCAGCCCCTCGGCGAGCTTGCGCGCGGCGGTGTCGGCCGGATCGTCCTCGGCGATACCCAGCCGCTGCCGGATGATCTGCGCCAGCGCCCAGAACGCGACCCCGTCGCCGTAGGCCAGGCACCGGCCCCGGTGCCACCACACATCTGCGGCGAGGCCGTCGATGTACTTCTCGAACTCCCAGCCGAGGCGTGACTTGCCCACCCCGGCCGGACCGGATACCAGCACCATCCTCGGTACCCGTCGGTCGGCCGACGCGTGGAACAGCTCCTTCACCGTGCGCAGCTCCATGTCCCGGCCTACCAGCGGGCCCTCTAGGCCGTCCACCCGCTGGGCCCCGCCGACCGCCGAGGCGGTCAGCCGGTGCGTCGCCTCGTCGGTCAGCACGGTGCCGGGCTCGGCCGCCGCCTGGACCCGGGAGGCGGTGTTCACCGCGTCGCCGGCCACCATCCCCTCGCCGACCGCGCCCAGGGTGACCGCGACCTCCCCGGTCACCACCCCCGCCCTGGCCGCCAGCCCCGGCACGCCGACCTCGGCCCCGAGCGCCGCGACCGCGGCCACCAGGTCGAGGGCGGCCCGTACCGCCCGCTCGGCATCGCCTTCGGCGGCCACCGGGGTGCCCCACACCGCCATCACGGCGTCCCCGATGAACTTCTCCACCACCCCGCCGTAGCGGCCGATCACCGTCCGCGCCACCGCGAAGTACTGCGACAGCAGTTCCCGCACCGCCTCCGGGTCGCGCGCCTCCGACAGCGGGGTGAACCCCACCACGTCGCAGAACAGCACCGAGCACACCCGCCGCTCCGCCACCGGACCGGCCGTCTTCACGCTTGCCGCGGCCTCCGGGGTCGGCGCCGGTCCGGCTGCGGTCAGCGGCTGACCGCAGGAGTAACAAAACCGCTTGCCAGGGATAAGCGGCTCACCGCATGACGGGCAGCCCCCGACCGGCGAGCCGCACTCCCCGCAGAACCGGTGCCCAGCTCCTACGGAAGCGCCGCACTGCGGGCATTGCTCCATAAAGCCCCCACCCCAAACAAATCCCTAGCCCAAGGGAAATCGCTCATTAGGGAAACGCCCGCCTTTATCGTAAGCGCCGGGCACCTTGAGGAGAACCGGGAATCACTTCACCGCAGAGGGCCTGCCGCGGTACCTATTCGCCCGCGAAGTGAGCCAGCATCTCCGGTTGCCGGACGGTCAGGTCGCGACCGTCGACGGTTATCCATCCCCTCTTTTCGAAGCCCCGCAGGGCGGCGTTGACGCTTTGCCGGGTGCCCGCGGCGAGGCGGGCGAACTGCTCCTGGGTTAGCTGCGGCGAGATGACGCCGTGAGCGTCGCGGGGCTGGCTGAGCAGCACTTTGGCGATCCGCCTGGGCAGGTCGAGGAAGACCAGGTCGGCTGTCGCGTCGGTGAGCCGGCGGACTGTGGCGGCGACCGAGGCGGCCACGGCCAGGGCCGCTGCCGGTACTCGCGCGCAGACATCCTGTACCCGTTCGCGCGGAACGAAGAGCAGCTGGCTGTCCACGAGGGTTTCCACGTCCGCCGACCGGGGACCGCCGTCGGCGATGCTCACATCGCCGAGCGTCGCCCCTGGCCCTAGCATCGTCAGTGTGAGCTCCGCGCCGTCGGCGGAGCGGGTCACCACCTGAAGCCGGCCGGACATCACCACGATCAGCGTGTCACCGGGATCCCCGGCGCTGCATACGACCTGGCCTCGGCGCAGCGTCCGCACCCGGGATGCCCCGGCGAGGACCGTCAGGTCGGCGTCCGGGACGGAACCAAGGAGAGAAGTCCGGCGCAGGACCTCTGTCAGATCAGCCGCCATGACAGCCACCATCCTTGCCTCCGGCGTTGCTGGCCACGGCCCGCAACACGGTCTTGACTTCATACGGGGTCAGCTGCGGGTGCTTGCTCAGCATCCGCGCCACGAGGCCGGTCACGTGGGGCGCGGCAAACGAGTTGCCCGTCGACACGATGGTCCCGCCGTCCAGCCACGGGACCTCCAGGTCGATGCCGGGCGCCCCGAAGTCGACTGGGGGACTCGGGTTGGCGTCGATGCAGAACGGATCGGTCCCGTCATGAGCGGCGACGGAGATCACGGAGGAGAACTGGGCGGGATACGTCGGCGCCGGCACGTTATTGGCGGCGCATACCAGCACCACGCCGGCGAACGCCGCCTCGTCCGCGATCTCGTGGAACAGCCCGAAGTAATCCTCGCGGCGGGTGCTCAGCGACACGTTGACGACCCTCGCCCCTTGGGCGATCGCCCAGCGCAGGCCCGCGGCGAAGACCATGCCCTTGCCCGACAGGCGGCGTCCGAGAACCCGCACCGACCACAGCGCCGCGTCCGGTGCGGCCCGGCGGATGATCCCGGCGCAGGCGGTCCCGTGACCGAACAAGTCCTCGTGCGGACCCTCGGTGCTCGCGACCTCTTGCTCGTTGGGATCCCACTCGAAGGCAGCGGCCCGGTCCACCCTCCGCACGGCCAGGTGGGCGGCGTCGATCCCGCTGTCGACGACGGCGACCGTGACCCCCGCGCCGGAATACCCGCCCCACGCCCAGTCCTTGTCGATGGGCAGATCGATCTTTGGCACGGGGCGCACCGCCTGCGGGGCGAAGGCGTCGCTCCAGGCTGGCCTTAGCGCGGACGTCCCGGCCGCCTTCCCGCGTAGTCGCCGACATCGGTCAGCACTGCCAGCGCCAGCCTGCGCTCCGCGGTGCCGCTGCGCGCGAGGGAAGCGAACGCGGCGGCGAGCGCCGCGAGGTCACGGTCCGGGCCCGGGAGCCGGTCAGCGGCCGCGCGGAGGGCAAGGACGAGGTCGGCTCCGGCTGCCCCCTGCGCGAGCGCCCCCAGCAGCACCCGCCCGAGGTTCGCGAAGGCATCGACGCTCGCCAGCGCCAGGGCGGCCTGGTCGGCGAACAGCGAAAGCAACTCGATGTCCCGCTCGGCACCCGGTCGCCCCGCATCGCGGTCGAGCAGGCTGATGACCCCGAGGAGCCGTTGCGGCGTTTCCACCGGTACCGCCAGGATTGACCGCGGCACGTACCCGGTTTGCTCGGCCGTCTCGCGGGAGAACCGGGGATCACTGGTGACGTCGCTCACCGCGATCGGCTGCCCGGATTGCACCACCCAGCCTGCGATGCCCTGCGACGACGATATCCGCAGGCCCGTCACATCGCCGGCGCCCTCGCCGGCCGCGGTCGTGTAGATGAGCTCGGATTCGTCCTCCGACAGCAGCGCGAGCGAGCATGCCGCCGCGCCGAACAGCTGCCGCGCCGTCTCGGTAAGGGACCGCAGCAGCTGCTGTGAGCCGGCCGGCCGCACTGCCGGTCCGAGCGAGGTAGCCAGCTCGCCGATCTCGGCCAGCAGCTCATCGGCTCCCATCGCGACCACCTGTACCGGCAACCCGGCGGCCCGGTCCGTGCGTCAGTGCGCTCGACTGCCCAGCCACATCTGTCCCCATCCCGCATACTCGGTCCAAGGACGTTATCTCACACTGGCGCTGGCTTACCCGTACGTGGCTATATGGTGGAAAATGCTGATCGATGCGGCCGGAGAATCCGGCAGACGGTGCCGCGGGCAGTATCCGCCGCAGCCTGTCACCCTCTCGCTGGTCTTCGTCCCGGGCACCGGGTCTGCGGCTCTTGTTGGATCGGCTGACCTGAGGTAAGTTACCCGCCAGTCATATACCTCGCTGTCGATGGCGCTGGAGGCGGCGATGCATGACGTCCTCGACCCGTGGCTGAACCCGGTGACCTGGGCCGTCCCGTTCTTCCTGCTCTTCATCGGCATCGAACTCGCCGCGCTGAAGTGGCTCGACCACGACGACGTCACCGGCTACCAGGCCAAGGACGCCTCGACGTCGATCATGATGGGTCTTGGCTCGCTCGTCTCGACCCTGCTGCTGAAGGCCGCGGCGTTCTTCGTCTACATCGCGCTGTACCTGTACGTCGCGCCCTGGCACCTGCCCCTGCGTACCTGGTGGTCGTGGGCGCTGGTTATCGTCGGCGTCGACCTGGCCTACTACTGGCAGCACCGCTTCGTGCACCGCGCCCGCGTCGGCTGGGCCGCACACCAGGCGCATCACTCCTCTGAGTACCTGAACTTCGCGACCGCGCTGCGGCAGAAGTGGAATCCCTGGTTCGACTTCTTCTTCTGGCTCCCGCTGCCGCTGCTCGGCGTCGCGCCGTGGGCGATCTACTTCGCGTACGGGATCAACCTCGTCTACCAGTTCTTCGTGCACACGGAAACGATCGGCAAGCTGCCCCGCCCGGTCGAATTCGTCTTCAACACGCCGTCCCACCACCGGGTCCACCACGGCTCGGACGCGATCTACCTGGACAAGAACTACGCCGGCATCCTGATCGTCTGGGACCGGCTGTTCCGTACCTTCCAGCCCGAGCTGTTCCGCCCGGCCTACGGCCTCACCCATCCCGTCGGCACCTACAACCTGGTCACGCTCCAGTACGGCCATTACGCCGAGCTGTGGCGTGACGTCCGCGACGCCGCCTCCTGGCGCGACCGGCTCGGCTACCTGTTCATGCCGCCGGACTGGCAGCCGGCCGCGGCCGCCGCTCCCGCGGTGCCCGCGGCCGGCTGAGCGCCGTCCGCACGGCAGGCCGTCACAGTTCGATGCGGGAGCCCATGATGACCGTGCGGTCGCGGGGGAGCTGGAAGTACTCGGCCGCGTCGGCGGTCAGCCGGGTGGTGGCGATGAACAGCCGCTTGCGCCACGCGCTCATCCCCGGTGCCTTTCCCTTCCGCACCTCGATGGTCGACAGGAAGTAGGAGACCTCGTCGCGGCCCAGCGGCTTGTCCGCTCCGGCCTGGCGGATGAGCGGCAGCAGCGGGGGGACCCGCGGGGCATCCATGTACCCGAAACGGGCGGTGATGTGATAGATCCTGTCTTCCTTGTAGCCGAGGTGGTCGATCTCAAGCCGGTCGGCGTCCGCCACGTGCGGGACCGGGAGTGTCTCGATGGCCAGGATGAGCACGTGGTTGTGCAGCACGTGGTTGTTCTTGACGTTGGCGCGCAAGGCGAGCGGCGCGGTGGCCTTGCCCCGGTTCAGGAAGATCGCCGTGCCCGGTACCCGCGGCAGCGGCGGCTTCTTCGTGTGCAGCTGGTCGATGAACTCGCGCAGCGATCCCTCGTCTTGGGCGCGCTGCCTGCTTACCATCTGCCGCCCCTTCTGCCAGGTGGTGAGGACAGTGAACACCAGGATGCCGATGGCAAGCGGCAGCCAGGCCCCGTGCGGCAGCTTGGTCAGATTGGCGGCGAAGAACAGCAGGTCGATGGCGAGCAGCACGGCGGCGCCGGGGAGGACGATCCACAGCGGCTTCTTCCACTGGCTGCGGACGATGTAGAAGTACAGCAGCGTGGTGGTGGTGATGGTGCCGGTGACCGCCACGCCGTACGCGTAGGCGAGTGCGGTCGACGTGCGGAAGGTGAAGACCAGCGCGAGCACCGCGACGCACAGTGCCCAGTTGATCCACGGGACGTAGATCTGGCCCATCTGTTCCTCTGAGGTGTGGGCGATGCGCAGCCGCGGCAGGTACCCGATCTGGGCGGCCTGCTGCGTCACAGAGAACGCGCCGGAGATGACCGCCTGCGAGGCGATGACCGTCGCGGCGGCGGCCAGGATCACCATCGGGATGCGTGCCCACCCGGCGACGAGCAGGAAGAAGGGGTTGGCGATCGCGGTAGCCGGATGGGACAGGACGAGCGCTCCCTGCCCCAGGTAGTTGAGTACGCAGGCCGGGAACACCACGAACAGCCAGGCCCGGGTGATAGGGCCGCGGCCGAAGTGCCCCAGGTCCGCGTACAGCGCCTCGGCGCCGGTCACCGCGAGCACCACCGCCGCCATCGAGAAGAACGCCGTGGTGAAGTGCCCGAACAGGAACGTGAGCGCGTACGTGGGCGACAGCGCCCGGAGGATATCCGGGTTGCTGACCACGCCGCGGATGCCCCACGCGCCGATCACCACGAACCAGAGCATCATCACCGGCCCGAACAGCCGCCCCACCGCCTGCGTGCCGAACCGCTGCAGCAGGAACAGGCCGACCAGGATCACCGCGGTGATCGGCAGCACGATGCTGCCCACGGACGGCGACGCGACCTGCACGCCCTCGATCGCCGACAGCACCGAGATCGCCGGGGTGATCATGCTGTCGCCGAAGAACAATGACGCGCCGAACACGCCGAGCCCGGCCAGGATCAGTGCCGTGCGCCGCTTGCTGGGCGTCGCGCCGCGGCGGATCAAGGTGATCAGCGCCATGATGCCGCCCTCGCCGTCGTTGTCGGCGTGCATGACGAGCAGGACGTAAGTGACCATCACGACCATCACCACCGCCCAGAAGATCAGCGAGATGACGCCGTACACGTTCTGCGTCGTCACATGAACGTGGTGCGGGTCGGACGGGCTGAAGACCGTCTGCACGGTGTACAGCGGGCTCGTCCCGATATCGCCGAATACGACTCCCAGGGCACCGAGTTCCAGAGCCCCGCGCGCGGTGCCGCTCCGCATCGCCAGCCTGCGCTGGCCAACTTCCGTCACGATCACCCATAGTGTCAGGCGCCCGCGTATGGCGGCAGCCCTGGGCAGGGCGGCGAGCGCCTCGACCCGTGCAGCCGGCCCGCGCCCGTCACGGAGCGCGGCTGACCACTGCGGGGTTGGGCCGGGATCGAATACCCAGGAGATGCCTGTGGTCCCGGGAATTGCCGACCAAGGTCCGTGCCGCCCGGGCGGGGCGATGGCACACCGTGTGGTGCGAGACGCCAGCTTGGGCGTCGCCCAACCCGAGTGGAGCCGGACGATGGCAATGACAAAGCAGCCAGTCCCCGGGACGACGATCTTCGACGGCGAGCAGGCCCAGAAGGGTTACGCGCTGAACAAGATGTGCATGTCCTTCAACGAAGCGGCCAACCGCAGGGATTTCCTCCGGGACGAGGACGCGTACTGCGCGCGCTACGACCTGAACAGTCAACAGCGCGAGGCAATCAGGCACCGCAACGTGCTTGAGCTGATCGCGGCCGGCGGGAACATCTACTACCTGGCGAAATTCGCCGGGATCTTCGGCTTCGACGTGCAGGACATCGGCGCTCAGCAGACCGGGGTCAGCAAGGAAGAGTTCAAAGCCCGGCTGCTAGCGCAAGCAGGGGAGCGATAGCCATGGCCAGGATCCTCGGCTGCGTCATGACCTCGCACGTCCCGGCGATCGGCCGGGCAATAGAAAAGGGGCTTCAGGAAGAGCCCTACTGGAAGCCCTTCTTCGACGGCTTCACGCCGGTGCACCGCTGGCTGGAACAACACCGGCCCGACGTCGTGGTTGTCATCTACAACGACCACGGCCTTAACTTCTTCCTCGACAAGCTGCCCACGTTCGCGATCGGGGCGGCCGCGGAGTACCGCAGCGCGGATGAGGGCTGGAACATTCCCACCGTGGCGCCGTTCCCCGGCGACCCGGGTCTGTCCTGGCACCTCATCAACTCGGTGGTAGCCGAGGACTTCGACATCACCACCTGCCAGGAGATGAACGTCGATCACGCCGTCTGCAACCCGATGGCGCTGCTGTGGCCGGGAGGCAAGCCGTGGCCGGTGCGGATCGTGCCGGTGGAGGTCAACACCGTCCAGTTCCCGCTGCCGTCGGCCGCTCGCTGCTACCAGCTTGGCCAGGCGATCGGCCGGGCCGTCGCCTCCTACCCGGACCGGGACCTGCGGGTGCTTGTCATGGGCACCGGCGGGCTGTCTCACCAGCTGGACGGCGAGCGGGCCGGGTTCATCAACAAGGATTTCGACCACCAGTTCATGGCTAGCCTCGTCGCGGATCCCGGGTGGGCGACGCAGTACTCGACCATCGAGTTGGTCGAGAAGACCGGCAGCCAGGGCATCGAGCTGATCCTCTGGCTGGCCGCGCGAGCGGCGCTCGGTGGCGGCGAGGTGCGTCAGGTCGCGGCCAACTACCACATCCCCATCTCCAACACCGCGGCCGGCATGATGCTGCTAGAGCCGGAGCCGTGACCGATGACAACCGAACTTGCCGCGCCCGGGGCCGACTGGCTGGTCTACCGTGCGAACCCGCGCAAGCCCCGCTTCATCCCGCCCGCCGGCGCGGTCGACGCGCACTGCCATGTCTTCGGCCCTGGCGACATGTTCCCCTACGCGCCGCAGCGGAAGTACACCCCGGTCGACGCGCCGAAGGAGAAACTGTTCGCGCTGCGTGACTTCCTCGGTTTCCAGCGGAACGTCATCGTCCAGGCGACCTGCCACGGCGCGGACAACCGCGCCCTGATGGACGCCGTGCTGACCGCCGGCGACCGTGCCCGCGGTGTGGCGGTGATCGAGCCGGGCGTCACCGGGTCGGAGCTGGCCGACCTGCACGCGGCCGGCGTCAGGGGCATCCGCTTCAACTTCGTCCGCCGCCTCGCCGACCCCGAGCCTGACGAGTACTACCGGCGCCTGGCCGACCTGGTAGCCGACTTCGGCTGGCATGTCGTGGTGTACTTCGAGGCCGCGGACCTGGCTGAGCGCTGGGACCTGATCACGCACCTGCCCACGGTCGTGGTTGTCGACCACATGGGCAGGCCCGACGTGACCCGTCCGGTCAACGGCCCGGGTTTCGCGCTCTTCCAGCGACTCATGGGCGAGCACGAGAATGTGTGGGCCAAGCTGAGCGGCGCGGAACGCCTGTCCGTCTCCGGCCCGCCCGGCTACGACGACTTCGTCACGTTCGCCAGGCACATGGCCCGGACACACCCCGGTCGCGTGATCTGGGGCACCGACTGGCCGCATCCGAACATGAGGAGCCACATGCCGGACGAGGGCGACCTGGTCGACCTGATCCCGCGGATCGCCCCCACCGCCGACGCGCAGCGCCGGCTGCTCGTCGACAACCCGATGCGCCTGTACTGGAAGGACTAATTATGCGAATCGCTCTCGCCGGGACCGGTGCCTTCGGCATCAAGCACCTCGACGGCCTGGCGAACATCGACGGCGTGACCGTCACGGCGGTGGTCAGCCGCAGGCTGCAACAGGCCGAGGAGATCGCCAGGAAGTACGGGGCCGGGCACGCCACCGACGACCTGGACGAGGTCCTGCGCCGTGACGACGTAGACGCGGTGATCCTGTGCACGCCGACCCAGCTCCACGCTCGGCAGGCGGTCGAGGTGATGCTCGCCGGCAAGCACGTGCAGGTGGAGATTCCGGTCGCCGACTGCTGGGCGGACGCGGCGAAGGTCGAGCGCGTGCAGCGGGATACCGGCATGGTCTGCATGGTCGGCCACACGCGACGGTTCAACCCGTCGCACCAGTGGGTGCACCGCCGCATTCTCGCGGGTGA
>Ga0335073_10013006_pt1 | contig 11666 bp, 12 predicted proteins | sample Lox_Sample_22_FD_207093 | JGI IMG/M metagenome (GOLD analysis project Ga0335073, IMG submission 207093) | Soil microbial communities from Loxahatchee National Wildlife Refuge, Florida, United States - Lox_Sample_2.2 | ecosystem: Environmental > Terrestrial > Soil > Wetlands | place: USA... | reverse complement strand
GATATGTCCGGCCCGACCGTCATGAACCGAAAGATTCAGATTCGTCGCCTCCCCGCCAGACCCTTCAGAGCCGGTGAGTCAATTCGTCGCACCCGTCATGCGGAAGCAAGGTGAGGTGAGCAATTACCGCTCGATGGATCGCCCAGGTTTTTTACTTCTCGCTGTCGCCAGCCTCGGTTTTGGGCTTGACGGCTTTCGCGGCCACGAGTTTCTGCGTGGCCGTGGTCCTCAGGGCGGCGTGGCGGAACAGCTTTTGCCTGGACTTTCCGGCATGGGGCGACGCCGGCGCGTTGGCCTCGGCGCCCTGAGCGTCGTTGGACGCAGTCGTCGCGCCGGTCGGGCGGGCGCCCAGCACTGGACCTTTCCACCCCGGAACGGGACCGACAAAGACGCGAACCGGATCAAAACGGATCCTTTCGTCCGAGAGCACGGTGTGCGCGGGCGCAAGCAGCGCCGCGAATGGGTTGGGGAACGCAGCCGCGCGACCCGCGGCGGCCCCCGCCGACTGGACCGGCTCGGCGAGGCCCTCGTCTTCGGCCGCGGCGATCGCCGCCGCATTGCGGCGCAGGCAAACGTCGGCGCGCATATTGGGCGGCGGACCTGAACCTGGCGGAAGCGATTCGAGCGAGCCGATCCCACCGCCGCTCGTGGCGAAGCCGCGATCGAAGAGGTCCGCGGCCTCCTGGTTGCGTGATTTCGCTGTCGGCGCGCCGAGCACCACGACGATCAGACGCCGCCCGGAATGGTCCGCGCTCGCCACCACGTTGAACCCCGCCGGGCAGGTGAAGCCCGTCTTCATGCCGTCGGCGCCGGGATAGCGGCCAAGCAGGCCGTTATGGTTGGGGATATACTGGTTGCCGAGCTGAAGCGCCCCGATGCTGAAGAGATCGGCGTGCTCGGGAAACTCGCGCAAGAGCGCCCGGGCGATCATCGCCATGTCGCGGGCGGACGACACGTGGGCGGGATCGTGCAAGCCGTTCGGATTGACGAAATGCGATTCGTGCAGGCCGAGCCGCTGCGCCGCCGCGTTCATGTCGTCGGCGAAGGCCTCGACCGAGCCCGAAACGCCCTCGGCCACCATCACCGCGACGTCGTTGGGCGACTTGACCATCAGCATCTTGAGCGCGTTGTCGAGCGTCACCTCTGTGCCGGGCCGGAAGCCCATTTTCGACGGCGCCATTCGGGCGGCGCGCATAGACATGACGAGCGGCGTGTCGAGGGTGAGCTTGCCGCTGCGCACCGCGTCGAGGGCGACATAGACGGTCATCAGCTTGGTGAGCGACGCCGGATACCAGGGGGCGGTCGCCTCGTTAGCCGCCAAGACCTGGTCGCTGTCGGCGTCGACGACCAGATAGGGCGTCGCCCGCGCCGAGACGGCTCCGATCGCCAGCATCGCGGCAAGGCCGATGAACGCCCGCCGTCCGGTCGAGCCCCCGCCAAATGCTGTCATTGCGTCCCCGCGAACGTCCCACGCAAGCCTGTTCCTAGAGGAGAATGGCTGCAATCTCAAGCCGCGGGCGGGGGTCCAAGTCCGCCTCGATGGGACGCCTAGACGATGTGGAACCGCTGTCGCTTCAACGGGTCCTCAGCCGCTCCCGGGGGAAACGGCCCGGCGAGAAGGTCGCCGCAGCGCTGGGCGAGCCTGGTCAGCGCCGCTTCCGTCGCCCCGCCGGCGAGAGGGCCGAGCGCTTCATCGACCGCCGCCTGCCATTGATCGTGAGGGATGGCCCGGGCGGCGTCCTCGGCCGGAAGGATGCGGACGTAATGCTCGGCGAGCGACACATAGACGAGCGCGCCGCATTGCGACCGGTCAATGCCGCGCAGGACGAACTGGGCGAGCGCCGCCCGATGGCCGGCCGCGCGCGCCCAGCGCTTCGGAACGAGCCAGCGCCGGATTGGAGGCAGCGCGCCGATGACCGCGGCGAGAATGGCGACGAGGAGCTGGGCGACATAGATGCGCTGGGCGGAAAGCTCAGTGAACAGCAAGAGCGGCAATGGCGTGGCGAGCGCGAGGATGCAGGCGCCGAGCAGGAACTCGGCGTCGCGGGAAGCGGAAGCGCCGGCAAGCACGCAGACGAGGGGCGCGCGGGTCCTGAGCTGGGCCTGATCGAACGCCGCCTCGACGCGCGCCGCCTCGGCCTCATCGAGGATCATCACCAGCCTCCCGAGGCGCCGCCGCCGCCCGACGAACCGCCGCCGCCGGAAAAGCCGCCGCCGAACCCTCCGCCGCCGCCGAAGCCGCCGCCGCCCCTGAAGCCGCCGCCAAAGCCGCCCCCGCCCATCGGGATGAAGATGACATTGCCGCCGCCGCGCCGGGCCATCCGCGAGAAGACGAACATGAGGAAGAGGAAAATGAGGAACGGCGCGATGGCGTCGAACAAGGTCGAGTCGCGCTCGGGGCGCATGTCGGCCGGCTTCGGCTTCCATTCGGCCGAGTCGGTGGTGAGCGCGGTGATGATGTCGTCGACGCCGCGAGAGACGCCGCCGTCGAAGTCGCCGGCCTTGAACCGGGGGGCAATGGCGTTGGAAATGATGATGCTGGAGACGGCGTCGGTCAGCGTGCCCTCGAGGCCATAGCCGACCTCGATGCGCACCCGTCGCTCGTTCGGCGCGATCAGGAGAAGGACGCCGTTGTTCTTCTTCGCCTCGCCCAGTTTCCAGGCGCGGAAGAGCTCATTGGCGTAGGGCTCGATCTCCTCGCCGCCGAGCGAGGAAACCGTCGCGACGACGAGCTGGATGCCGGACTTCTGCTCGAGATCGGCAAGCTTGCGCTCGAGGTCGGCCGCAGTCACGGGCGAGAGGATCTTCGCCTGGTCGACCACTCTTCCGGTGAGCGGCGGGAAACTCGCCGCCGCAAGCGCCGCCGCGACCCATAGCGCCGCAATGAGAGCGCCGATCAGGGTCCGCGGCCAGAGGCGAGGCATCCGGACGCTCCCCGTTCGAAGACTAGAACTTCACCTTCGGCGCCGCCTGGGCTCCGGAGTCGGCGGTGAACGGAACGAGGGGCTTGATCGAACGGAACACCGTCTGCGCCCAGAGCACCGTCGGGAAGGTCCTGAGCGTGGTGTTGAAGTCCTGCACCGCGGCAATGTAGTCGCGGCGGGCGACGGCGATCCGGTTCTCGGTCCCCTCGAGCTGGGACTGCAGGGCGAGGAAGTTCTGGTTCGATTTGAGGTCCGGATAGTTTTCGCTGACCGCGAGCAATCGCCCCAAGGCGCCGGTGAGCTGGGCTTGCGCATCCTGCAACGCCTTCACTTTCGCGGGATCCGTGAGGTCATCGGCGGTAAGGTTGATCGCGGTCGCCTTGGCGCGCGCCTCGGTGACTGCGGTCAGGACGTCCTTCTCCTGCTTGGCGTAGCCCTGGACGGTGGCGACGAGATTGGGGACGAGGTCGGCGCGGCGCTGATACTGGTTCTGGACTTCGGCCCATGCCGCGTTGGCGGCCTCTTGCTTGGTGGGGATGACATTGTAGCCGCAGGCCGAGACTGAAACGGCGATCAGCGCCAGGCCAGCGAGCGATCGCAACCGTTGAAGCAAGCGCATGGCAAACCCCCTCCCAAACCAGGACCCTGACGCGTCGCGGGCCGGCGGCGATAGTACCGCGCCCGTCGCGATAAGGCCAACGCCACAGAGCCGCACCAGCCTTCGACAGCTTGATCGCGAGGCCCGCATTCACTAGAACCCCCGGCCATCGGCGCGGGCGACCCCGGCGTCCGACCCTCTCAATCGTGCGCGAAGCCGCGTTTGGCGCGCGAGACCCCAGGATGAGACATGCGCGTTTACTACGACCGGGATTCGGATCTCAATTTGATCAAGGGCAAAAAGGTAGCCGTCATCGGCTACGGCAGCCAGGGGCACGCCCATCTCCTCAACATGCGCGACAGCGGGGTCAAGGACATCGCGGTCGCGCTTAGGCCCGACTCAGCCTCGGCGAAAAAGGCGGAAGCCGAAGGCATCAAGGTGATGAAGGTCGCCGACGCCGCGAAATGGGCCGACATCGTGATGATGCTGACCCCGGACGAATTGCAGGCCGACATCTATCGCGACGCGCTCGCCCCGAACATGAAGAAGGGCGCGGCCTTGATGTTCGCCCATGGGCTCAACGTCCACTTCAACCTGATCGAGCCGCGCGCCGATCTCGACGTCTTGATGGTCGCGCCCAAGGGCCCCGGCCACACGGTGCGCTCCGAATACAAGCGCGGCGGCGGCGTGCCGTGCCTCATCGCGATCCATCAGAACGCGAGCGGCAACGCCCACGATCTCGGCCTTTCCTATGCCTCCGCGATCGGCGGCGGACGGGCCGGCGTCATCGAGACGTCGTTTCGGGAGGAATGCGAGACCGATCTCTTCGGCGAGCAGGTGGTGTTGTGCGGCGGCCTGGTCGAATTGATCCGCGGCGGCTACGAGACCCTGGTCGAGGCCGGATATGCGCCGGAAATGGCCTATTTCGAGTGCCTGCACGAGGTGAAGCTGATCGTCGACCTCATCTACGAGGGCGGCATCGCCAACATGAACTATTCGATCTCCAACACCGCCGAATATGGCGAATATGTCTCGGGGCCGCGCATCATCAACCCGGCGGCCAAGGCCGAGATGAAGCGCGTCCTCGACGACATCCAGTCGGGCAAGTTCACCCGCGACTGGATGCTCGAGAACCGGGTCAACCAGACCTCGTTCAAGGCGATGCGCGCCCGCGCCAACGCTCATCCGATCGAAGATGTGGGCGAAAAACTGCGCGCCATGATGCCTTGGATCGGCAAGAACAAGCTCGTCGACAAGGCCAGGAACTGACGCGCGCCGGCGCGAGCGCGCCGTCAGGCGCGGGCGGCGGCTTTCATCGCCCCTTTCCGCTGGACAGCCTGATGCGCCTTTGCTAAACGCCGGCCTTCGTCGCGCGGGGTAAGCGCTGCGAAAGCGATGGGCGCATAGCTCAGTTGGTAGAGCAGCTGACTCTTAATCAGCGGGTCCAAGGTTCGAGCCCTTGTGCGCCCACCATCGAAATCAAAGAAAAGATTGGCATTTTGCCTTTAGTGCAATTGGTGATTGCACCCTATGCTTACGCGGACCCCAAGCGAAAGAGCGCCTTGGGTATTACGGGATTACGGTGCGGGATTACGTGCGGGATTACGGTGTGGATTACGGTGACACATGCATATTTGTGCGAAATGTAAAATCCCCTCATGTTCCCTGGCCCCTTGGACCCCGAAGGCGGGAGACCGAACGTTCCGTTCGGTCATGTGACGCGCGTCACAGCGGCGTCCGCGGGATCGTGATCTAAAATAAAAGCATTTTGAGCGAGGGATTGGATCATGGATACGAACGCTCTTGAACGCGAACGCCCCGTCGCGAAAGGAAGGGCCATGACGACATCACGGGAAGACCCGCTCGAGGTTGTGCGGCGGGCGTTCGAAGCCTTTGAGGCTGGAGACGTCGATGGGCTGAAGAAAGTTCTCGCGCCGAAGGTGCGTTATCGCGTCGCGCCGGCGGGCAGATTTACCGGCGACTATCGCGGCGCCGCGGCGGTCATGGCGTTCTTCGGCCAGATCGCCCGCGAGACGGAGGGGAGCTTTCGGGTGAGCCCGGTCGAGATGGCGGCAAGCGGCAATCGGGTATTCGTGCTCTACAAAGTCAGCGGGCGGCGCGGCGGCAAGTCGCTTGACAGCGCCGACGTCGGAGTCTTCACCGTGACTGACGGCGCCGTCGCCGAAGCCACCTTCTATCAGAGCGACTATCCGGCTCACGCCGCCTTCTGGGCGTAGCGCAGACGCGGTTCGTAGCCCGTCGATAGGCGGGCGTCCCTCTGGACGCCCTTTTGGACCACGTAGCCGCGCTCATCGAGCGCGGCTACAATCGGCCTCCGCGCTCAAAACGCCTGCTCGAGTTCCGCCGCGCCGTCCTTCACCGGTCCGCCGTGTCGACGGTGATCGAGCTCCCGTAGACTCGCGAAACGCAGGTGCAGAGCTTCAAATTCTGCGCCTTCTCCGCGTCGCTGAAAAAGACGTCGCGATGGTCGACGATTCCGTCGACGGCCAGGATCGTGAGCGCGCAGAGGCCGCATTCGCCGCGCCGGCAGTCGAAAATCATGCCGACATTCGCGTCCTCGAGCGCTTCCAGCATGGTCTGGTTCGCGTCGACGACGATCTCCCTGCCGAGCCGCGGAATCCTCACAACGAACGGGACGGACGGATGCTCGCCGCTGCTGCCGAAGGTCTCGAAGCGCAGGCGGTCGACCGGCCGGCCGCTCGCCCGCCAGCACCGCTTCGCTTCTTCCAGCATGCCGATCGGACCGCAGACATAGAGCTCGCCTTCGGGATCAAGCCGCTCGATCTCGGCGGCGATGTCGACGCGGCGCCCCTCGGCGCTCAAGAACACGTCAAGACGATCGCCGAGGCGCTCGGCGAGTTCCTTGGCCAGCGCCAGGTCGCCGCGGCTCCGGCACGCATAGAGGAGGCGAAAGCGCGCGCCGGCTTCTGCGAGCGCAAGCGCGTGGGCGAAGATCGGCGTGATCCCGATGCCGCCGGCGATGAGGAGGTATTCCGGCCGCCCGAGCGCGAGATGGAAGTGGTTCGCGGGCGCGGAGAGCGCGATCCGGGCGCCCGGCGCGAGCGACCACATATAGGCCGAGCCGCCTCGCGTGTTCTTAAGCAGCTTGACCGCGATTCGATAGGCCCCATCGGCGCACGGCCCGACGATCGAATAGGACCGGACGTCGGGCCGGCCGCGGATCATGACCGAGACGTTGATATGGCTTCCGGGCGAGGGGGCGACGAATTCGCCGGAAGGCTCGATCTCGATCAGGCGAATGGCGGGAGTGAGATCGCGGGTCGCGCGAACCGTTCCGTCGCGCAGCTCGATCAACTCCGCCATCGGCGCCGCCTATTCCGCCGCCTGATGCGCGCCGGCCGGTCCCTGCTCGCGCGCCAGCATCCCGTCAATGAGCCTGCGGGCCCACAGAGCCCCCGCGTCGATGTTGAGATTATAGAAGGGTGAGCGCGGGTTGCGGTCGATCGCCCGCTGCTGCGCCTCGAGCACGACGTGGTCCTGGTCGTAGACGCCCTTGCCTTCGTTGACGTGGGCGCGCTGAAGGTCGCGGGTCAATTGCTCATCGTCGGTTTTGAACGTGCGGACGAAGTTCCAGAAATAATGGCAGCTTGTTTCCGTCTCCGGCGCGAGCGCGGCGAGGAAGGCGCCGTTCACGCCCTGCGATCGGTCGCCCTCGCGCGCGCCCGTTCCGGTCGGCGCGACGCCGACGTCGCCGACCACCACCGCAGGCGCCTCGAACGTCACGATCTGCCAGCGGTCGGCGCGCCCGGGCTTGCCGAGTTGCCTCGCCCAGAACGGCGGTGGTTCGATGCCGATCATCCAGCGGGTCATCGTCGCGGTGCGATCGGTGTGGGTCACCTCGAACGGCGTATCGAGGATGGCGTCGTCGCCGATGCTGCCGGCGTGAACGTAGGTTTCGTGGGTGAGATCCATGAGGTTGTCGATCACCAGCCGGTAGTCGCATTTGAGCGAGTAGAAGGTCCCGCCCTCGCCCTTCCATTCCCGCCCGTCGTTCCAGTGAAAATCAGGCATGAGTGCAGGATCGGCGAGGGCCGGATCGCCCGGCCAGACCCAGATCAGCCGATGGCGCTCGACGAGCGGATAGCTGCGCACCGCGGCCGAGGGGTTGATCGTCTTCTGCGCCGGCATGTGGGTGCAGCGCCCGGCCGAATTAAACACGAGGCCATGATAGCCGCACACGACTTGATCGCCGGCGAGCCGGCCCATCGAGAGCGGCAACAGGCGATGCCAGCAGGCGTCTTCGAGCGCCGCGACGGCGCCGTCGGCCCGCCGGTAGAGCACGATGTCATGGCCGCAGATCGTCCGCGCCGAAAGCGCGCGGCCGATTTCTTGGCTCCAGGCTGCGGGATACCACGCGTTCAAGGGGAAGGGCCTGCCGCTCGCCATTCGTGTCCTCCCGATCCGGCCGATGGCCTTCGTTGCCGGCCGTCGCGAAATCTGCGCCCGATGCAGCCGCTCCGCAAGCCGGGCGGGATCGCGCTCGCGAGCCTCAGCCATCCTCCCCTGTGGAGCGGGGAGGGCCATGCGAAACGAGCGGGGGAGAAACGTCCCTCGGATCGGAGCGCGAGCCGTTCAGAAAAAAATTCTCATGCAAATGCTTGCGTAAATCAGAAGCTACGTGTTATCCTGTTCCCAATCGCCGCAGCGAACGCCCTGCCCAAAAGGCGAGGCGGGCGGAGAGACGACGAGGAGGAAAAAGGATTTGAATCGCGCGCAACCCATTGAAAAGTCCCGATTCCAAAAAATAAAAGAAAGCGAAAAGAGGCCTTTTCATTTTCGTCGACTTTCGTTCATTTTCGTGGGCTTTCGCCCAAGCCGATGCGGCGCGTCGCCGATTAGGAGGAAAGCTTGACCAGTCTGTTCGACCTCGCCGGACGCGTCGCGATCGTCACCGGTTCGTCCCGCGGCATCGGCCGCGCCATCGCCGAGCGCCTCGCCGAGCACGGCGCGAGCGTCGTCATCTCGTCGCGCAAGGCGGACGCCTGCGCCGAGACCGCAACCGCGATCAATCGCGCGCTCAAGCGCGACGCGGCGAAGCCGATCGCCGCCAACATCTCGTCGAAAGAGGACCTTCAGCGCCTGGTGGACGAAACGGCGGGCGCATTCGGCCGCATCGACATTCTCGTCTGCAACGCGGCCTCCAATCCCTATTACGGCGCAATGGACGGCATCTCGGACGCGCAGTTTCGCAAGATCCTCGACAACAACGTGCTCGCCAGCCACTGGCTGATCCATATGGTCGCGCCGGGCATGATCGAACGCAAGGACGGCTCGATCATCATCGTCTCATCGGTCGGCGGGCTGAAGGGCTCGAAAGTGCTCGGCGCCTACAACATTTCCAAGGCCGCCGATTTTCAGCTCGCGCGCAATCTCGCGGTCGAGTTCGGAAGGAGCAACGTGCGGGTCAATTGCATCGCGCCGGGCCTCATCAGAACCGACTTCGCCCGCGCCTTGTGGGAGAATCCCGAGACGCTGAAGGCGGTCACCCAGACGACGCCGCTCGGGCGGATCGGCGAGCCGGACGAGATCGCCGGCGCCGCGGTCTATCTCGCCTCGAAGGCCGGCTCGTTCATGACCGGGCAGACCATCGTCGTCGACGGCGGCGCGACGATCGCCGGATGAGATGAAAAAGCAGAAGCCAGCGATGGACGGGTCAAAGCGCCTCGTTCCCGAAGCCGCGACGAGCGGATTCTCCGCCGTCGAGATGGTCGCCGGCGCGCTTGACGGCGGAGCGCTGATCATCTGCGATCACGCCTCGAACGCCATCCCTCCCGAATACGGGACGCTCGGACTGCCTCCCGAGGCGCTCGAGCGCCACATCGCCTATGACATTGGCGCCGCCGACGTGACCCGCGCGCTCGCGGCCGAGCTCGGGGCGCCGGCTGTCCTCTCGACCTATTCGCGCCTGGTCATCGACCCGAATCGGGGCGTGGACGATCCGACCCTCATCATGCGCTTGTCCGACGGCGCGATCGTGCCGGGCAACGCGCACGCCGATCGGCAGGAGATCGAGCGCCGGATCGAGCGCTTCTGGACGCCCTACCGCGATCGGATCGGCGCCACGGTCGAAGCCATGCTGGCCACGGGCGAGCCTCCCGCGATCGTCTCGATCCATTCGTTCACCTCGGTCATGCGCGGGGTCCCGCGTCCGTGGAAGATTGGCCTGCTCTGGGACTGCGACGAGCGGATCCCAAAGCCGCTGATCGACGCGCTGGCCGGCGAACCCGACCTTTCCGCCGACGAGATCGGCGACAACGAGCCCTATCAAGGTGCGCTTCCCGGCGACACGATCGATGCCATCGCGACTTCGCGCGGGCTCGCCAACGCGCTGATCGAGATCAGGCAGGACCTGATCGCTGAAAAGAAGGGCGCGCTCGCCTGGGCCAAGCGCATCGCCCGCCTCATGCGGCCGATCCTTGCCGAGAAAGAGGCGCGCGCGCCCAAGGATCTCGGCAGCCGGACGAAGAGGAGCGCGCGCAGCCGGGGAAAACCCTTTCTCGCAACTTGACGCGAAGCGGCGTTTGGAGCGAACCGTCGCCGCTCACCAAAGGCGAGATGACGGACATGGACATGGCGAAGGCAAAAGAGACGACAAAGGCCGGGACGGCCGAAGTCAACGCCGGTCATCTGCGCGCCTTCGTCGAGCGGATCGAGCGGCTGGAAGAGGAGAAGAAGGCGCTCTCCGGCGATATCAGGGACGTCTACGGCGAGGCCAAGGCCAACGGCTTCGACGTCAAGATCATGCGGAAGATCGTGTCGATCCGGAAGCAGGACCGCGACAGCCGGATCGAGGAGGAGACGATTCTCGATCTCTACCTGACCGCGCTCGGGATGAATTGACGAACGGGCGACGGCGCCGAAACTTGCCGCTCGCCAGCGGGCGGAGACGGCGGCCGGGTTGCAATCGAGCGCGGCCGTGTCAGAATGAATCGCCGAGGCATTCGAGGGCGGGATGAATGTGATGACCAGGCGACTGGCGCCGAGATTTTGCCGAAGAGGAGTCTTGCCGCCGGTCCTTTCCACACTCGTATTCGTGCTTTTGCTTTCGGCGATGCCGGCGAGCTTCGCCGATCCGGTCGCGCCGCTCACGGTCGAGCAACCGCCGAAGCAGACGGTCGTGCTTACCCAGGGAATCTCGACAACGATTCACAGCGAGCGGCCGTTTGGAAGGATTTCCATCACCAATCCCGAAATTGTTGATCTGGTCTTGCAGACCGACAAGAGCGCAGTCCTGATCCCCGAACATCTCGGACGGACGAATGTCGATTTTCTCGACGACCATGGGGGCGTGATCGGCAGCATGGACATCGTGGTCACTCAGCAGAGCACGACGGATCGGGTCGTGGTCTATGATCACCCGACCCTCGGGGCTTATTCGACCTATCATTGCGGACCGGGCGCGTGCGAACATTTCGATGAAATACCGGCCAAAGAACAAGCTTTGGCTCCTGGGACGCCGGAAGATCACGGCATGCCCGGCCTGCCCGGCATGCCCGGAATGCCGCCTCAATGACCTTCGAATAGGCCCTGCCGAACGGTCCATCCGGCGGTCGTTGCGGGACGAAGATCACTGGCTGCAGTCGACGCTTCCGCAAGGTTCTCCGCTCGGGGAGCGCTCAATGAACTTGGTGCTCTCGTTCAGCAGCTTGATGTTGTTGAGCGTGGTCTGATTGTTTGGGTCGAGCTTCAACGCCGCTTCAAACTTGGCGCGCGCCGACTTGAGGTCGCCGCGCAGCATGTACGAATACCCTTCGTTATTCAACAGCCTGACGGTGGAGCCCTCGAGTTTGGCTGCGGCCGCATAGGCTTGATCGGCGAGATCGAAGCGCGCCAACCGATCGTAGCTGGCCGCCAATCCGATCCAGGCGGTCACGTCGTTTGGGGATTTCTCGACCGCGTCCTGGAAGTACTTCTGCGAAAGGCCGAAATTGCCCTCATAGAACCGCTGAATGCCGAGCCTCACCGGCTGATCCGAGGGATAATACTTGACATCGCCGGGAGTCTGCCCGACGTCCGGGTTAGGAACCGGCGTCGGCGTCAGCCCGGCCTGGTTGCAGCCGACGACCGCCAACGTCAGCGTTATCGTTAGGAGCAAACCGACC
>Ga0335073_10013004_pt1 | contig 11668 bp, 9 predicted proteins | sample Lox_Sample_22_FD_207093 | JGI IMG/M metagenome (GOLD analysis project Ga0335073, IMG submission 207093) | Soil microbial communities from Loxahatchee National Wildlife Refuge, Florida, United States - Lox_Sample_2.2 | ecosystem: Environmental > Terrestrial > Soil > Wetlands | place: USA: Florida... | reverse complement strand
CCAGAGGGGGGGTACGAAGTAATTGAAGCGCTGGCGGATGGGATGCTGTTCCGGGGCATCCCGGAACACATTCGTTCGGATAATGGGTCGGAGTTCGTCGCGGAGGAACTGCGGAAGTGGTTGGCGAAAGCAGGCACGGGAACGCTGTACATCGAGCCGGGCAGTCCATGGGAGAACGGCTCCTGTGAAAGCTTCCATGGGAAGTTGCGCGATGAGTGTCTGAACGGAGACATTTTCTATTCGCTGAGGGAGGCCCAGATCGTGATCGGAAAATGGCGAGTGCAGTACAACACGAAGCGACCGCACAGCGCGCTCGGCTACAGGCTGCCTGCCCCCGCGGCCTGTAGCCCCTGGGGCAACATTCCATCTTCACAATCCATGGCTGTGATATAAAACTCTCTCACTCCACTTGGACTAAAAACCCGGGCTGGTCATTGACTGGCGGATCTTGGTGCGACATCCGATTTTACGCATACAGAGCTCGATTGGCGCTCCTTCTTCTATTGGCCGGTGTCTCAACCCGAGCTCAGATTTCCCCCGGGCCACTCTCTCGCGTACACCAATCACTCAGCGGACCTACGCAATGCACAAGCTGCCACAAGGTGGGAGCAGGATCGGCTGTGCTGAAATGCGAGCAGTGCCACACGGAGATCGGGCAGGAGATCACAGAGAATCGCGGCCTGCATTCCAAATTCCCCAACAAAATCGACTGTGCCAAATGCCATTCCGAGCACAACGGCGAGGATTTTCCGCTGATTCACTGGGAACCGTCCCTCAAGGGATTCGACCACAATCAGACTGGCTATCCGCTGCAGGGCAAACACGCAGGACTGGAGTGTTCTCAATGCCACACGCCCGCGCACCTTCAGGCTTCCGTGAAACCGCTGATTCGAATGAAGGACTTGAAGCAGACCTTCCTCGGGCTAACGCAGGACTGCGCGAGTTGCCATCAGGACGTTCACAAAGGCCAGCTCGGCCAGAATTGCCTTCAATGCCACAATTATACCGACTGGAAAACTGCCACACATTTCGACCACTCGAAGACGCGTTATCCGCTGACTGGACTCCACGCTCAAGTTGCTTGCGAGAAATGCCATGCTCCGGCGAAGCCGGGCGAGCCGGCGCGCTTCACGGGGATTCCCTTCGCCAAATGTTCCGATTGCCATGCCGATCCGCATCATGAGGCCTTCAAACAGAACTGCGAGACCTGCCACACGACGAGCGGGTGGAAGAAAGTCCCAACCAGCGAGCAATTCGACCACTCGAAAACGAAATTTCCCTTGTTGGGCAAACACGCTGAGGTGGACTGCCTGCGGTGCCATGCAGGTGGTAATTTTGAAAAACCCGTGCCATTCGCTAAGTGCTCCGATTGCCATGCTCCCGACCCGCATAAAGGCCAGTTCAGCGAGCGGCCCGACAAAGGAGAATGCGGCGGTTGTCACACGGTGGATGGCTGGAAGCCGTCGCTGTTCGGCGTGAAAGAGCATGCCTCGGCGGCCTATCCCTTGACGGGGAAACATCTGACCTTGGAATGCGCGAAGTGCCATATCCCCGCGGGTCCAGACACAAAGTATAGGATTCCCTTCGAGCATTGTCTGGACTGTCACAAAGATGCCCATAACGGGCAATTCGCCGTTGCTCCCTATAAGAACGAATGCGAGCGCTGCCACACTGTGCAGGGATTTCAGCCTTCGACTTACACGATTGCACTTCACCAAAAGACTCGATTTCCACTGGCAGGCGCGCACCTGGCAGTGATTTGCGCCGAGTGCCACAGGGCAGGCTTTGGCGGCGCCGCGCCCGGCGTGATTCCGTATCACTTCGGAGACCGAACCTGCACGGGATGCCACGCTGACCCGCATCACGGTGAGTTCAACGACAAGATGGCGCAGAAACGCAAAGATGGCACGTCAATGGGTTGTGAGGCCTGCCATACGGTGAAGTCCTGGACCGACCTGCCAAGCTTCGATCACTCGAAGACTTCATTTCCGTTGCTCGGGGCGCACATGAAGGTCGCCTGCGACCAATGCCACAAACCAGCCGGACCGGAAGGGAAAATTACTGAGGTTTCATTTAAGAGCACCCCGGCAGCTTGCTCCGGCTGCCATGCCGACATACACGCCGGTCAATTCGTCAAGGCTGGAAAGCCGCTCCCTTGCGAACGTTGCCATGACTCCAAAAGGTGGAAACCCTCGAATTTTGATCACGAAACAGGAACGGATTTTTCTCTGAAGGGCGCGCACGAAAAGGTGGCCTGTGGCGACTGCCACAACGGCTACAGGATTGTGAACGGCAAAAGGGTTCTGTTCTATAGGCCAACTCCCAGGCAGTGTGTCGATTGCCACGAATGAAAGAGGCCGTCGGGATTCAATCCCGGCGGGAGTCATGCAACGACAAGTAAAAGGGAGAAGTTTCCCGAGCCGTGAAAGGTTTACGAGATCGAAAAATTTTAAATCCGCCGAGCAACCAATGGCGGGGCAGAAAGAATCCGAGGAAACCAGAAATTAGGCGCGAAAGACTACCGCAGGACTCAGCCCGGCGATTGGAAATCCGCCTGCAGGGAATTACGTCGTCGAGGTGTGCCGATTGAGAGGCAAAACGGAATATTTGTGCACTGGACGAAACCTGTCCCTGTGGACAGTTGTCGCTCCTCAGGCGCAAAGCTAACCTGTACCAATATTAGATAGTACGGCTACCAGCCCAAACTCATGGTCCTGATTCTGCTCGTGTATCGGCTACACGAGGATGCTCATGCGCCGCGCGCTCCTGCTGTTGCTGGTCGTATCGATTGCCGTCGCCTTGCCGCCCGATGCGGTGAGGTCGCAGTCCGCCAAGCCGTCCCGCCACAACCCGCACGGCACCATTACGATCCCCTGCGAAAACTGCCACACCAACACCAGCTGGAAGCCGATCCGTGGTATCCCCGAATTCGATCACAATCGCACCAGCTATCCGCTGCGAGGCATGCATATCAAGGTCGGCTGCACGCAGTGCCATACCAATCTCGTGTTCACCAACGTCGGCACTCGATGCTCGGACTGCCATGCGGATATTCACCGCGGCCAGTTCGGCACAAACTGCGAGCAGTGCCACACCGTAAAGGGCTGGCAATCGCAGACTCAACAGCTCCGCGAGCACGACAACCGTTTCCCGCTCCTCGGGGCTCACGCAATGCTCCAGTGCGCGGACTGCCACAAAGGCGAAGCGGTCGGGCAATTCGCCGGACTTTCAACGCAGTGCCTTTCCTGTCATACGTCGGACTATCAAAACGCAACGAACCCCAGCCACACACAATTCAATTTCCCTACGACCTGCGAGACCTGCCACAGCGCCGACAGCTGGTTCGGCGCGAAGTTCGACCACTTAAAGTACACCGGTTACGCTCTTACAGGGGCTCACGCAACGCTCGAATGCACAGCCTGTCACGTCGGCGGGAAATATCAGGGGACGCCCGTTGACTGCTACAGCTGCCATACAAAGGATTACAACAGCACAACCAATCCGCCGCACGCGGCCGCAGGATTTTCCCCCACCATTTGCGCCACTTGCCACGACACCGTGACGTGGGCCGACGGCAAGTTTGATCACAACACGCAGACTTCATTCCCACTGATCGGGCAGCACGTGAACGTGCCCTGCAATCAGTGCCACATCAACGGGAAATTTGCGGGAACACCCACAGACTGCGCTTCCTGCCACATGACGGATTACAACCAGACGAATAACCCCCCGCACGCTCAGGCAGGATTCGCCGCTTCCGCGTGCGCCACCTGCCACACACCTGCCGGCTGGGACAACGCCAACTTCAACCACAACCAATTCTTCCCGCTGACGAACGGCCACGCCAATCTGCAGTGCTCGCAATGCCACACCGGCGGGAATTTCGCGAACGCGCCGACGCAATGTTCCGGCTGTCACATGGCGGACTACAATCAGACCAACAATCCCCCGCACTCTCAGGCGGGATTCGATCCGTCCATTTGCTCGACATGCCACGACACGATCGCCTGGCCTGATGGCAAATTCGACCACAACACGCAGACATCGTTTCCGCTGACCGGGAAGCATGTCGGTGTTCCGTGCCAGAGCTGCCATTCCAGCGGTGTGTACAAGGGTCTTTCGACCGCTTGTGATTCTTGCCACATGACTGAGTACAACAGCACGACGAATCCCCCGCACCCGCAAGCCGGTCCGGATTTCGCCGCCGCCAACTGTGCAAATTGCCATACCACGTCTGGCTGGGATACGGCGAATTTCAACCATTCCTTCTTCCCGCTCACCAACGGGCACGCCAATCTCCAATGCACGCAGTGCCATATCGGCGGAAGTTTCACGAACACGCCCACGACATGCTGGGGTTGCCACCAGCCCGATTACAACAGCACAGCGAACATTAATGGCGTGCCCAACCATCTGACAGACAACTTCCCGCAGGATTGCACCGTCTGCCACACCACCGTCTCCTGGGCGAACGCGACATTCGACCACAACAGCACGAGTTTTCCATTAACCGGGGCTCACGTGAACGTCCCCTGCGCAACCTGCCACACGGACAACTATGCTGGAACCTTGCCGACAACATGCTGGGGCTGCCATCAGAAGGACTACAACAGCACGACCAATATCGCCGGGGTGCCAAACCACGTGACAGCGGTGTTCCCGCAGGACTGCACGATGTGCCACACGACCTCGACATGGCTGAATTCGACGTTTAACCACAACAATACTCCGTTTCCGTTGACCGGGGCGCATGTCAACGTGGCATGCAATTTGTGCCACATCGGCGGCGTCTATGCCGGTACGCCAACCGATTGCTACTCCTGCCATAAGGCGGATTACGCGCAAACAACAGATCCGAATCACACCGCTGCGGGATTTCCTACGACGTGTGCGACTTGCCATAACACTTCGTCGTGGCAGGGAGCGACCTTCAATCACACCTGGTTTCCGATGAACCATGGAAACGCCAACGGAGTTTGTTCGACCTGCCACACGAATCCGAACGATTACACCGTATTTCAATGCACGAATTGCCACACAGCGAACCACACAAATCCGCAGCACCAGGGCGTCTCGGGGTATGTCTACAACAGCGTGAACTGTTATCAGTGTCACAAGAATGGCGGGGGCGGGTGATTCGAGAGCGAATGCTGCTTGCGTCGTTGATGCCGCTCCTCTGCGCCCTGCTGCCGCTGGTGGCGATGGCGCAGGAGGCGATCGAGCGGTCAACATTCCGGATCAAATACATCGCCGAAGGAGCGGTGTATCTGGACGGTGGCCGGGCACAAGGGCTGAATGAGGGACAAAAGCTGATCGTGGAACACGACGTGGCTGTGCCCGCCGCCGGAACGACGAATCCTGCTCCGCCCTCGACCCTCGTGGCAGAGCTGCGCGTGATCTCCGTCGCGGCCTCTTCGGCTGTGTGCGAGATCGTGTCGTCCACAGAGCCGCTGGCCGTGGGCGATACGGCGCGGATTCCGCAGGAAGTAGTCGAAGAACAGAAACAGGAGCAGCGCGAGCAACGCCTGACTGGAGGGAGGGAGTATCCGCAGCTCATTACGTTCGATTCTGGCGACCCCGTGGAGGAAGAGGCGCGCGCGGCCGTTCCACGGCCTCCGTCGCCAGAAATCAATCGTATGCGCGGGCGCATCGGCATTGAATACGACGCGATCCTGGGCCACACCAATCCCTCGAGCACAAGCTCGGCGGTCGGGATCGTGGCCCGCTTTGACATGACGCGGATCGCTGGAACGTACTGGGATTTCAGCGGCTATTACCGCGGGCGGTTCACAACCATTTCCGGAAACGCCCAGCCGCTCACGATTACAGACATGGTCAATCGCACCTACCATCTGAGTATGACGTACAACAACCCCAATTCGCCTTGGGTCGCGGGAGGAGGCCGCCTCTACCTGCCGTACGCTCCGAGCCTCGATACTCTCGACGGCGGCTATTTTGGGCGGCGCGTGAGTGAGCACACCAGCGTGGGAATCTTCGCGGGTTCGACCCCAGATCCCACCTCTTACGATTACAACCCCAATCAGAAGCTCGCGGGAACATTCATGAATTTCGCGGGCGGCGATTTTGAGACCACGCGCTACTCCGCCACGTTCGGCATGGCCGTCAGCCTGATTGGCTGGCATGCGAACAGGCAATTCGGCTTCTTGGAGGCGGGAGTTTTCTTCAAGAGGAATTTTTCAATTTATGACTCGATGGAAGTCGACACGCCTCACATTTCGCCCGTGAATCCCAACCCGCCCCCCGGAACCGCTTCGTCTCCGCCTACAACGACGACATCCACGGGCGGCTTGAACCGGAACTATCTGACGATTCGGTACCAGCCAAACCAGCATCTCGAATTGGACCTGAACGACACCTATTACCGGGATTTTCCAACCTTTGACCCTCAGCTGATCGCCACCGGACTTCTGGACAAATATCTCTTTCAAGGATTCAGCGGCGGGGTACGCGTCGAGCTGCCGGGGCGCGTTTCGGTTTACACAACGCTAGGAAAGAGTTCGGCGTCGGGTGACACCAGCGGCTCGTGGAACCAGCTCTACGGAATTACGCTCGGAGAATTGAAGCGAACGGGACTTCACTTGGACGTTCGCTATTCCAAGTTCAACAGCTCCTTTGGGTCGGGTGATTACAAGGCAATTTCGATCTCAAGGCATTTCGGCGAAACGCTCGATTGGGAGCTTCTGGGCGGCCTCCAAAATTTCAATTCCACGCTGACCTCGACGACAAACACTCACTTCATCACAACCTATTTCGATTGGACGCCCGGGCGGCTCGTATTTTTCCAGGCGGGATATACGTATCAGCGGGGCGGAACCATGAATTACGACCAGTTTCAGGTTGCGATTGGGAAAAGGTTTTGACGCCATGCATGTCGAGACATACAAAATGAACAAGGTCAGTCTTCCGGTGCGGCTCTCGCGGACGGCATTCCCGCCGCTTTTGGCTGTCTTTCTCGCCGCTCTCGCGCCTCTCGCGCTCGCTCAAGGAGAGGCCGGCGCGGCTGCGCTTCCATCGTCGGCTCAAACGCAATCAGAGCCGCCTGCGCCGCCGTCCGCCGGGACGGCCGACGGGTTGCAGCAGTTGCTGGCTGCGACGCAGGAGAACGTCGAAATGTTTGTGACGGAGTATTCGACGCTTCGCTATGAGGAGGATCTCACGCAAGAGAAGCTGAAGCAAAACGAAAAGGTCGCTTACAAGCAGGTGACCATCTACGACTCCATCACCCGAATGAGGTTCGAGGAAAGTCATCTGCGCGTGGACGAACAGAGGTTGATGGAAAAGCGACCGCCCCACGTCGAATCACGCCCTCTGGTCAGCACGAATGGTTTCTCGACGCTGGCCATGGTTTTTCACCCCTACTACGAGGCCGGCTTCCGGTATACGCGCCTGCAGGACGACGTCTATGAAGGAAAGCAATTGGCGCGCGTGCGCTTCGACCATATTCAGGGCAAACCGTCGCCGATGCTCTATCAAATGTTCAACGCCGACCGGCCCATAGATTTGACGGGCGTTGCCTGGATTGACTCTTCTAGCGGCCAAATCTGGCGGATCGAATTGGACTGTGGGTCGACGATGAACGACATGGGTTTGAAAACAATTCGCGTAGAGCTTGTGTACGGTGAAGTCGTATTGCGGGAGGAAACGCATTCGCGTGTCCTTCCCGTCACGGCCACAATCGATCTCGAAACGCCAAAGCAGCATTGGCGGAATATTGATCAATTCACGGATTACAGAAAGTATCGCGTAGCCGTCAACTTACCGGGAGCAGACCCGAAATGACAACCAACGTGTCCATCCGGCCGATCGCGCAGCCCGTGGAAGACGCCGACCGGGGCCATCACATCCGGCTGGCGGCAGCCTGGGCTGTCGCAATTTCCTTTTTGCTTCTCGTCGGAGCGTATGGTTTTGACTATTACACCTTGAGCTCCGCGGAAAAGCCGCTATCGCCTAAGCACGCACTCTTGCGGCCGAGTGGACCCATCGGACTGAAACTGGGCATCCTCGGTGTGGTGATGTTCTCCGTAATTTACTTGTATTACTTCCGTAAGCGCTGGGGATGGCTGAAAGGCATTGGGCTGACCAAACATTGGCTCGACTTCCACATCGTTCTCGGCATCACAGCACCCATCGTGATCGCGTTTCACGCCACCTTCAAATTCCGCGGCATCGCAGGCATGGCCTTCTGGATCATGTTTCTGGTAGCGCTGAGTGGTGTCGTGGGGCGGTATTTGTACGCACAAATTCCTAGACGACTGAACGAAGTGGAAATGAACTGGCAGGAATTGCAGGACGAACAACTCGCATTAACTTCCCAGCTGGCAAAACAACAAATGTTTCCGACGGGAACGCTGGTTGCCGCATTCCACGTCCCGGACACAGAAATGGTCCGCCACAAATCGGCTATGGGTGCACTGCTGTGGATGTTCTCACTTGATTTGGCGCGGCCTTTCCGCGTCGCAACCCTGCGCCGCCGCGTGCTCAGCTTTGGCGGCGTGATTCTGACCCTCGGGGGCCTTTTCAAGAGCCGCAACGAGGAGCTCGAGCGAGTCATCCAGACGGTGCGACAGCAGGCTGCGCTTTCCAAACGCATGGTCTTTTTATCCCGCACCCAGCATGTCTTTCGGCTCTGGCACGTCATCCACCGGCCGTTCAGCTACGCATTTGTCGTTTTGGCGATATTGCACATCGCCACGGCCATGCTCTTCGGTTACATGTAAGGGAAACTCGCGAACAACATCATGGATACGCTGATTGCATTTGTCATCGCTGCCGCCGTGGTGCTTTTCTTTTTGCGCAGCTATGTGAAGGAAATGAGGCAGAGCGACGTTAGGGCGCGCGAAGCCGCAGAAAAGGGCAAGCTGCGTTCGGATGGACCGCAGTCGCAGCATCCGCACATCGATCCGACCTATTGCATTGGCTGCGCGGCATGCACGAAAGTCTGTCCAGAGGGTGACGTTCTGGCGATGGTGGGGGGTAAAGCTGCTATCGTGAACGGCTACAAGTGCATCGGCCACAGTCTGTGCGCGGAGATCTGCCCGGTTGGCGCGATCACCATGGTTATGGCCAACGCCAGCATGAGCGCCGACATGCCGGCTCTCACGGCCCAATACGAAACCACGGTTCCCAATCTATTCATCGCCGGGGAACTCGGCGGACTCGCCTTGATCAAGAACGCCATCGCGCAGGGCCGCAACAGCATAGACACCATCGCGTCTCGAGCTTCCTCGCTCCGCTCAGTCAAGCCAGTAGCCGACGTGCACGACGTGATTATCGTCGGCGCCGGGCCTGCGGGAATCAGTGCATCTCTTCGTGCCGTCGAGCGCAAATTGAACTATTTGACACTCGACGAAGGCGAACTGGGGGGCACAGTATCCAAGTATCCGCGGCAGAAGCTGGTCTTGACCAGTCCTGTGGAATTCCCGATGTATGGGAAATTCAAGAAGACGGAGCTCTCGAAAGAGGATTTGCTGGCGTTCTGGAAGCAAATCCTCGATCGCGCCGATTTCCGGTTTCGCGGCGGCGAAAAAGTGGAAAATATTGAGCGCGACGGCGCGGGAATTTTTACCGTGACAACTCCCAAGGGCGGGTACCGCGCCTTTGCCGTGATCCTGGCGTTAGGAAAGACCGGAAGTCCACGGAAGCTGGGGGCGAAAGGCGAGGACTTGCCGAAGGTGATGTACCGCCTGATCGAAGCCGATCACTACACCAACAAACAGATCTTAGTTGTCGGCGGCGGTGATAGCGCGATTGAAGCGGCGATGGGACTGGCTCACCAGGCGGGGAACCACGTCACGCTCTCCTACCGCAAGGAAGCGTTCACGCGAATCAAGGAACGGAATTCGCAGCGCCTGCAGGAATGCATGAAGAAGGGGAAAGTGAAAGTCATCTTCGAATCCGTTCCCGTGGAATTCAAGGCGACATCCGTGATACTTGACGTCAAGGGCGAGGCGCGCGAAATTCCCAATGATTACGTGTGGATTTTTGCCGGCGGCGAGCCTCCCAATGCATTTCTGAAGAAAATCGGCGTGGGATTTGGCACGAAGGACCTATGCTCAGAGGCGAGCCGAGAAGCAAGACAAGCAGTGGCTTCGGCAGGGCAGCTCATTGGAGTTTGAGGGCGACGATCATGAACAAATTATTGAGGCCTGCGATCGGTACAACACGAATCTGCATGATTCTTTTGCCGTTTTTCGCCATGGTTGTCATGGTGGGTTGCAACACGTCGAAGACGGATCTGCAGCCTGCATCGCCGTCACAATCGTACTCGAGCGCCTCAGACTCAGCCGCTGCCTCTGCTGCCCCTGTCATTGGGAATGCGCCGGCCTCCAATGCAACTAAGAGCGATCGGGAGGCCATTACGGAGGCGATCCAGGAGCACCTGAAGAACAATCACAGCATCAACATGTCTGCGATGGAAAGCTCGGTGGATCACGTGAACGTCAACGGCGATCAAGCGACTGCCGCCGTGTCGTTTCACCTGAAGCAAGGCGGAGCGTCCATGATGATGAACTATTTCCTCCAGCGCCACGCGGGAGGATGGATTGTGCTTCGCAGCGAGCCCAGCGGTGGGCAGTTCGCTCATCCGGCGATGGACAGGACCCATTCAGGCGGGATTTCTACTTCCGGAGCCGCGCCCAGCGGCGTTCCCGACGTCACAGATTATTTAAAGGCCCTTCCGGCCAACGCCGGCAACGCAAAAACGCAACCCTGATATAGAAATGGTAAGGGTGACGTGACCGGCTTGAACAAGTCCAGCAGGAGGGAGAGAGAATCAATCTGTAAAGAAGCTGGACATGCCCATGAAGAGGTACAAGCCGGAGCGGATCGTAACGCTGCTGCGGCAGATTGAAGTGGAGATTGCGAACGGAAAGACCATTGCACAAGCCTGCAAGGAAGCTGAGATTACCGTTCAGACCTTCTATCGCTGGAGGAAGGAGTTTGGCGGACCGAAGCTGGATCAAGCGAGAAGACTCAAAGAACTGGAGAGGGAGAACAGCAAGCTGAAGCGGCTAGTGGCGGAGCTGTCTCTGGAAAAGCAAGTTCTGAAGGATATCGCGGAGGGAAACTTCTAAGCCCGGAGCGGCGACGGACGGCTGTCGAGTACGCGTGCCAGCAACACAGGATGAGCGAGCGGCACGCGTGCCGGTTGGTCGGGCAGTGGAGAGCCACGCAGCGCTACCGACCAATCGAGCAGACCGACGAAGATGGGCTGAGCGAAGCGATCATCCAACTGGCCAGTGAGTACGGTCGTTACGGCTACCGTAGGATCACCGCGTTATTGCAGGAAGCGGGCTGGCATGTGGGCAAGGATCGCGTGCCGCGCATCTGGCGACGCGAGGGGCTGAAAGTACCGCAAGAACAAAGGCCACGACGAAGGTTGTGGCTCAACGACGGCTCGTGCGTCCGGTTGCGGCCGGAGCGGGCGAATCACGTGTGGAGCTATGATTTCGTGAGCGCCAGGACGCATGATGGAAGAACGATTCGAATGCTGACGCTGATCGAGGAATACACGCCAGAGTGTCTGGCGATTCGTGTGGCCAGAGGGGGGGTACGAAGTAATTGAAGCGCTGGCGGATGGGATGCTGTTCCGGGGCATCCCGGAACACATTCGTTCGGATAATGGGTCGGAGTTCGTCGCGGAGGAACT
>Ga0335073_10013003_pt1 | contig 11668 bp, 7 predicted proteins | sample Lox_Sample_22_FD_207093 | JGI IMG/M metagenome (GOLD analysis project Ga0335073, IMG submission 207093) | Soil microbial communities from Loxahatchee National Wildlife Refuge, Florida, United States - Lox_Sample_2.2 | ecosystem: Environmental > Terrestrial > Soil > Wetlands | place: USA: Florida... | reverse complement strand
CCCAACGAATGCGGACTGGTGGCCAAATGCACTTAACCTCAAGGTCTTACGCCAGAACTCTCCTCAATCCGACCCGATGGGCAAAGAGTTCAATTATCGTGAAGCATTCAAGAGCCTCGATCTGAACGCCGTGGTCAAAGACCTGAACACGTTAATGACAGATTCGCAGGAATGGTGGCCGGCCGATTTTGGCCACTACGGCGGGTTATTCATTCGTATGGCGTGGCATGCCGCAGGCACCTACCGGATCGCCGATGGCCGAGGCGGCGCTGGCGCCGGCCAGCAACGCTTCGCGCCACTCGGGAGCTGGCCGGACAACGCAAATCTCGACAAGGCACGGCGGCTGCTATGGCCGATCAAACAGAAGTACGGACAGAAAATCTCATGGGCTGACCTTTTGGTTCTTGCCGGTAACGTCGCGCTCGAGTCGATGGGTTTCAAAACCTTCGGTTTCGGCGGCGGTCGCGAGGACGTATGGGAAGCCGATGAAGTGTACTGGGGATCTGAGCGCACCTGGCTAGGGGATGAGCGTTACAGCGGTGACCGCGAGCTCGCCAATCCTTTCGGCGCTGTGCAGATGGGCTTGATTTACGTGAATCCGGAAGGGCCAAACGGAAAGCCCGATCCAGCGGCTGCGGCACGAGATATTCGCGAGACGTTCCGCCGGATGGCAATGAATGACGAAGAAACGGTCGCGCTGATTGCCGGCGGGCATACGTTCGGGAAGGCCCATGGCGCAGGCGATGCGACGTTAGTCGGTCCAGAGCCGGAAGCCGCCCCGATCGAGCAGCAGGGTCTCGGCTGGAAGAGCAAATATGGCAGCGGTAAAGCGGGTGACGCGATCACCAGTGGCATAGAAGTTATTTGGACGACTACGCCAACGAAGTGGAGCAACGACTACTTCAAACATCTGTTCAGCTACGAATGGGAATTGACCAAGAGCCCGGCTGGCGCAAATCAGTGGACGCCGAAGAATGGCGCAGGCAACGGTACGGTTCCCGATGCGTTCGACAAGTCTAAGCGCCATTCGCCGTCGATGCTGACGACCGACCTGTCATTGCGGGTCGATCCTGCATACGAGAAAATTTCGAGACGCTTCTATGAGCATCCAGATCAATTCGCAGATGCGTTCGCGAAAGCTTGGTTCAAGCTGACGCATCGCGATATGGGGCCGGTCTCGCGCTATCTCGGTCCGCTGGTTCCCAAAGAGACCCAGCCGTTTCAAGATGCAGTTCCGCCAGTAGATCATGAGCTGATCGACGAGCGAGATATCACGGCTCTGAAGGGGAAAATCCTCGCATCGGGCCTCTCTATCGGGCAACTGGTCGAGACCGCGTGGGCGTCGGCGGCGAGCTTCCGCGGCACGGACAAGCGTGGCGGAGCAAACGGAGCGCGCATCCGGCTAGCGCCGCAAAAAGATTGGGAAGTGAATCAGCCGGCTCAGCTGGCGAAGGTGATGCAAACGTTTGAAGGGATCCAGAAGGATTTCAACGGTTCAGCGACGGGCGGGAAGAAGGTATCGCTGGCCGATCTGATCGTGCTCGGTGGATGCGCGGCGATCGAGGAAGCGGCGAAGAAGGCGGGTCACAATGTTAAGGTTCCGTTCGCGCCAGGCCGTACCGATGCATCGCAGCAGCAGACCGATGTGGAATCATTTGCCGTACTTGAGCCGAGCGCGGACGGATTCCGCAACTATCTGCGCAAGGGGCATACGATACCGACAGAGGAATTGCTGGTCGATAAGGCGGAGTTGTTGAGACTGACGGCTCCGGAGATGACGGTTCTCGTCGGCGGTATGCGCGCCCTCAATGCTAACGCCGGGCAGTCGAAACATGGCGTCTTCACCAAGCAGCCCGGGACATTGACGAATGACTTCTTCGTCAACCTGCTCGACATGAGAACGGAATGGCAGCCGTCCGCTGGCGGAGAAGGCGTGTACGAAGGCCGCGACCGTAAGACCAACGAGGTAAAATGGACTGGTACGCGTGCTGACCTGGTGTTCGGGGCAAACTCAGAATTGCGCGCCCTCGCGGAAGTCTACGCATGCAACGACTCGAAGGAGAAATTCGTGAAAGACTTCGTGGCGGCGTGGAGCAAAGTGATGAACCTCGATCGCTTCGATCTCGCCTGAGTTCGTAGAGGTTTCACCGAATCGCAAAATCACGGCGGCGTTTCCAGAGAACTAGAAACGCCGCCGTTGGTGATTCAGGGGAATACGAGGGGCGCACAGGAACGTATCGGGCTGGAGTGCAGTCGCTGAAAACTCGGAGGCGAGTTTCGCTTGCCAGGTGACCCGAGTCAGTGCGACGCTGACTGAGTTGGCGAATGCAACGCCGGAATTAGCCATTTAACAATTGGGGTAAGAGATGTCGCAAGCGCAAGTGATCAATGAACTCAGTTTGCCCGGCCGTTTGGGCGATCCAAACAGAACTTTGAAGACGGACCCGCGAGCCGATCCGCGATTGGTCGCAGCATTGGCACCTTTTGGGATGGATGGTGCGCCGCCTGCAATTCCAGTGAGCGCAGACTCTCCCTTAAAGGCAAAGCTTGACCATTTGGCGGCCACCGAAGCGGCAATGCAGGGCATTTTTGCCGGCTTCTTCACGGACATGCCGCCGATTCCGAATATAGAGCGGCGGACCGAGACGATAAGAGGGCTGGATGGCAACGAGGTTACATTGTATATCCATCAGCCGCAGAACGCCTCAGGTCCCCTGCCCTGCGTGTATCATACGCACGGTGGCGGAATGGTTATGCTGACCGCAGCGGATGCGGGCTACCGGCGCTGGCGTGATGAGCTTGCCAAAGTGGGTTTGGTGGTGGTCGGCGTGGAGTTCCGGAACGGCGGGGGGAAGCTGGGGAACCATCCGTTCCCAGCCGGCCTCAATGATTGCATGGCTGGTCTGCAATGGACGTTCGATAACAAGGAGAAATTGGGTATTTCTCGCATCATCACCTCGGGCGAGTCGGGCGGCGGGAATCTAGCGCTTGCGATCTGCCTGAGAGCCAAAAGAGAAGGGAAGCTCAATCAGGTCGCGGGCGTCTATGCGCTATGTCCATATATCTACGGAGCGTGGGAGAAGCCGAACAAAGAACTGATCTCGCTACTAGAAAATGACGGCTACCTGATTGACGTCAAAACGACGCCGGTGCTGGCGGTGGCGTACGATCCGGAGCAGAAACATGGCGCGAATCCTCTAGCGTGGCCATATCAGGCGACGGTCGAGGAACTAAGAGGCTTGCCGCCGCATGTAATCTCGGTCAATGAGTTGGATCCGCTTCGCGACGAAGGGCTGGCGTATCATCGCCGACTGCGAGTAGCGGGCGTGCCAGGATACAGCAGAACGGTTAACGGGACGATTCACGCGGCGGACGTGCTTTTCCCGAAGGTGATCCGGGAGGTATCGGACGCGACACTTCGGGATATCAAGGGATTCGCGGATTCGCTCTAGCCTCAACGCCCATCCTAAGCGACTGTCAACTCGGCGGGGCGACGTAAGCGTCGCCCGCCGGCGCGGCTGTGACTGGCAGGCGTCGGCGACGAGGATATTGCTTTCTGGTTCGCGGACGCTGCTCCGGTCTCGACTTGAAAAGATTAAGTGTGGGTAATTGTGCGGCGTAAGGGCCAGACTCGCTGGATGATGGCGAACATAAAGGCCGTAGTAATACCGAATAGGATGATTCCATTCAGCGCCTCCAGCGCCCCCATCATCTGCCAACGCTTTTCCAGATATAAATTCGCGTGCCCGAAGGTCGTCATCGCACCGATCGAATAGAGCATCGCCGAGTTGGCATCCGGTAGTGCGCCGACGAGGCGAAACGCTACGGCCCAGATTACGCCCTCGATGCCGTGTAAGGCGGTCGCCAACAAGGCTGTGAGGCCGATGACACCGATGAACGAGTGCCTAAACTTGCGACCCTCAACTGATTCGCTCAGGAATTCTGCGATGAGGGAAAGGCCATAGACGTGGATCACGACGGTGATCACGATCAAGGGAACGCTGCAGAGCCAGCTCGTGATCCAGGCGCCTGGATGCGAAGGATTCATTTTCGGCGTTCTCCTTTCGATGCATTGATTTTGGCAGGCGAGGATTAGAGAGCGCAGATATTACGAAAATGAAAACAAAACGAGCATGGAAAATCCAGCTAGCATTTGCAGCGGCATTGGCCCTCGTTGTTACAATCATCTGGACGTGCGATGCGGCGCTGGCAGCTAGCGCGAGTGAGATCGACAGGAACGCAACGCAAGCGCTAACTACCCTTTATCAGACCACACCCGGCGCCGAGGCTTTGGCCGACAAGTCAAAAGCCATCCTCATCTTTCCGAGCATCGTCAAGGGTGGCTTTATCATAGCCGGCCAATATGGGGATGGTGCTTTGCGCAAAAGGGGCAGGACCGTCGGCTACTATCGTTCGATTGAGGCCTCGGTTGGGTTTCAGGCCGGTGCTCAGGCGTTCGGCTATGTGCTGTTTTTCATGGATAATGATTCACTCAGATATCTCAACAAGAGTGACGGTTGGGAACTCGGAACGGGACCGACGTTGGTCGTGCTGGACAAAGGCTTTGGGAAGAAACTGTCAACGACAACAATGCAAAAGGGAGTCTACGCTTTTATTTTCAATCAGAAAGGACTGATGGGCGGGATCGGAATCCAAGGCTCAAAGATCACGAGGATTCATCCGGACTAATAAATCGGATAACGCGCAGGTGCTTGTTTGTCAGTTGCAGAGAGGTATCCGGCGCGAGAATCCGGAACATCAAAGGACTCGCGATCTCTCTCTAGCGTCATATTACCGAGAGCCGAGCTTACTTCTTCTTGGCTGCCTGTTGAGTTCGCGCTTCGGTTCGCGCAACGGGCAGTTGTGGTAAATCACCCCGCTTTCTCTCTTCTTTAGTCTCGGCACAGGTGGGCGACTAATGTGGCAATACTCTGTAGCAAGCCCAGATTGCTGCAAATGCATCGAAAAATGCGAACAGTAGTCCAGGGGTGATGCTTTCCATGCCGACACTTCCACCCGGCACCATCGCTCTAAATTTTAAACTTACCAGTGGCGCCAACCAAAAACAGGCGACAACCGAGATAGATACTGAGAAGGAAATGTAACGCCGACTGTCGGCCTCCCAGCCAAAAGCTGCGTCCTCGGGAAGTGGGCGATAAAGGTTAGCCATCGCTTCCAAGGCGGTCTGCTCGATCGGGCCGCAGTCAAACGGGCGACCTGCCGTGAATTTGCGTTCGATAACGACCTCTACCTTCAGGAACGAGCTGGTCGGTGACCCGGCTCAAATTCCAAGCAAGCTCAGTCACGGTGATCGCGTTTTTCATCACGGAGCTCGGATTTCATCAGATTTTCGCGCCTCACGTTTGATGAAGAGCTGGCTATGTTTCGAGATATCGTGATCTGCTTCCTTAGTTGGGCTGGGGTTCACTTGTCTGTGAGCGGAATGACGAGGTTGGTGGCGTTGTGAGGGACGACGAAGAAAACCAGCAGCTCGGCAGGAACCGTCTGACTGGCATTTTTTGAAACCCTGTGTTCTTGCATCGGCTGCTCCGACCACGCTTGCCCTTCGGTGTAGGTCTTGGGTGGTTCGTTATCGAGTGCAGATATAACGGCGCCCTTCAGTACGTAGGCATAGGTGAATCCCGGATGTTCATGCGCGGGCGTACTACCGCCAGGAGGATAGGTGACGGTTATCACGACCACATCCATGCCGGGCTTTTCAGGCAAAGGCTGGCGCGATATCTGATGAACGATCCCGGCGCCGGGATCGGCAGCCCTGGCGGCAGCAACTACAAAGAACATTACCATCACTAGTGACACTACTAACATCGCGAGCTCTGCTTTGAATCGCATCATATCCTCGCTGCAAATCGAATTAGTTAGTTAAACTGAACGGTACTGAACTAGTCACTGACTTTTTCACGATCGGACAAACCGCGCACGAACGGCTCAGGTCTGGAGCCATTCGAGCGGACGCGGACGGAAATTGAGTTGATCTCGGGCTTTCTGGTTGGAGGCGCCGCGCAGCCGCATCGCATAATATACGCTGTCGGCACCCAGGGTTGTTAGTGCTTCCTGCTCGGTGATATGAGGCGGTTCTGGGGCTCCGCAAGCTCGTGCGAAGGCCGGCAGCCATAGGCACTGCGGGCTCGGGTGGTCATCAACGATATTGTATGGCCCAGGAGCACATTCGAGAGCCGCAACAGTGGCGGATGCGGCATCCTCGATATGGACAAAATTAGATACGCCCGGCCCGGCACCTATGATCGGTATCCGGCGCTGGCGCACTTGATCGCCCATATCGCCGCTGGTTGTGTACCAAGTCCCCGGTCCGTAGAAGAACCCGTAACGCATCGCGACGCAGTCTATATCTGTGGTGCGAAAGGCAGCCGATTCGAGTTCGGCGTAGACGCGAGCACTCGCAGCGACGCCGGGTGAAGCATCAACAGCCAAGGGCGAAGATTCGTCGGCCAGCCCGGGACCGGGCGCATACCAGAATCCGGAAGCTTGCAAAACGTAGCGTCGGACACCGTTGTCGCGCATGGCTGCCAGGAGGTTGACGTTGCCTTCCCTGCGAACCCTGCTGTCGCGTTCCGCGGCGGCCTTCATCTCGGCTGGAGTGTAATGGCGGGGCAATGAGGTCAGTTCATTGATCACGGCATCAGGGCGGAGTTGCGCGATCGCGGTTCGGACGGAACCCGCATCGAGGGCATCGCCGATCACAGCTTCCGCACCCATTTCGGCTAACGCGCCGACAGACCCCGCCGAACGCACAAGACCAAACACGCTGTGCCCGTGCTGTTTCAGACTGAGAATCAATGGGCGGCCTATCGTACCCGTTGCTCCTGCCAGCAAGACTTTCATCTCGAACCTCTGGTGTTACAAAACCGGTGCTATTCCAGCATTACGAATAATAGGGCCTAGACGTAAGAGGTCAACCGCACATCTGATGACAATTCGCAGACTCGGTCGCGGCGCCTATCCACACGATGAATTCCCCGCGAGAATGACGAGATATGAAAAGAGGTCTCGATGGGAGGCGAGACCTCTTGGTGCCGGTTGATCGCGAGCCGATTAGCGTGTCATGCGAATATCGGCCGCAGTTATCAAAGTAAGGATTAGTTGACGGTCCAGACGTCGCCGCGTTAGAGCAGCGCCTTGAGATCGCCTTCGCCCTGCTTCGCACGGTTATCTTGGAGCTGCTGATTGATCGCACCGTCGTAGATCGGACGACTGGTACCCGCTTCGAGATGAAGACTTGGCGTATCATCGCAGGCTTCGAGCGGCGGGAGTACCGGGTTACAGCCGGAGTGTGAACGGTACTATTCACGCTGCGGATGTGCTGTTCCCGAAGGTAATTCGGGAGGTATCCGACGCGACGATCCGGGATATCAAGGGATTCGCAGATTCTCTTTAGTTCTGAGGACTCCGACAAAACGAAGCGTAGGCTTCGACATAGCTCCGACTGAGTACTGAGCTCTCTTCTCTTCTGGCAACCGCAGGCGCTAGCCAGCGCATGCGGTTGCCAGATGCATAATCACTGAAGTCGGCAGAAAGAAAACCGCGCCTAGTAGGAGCGGCGCACGCCCCGTGGTGCTGGAGCGTCCTAAGCATGACGGGAATCAGGTCCCAGCTTTCTAAACCGGTCAAAACGGGGTCGGCAGATATATTTCAACAGAAATAACAGGGGACTTTCCACAGTGTTTGCCTCCCGCTTGTTCTTGCTTAAGCGTGGTACAAACTTAAGGATTGAAAATAGCTTTAATTAGCTCTTGCTAGGTCTTGGCCAGTTAATCTCTTGTTGAGCGAAATGGGCAGCACCAAAATCGTAAACCGCCTACCTATAGTTATCCTCTAGCTTATAAACACTATAGGTAGATGGAGGGACTTGATTAGCCAGTGCGTCGGGGTACTTTGAAATTGTGGATAACGTTTAGAGGCTGCGGGTTGAGGCAGCGGTCAAAAGGATTCTTATGGCTCATAACTTGGAAACAGTGATGTTTGGTGTAGCCCAACTAGCTACCGCATTGCTCAGCGCTCTTCGCAGGACAATGTATGAAGAGCCAAACAATGGAGGTGAACAGCAGGGGATACGCTGCACGTTTAACCACTGCACGATCATCATCCATAAATAAATTCCTGAAACAGGGATGGCTCCCTCGAACCATCCCGTACAATTCAGTGAAGAATCAGGCCGCTGTTTACCGCCGGTATCCATTTTTTTCATCGCTAGGTACCACGTGTCGCTCACGCGAAAGTCGCATTAGAAAAAGCAACAACAATATTGTCGACTTAGTTATTAAGATCTTGCCTGCAATAGTCGTATTGTTGGGTCTTGTAGCAAGCAAGCTGTCAGCTAATCGATCGCAGAGCTATACCTATTTGCTATTAACTATCGCTTGCCTGACCTTTATAGAGATTGAACTCTATAGGGTTCATAAACTTCGTCATTCCGACACTTTTGAGCTTCCAAGGCTGCTTCTCTCGGGGGCATTCGGTCTTTTCTTTGCGACGGGAGCGCTATATTGCGCATTCACCGAATTCGTAGCTGAGGTTCACTTCGATTACCGCGAGATGGTCGATCCTCAACAACCATTTTCTACAAAATTCTCCGCCACAAATAACGGCGATACGTTGCATTATGTTTTTTGGCTATGCAGAGAGAACGGTGGTCAATTTGCTAATGGGTTGAAAGTGCGACCGTTTGAGGCTTCGGGATTTCTCAGTTGGCAATTTAATCACGACGATACTACTGATTTGGGATGTGTAGCACCGATGAGTCCCAACAATCCATTGATTTATGCGAATGTGGAGGTCGGCCTCATATTCTATTCGACATTTAAGCATAATATGGAAGGCAGGTGCGCCCACTTCGTTGCTTACCCTGAAGGGACCGCAGTTGCTTGGACGCAACACCTAAACCCTGATCAGGATTGCCAAGACATTTTGACCGAGATGTCATTTGCATTGCCGCCGAGATGATGTTCGCGATGCAAGGATGAAAGAGGCTCGGCGGGATAACTCTCGCCGAGCCTCTTGAGCGCGTACTACCGAAGTTTAGTTGACGGTCCAGACGTCGCCGCGATGCAGCAGCGCCTTGAGGTCGCCTTCGCCCTGCTTCGCGCGATTATCTTCGAGCTGCTGATTGATCGCTCCGTCGTAAGTCGGGCGGCTGGCCGCATAGAAGACACCGAGCGGAGTCGGCATCGGCGGCTCGAAGTTGGCGAGCATAAACGCGAGCGACTGATTGGTCTCGTCGTGGACGAGGAGATCCTTCTCGGTCACGCCGTTGCCCAAGGCAACGACCTCGGCGCGCTGGCCATTCATACGAATGCCCTTGTCGGAATTCTTGCCAAAGATGAGCGGTTCGCCGTGACGCAGGACCAACTGGTGGTCGGCCTTGATCTGCTTGTCGCTGACATCGTCAAAGGCGCCGTCATTGAAGATGTTGCAGTTTTGCAGAATCTCAATGAAGGAAGCGCCACGATGAGCGTGGGCACGCTTGACCATATCGCCAAGGTGCTTCACCTCAACGTCAACGGTACGGGCAACGAAAGTGGCATGGACGCCGAGAGCGACGGTGATCGGGTTGAAGGGGAAATCGATGGAACCGACCGGAGTCGATTTGGTGACCTTGCCGACCTCCGAGGTTGGCGAATACTGCCCTTTGGTTAAGCCGTAGATGCGGTTGTTAAAGAGCATGATTTTGAGATCGACGTTGCGGCGGAGGGCGTGAATCAGGTGATTGCCGCCGATGGAAAGACCGTCGCCGTCACCGGTCACGACCCATACGTCGAGGTCAGGGCGCGAGACCTTCAGCCCGGTGGCGAAGGCGGGGGCGCGTCCATGGATCGTGTGGAAGCCATAGGTGTTCATATAGTAGGGGAAGCGGCTGGAGCAGCCGATGCCTGAGATGAACACGACATTTTCACGCGGCACTCCGAGTTCAGGCATCACGCGCTGGACCTGGGCCAGAATCGCGTAATCACCGCATCCGGGGCACCAGCGAACTTCCTGGTCGGAGACGAAATCCTTGCGGGTTAGAGCGGTAGCCATGTCTAATCAGCCCTCCAGGGCGCGCGTAATGCGGTTGGTGAGTTCGCTGACCTTGAACGGGCGGCCCTGGACCTTGTTGCAGCCGATGGCATCGATCAGGTAGTCGGCGCGGACAATTTTAAGGAGTTGGCCCATGTTCATTTCGGCGACCATCACCTTTTTGAACTTGCGGAGCTGATCACCGAGATCGGCGGGCAGCGGATTCAGGTAGCGCAGATGGATGTGCGACACGCTTTTGCCCTTATCGCGCATCTGCTTGACCGCCTCGCGCAGAGAGCCGTAGGTGGAACCCCAGCCGAGGACAGCGATGTCGCCACCGTCGGGGTCGCCAAAGATTTCCGTCGGGGGAATTTCGCGAGCGATACCAGCGATTTTGCGCGCGCGCAGACGAACCATCTGTTCGTTATTGGCGGGCGAGTAGCTGACATTACCGGTGCGATCCTCGGTGGAGAGTCCGCCGATGCGATGCTCGAGGCCGGGGGTGCCGGGGATTGCCCAGGGGCGCGCGAGAGTATCTTCATCGCGAATATAAGGCATGAAGCCTTCGGGATCGGTACGGAAATTGACAGGAATCGGCGGCAGCTTGTCGGTATCGGGGAGTAGCCATGGCTCGGAGCCGTTGGCGAGCTGGCCGTCGGTAAGGAGTATGACCGGCGTCATATATTTGATCGCGATGCGCACGGCTTCGTAGGCCGCATTGAAACAATCGGCCGGCGTAATCGCGCAGATGACCGGAATCGGGGATTCACCGTGACGACCGTACATCGCCATCAAGAGGTCGGCCTGCTCAGGCTTGGTCGGCATCCCGGTGGACGGTCCGGCGCGCTGAATATCGGTGATGACCAGCGGCAATTCGGTCTTGACGGCAAGGCCGATCGCCTCAGCCTTGAGATTCATGCCGGGGCCGGAAGTGGTAGTGATACCGATCGCACCGCCGAAAGCTGCGCCGATGGCAGAACTGACGCCAGCAATCTCGTCCTCGGCCTGGAAAGTGTAGACCGGGAAATTCTTGAAGCTGGAGAGATCGTGCAGGACGTCGCTAGCCGGCGTAATCGGATAGGAACCGAGGAAGAGTGGACGGCCGGATTTGACCGAGGCGGCGACGAAGCCGAGGGCGGTCGCGGTATTGCCGGTGATGTTGCGATAGACGCCCGGGACGATACGAGCCGGCCCTACTTCGTAGGACGACTTGAACATCTCGGTGGTCTCGCCGTAGTTGTAGCCGGCTTTAAGGGCGATCAAGTTAGCGTTAAGCAGCTCGGGCGTACGTTTGAAACGGCCCTCGAGCCAGCGCTCCGTGCTCGCGATGGGACGTTGATAGAGCCAAGAGAGCATCCCAAGGACGAACAGATTGCGGCATCGAAAGACTGCACGGTTGTTGAGGCCGGTATCGTGCAGTGCGCGAGTCGTGAGCTTGGTCACATCGACGGGATAGACTTGATATTTATCGAGTGAATGGTCGTTGAGCGGGTTGGCGGTATAGCCAGCCTTCTTGAGATTGCCATCGTTGAAGGCCTCGCGGTCGACAATGAGGACGCCATTGGCCGGAAGATCGTCGAGATTGGCTTTAAGGGCGGCGGGATTCATCGCAACCAGAACGTTAGGCTCGTCG
>Ga0335073_10013002_pt1 | contig 11669 bp, 10 predicted proteins | sample Lox_Sample_22_FD_207093 | JGI IMG/M metagenome (GOLD analysis project Ga0335073, IMG submission 207093) | Soil microbial communities from Loxahatchee National Wildlife Refuge, Florida, United States - Lox_Sample_2.2 | ecosystem: Environmental > Terrestrial > Soil > Wetlands | place: USA... | reverse complement strand
CCGAGTGTTCACCGACACGGCCGCGTCCGACGCGCCGCTGCCCGGCCCGGCCACGCTCGACGCCATCGTGCGGCACGAGGAACGGGCCGGCCGGACCGACCCCTACCGGCACGTCGCCGCGCTGCTTCACCTCGTCGCCGTCCGCCAGGAAGTCCCAGCCGCTTCATAGCCCAGTGCCAAGCCCATCCCGGCGCTGCGCGCTTCTTGCTGTTATCGGCGGCGACGGCGGGCCGGACAAAGATAGTGGATAGTTCGGTACACCCGGGTGTACCGAACTATCCACTATGACGAGCCTGCGGGCACCCGGCGGGGGCGGAGTGGGGCCGGAGTGGGGGCGGGGCCGGGCGGCGCGGGGGGGGGGCGGGGGGGGGGGGGGGGGGGGGGGGGGGGGGGGGGGGGGGGGGGGGGGGGGGGGGGGGGGGGGGGGGGGCGGGGGGGCGGGCCCGCGGGCGCGGGGGGGGCACGGCGGGGACGGCGGGGACGGCGGCGCGCCGGTTGCTTGTAGACGTATAATGTTTGTAGACATACAATAGATATATGTCTACAAGTAACCGGCGGTCCTGGCTGATCCTGTGCATCTGCTGCATGAGCCTGCTCGTCGTGGGCACCGACGTCACCATCGTCAACGTGGCGCTGCCCGCCATCGGGCGGGGGCTGCACGCCTCGCTGAGCGGGCTGCAATGGTCGGTCGACGCGTACACGCTGGTGATCGGGAGCCTGCTGATGGCGTCCGGGTCGATGGGCGACCGCTTCGGGCGGCGGCGCGTGTTCCAGACCGGGCTTGCGGTGTTCACCGCGGGGTCGCTGCTGTGCAGCCTGGCGACCAGCGTGACCGCGCTGGTCGCGTTCCGCGCCCTGCAAGCGCTGGGCGGGTCGATGCTCAACCCGGTCGCGTTGTCGATCGTGAGCAACACCTTCACCGAGCGGCGGGCGCGGGCCAGGGCGATGGGCATCTGGGCCGCCGTGTTCGGGCTCAGCCTCGCGCTCGGCCCCGTCGTGGGCGGTTTCCTTGTCAGCGACGTGAGCTGGCGGGCGATCTTTTGGATCAACATCCCCATCGGGATCGCCGCCATCGTTCTTACTCAGATGTTCGTGCCCGAGTCCAAGGCGGCCACCGCGCGCCGCTTCGACCCGTGGGGCCAGCTGCTCGTCATCAGCCTGCTCGCGTCGCTGACCTACGGCGTCATCGAGGGCCCGGAACGCGGCTGGGCATCGCCGGTGATCGTGGCGATGTTCGCGGCGGCGGCGGCCTCGGCGGCGGCGCTCGTCATCGTCGAGTCCCGCCGCCGTCAGCCGCTACTGCAGGTGCGGTTCTTCCGCAGCGTCCCGTTCAGCGGGGCCAGCGTGATCGCCGTGCTCGCGTTCGCCGTGCTCGCCGGCTTCCTCTTCATCAACACCCTGTACCTGCAGGACGAGCGCGGCTACAGCGCGCTGCACGCCGGGCTGATGACGCTGCCCATGGCGGTGATGATCTGCCTGTTCGCCCCGGTCTCCGGCAGGCTCGTGGGTACCAGGGGGCCGCGCCTGCCGCTGGTGCTCGCCGGGCTCGTGATGACGGTGGCCGCCGGGCTGCTGCTCCGGCTGAACGGCGGCACTCCCCCGGGCTTCCTGCTCGGCGTCTACGTGCTCTTCGGTATCGCCTTCGGGCTGGTGAACGCGCCGATCGCCAATACCGCCATCTCGGGGATGCCGAACAGCCAGGCGGGCGTGGCCGCGTCGGTCGCCTCGGCGAGCAGGCAGACCGGGTCCGCGCTCGGCGTGGCCATCACCGGGTCCCTGGTGGCCGGCGCCTCGGGTGCCGGGCTCGCCGCCGCCAGCCACGCCGCGTGGGCGCTGCTCGCCGCTTGCGGGCTGGCGGTCGCCGCCGTGGGCTACGCCTCCACCGGCCGGCGCGCGCTCGCCACGGCGGACCGCGTCCGTGAGATCCTCGCAGTGGACAGCGGCACGGCGAGGGAGGCACGGCCCCGTGACACAGCACTGGAAGGCCGGTGACCACCCGGCAGGAGGCAATGAGGCGGGTACCGAGCAGGGGGGCACCGACCAGGCGGGCCGAGTCTGGGCGGCGATGCGCGCCCTCGTCGAGGGCCAGCCGACGAAGCAGCGGCTGCGCGACGCCCTCGACCTCGGCCGTGGCAGCGGCCGGGTCAAGTCGCTCATCTGGCTGTCGGACGGCCCGCTGTCGCTGAGCGGCCTCGCCGAGGCGGTCGGCGTCGACGCGCCTTACGCGACGCTGATCGTCGACAGCCTTGAGGAGCGCGGCCTGGTGGAGCGGCAGCCCGACCCCGCGGACCGGCGCCGCAAGCTGGTGACGCTCACCCCGGCCGGCCGGGACGCGGTCACGCAGGTGCTCCGGATACAGCTGGAACCACCGCCCGGCTTCGGCCGCCTCAGCGCCGCCGAACTCGACCTGCTCGAGAAGCTGCTATGGCGCGTCATGGCGGGCTCGCGCTGACCTGCCGCGGCGTCACGGGAACGGCGCGGCGAGCTCACTCGAAGGCGGCCGGGTCACCCGCGCCGCGGCGCAGGATCTCCGGCTCGTCCAGTGAGAAGTCGATCACCGTGGTCGGCTCGGTGCCGCACTCGCCCGAGTCGATGACCGCGTCCACCGCAGGCCCGAGCTCCTCCGCGATCTCCCAGCCCAGCGTCATCGGTTCGTCATGGCCGGGCAGCAGCAAGGTACTCGACACGAGCGGTTCGCCGAGCTCCTCGAGCAGCGCCTGGGTCACCACGTGGCCGGGGATCCGCACCCCGACCGTCTTCTTGCCCGGGTGCCGCAGCCGGCGCGGCACCTCCCGCGTCGCGGGCAGTATGAACGTGTAGCGGCCGGGCGTCGCCGCCTTGAGTGCGCGGAACACGCGGTTCGGTATCAGCGCGAACTGGCCGAGCTGCGCGAAGTCCTGGCAGACGAGGGTGAGATGGTGCTTGTCGTCGAGGCCGCGGATCGACCTGATCCTGTCAATGCCGTCGGAGTTGCCGAGCTGGCAGCCGAGCGCGTAGCAGGAGTCCGTCGGGTAGGCGATCACGCCGCCGCCGCGCACGATGTCGGCGACCTGCGCGATCGCGCGCCGTTGCGGGTTGGCCGGATGGATGTCGAAGTACCTGGCCATCCCACGAGTGTAGGCTCACCAGGGCAAAGTTTCCGATCTACCACGGAGGCAGCAATGCGCGCGGTGCGTTTCGCTCCCCGGATGGCCGTGCTGCTCGGCCTGCTGACCGCGACCGGGGTGACCGGGTGCTCGGCGCACGGCCCCGTCGCGGCCACCGCCAGCCCGCCGGCCAGCTCCACGGCTGCCGCGTCGGCCGCCGCCGTGGCCACCGGGACCGCCTCGGCGCCCGCCGTCACGTCAAGCGCCACGTCAAGCGCCACGCCCTCGGCGTCCGGCGCCGTCCAGAACCTGCTCGTCAGCGCGGCCGTGCGCGGTGAGCTGCTGGCTGACTACGCGGCCTACAGGAAAATCCCGGCCTCCGACGTGCAGGGCGTTCCCGGCAGCGTCTACTACGCCTACCAGCCGTCCGCGGGAACCTACTGGGCGATGGCCAGCTACGAGCCGGCGAGCGGCGACTCCCTGAGCGTCGAGGTGGGCTTCCAGGACGGCGGTGGCGACGGCCTCTACAAGCGGACGGGGAACGGCGCCTGGCAGGTGAGCCAAGGCAGCGCGCCCGAGATTTGCACGGAGCTGAGGTTCTTCCCGCAGCAGGTGCTCGCGGCGTGGTCGCTGCCGACGAGCGCGACCCCGGCGTCGATGTGCTGACCCGCGGCAGGCGGAGTACGCCAGGCGGGCCGGCGGATGTTCACGTCCATCGGACGGGTGTACGTCAACGCACGCGCCCGTTCTGACTTGGGCTGGTAACCGCGGCGTTAACAGTTCGTCTATATGGCAACGCGATGCCGAACAACCCGGGTATGAATATGCAGGCGGTTCTTGAATGCGTAAAATGTCGGGGGGAAGTTGCGGCGCCATGTCGCGGCTGTCCGCCTGGCGGGAAGCTCGCGGAGTGCAAGTCAAGCGGCGTCGGAGCGGTCATGAGCAGTGAGGAGCCGGGTGGCGGGCAGGCAGACCCCGGCACGGATGAACCGCCGGCCGACGGGTTTGTCCTGCGCATGCTGCTCGGCTCCCAGTTGCGCCAGCTTCGTGAGGCCGCGGGCATATCGCCCGACCGGGCCGGCTATGAGATCAGGGCCTCGCGGTCGAAGATCAGCCGGATGGAGACCGGCCGGGTCGGGTTCAAGACGCGCGACGTGGAGGACCTGCTCACCTTCTACGGCGTGACCGACGAGTTGGCCAGGTCGAGGTTCGTTGACCTGGCCGGGCAGTCCAAGCGAGTGGACTGGTGGACCAGCTACAGCGACGTGCTACCCGGCTGGTTCGAGAACTACCTGGGCCTGGAGTCCGTGTGCACCGGCATCAGGACCTTCGAGAGCCAGTTCGTGCACGGGCTCTTCCAGACCGAGGATTACGCACGGGCGGTCACCCGGCTGGGCGTTGGTACCGGGTCCGCGGCGGAGACCGAGCGCCGGGTGGGGCTGCGGGTCAAGCGGCAGGACCTGCTCACCCGGGCGAGCCCGCCCACGATCTGGTCGGTCATGGACGAGGCGGTGCTGCGCCGGCCGGTGGGCGGTGCCGCGGTCATGCGCGGGCAGTTGCGGCACCTCATCGAGGCGGCCAAGGCGCAAGAGGTGACCTTCCAGGTCGTCCCGTTCGCCAGGGGCGGCCACGCCGGCGCGAGCGGGTCGTTCACCATCTTGCGCTTCGACGAGCTGTACCTGCCGGACGTGGTCTACATCGAGCAGCTCACCGGCGCGATCTACCTGGAGCAGCGCTCCGACGTCGAGCACTACCTGGCGGTCATGGACCAGCTGAGCACCGACGCGCTGCCGCCTGCCGCCTCCCTCCGCTTCATCGAGCAGGTTGCCGCGGAGACATGAGCGGTCAGCCGGTAACGAGGCGTCGCCGCTGACGCGGTCAGCCCGGCCTTTCCTGTGACGGGGCGCCCGCGATGAAGTCGCGCACCCAGTTCCAGCGGTCATGGTGACGCTGGTCGAAGCGGCGGGCGGCCCGGCTTATGAGGCGCGGCCGGCCGGCGTAGCGGTGCGTCGCCCACCACGAGCCCGGCTTGGCCAGCCGGACGGCGCCGACCAGGGCCGCCGGGCTGAAGAAGATGCCGACGACGCCGGTCAGTACCTTGCCTTTGAGCAGGCAGATCAGGCAAAGCAGCAGGTTGACGGCGATCACCGCGACCGACGACCACCAGGCCGCCGTGCCGACCCTGCCGGTCACGAAACTGGTGCCGCCAATCAGCGTCCCGGTGATCGCCAGCACGCAGAAGATCGCGTCCACCGATTTCCTGCCCTGCTCGGCCCAGTAGACGTCCTCCAGGTGCAGCCAGAGCGCGAACTCATCGACGGTGAGGCCGACACCCACGCCGAAGACGGCGGCGGCCGCGTCGAGTGCCGCGCCCCGCGGCGTCTGCGACACCAGGGTGATTCCGGTGCCGATGATGATCAGGATGCCGAACACCTGGTGGTGGACGTGGTTGCCGCCGATGTGGACGTTGCCGAGCCCGGCCCCGCCGCCGCTGCCCGACCGGATCAGCCTGGTGACCGTCCTGGTGACCAGGAAGGTGACCAGGATCGCCAGGAACATCCACATCATCGGCTGCAGGGTCAGGTCGGCCCGGCCGACCGGGATCTTCACGCCAGACGGCACTCTCGTCGGGATGTGCACCAGGGGAGCGGCGAACGACGCTGTGCTCGCGGCCCCGACTCGCACGGCACCCTCCTGCGCCCACTGCCTGATGCCCGGATTGTACGCGCCGGGCGTCGCCGACGTCCGGGCCTTGCCGTCGATGCCGTAGACGCCGGCCTGGCCCCGCGAGGTGGGCCATAAAGGCCTAGGTCAACGGCTATTTCATCCTATTTCGTCACATCGTCCGTCTGATGCCGATAGGGTAGCTCTGGATGCGCTCTGAGGCCTGGTTATGGACGCTGTGTAATGATGCACGCTCTGGGATGGATTAATAGATGGCACGTTTTTGCGCGACATCACCAGAAGTGCCCGCCACTGGGAAACAGGAGACCCGGCTAACATGCGCACCAGGCCCATACGATGGCCCTGCCTGGCACTGACCGCGCTGCTCGCAGGCGGTATGGCAGGCTGCTCCTCCGTAATCTCGCCAAGTTCGGCCGCCGTGTCCGACGGCGACGCGACGAGCGCCTCGGCCAGTCCTCCCCCGGCACCAGTGGCACTGGCGACCGCCAAGGTCCCCGCGACTGAAGAAACATCCCCGGCCGCGCATTCATCTTCATCGGCTATTTCTAATCCCGTTTCCAATTCACCGTTGAGTGCCTATATCGGGTCGCAGGTATTGGACGAATCCGGAGCGCAGCTCACGTCGTGGAATGAAACGTCGTCTTACTGCACGGAAACCGCCACCGTCATCGCCGACGGCACCGTCGGCACGGATTCAAGCGGTGACGTCACGCTGAGCACGACCGGCAAGGCGGGCAGCTGCGTCGCGCTGATCAGCCCGGGCACGTACTCGTCCGACGTGATCGAGGCCAAGCTCTACTTCCCCGCGCTCCCCGGCAAGCCAGGGACCATCGCCAACTGGACGTCGTTCTGGCTGACCAACGCACCCAAGTGGCCGGAAGACGGCGAGCTTGACGCCGCGGAGGTCGAGCCGGTCGACGCGACCAACGCCGTGACCTGGCACAGCGGCACGTCAGCCGACCAGTTCACCGCGTCGACCAGCACCTTCTCCACCGTCAGGCTCCCGGTGGACGGGGCCAACCTGACGCCAGGCTGGCACACCGTGGACATCGTCTACACCAAGGGATTCTTCGCGGTGTATTACGACGGCCAGGAATACACCAGCTACACCAGCGCCAACGTCACCGGCGACCCTCTTAACATTTACTTTACTATGATGGACACGCCGACCAGCAGTGAGATCGAGAAGCAAATCGGCTCGCCGCCGGTAAACTCCGACAGCTCGCCCGCGACATACACGGTGCGGGACCTCAAGATCTGGTCGTTCAAGTAGGAAACGGTCTTGCCGTCCCGCTCGGCGACACGAGCGCGGAGACGCCGGCGGGAGACGCCGGCGTAGGATCAGGGGCCATGACCGGCTACATTTCCGTCCCGTTCTACGACTTGAGCCACGAGCGAAGGGTTGTGCCGGGAATCCGGGCGGGCCTGCGGCCGCTCCTGGCCGGGTCACGGCGGAGCATCCTGGAGATCGGCGCGGGAACGGGCTTGATCACTGTGTCGCTGGCCGACTTGACGCCCGGCGAGGTCTTCGCGCTGGAACCCGCTGCCGACATGCGCGCGGTGCTGGTGTCGCGGCTGAGCTCGCGGCCGGAACTGCTCAGCCGGGTGACCGTGCTCCCCTGCGACGCGCTGAGCGTGCGACTGGACGAGCCGGCCGAAGCCGTCGTGATGGTCAACGTGCTGCAAGCGCTTGAGCCGGATTACCGCGGGCGGCTGTGGCCGGTGCTCGCGGCTGCGCTGGAACCCGCCGGGCGACTGGTCTTCAACTGGCACGACGGCGGCCCGCCTGGGCCCGGGCAGCGACTCGAATCGCATCAGGTGGGCCGGCACACGTACACGGTCGTGTCGGAGATCCTGGAATCAGGCGAGGAGGGGTGCCGCGTACGTTACGTGTACCGGATCACCGAGGGCGACACGGTCATCAGCGAAGAGGAACTCACCGGCCGCTCCTACTGGCCGAACGGGAACGTGCTGCGGCGCGAGCTGACCGACGCGGGTTTCATCGAGGCCGACCGGGCCGAAGGGCTCGTCGCCTGGCGCCTCACCTGAGCCTGAGCCGAGAAAGGAGCCATCTGGAATGACCGAACCCAGCCCGCGGCCGACGACACCGTACGGTGACTTCCAGCTTGAGATCTACCTCGCCGGGCTCGGCGGGACGGTACCCGGCCTGCCGGTGTCCTTCGCCGACCTCGAGGCGCGGGCCGCGCACGCGCTGCCGCCCTCGGTGCTGTCCTATGTGGCGGGCGGCGCGGGCGACGAGCACACGCAGCGCGCCAACGTGGCCGCGTTCCGCCAGTGGGGGCTGATGCCCCGGATGCTGGTGGGAGCGGTGACCCGGGACATGTCGGTGGACCTGTTCGGCCTGCGGCTGCCGTCGCCCGCGTTCCTCGCCCCGGTCGGGGTCATCGGGCTGTGCGCGCAGGACGGGCACGGCGACCTGGCAACCGCTGAGGCGGCCGCGCGGCTGACGGTGCCGATGGTGGCCTCCACCCTGTCCGCCGACCCGATGGAGGAGGTGGCACGGCGACTCGGCGGCGCCCCCGGCTTCTTCCAGCTGTACACGCCCACCGACAGGGAACTCGCGCAGAGCCTGGTGTCACGTGCCGAGCGGGCGGGCTTCCGCGCGATCGTGGTCACCCTCGACACCTGGATCACCGGCTGGCGTCCCCGCGACTTGTCCACCAGCAACTTCCCGCAGCTGCGCGGCCTTTGCCTGGCCAACTACACCTCCGACCCGGTGTTCCGCGCCCGGCTCGCCCAAGCGCCGGAAGCGAACCCGATGGCCGCCGTCGCGCACTGGGCGGGCATCTTCGGCAATCCACTGACCTGGGACGACCTGCCCTGGTTGCGCTCACTGACCAAGCTGCCGCTGATACTCAAGGGCATCTGCCATCCCGACGACGCGCGCCGCGCCCTCGACGCGGGCGCCGACGGCATCTACGTCTCCAACCACGGCGGGCGGCAGGCCAACGGCGGGCTGCCCGCCCTGGACTGCCTGCCCGGGGTGGTGGAGGCCGCGGCCGGGCGCCCGGTGCTGTTCGACTCGGGCGTTCGCTCAGGCGCCGACATCATCAAGGCCCTCGCGCTCGGCGCGACGGCGGTCGGCATCGGGCGCCCGTACGTCTACGGGCTCGCGCTCGGCGGCACGCGGGGCATCGAGCACGTGCTGCGCACCCTGCTCGCCGAGGCCGACCTGATCATGGCGGTCGACGGCTACCCCGCGCTGGCCGACCTGACCCCCGCCGCGCTGCGCCGCGTCACCGCCTGCGGCTGACCAGAGGCTGGTCGCGTCAGGGGGACGTAACGCCTACGCGCATGGCTGCGTTGATGGCTTCGAGTGCCGATATCTGCCTGACGGCGTCCGCCTGGTCGAAGGGCCCTTGCCAGCGGTAGCCGAACTGGTTCATGGAGTTGCGGTTACCGAGCAGGAGCGAATGCGCGTTCTGCTGGATGAAGCTCACATAGCCGGCGTTTGCCGGCGCGCCCATATGCACGGCCAGGTGGGCGAGGTTGCGCATGAAGATTCCCTTGAACAGCGGCCCGTCAGCCGAAGTCCCGACCTCGGCGGCCCCGAACTCGGTGAGTATGCCGTCCTGCGCGAGCCGGGTGGTCGCGGCGTCGGCAATCTGGACCGCTACCGTCAGCGGATCGCTTCCCGCGAAGTCGATCTGCTCCGCGTCCATGTCGGCCAGTGCGCCGATGATGACGCCCTGGGTGTATGTGTAGGTTTCCTGATGCCATACGTAACTGGACGGATCCGACGGCGCGCTCGCGATGCCGTCGAATATAAGGTTGCGCGCGCTCGGAACATTGACAAAGTGGCTGAAGAACCACTCCCCTGCCCGCTGGAGCCAGTCAGCGTACTGCGTCCTCTCCGGGCCGGATGTGCGCTGGTAGAGCCGTATCGCCACGGCGAGGAAGAGCTCGTTCTCGATTGAATTCTTGCCTTCGGTGCCTTTCTGCCAGATCACGCCACCGTCGAAGGTCTGCGGGTACCACCCCTTCGTCATGTCTTCGAAGATGGTTTTCGCCATGGCCAGGTAGCTCTGCTTCTGGGCCGGATCGGCGACCAAGTCGTAGGCGTTGATCCAGGTCAGCGCCCACCATCCTTCGTCGTCGTAGAACTGGTTGAGGAAGTTGCCGCCACTGTTTTTGCTGAAGGTGTTCCCGACGACGTCGAGGTAGCCACTCGTGTGCGTGGTCGCCATGTAGTCGATCAGGGCGAACAAGCCATTCGCCGAATGCCACCAGCCGGTCACATCGGGCTTGTTCGGCTCGCTGGGTACCAGCCACAGTCCCGCCTGCCCGTCGTACCAGTTCCGCACCGTGATCGCTGCGGCCGTGGCGTGATCCGCGAGGGTGCCTGCCTGGAGGCTGTACCGCCACACCAGGTGGGCGGTGTCTTGGAAGTACATGGCGCCATCCGCCGCGAACACGGCGGACAGGGCGCTGAAGCCGCCTGGAGTGCTGTGATCGTGAGGCGCGCTGGCGTTGAGGCGCGACGGCTGCCCGTCGGTGCCGCGGAAGTAAAGGTAGCCGTCGTCGGCCGGGTACACATTCGAGGCCGCGCTAAGCGCACCAGGACCGCCGAAGTTCGTGCAGTCGCTAGGGTTACTGGCATTCACCCGCCACACCGCGTTATCCGTCCCGCGGAAGTGCATGTATCCGGCCCGGATCAGGACATCAGACAAGGTGGCAAACCCGCCGGGGTTAGTACCTTCGATTATCATGCAGCATCCTCGGATAAGGGCGCCGCGCCGCGGCGAAGACGCCGAGAACGAGGCCGCGCTGTGTCTGCTAGAGACTATGGGCTATGACCCTGCCGGCCAGTGCTTGACTTGGGCAGGCAAGATCACCGTGGCCTGTAGGGCCGGTTATTACCGGCCCTACAGGCCACGGAGGAACCCTCCGCTTACCCGGCGCCGCTGCCGGGCCAGCGTGCTGTTGCGGCAGCGCCGACCGGGGCGCAAGGGGCGACCCGGCAGCCCGCGGCCGCCCGCGGCCGCGGCCAGTGCAGGCGCGGGGCAGCAGCGCGCAGGCAGGCCAGCCGCGGCACGTCGTGGAACGGCCTCGGTCCTGTCGTCTTACGGACGGGCCGGACGCCGGACGCCGAATCCGGTGACGGCCAGCTTGAGCAGCACGTGCCCCGGGTCGCGTCAGCGGGTGACCTCGGAGCCGTCGGCGGCCCACAGCGTGTGGTAGCTGCCCTCGGCGTCGGTGCGGCGGTAGGTGTGCGCGCCGAAGTAGTCGCGCAGCCCCTGGACGAGCGCCGCGGGCAGCCGCTGCGCGCGCAGCGCGTCGTAGTACGCGAGCGCGGCGGAGAAGCCGGGCACCGGGATCCCGTTGCTCACCGCGGCCCCGATCACCGCGCGCCAGGCGTCCTGCGCCTCGGTGACCTCCTTGGCGAAGTCGGGGTCGGCGAGCAGCGTCGGCAGCTCCCTGTTGGCCGCGTAGGCGGCCCGGATCCGGTCGAGGAACGCGGCGCGGATGATGCAGCCGCCGCGCCAGATGACCGCCATCTTGCCGAGGTCGATGTCCCAGCCGTACTCGTCGCTGCCCGCGGCGATCATGTTCCAGCCCTGGGCGTAGGAGACGATCTTGGACGCGTACAGCGCCTGCTCGACCATGTCGGCGAACGCGCCGGGGTCGGAGACCGCCTCGCGGCCAGGGCCGGCGAGCCCGCGGGCGGCGGCGCGCAGGTCGGTGTGGCCGGACAGCGACCGGGCGAAGGTCGCCTCGGCGATCCCGTCGACGGGCACGCCAAGGTCCAGTGCGACCTGCACGGTCCACCGGCCCGTGCCCTTCTGCTCGGCCTGGTCGAGTACGACATCGACGAACGGCCGGCCGGTCTTCGCGTCGGTGTGGGCGAGCACCTCGGCGGTGATCTCGATGAGGTAG
>Ga0335073_10013000_pt1 | contig 11671 bp, 12 predicted proteins | sample Lox_Sample_22_FD_207093 | JGI IMG/M metagenome (GOLD analysis project Ga0335073, IMG submission 207093) | Soil microbial communities from Loxahatchee National Wildlife Refuge, Florida, United States - Lox_Sample_2.2 | ecosystem: Environmental > Terrestrial > Soil > Wetlands | place: USA... | reverse complement strand
CCGTTTGAGGCGTAAACTAAGAGAGATCGAAGAGTCCGATCTGCTCTTCCTTGCTTGTTCCGCTTTGCCGCTTTACTCGCAATCAACTCCAATTGAGTTTGGCGGTACTTCTACACAGAAGGAACAAGTGCAATGGAACAAGGAACAGTGAAGTGATTTTACGACGCAAAGGGATTCGGCTTTTGAGTCGTCCGAGCGGCGAGGATGTCTTCGTGCATTTCTCGGCAATTCAGAGCAAAGGCTTCAAGAGTCTGCAGAAGGCCAAGCCGTGACATTCGACGTCGTAAAAAGCCCCAAGGGTTTTCAGGCTGAGAACGTACGGATCGCCTGAGCGACAAACATCTGATTGAGCGGGGCGGTCATCAAGGCCGCTCTTTTTCGTCTTCGGAAGGATATTTCATGAAAAAGTCTGCTGCCCTCACAAAACCTGTGCCACGGGAAAAGCCTGCTCCTCGACACGACAAGTACTTCCTGCGAGATCTTCATCAGGAGATCGATTTCTACGATCGCAAACTTGCCTATCTCGATAAATTCACCGAATTTGCGTCACCTGGGGACCGCCAAGCGGCAGAAAAAGGATTGCGGGCGAAGAGGGCTCCCCTCGAGAAGGCTGCTCTCGAACTCGTAGCCTCGGGCGTTGAATACGAAGAGAAAGATCTCCCGCGATCTTTCCGCACAATGAATCTGGACCATGACGACGCACAAAAGAGCCTCACCCTGGTTAAGCGATTCAAACAGCCTGCAGCTGCCCAAACTGCCGCTGATCGCTGATTCGTTGAGGTAGCCGGCCAGTTCGAATGAGAGTCTCACTCATGACCTCCAGGCAACAATTCTCTCCGTTATGCGATTTGCATCACGTCTCCATGCGGCGCGTGATGTTGGAGGAAGATTCGGAGGAAGTCCGAACGTACCACGCGTGTGAGCGGCGCGACTGCACGCGGGTCTTTCGCGACTTCGACGGCTATTCAGATCTGATCCAAGGCGGCTTCGATGATTCGCGCGCTTCCGTTCGAACATGTCCCCGATGTGGAGCTGCCCTCTATCTCGCGGAAGTGAATCGCTCACAGAAGATCGAGACATGGGAGTGTCCGCGGAAGGAGTGCAATTTCTCGGAAGAGTGTGCATCTCCCTCCGCGCGATAAATGGCACCTGTTCCTGTGACCTCTGACTGCCGGAACAACGGTGGGCGATCACCACAGCCGATTTTTATCAGCCCGGGCAAATCATTGGAATGCGCGTCGATTGAGTTCGCAAACGCGCATCTATCCAAGTCAAAGGATAGCAACTGCGCTTCGACAACCGTCTGCGCAAGGCGAGTAGTGACGCGTTGATGTTCAGGAGCCGTGGTTGCGTGTTAGGGCAGTACTCACTTCGCCGGGGTTGCGCCCTGGGGAGTAACCCAGGGCCGAGGACACGGGCTGGCTCCGGAGGAATCGGCGATCGAGACCCTCTGCTGTTTCGCTTGCGGGCGAGACGGCGGAGGGTTTCGTGCTTTTGACCAGGATTCCTATGGCGAGGCTCCGGCGTCGGAGGTCCTGGGTCCGAGTTTGCGACGCTGCCGGGCGTTCTTTGCCCAGCTTCCTTATTGCTTTTGTTTTCGTCATTGGCTTTCGTCACCGCTGGTGGTCTTGGTGCGCCAGCTGCGCGGTCCACACTGCAGCAAGTGTCCGTGGCGCAGTAAGCGATCGAGCATGGCGGTGACGGCGGTGCTGGCGCCGAGCAGTTTGCCCCAGTCGTCGACCGGTCTGTTGCTGGTAATCAAGGTGCCCAGAGCAAGCGTCACAATGATCGCCGCCGAAAACCAGCGACGGGCAACAATTCCACGCACCGCGTAGCATAGATCCTGCAAAACAGTTCCGATCGAGAATGCTGGGCGCTGCAGTTCGTATTCCTCGCACAGAGTCACCACGCCGCAAAATCTACCGGCACTCGTTACTGTGACTCGATGAGAGGCGGTCCCGCCCCAGGCTTCGTTACCAGCGTCGTTTCGGAATTCGGCGGCAGCCACGCGCCGATCCCGAGGGTGGTCAACACCTCGGGTTCCAGCTCTTCGTAATACAACACCGCGGATTTGGACCGATGGCGGTTGAACAGCCACAGTCCCAGGGCTGCCAGGAAGAGTTCTGCAACGAGAACGGCATATGCCAGAGGCCGATCCAGGACACTGTGTTCGTAGGACGAAAAACTTAGTGCCAGCGGCACAAAGACCAGCGCATACGCCCAGAAAACATACTGCACATTCGATTTTCCGGGAAGATAGGAACATGCAAAAGGAATCTTGGAAACGCCGATCAAGCTCAGGTCCGTAATGATCGGTCCGGCGAGCGCCAGCACCAACAGATGCTCTGCGACCTGATGCCATGGCCGGTAGAACAGCGCTAGCCCCGCGGCTGTCAGCCAAACGGGTATGGTTGCCATGGCAAGAATTGCGCGCCGAGTAGCAGCGATGTAGTGTTCCGAGGGACTCACTTGCGTGAGCTGCAGCACCCAATTCGCCTTCAGGGACACTGGCAGCGAAAAAATGCTTCGCAGGCCCAGCACCGCCAGGCACAGCATCACCAGCGTGCTCGTGAGAAAGCTTGTGGTTACGGGCCGGACGTGGTGACTCGCCGCCACGCCGGTCACCGTTGACACTGCGACCGCAAATGCAATGGCCAGAAAAAAGGCATACACCACGCGATGCTGCCGGCTGCGCGCCAGCGACCGCATGCTGAATTGCACCACCGCCGCCTGCACACTGTCGCCCACCGAAATCATCCATCCCCTGCTGCTTTTCCGCGGAACCAGATCCGGCTCTTCTACGTTTTTCTTCATGGTGCGCTTGTAACAGAGCAACAGCGACGCCACCATTCCAAGCACAACCGCGGCCAGAGCCACCCACGCGCGCCGCGCCAGCTCGGGCGGCGCAAAGGGAAATACGCCGCCGACGCGAGCGAATAGCGCAAAGAACCAGAATGCCGGCCATCGGAGCAAGATCCCTTCATGCTGGGCCCGGACCAGATCGCTCACCGATCCGAACTCCGGCTGGAACAGCCATGCCGAGAGGAAAAGCGCGAATGCCGCCAGTTGGAGGATCGCGGAGAGGCGCAGAAACCAACGCTGCGGAAGCAGCGCCGCGGTCAAGCCCTGCAGAGTGAGGACCGCTCCGTAGACGAACACTGCCGCACCTGCGGCTGCAATCCAGTACGCCGCCAATGCACGCAGAAACCCCGGTCCGATTCCGGCCACCAGGGGCAAGGCCACGCCCATCCCGAGATTCAGCGCCAGTACCCCAATGCCCAGGAGAGATCCCGATGCCGCGAGCTTCGCCGCTAGAATAGTGCGTGGCTTCACCGGCAGCGGCCCCAACACCATCGCATCGCGCCGGTCGGGAAAAATATTGTCCCAGGTTGCCACCGCGACCAGCCCGGCGATCAGCATGGTTCCGGAAAGAAAACTCTGCTCAACGAGCATCGGCTGGGCAAAGAAGAGAAGGCCGAGAGTCCGAAAGGCGTCGATGAGAATCAGCACCCCGGCGAACTGTCCGATGAAACGTGGAATATCCGCCTCGATTGACAGCGCCTCCAGATCCACCACGCGGGCCAGGAATTGCGCATAGAGGACGCGGAACTCAAGGGGCAGCCGCTCCGTGAGTCTGCGCATCGCCTCACGCATGGATCAGGTCCACAATCTGCCGCGCTATCGATGATGAATCCTGCTCCACCGCCAGTTGCGAAAAGATTGCCTCCAGCGAGGGCAGTTCCGTCAGCAAGCGCAGCCGTTCAATCGAATCGTCCGCGACGATCTTCCCCCTATGCAGGATGACCACTCGCGTTGAGACCCGCTCGACCGTGTCCAGTTCGTGCGAGCTGAACATCACTACCTTTCCGCGCGTCGCCAGTTCCTGAATCAGCCTGCGCAACACCAGCGCAGAACCCACATCGAGCCCGGAAAACGGTTCGTCCAGAAGCACCAGGTCAGGGTTGTGCAACAGCGCACCAGCGATCAGCACCTTCTGCCGCATGCCTTTCGAGTAGCCGGAAATCGACGCATGCCGGTCGTCATGCAGCGAGAGAAGTTGCAACAGTCCCTCGATGCGCTTTGCCGACTCTCGCGCCGGCAGCCGCCGCAGTTGCGCAACCATCGTCAGATATTCCACGCCGGAGAGATGGTTATACAAGTAGGGCTCTTCCGGCACATACCCCGTGCGCTTCTTAAATGCAGTCAGATTCTCGTCGATTGGACGGCCGTCGAAGAGAATTTGCCCTGCCGTCAAGGACAGCAAGCCTGTGATCATTTTCATCGTGGTCGACTTGCCCGATCCATTCGGCCCCAGGTAGCCCGTTACTTCACCCGGCCGCGCGGAGAAGCTCACATCGTCCACCACCGGAATGCCCGCAAAGTGCTTTGAAACCCGTCGCAATTCGAGCATGTTCTTCGTCTCTCCGTCGCTCTATCCATCGCCTTGGCTGTGAGTATCTCATTGAGTGCAGCGTGGCAATGGAGTCTTTCATTGCCCGCAACACCTCGGCTTCATTCGAATGGAAGACGACCTCCCACCCCAGTCGAGCACTTGCAGTTTGCGCCGGATTCGACTGTCACAAACCGTTCCGTATACTCCGCTGGTGCAGCCTGCGGATGCCTTCCGTCTGTCCCTATGTAGCATTCTGTATTCATCCTGTCAAGCCGAATGCTACATAGGTTAGATTGGCGGGCATGGCGGCACACGAGCCGAATCCTGGCAACCGGAGAGCCCAATACCTCGGGTAGAGTGCCCATCCGCATCCTGTTCTTTCCCAACCCGCGTTCTATGAGCCGGTCGCCGCGAAGGATGAAATCCGCTGTCTCCTCGCGGTCCAAGCTGGAGGAGGAAGGCAATACGGCAGCTGCGTTAGACGCGAGCAGCTGTCCGGTCCTGCGTAGTCGTTAGAGCCCGTGCATGCTGAAAAACAACATGGACGAGAACCGGGAGATCTCCAGTGCGCCTTTGGCATCATGCGAAGGCCGGTCCTTGAAGGCACACAGCCGTACGACGGACGAGCACGTGCTGGAGAAGTTGGACTGCGCCGTAGTACCTGTGAACCATCCGAACAAGGCAGCGCAAGCTGTTGCGGAGGGTGGGGAGGGAAGGGTGCAGCTGGAGGAAATCATCGCTCAGGCGCACATGCTCCTGACCCTGAGCAGGAATATGCATGTCCGAGCGTTTGGACGGTGTGCGTGAAGCAAACCGCAGTCTGGGTTCGCTCTCACGCCACTCATCCTTCATAAGAGCCATATGCGTAGACGCGCTCGTACGGATCTGTGCGGGGGGCGATCCGTGAGGATCGTCCCTACTGCGACCGATACCGTCGTCACGGCCGACACCACGGCCGCCGATCCTACCGGCAACCCCAACTTCAACGCGCAGAATCTCCAGGCCTCAAGCGGGGAATTCTGGGGCGTGATGGCTCTGACACCGCTTCCAGACGGCCACGTATGGGATTACGAGTCGGCATTAAAGGATCCTGCACAGACATTCGCTCCGGCTTCTTACAGTGATAAGGGCGTGGGCGCCTCTCACGGTTCAGCGGATAGGTGGTGACAGGATCGTCTTCGCCGCCTTGTAAATATCCCCCGGCAGAGCCGGGGGCTTTACTGGTTGTAGCCCCTCAAAGGGGCCTGACCGAGCGCCACTACCATGCATCGTTCTGCTGCAATCTTCTCGCCCGGGCTTTGTAACAAGGGCACGGCTTCAGCCGGGCCGAATTCAGGCGACCCAAACCACTCGGGCTTTAGCCCCTGCCGAGTTGGCTCGCACGCTTCACGCGGCGCAAAACGCAGAGCCTCGTGGCGACTCCTGTAAATGTCAAACCCCTACTGCCACCCCGGCAGTGGGGGACCAGACCGAAGGTCTGGACAATCAGGGAAGGAACAATCGGGTTTTGTTCCTTGGGAAAGCCGGGGGATCTCCTCACCCTTTAGTTCGCATTCCCCCCTTCGCGAGAAATCGCGGAGGGGGAGCTTTTCCTGCCTGGATCTCAGTTTCTGCTGGCGGTCTTTCCTCCATCCGTGCATTTGCTCCCGCGAAGCGAGCCGTGTGGAGCGACTTACCTCCCAGAGCGAAATGCAAATTGTCGCCAGGCCTTAGCACGTTTCGAGCCGAGCCCGGCTGAAAACGCGGGTTGGCGATTTGGAGTGAAGCCAGAATCCCTCCCGGCTACAGCAAAACCAGGGTAGATATATCCCGGAGACGCTACACTCAAGTCGACGCGACCAGCAGGGAGCGGCGACCTTGACCGATCTCAAAACAGGACACACTAAACCTGGTTTTACTCTAAATCCGTGTTGACGAGTACCTATTCTGCCATCACCAAAGATATCAAACTGGAAGGGCGCATTGGCGACTGCCAAGGTTGCTGCACTCACCGTGCTGTTCTCACCGGCTGCACTGCCGCGACGATGACTGCCACTGTGGCAGGTTTGCTGAGTCTCACATTGAAGGCGATAAGCTCCGCAAAGCTGGTGATACGCCCTCTACCCCGCCTCCTCAGTCAGCGAAGTTTCCCAAAAACCTCACCAACTCATCGATCTGTAGTCGTCACTGCCGCGAAAGCTGAATCCGCAATCCGTTGCGCCACCCCATGCTTTCGCTAAACTACCCGGCCGTTTCCCGCAAGAGTACCGACCTTGATTGCGAATCTACGAAGTCACGATCCTACGGGAGCGGGGATGGCGAGGTATTTAAGCCCCGAGATGCTGGGTAGGAAGCAGTAGGCGCCACCCCGCGTCGTAATCAGGCGTCTAAAGCCCGCGATGTTGGTGTTCTTGACGCTGCCATTAACGCAAGCAGACAGCGTAAACGAGCTGCTCGAAGGGGCGTTGACACCCAGGAAGACGTCTTCGCCGCTGATGTTACGGACCGCGTTGCCCTGGCAGTTGGTCCCCTTGGCCGACATCAAAAAGGTATCCGTGTTAACCCACTGGCTCATCAGGAATTCGAATTGATTCGTGATACTGCCGTTGATGAAGTGGCCGATGAGCCCTCGCGGGGTGTCATCGGGAACTTTCGCGTCGTCGGCTGGACCATACGGCATGGCGCGCCGCACGATGCGGTGATTCGTTGAGGTGCCGCCGCCGGTCACCGCCTCGTTGCGCGGGTTATTGCGTCGGATGTGCGATCCAATCGGGCATTTCAGGCCCAGCGTATCGTCCTTCGTCGCATCGGTCGAAACATACTGGAAGTTATTAAGCTCGCTCAACGGCAGCGGCGCACCCGCCTTGTCGGGCATCAACTCCAGTGGATTGCCGTTGCGCCAGCGTCCACAGACCTTCGCGGCCAGCATCTCGGGATCGATCCCTGCCTGCTTACCATACGTGGTTAAGAAAGCTTCGAATCCTTGCACGTCCTGTTCAAGGATGCGGAACGCGGAATAACTGCTGTTCTTCGAGAGTTCGGCCGGTTGTACCGAGTATTGCCCGCCGATTTCATTCTGGTAACCAAGCAGGAACTCTCCGGTTGCAACCACTTCCTGGTCGTCGGGTATGGAGTGCTTCCGGGGCGGCGCCCCGGCTATGGTGGGCTGCGCAATATTGTCCCTATAGTTGAAGTGGACTCGATTATCGCTCAGGGCATGAGCGTCATGCGCTGACAGTTCCTTCATCGCGCTCTTGAAGAGGTTGCGCAAAACCGAGGTCACTTGTTCCAGTGTCGCCTCAGCTTCCGTGACCCACAGGCTGAGCACCACATGCACTGCGTTGCCGTCGGAGAGCCCGCCGATCCAGTTTTCCGGAGCACTTTCTCCCACGTCGAAGACCGTAGAGGCGGTCTTCGGGTCTGTTGCCCCGCGTTGGAATCCCGGGTCGAAGCTCTTGAGTTGAGCCGGTGTAACACCCAATTCGCCGAGCCCGGCGCTGGTGAACCCTATGTTCAGGAAGTAGTCCGGCTTCGACGTCCATCGCGCTGCCGTCGTGATCTGCGGCACACCGGGACTGCCGTTGACCATGGAGCCGACCAAGGCCTTTGCCTCGGCCGCGTCCGTGATCTGAAGAATAAAATGACGCGCCAGGTTGACACGATAACCGCGAAGAATCGTGCCCTGTACGTCGCCGTAGTCGATGCTCGGCTTGTCCATATGCCTTCCCGGCGCGGGGAGGCATATGAGCCTCCCCGCCAGAATTCCCTTTAACTGGCAGCACCAGTCGCAGCGTCGGAACCGCAGTCGGCAAGTATCGTTTGAACCGTATACGGGTAGGCGCCGTACAAGGAGGGTGCGCCCGGCATTTGCGAGTAGTCGTTGGCTTTTATGAAGGCCTGGAACTCACTCAGATGGTCCTGGACCCTGATCAACGGCTCAGCACCAACGACGTAGAAGAGAAGCGCGTTAAAAACGTCCCCGAGCTGCTTCACAAAGTCCGAGATGTAAGCATCGAAGTCGCCGTCGTATTCCGTGATCACAGCCAGCACCAGGTTATTATTGGCCGTTGATGTGGGCTGCAGGTTAGCCACTGAAGTGTCAAGAATCAGAAACCGGGCGAAATGTACGGTTCCGATGCTCGTCAGGGCCGCATCGATCGAGGCTTGGTTTTTCGCGATTAAAGTCACGAGAGTCGTCACAGCGGTATTGGGGACGACCGGCATGAGTAGCGTGAGCGGATTTGCCATTTTGTCCTCCTGATGAAACCGGGATTTCGCGCGGCCCTGCCGCGGAGGCAGTCAAACTTTGGACCGTCCGGGAGTATTCCCCCGGCTGGCGCTTTGGTTTCGTCGAAGCTCATTGTCGAACCAGCTTCATGCTGTCGCGGTTGTCTTTGGTTTTCATCGATTGCGATCAGGCCCCGTGAAGGAGGCAGCAACCGAAAGCCGCTGGCTGCTGGATGATCCTTACGAAGTCGAACAGACCAACCCTACTCAGGCTCCCCACCGGCAATGCTCCAGGATTGCTGGCGCCCCTGTCAAGGACGTAATGGAAGTGGCTTTTTCGCACTTTTGTTGAACCAAGGCTCGCACTTTGTCGGCGGAAGAAGGGCAGTAGAAAGGAGTCGGGGTTGGCGCCTCCCGCGTGGCCGGCGATGGGACAGCGGGCATTGTTGCCGAATGTAGGCGAAGCATTCTGGAGCAGTTCCGGGTTCAGGAGGAGATCTAGGCGCTCATTCGGCAAGAGCCAGCAAGATTTCTCCGCCGTTCCGGGCCCGTCGTCGGCGATGGAGACAATGTCCCAAACCGCCCCCGCCCGGGCCGGAGCCCCGCCGGGGACGGCGGTCCGGATCCGGCGTCGAGTTGTTTACCACCTTCACCCTGAAGCATCGCCGGTCAACCGCTCGGAACCGAGAATATGGCCCCCGATGTCTCGATGAGCGCATGGCGATTGTGCGCTCATTGAGAAGCCATCGACGGACCCGACATCACCGCCGACGTGGACACATTTTGCGGGATCCATCATCTCCCCTGCGTGTACACCGAGTGTGTCCGCGGAAGTGGATTAAACTTCGGGCTGGTTCACGACGCGCATGGCGTCCCGAGTAATCAATTGCGAATTGGCGTTCGGGCTGGCGGGCTCTCTTATCAGGCGCTCAAACCGAACGAAAAAAGAACTTCCCTTACCTGGTTCGCTCTGTACCTCAATCTGTGCTCTATGCACTTCCGTGATCTGGCGGGCGAGCGCCAGTTCCAGTCCGGATCCCTGCGCTTGGCTACTGCCGTCGTTTGCGGGATTCACACGATAGAATCGCTCAAAGATCTTCTCCTGTTGTTCCAGTGGGATTCCAATCCCGGAGTCGGAAACGGAACGCACAACGGAGCCAGCATCGGCTGAGGTGCTCAGCTCTATTCGGCCGCCATGTGGAGAATACTTACAGGCATTTTCGAGCAGGATATCGAGCAATCTTTCGATGCTGGACCGATCCGCATAGATGATGGCCTCCTGCTTGCAGGTGAAGTTTGATAGCTCGACCGCGGCAAGGTGCAGTTGGGGGATCCAGCGTGCGGCTGCCAGACGCGCAGCTTCATTCAGGTCCAGCGGCTCGAATCGCATCGATTGAACGCCCGCATCGGAGCGAGCCAACAAGAGCAGGTCATCAACCAGCCTGCTCATGCGGATGGTTTCCGCCTCGATACGCTCCAGGGTGCAGCGATATTCCGATGGGTTCGCTCGAAGGCCAACGCGATTTCAGCCTCCGCCCTGAGCAGGGAAGGCGGGGTTCGCAACTCATGCGCGGCATTGGCCGTGAACTCCTTCACGGTGCGATAGCCGGCGTCGATGCGATCGAGCATCCGGTTCAGTGTTTCGGCCATGTCGGCGAGCTCATCGCGGGGTTCGACGATGGGCAAGCGGGTGTCGAGGTTCTGGCTGCTGATGCGCCGTGCTTCGCTGGTAATCGCCGCCACCGGCGAGAGCGCCTTGCGGCTTGCGAAATAGCCGACCACCGCGGCCCCCAACAGGATGACGGGCGCCAGCAGCTCCAGGTGCAGGCGGTAGTCTTCGAAAGTACGCAGCTTCCTGTCCATCGGGACGCCGGTCTGCACCGTATAACTCCGGCCATGCACATGAATAGAGGCGATGAGGCCCTCACCTGCTCCGACTCGGCTGCGAACTTGAAAAACTTCTCATCGCTTCCAACTCTTTGAGGCGTCGCCAACGTAGGAAATGCGGATTCGATGTGAGCACTAAGCCGCAACTATGGGCGCTGGTATTCGGCCGGCGACAGCAACGGGCGAGACGCGATACTACAACGCACCTGGCGGGCCTACGTTTGCAGCCTGACGCGAGATAGAGAAGCGGCGTTCCACCAATGCGCCTGTTCTGACTGAGTCGGCGCCGCGCCGCAGAACGGACATGGGGAATGTGTGCAGCGAGCACTGTTGATCGGAAGTCGTATGAAATTTCTCGCTCAATGGGCCTAGGCCACCAGGAATGCCATTGTCAGTCGTTTTCGATTGACGCGCACCAGCGCGCTCAGTGGCCCGTCCGGGACGGTTGGTCGGCGACTGAGAAGCGTGCCATTCTTGATTTCCAAAGAGCAACCGCAAATCCTTCCCCTTCACTGCGTTCAGGGTCAGGATGACAGCGGGTTGGAGGGCTGCCAATGGTTGTGAACTCGCAATTGCGGGCGGTTTGCGGGCGTGTTGTTTGGATGTAAGTCGAAGAGGAACACGAGGTGTCACAAAGAGCTGAACTCAGCAACCAGGCTGATTCAGAGTTCAACCGCGGAGGTTCCTCGGAGACTATGTACTATATCGGACTGGACGTACACAAGTAGACGATCGGCTATTCCGTGAAGTACGCGGCTGGTTGTGTGCACCGCGAAGGGAAGATCGGCTCGACGCGGGTGGAGCTGGATGCGTGGGTAAGAACGCTACCTCAGCCGCGGATGATGGCCATGGAGGCAACGATCTTCACCGGCCGGATTTACGATCACCTGTTTCCCCATGCTGAGAGGGTGAAAGTGGCACACGCGTTGATGTTGCGGGCTATTGCCGCGACCAAGCGGAAGAACGACCGAGTCGATGCCGCCAAGATCGCCGACTGCCTGCGGTGAGATTCCCTTCCCGAGTGCCACATGGCATCGACAGACATTCGCGATCGCCGGCGGATTCTCCGCTATAGGAACCTGATGATCCGGCAGACCGTCCAACTGAAGAACCGGGTTTCAGGCCTGCTGATGAAGACAGGGGTGAGCTACAACAAGCGTCAGCTGCGCTATGTGTGGTATTTCC
>Ga0335073_10012998_pt1 | contig 11671 bp, 9 predicted proteins | sample Lox_Sample_22_FD_207093 | JGI IMG/M metagenome (GOLD analysis project Ga0335073, IMG submission 207093) | Soil microbial communities from Loxahatchee National Wildlife Refuge, Florida, United States - Lox_Sample_2.2 | ecosystem: Environmental > Terrestrial > Soil > Wetlands | place: USA: Florida... | reverse complement strand
CGCTTGAACATCGAGAAGCCGCGCATCCGGTACCGGCCAAGTTCAGCCTTCACGTGGATGTCGTTGATTACGTCGGGCGTGAAGATGCTGCTATGCCCGAGGACCGACCTTGCTCCGTCTTCGCTTGCGCTCACGTCATTCGCCATTCAGAGGACGAGCTTGCGCTCAGCCGGCTCGAGGTTGTCGTAATTCCAGAGTTTCTGCCCGCAGACAAACTTTCTGAATGAGGCATCCCGCTCCATCCCGTAGATCTTGAGCTTGCGGTCCAGCAACTCGTGGTCGGCTGCGGTTAGCTCGGCCTCGACGCAGTCGACGCCGAGCGAGGCGACCTTGCCGCCGACATAGATCGCGCCATCGTACATAGAGTCTCCGAGCCCGTTGCCGACATCACCGCAGATGATCTGACGGCCACGCTGCAGCATGAATCCCGTCATCATGCCTGCGTTGCCGCCGACGATGATCGTGCCGCCCTTCTGGTCGATGCCGGTCCGGGCGCCGACGTCACCACGGATCACCAGGTCACCGCCGCGGAGGGCGGCGCCAGCCAGTGAGCCCGCGTTCTTCTCGATCAGGACCACGCCGGACATCATGTTCTCTGCCACCGACCACCCGACGCGGCCGGTGATCCGGATCTCCGGCCCGTCGATCAGGCCACAGCCGAAGTAGCCGAGACTGCCCTCGATAGTGATCCGGCAGCGGGCGAGAATGCCGACGGCGATGGAGTGCTTAGCGCCTGGGTTGAGTACGGTGACGTCAGGGATCTCCTCGGCGTAGACCAGGCGGCGTAGCTCTGAGTTGATCTGCCGGGTTGAGAGGTCAGCGGCGTCGAACACTGCCCTGCGACCGCTGCCTTCGCCCTCGATCTTGGCGACTTCGGGAGCCTGCGCGTCGGGCTCGGCCAGGCCGCGCGCGTCATAGCTAATCTTCACCGGTTCCACACCAGGACTTGCCGCTCGTAGGGATCGCAGGTATCGATCTCACGACCGACAACAGCCCGGATCGCGACCTCCTCAGAGGCCAGTGCGACTAGCTCGGGCGAGTCGTAGAGTACGAGCGGTTTCGCGGCCATCTCGTCCTTGGCCATCCCGAGCGCATCCGAAGTCACGACCAGGTACGTGAAAACCCCGTCCAGCTCGTCCAGGCTCTGCTTCATCGCCGTCTCCAGCGACAGCCCGTCGTCCATCTTCTGGGCGAGGTAGACGGCGATGATCTCGGAGTCGCACTCGGACTGGAAGCGGTGGCCGATCCGCTCGAGCCTGCGCCGCCACATGTGGTAGTTCGTCAGCTGGCCGTTGTGCACAACCGCGATGTCGGAGAACGGGTACGCCCAGTACGGGTGCGCGCCGGAGATGTCCACGTCCGACTCGGTCGCCATCCGCACGTGACCGATCGCGTGCGTCCCGGTGAACCCAACAAGCCCGTACCGGTCCGCCACGCTCTCGGCATCGCTGAGGTCCTTGACGATCTCAAGCGAGTGGCCCAGCGACAGCACCTCGCAGCCCGGTACGTCCTCGACGTAGTCAGCGAGCGGCTTGAGCTCGCCGTTATACCGGAAGCGCACCCGGAAGGAGTACTCCTGGTCGCCACGGACGGCGTCGATCACCGCGCCGAGCTTGGCTAGCCGTGCCTCGATCTCGTTCCGGTGGCGCTCCAGCCGGTCGGCCCAGCCGTAATCGCGGACCTCGTTCGGGTCGGCCAGCTTGATCCGCATGACGAGCAGTTCGTCGTCCGGCGGGCCGTAGAGGGCGAATCCACTGGAGTCCGGGCCGCGATGCTTCATGGACTGGAGCATGCGCGTCATCTCGCTGCCGATGTCACCGGGGCCATCCCGGTGAATGATGCCCGCAATACCGCACATTGTGTCGTCCTCCTACTCCGCCGCCGGCTGCGCGGCCGGGGTCACGGCAGAATGTCCAGGTACTCGCTCACGTCCCAGTCAGAGACTGTGGCGCAGTAGCGCTCCCACTCGTCGTTCTTGTAGTGATGGAAGACCTGGTACATCTCGCCCGGCAGCGCTTCCTTGATCACCTCGTCCTGCGCGAGCGCCGTCAGCGCCTCGCCGAGGGTCATCGGCACCTTCTTGACGTCCTTGCCACCCGCGATCGCGTCGTAGATGTTGCGGTTCTCCGGCGGGCCAGGATCGAGATTGCGGCTGATGCCGTCCGCCATGGCCTTGATAATCGCGCCGAACGACAGGTACGGGTTAACCGCTGAGTCCACCGACCGGTACTCGAACCGGCCGGGGGCGCTCACTCGCAGCGCGGTTGTCCGGTTCTGATAGCCCCAGTCAGCGAAGAGCGGCGCCCAGTAGCCGGTCTGCCAGAATCGTCGGTACGAATTCACGGTCGGCGCCGTGATGCAGGTGAGTGCGGCGAGGTGCTCTAGGACGCCGCCGATCGCATTGAGCCCGAGTTTGCTCGGCAGCCGGGGGTTGTCAGTGTCGGGAAGGAACATATTCTCCTCGCCCTGCCAGAGCGAGATGTTGTGGTGGCAGCCGTTCGCCGACACGTTCATGAAGGGCTTGGGCATGAAGCACGGGAACGCGCCGAGCTCGCGGCCCACTTGCCGGCAGATCTGCCGGTAGGTGGTGAGCCGGTCGGCGGTTAGCTCGGCTCGGTCGAACTGCCAGTTGAGCTCAAGCTGGCCCGGGGCGTCCTCGTGGTCGCCCTGAATCATGTCTAGGCCCATGGCCTTGCCGTACTCCATCACCTTGTGTATGAGCGGCTGGAGCTCGGCGAACTGGTCGATGTGGTAGCAGTAAGGCTTCGTCTTCCCCTCGACCGACGGCGTGCCGTCAGGGTTGAGCTTGAGCCACATCATCTCCGGCTCGGTGCCGACGCGCAGGTGCAGCCCGGTCTCCGCCTCGAACGCCTCGTGGATCCGGCGCAGGTTGCCGCGGCAGTCAGAGGTCAGGTAGCTGCCCGGGTCGACTTCTTCTTCCCGGTTCCTGAAGAGGGTGCAGAACACCCTGGCCGTCTTCGGATCCCAGGGCAGCTGGCAGAACGTCTCAACGTCTGGCAGCCCGACGAGCTCCGATGCCTCGGGCCCGTATCCGATGTACTGGCCGTAACGGTCGATGAACAGGTTGGCGGTGGAACCGTAGACCAGCTGGAAGCCGCGGTCGGCGATGCGCTCCCAGTGGTCGGCAGGCACGCCCTTGCCCATGATCCGCCCGGTCACCGAGACGAACTGATAGTAGATATACGTGATGCCTTTTGCGTCGATTTCTGCCCGGACGCGCTGGACCGCTTCGACGCGGCCGTCGGCGCTTGTGAACCGTTCGAGGTCGGTGCTCACCGAAGCCTCCCTGGCGGTCAAGCCCCCTCTGGCGGGCCGCAGCCGAGGGCCAGAAGCGGGGCGTCGCGATTTACGGACAGTAAACCGCGTATCATGGGACGATACAACACCTCACCCAGCTGTAATTGGGTAGAACGCTTGGCGGCCCCGCCCTGACGCGGATTCCGGCCCGCTTGCGGGAATGGCGGCGCTACTGGTTTCCCAGTGGCGGTGGTTGCTGCCGTACCTGCGAGTGCCAGCGGTTCCCAGGTTGCCGGCAGGGTAGGAGACTAGAGGCATGACGCAGTTGATAGCCGCTGCCGTTGACGACGACGGCGCCCTCGTAAATCTGGGGAGCCCCGTGCCCAGTGCCGACGCTGGTGCGATTGAATCGGCCGCCGGGTCACCGGGCGCGCTCGAGGAGGCGCTGGGTGCGGTCATCGCCGAGCGCGTCCGCGAGTTCCGCCTACAACTAGGGCTGACCGTCGGGCAACTCGCGGAGGTAACCGGCCTGTCAAAGGGCATGCTCTCCAAGATTGAAAATGCTCAGGCATCGCCCAGCCTGGCAACGCTGGCGCGGCTGTCAGAAGCGCTGAAAGTTCCGGTCACGGCCTTCTTCCGCGGCCTGAACGAAGAGCAGGACGTGCTCGTCGTGAAGGCTGGCCGCGGACTGGACATCGCGCACAAGAACTCCGGTCCCGGCCACCGCTACCAGCTACTCGGCAGCATGCGCGCACCGCATAACACGCTCGAGACAATGCTGGTCACGCTGACCGAGCGGGCCGAGACCTTCCCGCTCTATCAGCACCCGGGCACCGAGCTGATCTACATGATCTCCGGTCGGCTCGAGTACATGTGCGGCAACTCCCGCTACCTGCTGGAGCCCGGCGATGCCATGCAGTTCGTGGGCGAGGTGCCGCACGGTCCTGGTTCGCTGATCGAGCTGCCAATCCAGTTCATCTCAATCAAGTCGATCCAGCCGGCCGGGTAATATCCCGAGTGCGATCCGGGTCCGCCTGGTCGCCAGGAGGCCATTTCTGGCGCTGCGGTGTCCCGCAAAGTTCGCTTGCGTTTGTTTACTCCAGGTGGACAGAGTTTCATTGCTGACGTAGCCTGTCCGCGGGGATGTTCCGGTCACCCATCGCGGCCCGCGGGGAGGCGAGGACCCGTGCAGGCGCTCACGAACGGATACCGGCAGGACAGGCGTCGCGTCGCGTATCCCGCCAAGTACTCCGGGCTCAACTTGTTCCGTCGCGGCCTGATGCATCAGGAATGGCCGCCGGCCTGGCGCCATCATGACCTGAAGGGCTCGTATGACGTCGTTATCATCGGCGGCGGCGTGCACGGGCTGGCTGCCGCTTACTACCTGGCTGCCAATCACGGGATAACCGACGTGGCCGTGCTGGACAAGAGCTACCTGGGCTCTGGTGGCTCTGGCCGGAACACGGCCATACTCCGCTCCAACTACCTGACGCCGGAGGGGGTCAGGTTCTACGACCGGTCGATCCAGCTCTACCGCCAGCTTGCCGCCGACCTCGACTTCAACGTGATGTTCTCCCGGCGCGGCCATCTCACCCTGGCGCACAGCGACGCGTCGCTGCGGACGATGCGCTGGCGCGCAGAAGTGAACAAGGCTCAGGGCGTCGATTCCGAGGTAGTCGATCCAGCTGAGGTCAAGCGGCTCGCCCCGTTCATCGACGTGAGCCTCCAGGCGCGGTACCCGGTACTAGGCGCTCTGTGGCATCCTCCCGGCGGCATCATCCGGCACGACGCCGTCGTCTGGGGGTATGCCCGCGGCGCGGACGCCCTCGGGGTGCACATCCATCAGAACACCGAGGTCACCGGCATTGACGTGACCGACGGACGGGTCCGCGGCGTGCGCACGACCCGCGGCGACATCGCCACCCGTGTCGTGCTCAATGCCACCGCCGGCTGGGCGACGCTGATCTGCGATATGGCGGGCGTAGAGCTGCCAATCCAGACGTTCCCGCTGCAGGCCGCCGTCACCGAGCCGGTGAAGCCGTTCCTGTCGACGGTCATCGTGTCCGGCACGCTGCACGTCTACATCAGCCAGACCGACCGCGGCGAGCTCGTCTTTGGCGCGAGCGTGGATCCGTTCACGTCCTACTCGATGCGCGGATCGCTGGAGTTCATCGAGGGACTCGCGGGTCATGTGCTCGAGCTGATGCCCGCACTCTCGAAGGTGCTGCGTCAGTGGGCTGGCCTGTGCGACATGACGCCGGACTTCTCGCCAGTGATGGGACACACGCCGGTGGACGGGTTCCTGGTCGATGTGGGCTGGGGCACTTACGGGTTCAAGGCCGGACCAGTCTCTGGCGAGGCAATGGCGAACTGCATAGCGTCCGGCCAGACTCCCGAGATCATCGCGGCTTTCGGCCTCGATCGGTTCGCCGGCGGTGTGCTCGTGGGCGAGAAGGGCGCAGCTGCCGTCGGCCACTAAAGGAGGAATGTTCGTCGATGATGCTCGTGCCGTGCGCTTGGTGCGGTCCCCGCGACGCTGCCGAATTCCAGCACGTCGGCGAGGCCGTGGCGCGTCCGGATGTCGGCAGCGCGACCCGTGAGCAATGGCGGGCGTATCTCTACCTGCGCGCGAACCCGTGTGGCTGGACCACCGAGACGTGGTACCACCGGATGGGCTGCCGCAAGTTCATCTCCGTCGAGCGGCACACCGAGACCAACGAGATCCGCGCCGTCCGGGCGGCTGGTGCTGCGCAATGAGCGACCTGGCCCAGCTAACCGCACGCGGGCAGTCGGCCGGCACCCCGAGCCGCGGCGCACCGGCGATGACGATGCGCCTCGGAGTACAGCCCGGCGAGGTGATCGACCGCGGCAGTGAGCTCGTCTTCAGCTGGAACGGGCGGCCGTTCCCGGCCTATGCAGGCGACACGATCGTATCGGCGCTGGCCGCAGCCGGCGAGCGCGTGTTTTCCAGGAGCATGAAGTACCACCGTCTCCGTGGCCTGCTCACCGCCTGCTACCACGACCCAGGCTGCATGGTTCAGGTGGGCGACGAGCCGAATGTGCGGGGAGCCCATCGGCTGGTAACGGCGGACATCCGGGTAACGGCGCAGAACAGCTGGCCGTCGCTGCGTTTCGACGCCAAGGCCGTGAACCAGTTCGCTGGGCGCTTCCTGACCGCCGGGTTTTACTACAAGACCTTCATGCGGCCGCAGGTCCTCTGGCCCGCCTACGAGGGCGTGCTGCGACGCTTCGTGAACGGCGGCATAGTCTCGCCTGACGCACAGGCCGCGCGGCCGGAGAAGCGCTTCGCGCATCCGGATGTCCTGGTTGCTGGCGGCGGGCCCGCGGGCCTGGCGGCAGCAGTCGCCGCTGCGCAGGCCGGCGCGTCTGTACTGCTGGTGGAAGAGGAGCACCAGCTCGGCGGTCACCTGCGCTGGGGCGATGAGGCTGATCTCGCGGCCCTGCACCAGCTGGAACGCCAGGTCAGGGCCGAGCCTGGCATTGAGGTGCTGACCGACTCGGTGGTGCTCGGGCGTTACGACGATAACTGGATCGCCGTGCTCGAGCGCGGCGGCAGCGGCGCAGAGGGTGAGCGGCTGATCAAGGCGCGGGCCAAGACGCTCGTCGCGGCACCCGGCCTGATCGAGCGCCCCTACGTGGTCCAGGGCAATGACCTGCCAGGCGTCATGGTCTCGACGGCGGCTCGCCGGCTCATCAACCTGTACGCGGTGCGGCCAGGGGAGCGCGCTGTCGTGCTGACTGCCAACGCGGCCGGGGACGCAGCGATAGCCGACCTGAAGCGCGCGGGCGTCGAGGTGGCACGGGTCGAGGATGCCCGCCTTGGTGGCGACATCACTGCGATCACCGGCCGCGGCGGCGTCCGGGCAGTGGAGGTCGCTGACGGCACAAAGATCAACTGCGACCTGGTCGTCACGGCAGTCGGCTGGACGGCGCCGACCTCGTTGCTCAACATGTCCGGTGACCGGCCGGTGTACAGCCCAGAGGCTGCCAGGTTCTTCCCGGACCTGGCGCGGCTGCCGCACGATGTTCTTGTCACTGGTGGCATCGCGGGCGACGGCGGGCTGGACGAGCTGACCGAGCACGCGACCGCAACCGGCGCTGAAGCGGCCCGGCGCGCGGCCATCATCGGTCGCGCCCGGTCGCTGGCGGTACCTACCCGCCAGGATGGCCCGACCCACGAGCGCAGGCCGACGCAGGCAAGCCCCGGAAACCAGGCCGAGCCCATTCCCATTCCTAGCCTGCCGGTGTACTCGCATCCCGAGCTGTTCATCGGTCGCACGCACGGGTTCGTTGATTTCAGCGAGGATGTGTCGTCCAAGGATCTGCTAGCCGCAGTTGCCGAGGGCTACGACAACGCGGAGCTGGCGAAGCGGTTCACCACCGCGACGATGGGGCCAGTGCAGGGCAAGCTGGAGACCGTCAACACAGTGGCGGTAGTCGCGCGGGCCACCGGCCGCTCGATCGCGCAGACCGGCACGACCACGTGGCGGCCGCCGTATGCGCCGGTCACCCTTGGCGCCCTCGCCGGGCAGCCGTCCGAGCCGGTTCGCTACTCGCCGATGCAGCCCTGGCATGAGGCGCATGGCGCGGCGCCGCTGATAGCGGGCGCCTGGATCCGGCCGGACCGGTATGGCGATGCCGCCAGCGAGGCGCGGAACGTACGAGAGAACGTCGGCATCATCGACGTCACGCCGATCGGCAAGCTCGATCTGCGTGGGCCCGACGTGCCCAGGCTGCTCAACCTGCTGTATGTGAATAAGTGGTCCAAGCTCGAGATCGGCCGGGTCCGTTACGGCGTGATGTGTGCTGAGGACGGGGTCGTGCTTGACGACGGCGTCACCGGGCGCCTCGGCGCCGAGCACTACCTGATGAGTACGACGTCCTCAGGCGCTGCGACCGTCTGGGAGTGGCTCGAGAACTGGCTGCAGACCGAGCGTCCGGACTGGCGAGTACACGTCACGCCGGTGACCACGGCTTACGCGAGCATCAACGTGGCCGGGCCAAAGTCGCGGCAGCTCATCGAGCGGGTCACCGACGGCGTGGACCTTTCCAATGACGCATTCCCCTATATGAACGTCCGGACCGGCACGGTCGCGGGGGTGGCCGACAGCGTGCTGTGGCGGATCGGCTTTACCGGCGAGCTCAGCTACGAGCTGCACGTCCCGGCCGCTTACGGGCTGCACGTCTGGGAATCGCTGCTGGCGCACGGTTCGGACCTAGGTGTGGCGGCGTTCGGCGTGGAGGCGCAGCGCATCTTGCGGCTGGAGAAGGGCCACTTCATCGTCGGTCAGGACACCGACGGCCTGACCAGGGGTTTCAGCGCTGGCCTTGACTGGGCGATCAAGCTAGACAAGGACGACTTTGCCGGCAAGCCCGAGCTCGGCTGGCAGCTCGCCGACGGGATAGGCCAGCGACTCGTCGGTCTGCAGCCGGTGGACGGATCGGTGGTGCCTGACGAGGCCAGTCTGATCATGGCTGGCAGCCATATCGCGGGGCGTATTACCTCCAGCCGGATGTCGCCAACACTAGGCAGATCCATCTGCCTCGCCCAGGTAGATCCGCAGCTGGCCGAGCCCGGCACCCTCGTCACAGTGCGGCTGCCCAGCGGCCGGCTGATTGAGGCGCGCGTTATGCCGCAGCACGCACACGTCGATCCAGAGGGAGGGCGGATGCGTGTCTGATGCACCGCTAGCTCGCAGCCCCATCGCGCCCGCGCCGCCCGTAACGGTGCTGGCGGGGTGGGAGGTTAGCGGACGCCGGGCCAGTGCGATCACCGGGGCCGCAGGCGCGGCGGGCGGACCGGAGCTGACGATCACCGACTGCACTCCGCTGGCCAAGGTGCAGCTGCGGGCTCCCGTCAGCGGCCAGGCGGCCGCGGAGGTCGGCGTGCCGTTCGGCCGGGCGGCACGGGATCAGGCAGGCACGCTCGTGGTGGGCTCAGGGCCGGGAGAATGGCTGCTGCTAGCCGCACCAGGCCAGGCACCGGAGCTGCAGTCCCGGCTGGCGAGTATCGCGGCGCAAGCCCCCGGTGAGCACGTGACCTGGGTGGATCTCACCCATGGCCGGGCACTGATCAGGCTGACCGGGTCCGGTGCGGCAAACGTTCTGGCCAGGGTCTGCGGCATCGACCTGTCGGATACGATCACGCCCGATGGTGCGGCGTTCCGCTCCTCAGTGGCGTCCGTTGCCACCGACATCGTCCGTGACGACCGGAACGGCACGCGGTCATATCTGCTGCACTGCGAACGGTCCTCTGGCGACTACCTGTTCAGCTCGCTGCTTCGCGCAGGCGCTGACTACGGCATCGAGATAGACGGGTTCCGGCTGCCGCCTGCCCACGCCCCCTTGTAGATCTGAGGAGCCCCTGCCATGCCATTCCCGAGTGACCTGGAGATCGCCCGCAACGCGTCGCTCAAGCCGCTCGACGATATTGCCGCCGAGATGGGCCTGAGCCCCGACATGCTCGAGCCCTACGGCGACTACGTCAAGAAAATCAAGCTGGCCGCCATCGAGGAGCTGGCGGACCGCCCGAAGGCGAAGTACGTCGTGGTCACCGCGATCACCCCGACCCCGCTGGGCGAAGGCAAGACAACCACGACCGTTGGCCTAGGCCAGGGTCTCAAGCACATCGGCAAACGGGCGACGGTGGCGATCAGGCAGCCGTCCATGGGACCGACGTTCGGCATCAAGGGCGGCGCCGCCGGCGGCGGCTACAGCCAGGTCGTCCCGATGGAGGTACTCAACCTTCACCTGACCGGGGACATGCACGCAGTGACTGCGGCGCATAACCTGCTGGCCGCGATGATCGACAATCACCTCTTCCAGGGGAACGGCCTCGGCCTTGACGTGGACAACATCACCTGGCGTCGGGTGCTTGATGTCAATGACCGGGCACTGCGCAACATCGTCATCGGGCTCGGCCCGCGCGCCGACGGCGTCACCCGCCAGACCGGTTTCGACATCACCGCCGCATCCGAGGTTATGGCGACGCTCGCGCTGACGACCTCGCTGCTCGACCTGCGGGAGCGGCTCGGCCGGATCGTAGTCGGCTACAACAAGGCGGGCGTCCCGGTCACGGCCGAGGAACTGGACGCGGCCGGATCAATGGCCGTAATCCTGCGCGACGCGATCAAGCCCAACCTGCTGCAGACGCTGGAGAACACCCCGGTGCTGGTGCACACGGGGCCGTTCGGCAACATCGCGACCGGGAATTCCTCGGTGGTAGCCGACCTGATCGGCATCCACGCAGGTGATCTGCTGGTCACCGAGGCCGGGTTCGGTGCTGACATGGGCGCAGAGCGGTTCTTCAACATCAAGTGCCGTAACTCCGGACTGCGGCCGGACGCAGCGGTTGTGGTCGCGACCGTGCGCGCGCTGAAGGCGCACTCAGGAAAATACAAGATCATCGCGGGGCGGCCGCTGCCTGAGGAACTGCTCGCGGAGAACCCGGACGACGTGCTGGCGGGAGCGGCTAACCTGCGCAAGCAGATCGAGAACGTCCGGCTGCACGGTGTGCCGGCCGTCGTCGCCATCAACTCGTTCCCGACCGATCATCCGTCTGAGCATGAGGCGATCCAGAAGGTGGCCGACGAGATGGGCGCCCGTTCTGCCGTCTGCACGCATTTCGCCGACGGGGGCCGCGGCGCGGCCGAGCTTGCTGAAGCGGTCGTCGAGGCAACCAGCGAGCCCAACGATTTCGCCTTCCTCTACCCCGACAGCGCTAGCCTGATGGAAAAGATCGAGACCGTCGCGACCAAGGTATATGGCGCGTCAGGCGTGGACTTTTACCTGCCGGCCAAGGCGCAGCTCGACATCTATGAGAAGGCCGGCTTCGGCCGGCTTCCGGTCTGCATCGCCAAGACACACCTGTCGATCTCCTCGGATCCGACTCTCAAGGGCGCCCCGACGGGATGGCAGCTCCCGGTGCGCGAGGTGCGCGCGTCTGTGGGCGCTGGCTTCATCTACCCCATCTGCGGCGACATGCGGACCATGCCGGGCCTGTCGAAGAACCCAGCGGCGGCACACATCGACCTCGATGAGGACGGGGAGATCGTGGGACTGTCGTGACTGTTCTGCAAACCTTGCCCTCGGCCTGGCCTAGCGCGGCCTCGCCTGCCGGGCGGATGATGATTTCGGCCAACGAGTGATGTAAGGGGTCCATCTTGAGCCAGGAGAAGATGTGGGGTTCCGAACCGTTCTGGGGACTTGGCTATGACTGGGACCCGGACTGGGTGCTGACCGACCGGCACAAGGAACTGCGCGCGAAGCTGATCGACCTGTGCCAGCAGGAGATGCGGGACAACGCCAAGCGATCCGACGACGAGCTGAAGTTCCCGCGGAGGAACCTCGAGCTGCTCGGCGAGCACGGCTTCCTCGCCCTGACCGTGCCTGA
>Ga0335073_10012997_pt1 | contig 11671 bp, 11 predicted proteins | sample Lox_Sample_22_FD_207093 | JGI IMG/M metagenome (GOLD analysis project Ga0335073, IMG submission 207093) | Soil microbial communities from Loxahatchee National Wildlife Refuge, Florida, United States - Lox_Sample_2.2 | ecosystem: Environmental > Terrestrial > Soil > Wetlands | place: USA... | reverse complement strand
TGGGGGAATAGAGTGGCGGCTCGCAGGGAGAACCCGCCGGATCTGGACGAGCTCTACGGCCTCGAGCCGGTAATCGAGCCCGGCGACGGCGCCGCCGGCCCCGACTGCTCCGCGAGCCTGCAAATGCGGGCCGTCCAATGCCCGTACTGCGGAGAGCCCTTCGAAACGGTGGTCGATTTCAGCTCCGGCGCGACGAGTTATATCGAGGACTGCGCCATCTGTTGCCGGCCGATCGAGTTCAGGTTGGAAGTCGCGGACGACGGGACGGCGGCGGGACTGCAGGTCGGCCGCAGCGACTGAGCCGTCAATGACATGAGCCATCAATGATAATGGTCCGGCCGCGGATAATGGTCCTGTCGGGCCGGCGGCGCGTGCGGCAGAATCCCGCAGTCAGCCGCATTGGCTGATTTCCCGAGGAGCCGTCATGTTTCGATCGCTTGCCGTCTCCGTTCTGCTCATCGGCGCCTGCGCTGCGTCGGGACAGGACAAGCCGACGGCCATCCCAGCGCCCGCGGCCGGCGAAGCTCATGCCTCCGGCGCCTCCGAGAAGGCGGACCTGGCGGGCGGCTGTTACTGGGGAACCCAAGGGGTCTTCGAGCACGTCAAGGGTGTCGAGCGAGTGGTCGCCGGGTTCACCGGAGGCCACAGCGACGACGACGGCGGCGCGGAGTCGGTGATGATCACCTTCGATCCCAAGGTCATCAGCTACGGCCAATTGCTGCAGATCTTCTTTTCCGTGGTGCACGATCCGACGCAGCTGAATCGCCAGGGTCCGGACGTGGGCGCCGGCTATCGGTCGGACATCTTCTATATGAGCGACGAACAGCGCCGCATTGCGCAGGCCTACATCGCGCAGCTCGGGCACGCCAACGCGTTTCCCAAGCCGATCGTGACTCGTGTCGATGCGTTCACGGCGTTCGATCAGGTGGGTCTGAGCCAACAGGATTTCATGATCAAGAACCCGCACCTCGAGTACATCGAAGTCAACGATGTACCGAAGCTCGCGAGTCTGAAACGGCTGTTTCCCGACGCCTACAGGTCACTGCCGCGTCAGTACCAGTGACGGTCAGTCGCTACAGCCTGCCACCGATCACCCTGGCCGGCAGCAAAAGCAGCGCGCGCAGCAGCGCGAAGACTCCCTCCAGGGCGATGCCGAGCAGCCGCAACGGCAGCGTCAGCAGCCACACGATGGGCCAGAGCACCAGCGCCATCAGGGCGAGCGGCCAGCACAGAACGAGCAGCATCAGCCAGAGGAGGACCGTCAACATGCGAGCACCTTACCGCGAGCCGAGCTGCGCCGCCACCCAATCGGTGATCGCGCGGTAGTAGAGCTCCGTGTGCACCGGATCCTGGGGCGAGTGATGGGCGCCGGGGATGCCGATGAACTTCACCGGAATCCCCCGACTGCTCAATGCGTGGTAGAGCGCGAAGGATTCCGTGATCGGCACGGTGGTATCGTCGGTACCGGAAAGGATCAATGTCGGCGTGGTGATGTCGCCCGCATAGGTCATGGGGGAGCCGCTGCGATAGAGCGCGGCGCTCTGCTTGTCCCACGGACCGCCGCCGAGCGAGTCACGGCTCCACGCCAGATTGCCGGCGGCGGCAAGCTCGTACTCCTCCGTCCAGTCCAACGCGCCGTCGGCTACCACCGCGCAGCGCCAGAAGTGCTGGTGCGAGATCAGCCACCCCGTCATGTAGCCCCCGTACGAGTGCCCGACGGCCGCGATCCGCGAGCTGTCCACGATGCCCTTGTCCTCGAGCATCCTGATGCCCGAGATCACATCGCTGTCCGGCCCGGCGCCGGGATCGCGGTAGATCGCGTGCTCGTGCGCATTGCCCAGGTTGTCGCTGCCGCGGTAGTTCGGCTCGAACACCAGGAAACCCCGCGCAGCGAACAGGTCGCGCAGGGGGCCGATCTCCGGCACGTCGAAATCCTCGCTGGAGGCGGCTTCGGGGCCGCCATGGCTGAACACCACCAGGGGGTAGCGCTTCCCGCGTTGGTATCCGTTCGGATAGGTCAGTATGCCATCGTTCGGTTGCCCGTCCGGCGCGTGCCACTGCACTTCGACACTCTCGGGATAGGCGTAAGCCGCGAGCGCGCTGTTGAGGTTCGTGAGGCGCACGGGAGCACTGTCCGGCGTGCGCAGGAGATAGAGCTCGGGCGCTTGCGTTGCACTGTCGGCAACGACGGCAAGAGAGCCGGCAACCGATGACGTCACCTCCATTGGATTGAGGGAGCCAAGGTTGAGCGCGCGACCGCGACCGTGTAGCGGCTGCAGATATAACTTACGGCCAATGTGGTCGTCGGCCATCACCACGATGCCGCTGCCGTCCGGCAGCCACGCGAAGTCGGTTAGCAGGTTTCTATCAAGGTCGGCACTGACGTCCCGCGCCGCGTTGCCTTGCGCCGAGCCAACGAACAGATCGTTGTCACTGAGGGCGCCCGGGCCGTGCAGATAGAGGTAGGCGACTTCGTTGCCCCTCGGGGCAAACTGGGGCGCGTACTCGTAGGTGCGCTGGGCAGTGATGGGGTGCTCCTGGCCGCTCGCTACATTCACAGCAACTATCGTGGTCCGGTCTGAGTCGCTGTCGTTTGCGTCCGCCTGCCGGTCGTAGACGATCCACTGGCCGTCCGCCGACCACGATGGCGCGGAGACGCCTCCGCTGATGGGCGCCGCGATCTCGAGCACGCTGGTCGAGCCGCGGGTGAGCTGGCGTGCCTTGCCGGTCTTTACGGAGAGCAGCCAGAGGTGGGACGGCACTGGCGGCTTGTCCACGAGATAGTCGTCGTCGTGGATCGTGAAAAGGTCGTGATGCGTGCGGAGGTCCTTCGCGCTGAGGGGCGAGTCGTCTGGAGTGACGTAGGCGATAGTGCTCCCATCAGGACTCCACGCATACTGCTCCACGCCATTAGGCGCATCGCCGAGCTCGGTGGGCGTACCGCCCGTGGCCGGCACCGTGTAGATCTGCTTCCCATCGCCCACCGTGCCGATGAAGGCGATGGTCCGGCCGTCCGGCGACCATCGTGGGCTATCGATGTCGGGGATGTCCTCGACCAAAGTACGGAACTCGCCCCCCTTTGTGGATATCACGCGCAGAGTCGCGTCATAACGGTCGTGAAGGAAATCCGATCGCACGGAGAGGAACGCGATCTGCGTGCCGTCAGGCGAGAACCGCGGGGACGCAATGCGTACCAGCGTCCAGAAGTCCGTCAGGCCGATCGGCGCTGCGGCAGCGGCCGCGCCGACGGAGGCCAGCGCGAGCAGAGCGGCTGGCAGGCAGTGGAAAGCCAAACGACCCTTCATGCAACTTCCCCTTACAATTGCTTCACCGGGCGAGTGGCGCTCTTGGCCGGCATTGCGCCCACATCATGGCCGGTATTATGGCCGGTAGTGCGGCTGCGGGAACTCCGCTATAGTTCCGATGGACGTGTCTGAGCGTCGGACGGCCGCAGCATGGACCCTCCGCAAAGATCCAAGCCGAAATCCACCCCGCCGGGCCAGGCGGCGGCGGGGCCCGTCAAATCGGGCCCGAAGGACGGTTCGATCCCTTCTGGGCGTGTGCGCCACGATGAGCGCGGCAACGCCGTGTGGGACTGGCTCAAGGATACGGGCCGAAATGCCCTCGAAGCCACCTCGCGGCTGCTGAAGAAGCTGGAAGCGCCGGACCTTCAGATGGAAGACAAGAAGGACGAGGAGCTTCGCATCCAGCCCGATCGCGACCGCGACGCGGGTGGCGGGTACGATCCCTACAACCAGTCGAGCAAGTCGCGCGAAACTCCGCCCCGCAAAGGCCGCTAGTCCCCGGTGGACTCGCTCATTACGGCTGCCGCACGCGCGCTCGCCTCGGGGGACCCTCTCGGCGCATTGAAGCGCGTTGCGCTGCGCGATGACGCGCCGGCGCTGGCGCTGCGCGGCATAGCCATGGCGCAGCTCGGCGAGCACTCCCGGGCGCGGACACTGCTGCGGCGCGCGGCGCGCGCCTTCGGCCCCCGCGAGGCGGTAGCCCGCGCCAGGTGCGTCGTCGCCGAGGCGGAGGTGGCGCTGGCAGCCCGGGATCTCGGCTGGGCTGCGAAAGCGCTCGAAGCGGCGCGCGCGACCCTGGAAGCGCACGGCGACCGGGTCAATGCCGCCCTCGCCCGGTACCTGGAGGCTCGCCACCTGCTTCTGGCCGGTAGACTCGACGCGGCCGAGAGCCTGCTCGCCCGCATCGATCCCGCGCCGCTGCCAGGCGCTTCGCAAGCGGCTCACGAGCTGTTGATCGCCGGCATCGCCATGCGGCGCATCCGTGCGGCTGCGGCGCGTACCGCACTCGCTCGCGCGGAGAGTGCTGCACGGCGCGCCGGGATCCCGGCCCTCATTGCGGAAGTCGGCAACGCCCACACGATGTTGCGGACGCCCGTGGCGCGGCTGATTGCCAGAGGCAAGGAGCAGCCTCTCGTGCTCGAGGAAGTCGAAGCCCTGTTCGCCTCTGGCGCTTTCGTCATCGACGCCTGTCGGCATGCGGTAAGTGCCGGGCGCGATGTGATCTCACTTGCAACCCGGCCCGTGTTGTTTGCCCTTGCCCGTGCACTGGGAGAGGCCTGGAAGGACGACGTCCCGCGAGACGCGCTGGTCGCGAGGGTCTTCCGGCTGAAGCTCGCCGACGAGTCGCATCGCGCACGGCTGAGAGTCGAAATGGCACGGCTTCGGGCGGTGCTGCGGCCGATCGCCGCGATCAACGCCACCGCGCGGGGTTTCGTGCTGGCGCCGCGAGGCGGGCGCGAAGTCGTCGTTCTCGCGCAACCCATCGAGGAGAAACATGCGGCCGTGCTGGCCTTCCTGTCGGATGGGGAGTCGTGGTCGACATCCGCCCTGGCGCTCGGGCTGCGGACGAGCCAACGGACCGTGCAGCGGGCGCTCGATTCGCTTTCGGCGGCGGGCAAAGTGCAGTCCTTGGGGCGCGGCCGATCCCGCCGCTGGCTGGTACCCCCCGTCCCGGGATTCGCGACGAGCTTGTTACTCCCGCCGCCTCTGCCCGTCGACTAGGCTGAGCTCCTCAACCGCGACAGTCGTCGGAGCAGCGTCATGAGCAGATCTATCGCCGATATCGTCAAAGAGTATGGACCGTTCGAGGGCGCAGCCCGCATCAACGGAGTCACCTATGACGGCCGCAACGTCTGGTTGGCAACCGGCGACAGGCTGAAGGCCATCGATCCCGAGAGCGGTGAGCCGCTGCGCTCGCTCGACGTCGCCTCGCATGCCGGTACGGCGTTCGACGGCCGCCATCTCTTCCAGATTGCCGAAGACCGCATCCACAAGATCGATCCGGAGACCGGCCGCGTGCTCGCGTCGATCCCGGCACCGGGCGGCGGTGGGGACTCGGGACTCGCGTGGGCGGAAGGGACATTGTGGGTGGGGGAATGCCGCGCCCGCCGGATCCATCAGATCGACCCGGAGACCGGAGCGGTCCTGCGCACCATCGAATCCAACCGTTTCGTCACGGGCGTGACCTGGACCGACGGCGAGCTCTGGCACGCGACCTGGGAAGGCGAGGAGAGCGCGCTGCGGCGGATCGATCCGCAGACCGGAAAAGTCCTGGAGCAGATCGACATGCCGGCGGGCACCGGAGTGTCAGGCCTCGAGTCCGATGGCGGTGACCGGTTCTTCTGCGGCGGCGGCGGCAGCGGCAAGCTGCGCGTCGTCCGCCGCCCCCGGGCTCGCGGCCGGCCCCAGGCCCTAGCCGCCGCCCCCGCCCGGCCTTGAATAAGCGTTCGGCGGCGAGGCCAGGTACTTGATGAGATCCCCCTGCGCCCGCGCCTTGGCCACCACCTGATCCGAGCTGATGCAAGCCTCCGTGGGGACCAGCGAGCCGGTCAGCTCCTCACGTTGGCAAAACAAGGTCTCGCCATTGACGACCTCGGGAGTGTTGTAACCCATCTCGCTTGCTACCTTCATGACGTTCAGCTCGGCCGCGACCGGCGCGGGCGGCTGATGGGCGCAACCTGTTGCCGCGAGGGCCAGTGCCGCGAGTAGCGCGCTTGGCACGAAAGCCGACTTCGTCATCTGCAGACCCCCGAGCGTCCTCCCAGGAGGTCAACATACACGAGCCAACAGATTGCTACAATGGGGCCAGAACGAGTCAGGATAAGAGGACCAGGCGACGAAGCCGATGATCGTCTAAATCCTGATGCGCTGCCAGGCGCGCGAGCGCCAGCGCAGATAAAGCGTCATGCCGAGAAGGACGATGTAAATCAGCACTGCCGTCCAGCCGCCCGCGGCGCCATAACCCAGTTGCGGCAGGAAATGAAACCAACCCTGGCCGGGCGCGAAGATGAGGCTGTGCGCCAGCGGCAGGAACACGAGCCAGCAGACCGGGAAGACGAGCGCGACCGGCACTCTCACGTCTCCTGCGCCGCGCAGACACATGCTGCTGCCGAGGTTCAGGCCGTCGAAGAACTGATAGGCTGCGGCCAGCCAGAGCAGTTGCATGCCGAGAGTCGCCGCGGCGGCGGCGTTACGGTCATGCGACCCCGCAAAAAGGGGTAACAACCACGGTCCCGCGATCGCGAGCGCGAGGCCGATGCCTCCCATGACCAGCGCTGCCAGCAGGATGACCCGGGTGCCGAGCCGCATCGCCCAATCCCGGTCGCCGGCGCCGATCGACTGCCCGACGAGGGTGGTCGCCGCGGTCGCAATGCCGATCCCGGGCATGTAGGCGATCGAGGTCAGCACGGACACCATCTGCGTGGCTGCGCCGGCGACGGTGCCATAACGCACTTCCATCATCTGGAACACGGAGAAGCCGAGCACGTCTGCCGCGGGCATCATGCCCATCGGCAAGCCGAGACTCAGCTGCTCGCGGATGAGGCGCATACGCGGGCGCCATGCCAGGTGTGACTTGTGGGACTCGCGGAACGGCACTCTGAGAAAGAGACTGAATGCCATCGCGAATCCCACTGCCTGCGCAACATTGCTCGCCCACGCAGAACCGGCAACGCCCCATCCCAACTGGAAGATGAAGATATAGTTGAAGATGGCGTTGGCGGTCGCCGTCGAGATGGCTACGAGAAAGCTGACGCGGGGACGGCCGATGCCGTTGAAGAAGCCGATCATTGCGAACGAGGCGACCCCGAACGAAGCGCCACCGACGCGCGGAAACCAGAACTTCTGCGCCAGATCGGCGATGTCCGGGGCGAAGCCGAACGGCGCCAGGATGTCTGCTCCCACGGCTCCGAGCGCGATGAAGACAGGTACTGCCCAGAGTGTCAGCCAGAGGGCCGTCCACGCCGCCTGTGCCGCCCGCCGATAGCGCCGCGCGCCGTGGGCGTGGGCGGCAAGGGTCTGCACCGCCATACCGGCACCGCCGACTACCAGGACGACGGCGAGAATCATCCACTGCACCGTACCGACGGCGGCCAGGGCGTCAGTGGAGATGTGTCCCACGAACCACATGTCGGTGAGATTCAGGATGATCTGCACCGCGCTGTTGGCCATCAGCGGCAAGGCAAGCGCCAGCACCGCGGGAAAATCAACGTGCGCGCGTCCTTGAGAGTCGACGCGTCGCGCCGGGAGGCCCGCGGCGGGCGCACGCGCTGGGGAAGAAGCTACGTCCATACACAGTCGACTTGCAGACAGACCGCGCATTGTGCACCGTAGCGCCCATGGCAGCTCGCAAAAAGACCTCCGGCACACGCAGCCGAACGACATCCGGGAGCAGGCGCGCGCGAGGAAAGCTCGCTCCGGGGGCGCAGGCGCGCGGCCTGGAGGCATCGCAGGTCGCCTTGGCCGTCGACAGTCCCGAGGTGGCGGAGCTGGTGACGCTGGTGCGCGAAGCCGGTGGGGCGCCGATCGGAGCGTATCGCGAGCCGATGGGGGGCCGGCCACTGTTGCTCGCTTGTATACCGCTCGCGGCGGTGCAGCCGACACCATTCCAGCGGGACCTCTCCCCGACGCACGCCAAGCGGCTCGCGGAGAAGATAGGCGAGACGGCCGCCTTTCTCGATCCGCTGATCGTGGTGCGCGGTGAAGATGGGAAGCTCTGGACGCCGAACGGCCGGCACCGGCTGGCGGCGGCCAAGGTACTGGGTCTGCGACAGATTACGGCGCTCATCTCACCGGATGAGGCCCTGGCGTACCGCATCCTGGCTTTGAACACCGAGAAGGCGCACAACCTGCGCGACCGCAGCCTCGAGGTGATCCGCATGGCGCGCAGCCTGGCGAAGCGGCGGCAGGACGCCAGCGAGTCTGCGCTGGCGGCGGAGTTCGAGGCCCCCGAGCTTCTGACCCTGGGAGTGGTTTACGAGCGCGCGTCGCGCTTCGCCGGCGGCGCTTACAGCGCACTGCTGAAGAAAGTCGACCGCTTCGCCGCCAAGCCGCTCGCCGCCAGCCTGCGGGAACGGGAAGATTACGCCGCGCGATTGCTGGAGATCGACGCGCAGGTGAAGAAGATCATCGGCGCATTGCAGCAGCGCGGGTTCAAGTCGCCATACCTGCGCAACTACGTGGTCGCGCGGATCAACCCGGTGCGCTTCCACAAGGTCAAGAAAGGCGACACCAAACCGCCGATGCCGCTGGCACAGGCGCTGACGCGGATGGCGGGCGCCGCGCGCACATTCAAACTCGAGTCCGTGTCCAACGCCGATCTTGCTTGGGTAGCCGTCGGGGCCGGAGCCCAGGAATGAGCCGGCGGTAGCTCGGCTATCGGAAGACAACGACTACGACGGCGGTCAGGATCAGCAGGCCCAGGGCCTGCACCCGGTAGTTGCGCCAGGGCGCGACGGACCGCAGCCGCTCCGTCTCCGCGCGGTAGTGCGCGGGGGTCCAAACCAGTTCCGAGGCGACCGCGGAACCAGGCGCACGGCTCCACAGGCTGACGGCGACGAGAATCGCCGTGTCCAGGGCCAGCAGCAGCGGTGCAACGTACAGGAAGTGAAGATGCAGCAGGTGCAGTGGCACGTTGGCGATGAAAAGCGCGATGCCGCAGGCCGTGCCGAGCGCCAGCGTGGCCGACGCGCCCGCCGCATTGGCGCCGCGCCAGAAGGTGCCGGTCAGAACCAACGCGACGACAGGGGGCACCGCATAGGCCAGCATCGCCTGCAGATACTGCCAGAGGGTGCCGAATCCGGGCAGCTGGGGTGCCCACAGCACCGCGACGAGCAACAGCCCCACCATGCTCCTGCGCCCGATGCGCACGATCTTGCCCTCCGGCAGTCCGGGAGCGATCCGCTTCACCACATCCATGGTGATGATGGTGGCGGCGGAGTTGAGTGTGGAGGCGACCGAGGCCATGGTGGCGGCGACGAAGCCGGCCGCGACGAGTCCCAGCAAGCCTGTGGGGAGGAGGCGCAGCATCAGCGTCGGATAGACCAGATCCGGACGCTCGAGGTGCGGAAAGAGCACGAGCGCGAACGTGCCCGGCAGGATCATCAGGAAGAGCACGGTCAGCTTCAGCAGACCGGCGAACAGCGCCCCGCCGCGGCCGTCATCGAGACTCCGTGCGGCCAGCGTCTGCTGCGCCATGTACTGGTTGGTGCACCAGTAGTAGAACCCGAGCACTGGGATACCGAGCACCAGCCCGGGCCAGGGGACGCCGGGATCGCCTGCCGGCCGAATCAACGACAGCATGGCCGGATCGACCCCGCGCGCGATGGCGTGCCAGCCCCCCGCGCGCGTGAATGCGGCGACCGAGATCGTGACCGCGCCCGTGATCAGCAGCACCGCCTGCGCCACCTCCGTGTAGATCACGGCGCGCAGCCCACCCGCCATGGTGTAGAGACCGGACGCTCCCGCCAGGACGGCGATGATCGCCCAGAGCGGCGGCCCGGGCAGCAGCATCCGGCAGACGAGCGCGCCGCAATAGAGGGCCGCGGCCGAATCCACGAAAACGTTCAGGAAAACGTTGAGCGCGGCGAAGTACAGGCGCACCCGTCCATCGTAGCGGCGCTCGAGAAACTCCGGCATGGTGTAGGCGCGGCTGCGTAAGACGAATGGCAGCAGGAAGACGCAGTAGAAGACGAGCACGACACCGGCCGACCACTCGTAGTCGTACACGGAGATGCCCATGACGTAGGCGGCTCCGGCCAGCCCCACGATCGCCGTCGAGGAGATGTTGGAAGCGAAGAGCGCGAGTCCGATCGCCGGCCAGCGCGAGGTGCGCGAAGCGAGGAAATACTCCTCCGCCCTGGCCTTGCGGCGCGACACCCCCAGCCCGAACCCGACGATGCCGCCGGCGCATGTGACCACGACGAGCAGGTCGAGGATGGGCGCGCCGGTTGACAGCGTTGACATTTGTCTTATCGTACCCTCATGAGCAATGAGATGAGCGAGCGACGCGGGCCCGCGACCATCCAGATGGTAGCGGATCGCGCGCAGGTCTCTCCGAAGACCGTCTCCCGTGTGATCAACAACGAGCGCGGCGTCCGGGTTGAAACGCGCGAACGCATCCTGGAAGCCATCCGACAGCTCGATTATCAGCCAAATCTCAACGCCAGGGGCCTGGCCGGCGCCCGCTCGTTCCTCATCGGTCTGTTCTACGACAAGCCGGGCGACTACCTGAACGAGTTCCAGACCGGCGCCGTACAGCGCTGCCGCGAATCGGACCTGCATCTGATGGTGCAGCCGCTCGACATCTCCAGCAAGGAGATGGCCCGCGATGTGAGCATGCTGGTGCGGCAACTGCGGCTGGAAGGCGCCATTCTGCTGCCGCCGTTGAGCGACCATCCGGTGGTGCGCGCGGCGCTGGCGGAGGCCGGCGTGCCGGCCGTGCACATCGCTCCGATGCGCGAGCCGGTCGACTCACCCTCGGTCGACACGGACGACCGCGCGGCGGCGCGGCAGATGACGGTGCAGCTGCTGGAGCAAGGACACCGGCGAATCGGCTTCATGCTGGGCCCGCCGGGGCATCGGGCAACCGAGCAGCGTTATCTCGGCTTCGCGGACGCCATGCACGCGCGCGCCGTCAGCATCGCGCCCGAGCTGGTACAGACGGGCAATTTCGAGTTCGCCGACGGCCTGGAGTGTGCGCGGCGCATTCTGGCCTCGAGCTCGCGGCCGACGGCCATTTTTGCCAGCAACGATGACATGGCGGCGGCGGCGGCCTGCGCGGCGCGCCAGATGGGACTCGAGCTGCCGGGGGAGCTGTCGATCGCCGGCTTCGACGATGCGCCGGTGGCCAGCATGATCTGGCCCCAGCTCGCCACGGTCCGCCAGCCGGTGCGGGAGATTGCGCGGATCGCCGCCGACCTCATCATCCAACACCGACCGCATCGGCGCGGCTGGCCGCGACCCATCCCGCGCCCGCGCCTCGATCTCGAGCTCGTAATGCGCGGCTCAATCTCCAGCCCGAAAGCGATCCGGTAAGCGGCCCAGGGCCGCTCCCTGGGCCGCGGGACGAATCCCGTTACGGGGCTGGCCGCGCAAATTGCCGGGAGCAATTTGCGCCAATGAAGGATTCGCCGCCTGCAGGTCGTCGATGAAGCGGGTATGCCAGCGGTGGATATCATTCTCGCGCAGGGTGGCGAGGGAGGTCGCATGGCGGGCGCGGCGCTCCGCGAGCGGCATGGTGAGCGCGCGCTGGATGGCGCGGGCGATGCCCCTGGTGTCGTAGGGGTTGACGAGCAGCATCTCGGTCAGCTCGCACGCCGCACCCGCGCGATTGGAGAGCACGAGCACACCCGGATCGTCGGGATCCT
>Ga0335073_10012996_pt1 | contig 11671 bp, 12 predicted proteins | sample Lox_Sample_22_FD_207093 | JGI IMG/M metagenome (GOLD analysis project Ga0335073, IMG submission 207093) | Soil microbial communities from Loxahatchee National Wildlife Refuge, Florida, United States - Lox_Sample_2.2 | ecosystem: Environmental > Terrestrial > Soil > Wetlands | place: USA... | reverse complement strand
GCATCGGTGGGGGGCTGGTTCATGGGCATATGCGTGATGATCCTTCCGCGCCCTCAAGTCTAAATTCCCGGCGGGCTGGTGTCTCATCCTCATTGGCACGGAGGGGGTCGAGATTGCCGTGAATGTGCGCACCATTCATCCGAATGGCACCAGCGATGCTTACCGGTGCCCAGGAACTGCGCTCGAGTGCAGCGGCACAGACCAGTACCGAGCTGAGCGCCGTCAGCCGGTCGGCCCAGATGGCGGGAACCGACCCGGCGATGAGTTCGAAGCCTCGAACCGTCGCCTCGGTGAGGTCAATCGGAGCCTCGAACTCGCAGTGACGGAAGCTGGCATGGACCACGAGGCAACTGCCGCCGAGATCGAGGCGTCCGGCGACAGTGGCCCGCTGCAACAGAAACTCCGTGATCGGGGGGCGTGTCGCTGGAATGGCTTCAATCAGGAGCCAGCGCAGGAAGCCTGCCCTGACCAAGCGGCAGGATGCCGGTGCCGCCCCGACGGCAATGTTGTGGCAAGCACGCGACGCCGCGTCGCGCAACGCGTCGAGCAATCTAGTCTCGAGCGGCAGGAGCGGCGCGAATTGCCGCGGCACCAACGCAAGATAGGCCACATCGTGACTCCCATTGCGAGGACTCGCCTGGGCCGGTCACCAGATCTCCCGGAGTTTTCCAGTACTATGCCAGAACGACCGTCCGGCGGCAAATGGGCAAGTAGGACAATTGCCAAGTGGCGGTAAGCCTGTCGGTGGCGACCTGCCTAGCCAACTGCGTCTGGGTGCGCACACTTGCGGCGCAGAAGCGGATGGAGCCCGGTTGTCCCTGTGCGCTCGGCCGCGTGCCGGCGGAAACATCCGGGATCTACAGGATCTTGGCGGGATAGTCCGAAAGGTAAGTTGACCGCCCTTTGTCGAGTCCGGCGAGCAAGGAAACAACCCGCCTGGACTCCTCTTCGTCCTTGTCGTCATCGTCGTCGGGTATCGTCGGCCACTGCACCTTTTCGGGCTCGGACTCTGTCCAATCAAGCCGGTAGTCGGTCCAGTGCGGTTTCATCACGTAGATTTCCGGAGCCACTGGCCACGTCCGAACCGCCCGGGAGACCGCGTTCGCCAGCTTCTTCTCGTGCCGCCAGCCCAGCAGAATCAGGGGAATAGCCGCTGCCGGCATCTCGACGAGCGTTATAGGGCTCGCTGTGTCCAGATCGCGGACGCTGCGCCATTCGTGCTCGTAGGCCCAATGCTTCGACTTGGTATAGACGGAGGCCCGCACGTGGGCAGCCGGAATTGGAAAACCGTGCCGTTGGGGGTTACTCTCGACCGACAGGCTCGGGCGCTGGGCCGAGTAAGTTACAGGTTGAAAATCCAGTGCCTTGATGGCGGGATGGTCCCGGTCGATGACGACGGCGAATCCCCGGTGCTCGTCTGCATAATGCGACCACATGAGAATGTCGTCCCAGCATGCGGAGAGACAAACGATCCCGATTTTCTTCGACAGGTTTTCTCTCAGGCGAAACCATCTGTTTGCAAAATCGTCGTATGAAAGGAACCCCTGATCGGCGAGGATTGCTTTGATGCCCGCGTCAAGGGCGTCCAGCCCGGATTGCATATCGGCCTCGATCGTGAGCCGTTCGGCGTCCGTCTGGATCACGGAGGCGAATTCGAACGGATCGTTGAAGTGATCCGGAGGCGTGGCCCGCAACAGGATTCCCTTGTCGCCGAATGGCCGGAGCCTAGATGCCCTTTTTGGGGGGCGGCAGTATTTGAACAGCAGGTTCCTGGCGTTCCGCCTGTACTCAAGATCCCCGATGATCGACATGCCTGGAGCTCCCTGCGGAACGCCCCGGCGGGCGCCGCGGCGTTCGATCCGGACGCGGTGTTATACCGACAACGGACGGGGATTGTCATGACGGGACGTGGGCAGTCGGGGCCGCTCGTGCGAGCACAGATCGAACCGCAACCCGGCCAGCGCACGCGCAAAATGCTGCCGGTCGGCCTTGTAGGCGCGCAGGGTGGCCGGGGACGCGGCCGGCCGGGTCGGACCCGGCGGGGACGAGTTCGCCGTGCAGCACGGACCCGGAGTCAGGTGTCGATTCGGCCACCGCACCGCAGAGTCCTGCGGCAACGGGCGGGAAGGCAACCGGAAAAACTCCGCTACGCGCGATAACCGCGCTTATCGGGCCTGGGGCGGTCCCTGGGGGATCTCAGGCCGCACGTGCCCCCTGCCCGGCCGCCATGGCGCCGGCCGCTCTCTCCTCCCGCCGTTTCAGGTTGCGCGCATGAGATCCGCCAAGCGCACATGAGGCCGCAGACGCGGCCTGCCGCTGCTTCGCAGGGCTTAGGGGCCAGCCCCTCAGCGCACTCCAAGGGGCTTCCACCCAAAACGTCAGACGAAATTTCCGAAGCCGGCAATTTCGTTGCGTTTCGGGTCCCTGAGAACCCCCTTTCCGTTTGCACACCCCGGTCTCGCCGACGGGCAGGAAGCAGCGCGCTGCTTCCGAAACGAAAGGCATCAGACCATGAGCGAGACCACTCCCGAGACCGACACCCGCAGCACGAACCTCATCGCCCGCAACTCGCAGCAGGAGCCTCATTCGCACAGCGCGGGATACGCGGCTGGCACGAGCGCCCGCCCGCTACGCCCCAAGCGCAGTCACCACCGGGGCAGCAATCCCAGCCGCCGGCCTCCTGTATCAAAGGAACAGCGCCAGAAACTGTCTGCCGCGCAGAGAGCATATGTCGCCAACGATCCACGTTGGGCGGAACACCGTCGCAAGTTGGCCGCGGCGCAGGAGGCCAAGCGTGTGACGCTGATGGAAAACGAGGTTGCCGCCATCATTGAGATGCGCGCGAAGGGCCGCAACTTCTCGTACATCGCAGACGAAATCGGTGTTTGCCGCGACGTGATCGGGCGCGAGTTAAACGCGCTCGGCATATCGACGGCCCCTATCAGGCCAGACCGGCGGATGACGTTGATGGAAAACGAAGTCGCTGCCATCGTTGCGATGCGCAAGAAGGGCCGTAGTTTCGAGTACATCGCGGAGGAAATCGGCGTTTGCCGTGGGGTGATTAAGCGCGAATTGATCGCGCTCGGGATATCAACGGCCCCTGTCAAAGCCGACCGGCGGGCACGCCGGGGCCGTGGTTTCTGGCGTTGCTTCGACTGACCTTCATCGACCGGAACCTGGCCTTCCACACTTTGCGGGAGGCCCGGTCTGGGGTGACGACAAGAGCTGTACCCACAGTCCCGACCTACGGAGCAGCGCCGAGGGTATCGCTGCCAGTCTCGCAGCGCAGGTATTGGACGAACGCCATGCGGCCTGGACGCGCCGCCTGCCACAGGAACCAGACGGTTTGTGGGATTGGTTGCGGTCCGCCGCTGATCTCGGTTACGGCTGCGTCGCGAGGTCGCGTTTGAGCGCATCGATCGCACGCTCGAACGTCTCCCCCAAAACCCAGCCGCGTTGATCTGCGATGGCATAGAAGGCTTCGATGGCTTCTGCCCGTGCTTTGATATTGAGCTGGATATTCCGGCCAGTGCGATAACGCCGGGGTTCCCGCTTGCTAGCGCTTGCAGGCGATCGCTCACGCCGAGGCTCGCGACTTTGGAACTGCGCCGCTTCGGAAATCGTGCGGACTTGCTCGGGCCGAGCAGCTGGTCGGTCGGCGGCTTTGGGCGCAAAACCGCTGATATCAAGATTGTCTTCAACATCGAAGACACCGGCACGCTTACCGCTCATCCGACAGCCTCCCGTGTTTCGGCTTGCGTCACACCTAGCCGCAACTTGGCAATCACTTCGCTGGCAAACGCACGTGCATTGCTGATGGCAGCTTGAACATTTGGGACTTGCTGGCGGTCGAGCGTTTCGAGTGTGCCGCCGAAGGAGAAAATGGCCCGGAACGCATCTCGCTCATGCATCTGTGTCTGAAAGGCGGGGACATCATGTTGGGCGAATTCACCTTGGATATGTTGGAACGTCCGCGGACGAATGGCGGCGCTCGTTCGCGTAAACAGAACGGCATAGGGAATGCGCCGTACGAAGGCTTTTTCTTGTTGACGGATCAGCCTGATAGCCTTTGCGGCTTCTGCCGCATCGAGTTGGGAACCCTGAGTGGGAATGATGACCAAGTCGGCACGGCTGATGGCGTAGGCCACGGTCATCGAGGCGGTACCCTCCAGATCAACCACGACGAAGGCTGTCCTGGCTGCAGCGTCTTCAATGGCGTCGATAACGGTCGCTTCCGAGATCTCGCCAAGCACCTCCAAGCTTGGGGGACAACCTGGTCGTTTCGCCCACTGTGAGACGGGCCGGTTGGGGTCCGCATCAATGACCGTAACTGCGGCCCCTTTCTGCGCGAGCTCTGTTGCCAGCACGACGGCCGATGTTGACTTGCCGGCCCCGCCTTTTGGGCTTGCGAAAACGATCGTTGGCATGCAGGTCCTCGATGGCCAGGATACCGGATAGCATCCCAGTAACCAAAAGAAACCGGATAGTCAACCGATAGCCCCCTAGTACTAATAGGGCTCCCATCCGATATCAGAAGGCGTTCCGATAGCTACCAAGATTCTGCGAGCCACCAAACGGAGTTCACTGATTGGTCCGACTGATCGGGCAGAGGTCGAGTCGGCGGGCCGCTGGCCCCTAATCCTTCCTCAATCAAAATTTCCACAACGAATTCTTTCGAGGAAAGGTAAGCTATTTCAGTGGCTAAGCGCGACTCGGGCGCAAGAAACTGTGGACAAGTGCGGAGTTCGATCAGAAACTCGCGCGACTAGTCACCGAGTCGGGTCCGTCGATGCCACGAACCGCCCCTCAGTCGTCAGCTGAAAAGGCCCGCCTGTACCGCCGGCGTCGCCGTGACGCGGGCATTGAGGAGGTGCTGTTTCAGTTACCGGGTCATGCGGTCGCTGTGATTGACGAGATCAAGGAACGCCAAGGCCTGCGGAACCGCAGCCAGGCGCTGTTGCAACTGATCGAACAGAAGGGGGCAGCCGCCCAGCCAATAACCTGAAAATGCGAAAGCCCGCCTTGCCGGGCGGGCTTTTGCGGAACTCTCGCGACGAGCCTGGCGGCTACGTCTGGGGGCGGTAGAACTCCCCCAACGTAGCCATCAGCGGCCTCATCATCAAGCGGAAATTGCCGTTTCCGCTCAGGGGAGAGGCTTGCCCGTCGCGATCCACTGGAACGGAGGATCACGATGACGATGGAAAGCGCCCGAGAGGCGCACGGGGAAGGCTGTGCCGGTGCCCCGACCGGCTTCCGACGACTGACGCCGAGCCTGCTCAGGGCCGACCGCACAGCCGAGAGTTTTGCCGGTTTGCCAGACGGCGTGGAAGCGCCCGGGCAATTGCTGGCGGCGTTCAAGGCTGCGGCGGCGCGACTCGGGCTGTCGCCGCGTCTGGTGCACGCGGTGGACTGGCTGTTCCGCTTCACCCAGCCGCAGGACTGGGGAAGGGGAGGGCGCCCCATTGTCTGGCCCTCGGCGAGCTTGCAGCAGGAGGCGCTCGGCCTGTCGGAAAGCCGGGTGAAGGCACTGACCCGGGCGCTGATCGAGGCCGGTGTGGTGACCATGAAGGACAGCCCGAACGGCAAGCGGTACGGGGTGCGCGACCGCGCCGGGCGGATCACGGAAGCCTACGGCTTCGATCTTTCCCCCATTGCCGCACGGTACCCGGAGTTCGTGCGGCTGGCGGAGGAGGCACGGGCCGAGCGCGCCGAGATGGGCCGGCTGCGCCGGCGGGCGACGATTGCCCGGAAGGGCATCACCCAGATCCTGGAAACCGCCGCCGAATACCACCTCGATGGCGAGGATTGGGCCAGCCTGGCCCGGGAGACCCGCACGCTGGCCAACGCGCTGAAGAAGGTCGAGCGGCCCGACGAAATGGCGCTCGGCGTGGAGAGCCTGGAGCGCAGGCAGCGTTCGGCGCGCGAACGCCTGGAAATCCTGCTGTCCCAGGCCACGGAAGATGCTTCCGAAGCGGTGGATTTAGCCCCCTTGGGGCCTGAAAACGGCCCCCACCAAGATACCTACAACCCAACCCTGAATCCGCAAACGGATACGGTAATTGCCAACGAGGGGTGTAGCGCACCGGCGGGCGAGGTCGTGCCCGCCCAGGCAGCGCCGGAGCCGCCACCAGCCCCGCAAGAGGCCAAGCCCGTGCGGCCGGAGCGGGTGGAGGGGACGGTGCTGAAGCTCTCGACCGAGGAGCTGGTGCGGCTGGCACCGCGGCTGCGGCCCTATCTGGCCGCCCCGACGCCGACCTGGCCGGCGGTGGTGGACGCGGCCGACTGGCTGCGCGGCGAACTCGGGGTGTCGAAATCCCTCTGGGGCGAGGCTTGCCTGGCGATGGGCCGCCAGGAGGCGGCGATCGCGGTGGCGATCGTCTCGGCGAAGCCTTCGGGTCATTTCCGGTCTTCGCCCGGCGGGTATTTCCACGGGATGGTGGCGAAGGCGAAGGCGGGCGAACTGAACCTGGCGCGGACGATCTGGGGCCTGCGCAGCCGCGAGCGGCGGGCTGGGGGAGGTGGGAGCCGCTCGACGCAGCGGATCAACTGATGGTCACGTCCGGTGGCGAACCAAATCGCCCAGGCCTTCGTTGCCCTTTCTCAGCCCGCACCGGCGAGTGCGGTCATGACCCTCAGCGCTTCGTCCAGACCAATTTCCTTGCTGTTGGCCACCCGCATAACCAGAGCGGCCGTGGAGCGCCTGATCGGGAAGGTGACGATCTCATCCGGGTCGTCCCCTTCCGCCGCCGGGGACGAGGCAGCCTCACCCTTGGCATTGAGGGCCAGGGCGGCCGCAACGGCGGCGGCGCCGTCCGGGGTCAGCCGATGTCTGGCTTCGCCGGAGAGGCCCTTCTCGATCGAGAACATGGCGAGCAGTGGGATCTCATCTGCAACGCCGTCACCCATCCGGTCACGGCCAATCTGTACCGGCACCCGGGTGAGGGCGCCAAACAGCCGCTTGCCGAACGACCTGAGAGCACCCTTGACATAGTCGGCGGCGCGGGTGGGGTCGATGGCGATCACTGGTGCCTTGGCGGCCAAGCGCGTCGCCACCGTCTCAATCGGCAGCGGCGGCTCGCCCTGCTTGTAAGCCGTCCAGTAGATCTCGAGAATGGCGACCTGCCGTTCATTCAACGGCGGCGTCCGCGTGAGGGCGACGACGATCTCGCCTTGAACCTTTGTCAGCGAGCTGCCGGGCAATCCAGGCGCTGCCGGTGCCGTCGGCAGACCGATGGTGCTCAGGCCCAGCATTGCCAGAACCTGTGCAGACTGATGGGGAGGCAGTGGATAGACAACGGCCAGGAGGGGTTTGGGGGTAATCAAGGAAGGACTCCGATCTTGGGTGCAAGACATATTATTATGTCTTGCACACAAGAGTCAATATCTTCCTTAAAGCTCACTGCGTCGGTCGTACTGCCTCAGCGACTGCACTGGGCGGCGCGGAAATCCGCCAATTTCGCCTTGGCAGTGCACGCCCGGTTTCACCTTAAGCGCTGCACGATGCGAAAAATTTTGCCTTTGGCGCCGCGCAGTGTGGACGGCAGCCGGCGGAATCGGGCGCCGGCCGAGCTGTCCGGTGCTGCCGGGCGGGGTGGCACGGCCGAGCGGCCGGGCGTTGGGCCGGCGCGGGATTGTGGCGGGGCAGGGGAGAAATCCGGCACACGCGATATGCGGGGATTATCGCGTGTGCCGAGGCCACGGAAAACCGCCCGCGCCCCCGCTGGCGGGTGCGAATCAGCGGTGGATCGCTTCACCTTTAGTGCAGCACGTAAGGCCAAATTGCACTCGCCAAGGGAAATCGACATCAGGATCATCACCGCTGTCGCACCGGCCGGGCGGGGCGTGCGAGGCAAGCTGGATCAACCGTGTCGGGGGCTGCCACCATAAACCCACGCTCGCACAATGCATTAGACATCAAGATGAAAACAACGAGGCGTTTTCGGTTCGGATGTCTTGCAGTTTGGCGAGGCCGTCAGAAGGCTGTGGACAATCGCTCGCGGGGCCGGAGCTACCTCGTTTCCGGAAACATTGACCGGCGCCGGCGTTTCCGGAAACATGCGTCGCATGCCTGGATCCGCTCCTGACAACAGTGCCGCCACGAACCGCGTCAGGCAACACCGCGCAACTTCCGGTATGATTCGGGTCGAGGTCGAGGTGCCCACCCCTGAGGATGCTCTCGCGGTGCGCCGATTCGCCCAGGCACGCAGACGAGCTAAGGAAACGCCGCCTCCGCCGCCCGCTGGTATGTCGCCGGCCTCAACTGCCTCAGCTAGAGGCGACTTGGCAGCCGTTACGGCGGACATGGACGCCGTGCGGCAGGGGATCGTGTTGCTGTTCGGGCAGGCGCTCGCCCAGGCGACCGATCCGGACATGCTGGCACGCGGCCGGCGCGTCGCACTCAACTTCGCTGACGCGGTGGCGCAACGCTGCCGGGACGCGGTGTTTTCCGGTGATGGTGGCCGTCAGTGATGCAACGGGGCGCAGCGGTGCCAGTCGGCGTGCTCGCGCGGCCATGGCCGTCCGGCGTATCATCGGCTCCGCTAGGATGGAGGCCGTTGATGGCGCGCAAGCTGCCTGTTCCCGAGATCCCGCCTGTGCCGTCTCGGCGGCTTGGCCGCGCAGAGGCGCGGCCTCACATGGCGCTGCGGCGGACTACCTCGCCGAAGCGGGACCAGCAGCCGGAATTGCCGGACCTGTTGGAGGCATTCTGGGGAGATGGAGCGGCCACGGTTGAGACCGCGGAAATCAGCCGCATTCCTGGTCGCCGCCGCGCATCGCCTGACCCTGGATCACATCGACCGTGATGGCCGCGCCAGGCCGAAAGACGAACCGTTCTTGCCCAGCCATCCGAAGCTGTCCTATGCCGCCTCCGGAGCGACGGATCGGCTGCAACAGCGCTCCCCCGCCCGCAAACGGGTCCCCGCGCGATGCGGGACAGGCGCAAGCTGAAGCGGTTGCCGAGGGACTACCGCGACGGACAGGCGTCGCCAACCCTACCGAAACATCGCCCCGGCGTGGCGCCGCTGGTGCGCGTCGGCCACAACCACGCCGCCAACCCATCGGCCGGAAGGCTCCTGGTAACGATGCTGAAGTGCTTTGAGTGCGGGGCCAAAGCGTTGCCGTAGCGCGGCGGCGCCAGGCTGAACATGCACGTTTGTGACGAATCCCGTACAGTAAACCTCGGCCGCAATCGGATAGAGCAGGGCCGAGCACACAATATCGCAGATTTGGATGCCCGCGTGGTTCTCGCTGTGGCCGAAGCTGGGCAATTCCAAGATGCGACCGTAGAAGTTCGATGATAGCTGGAATTTCTGCGTAAAGATCGAGTGCGCGACATTGACGTTTTTCATGTAGTCGCGGCTGTCCGCAATGCAAAATCCGAAGTCGCTCCGGCGAGTCAGGTAGTCGTCGAAATATGCATACAGCGCTTGGATCGATGAGGTGTAGACGGGTCGTCCGTCAAAGGGTTGCCCCAGAGGCTTTATCCAGATGCGTGCGACAAGGCGCACGTCATAGTTTTGCAAGAGGCGGATGAGATGATCGAGGAACCCGATCGCTTGGCGGCGCGGATTGCGGCCGCGGCGTGTGGCGTTCCGCCGCAGATCGGCCCCCTTGATCTCGGGAAGGATTTTGTCGAGGTGCCTGTGGGATGGATAAGCCAGCCCCGGGAACCAACGGCTTTTGAGGTTGAGAAAATCCTGCGTCAGTGACTCGAGCCGGCTGGCGTCAATGATAAGGCCGCCGATGACCAGCACCGGTTGGTCATTGCCGTTCGGAGCCGGCACCGGCGGCAGGGCGCCGAGATCGCCCGACTCATCGACGTAGAGAATGTGCACTGAAGGAACCCAGAAACAACTATGGCCACCCGAGGGCGGCCATAGGATCCGCCGCCCGGTTGCCCGGAACGGCTAGCACTGTTGCTGCGTTGTATGTGCTCACTGGGGCCGCGCTTGTCAAGGAAGCGGCCTTCTTTTGTTCCGCCAGAGCGGCGCAGGCGATGACGGGTGCAAAGCGCGTGCTGGCGATTCCTATCCTCGCGACGAAGCCAGCGGGTGATTCCCGCTTTGCTTGTGCACGATGTCCTCGCCGGAGATTGGCCGCATGTTGAGATCGGATGGGGCCTTTTCCATAAGCTCGACGGAGACCTGCTGACTGGGGATGTACGGTGTGCAGGTTGCCCAGAGCCGGAGCTTGTAGAGGCCGGGCTGCAGTACCGCGCCCAGGATCAGGGAGAACGGCGCCGGCTGCGCGGGTCCGGCGCGGGGAAATGCTTCCTGGGTCCCGATGGAACGGTCCTCGATCCAGCCGCTGAAGATGCAGACGGGGTTGGCGAAGTCCCCGCCGCCAACGACGCTGCCGTCGAGTTCCAGTTCGTAGCGCCCGGTCTCCGTGGTGCGCAGCCAGCCCTGCCATTCGACGCCGGTGAGACCGGTGTAGTGGATGCCGCGGTCCTTCAGATCGGCGAGGTGGATGGTGCCGCCGGTGTAGACGAGTCCACCTACGCTGTTGGCCGGAATAGAGTGGGCGGCGAGCGCGGTTTTCGGGGCGGGATGGAAGATCGCCACCGCTCCGGCCGCCATGGTTTCAGGAGCGGGTGCGGGGCTGGCGGTGTCCGGCGACGCCGCGACCGGTTTCGCTGTTGCGGGCAAGGGGGCCGGCCGATTGCCAGCCGTCTGCGCAGCCTGAAGCTGATCGAGCTTGTGGAGGACCAGATCGAGCTTGTGCTCGATGCGATCGAGCTGCGTCTCCGGCGCCGGTGCCTGGGGTGCCGCGGTCGCGGTGCCGGCCAGGGTGGTGGCGGCGAGGACAAGGCCCAGGCGCGCGATCGGCAACAGGCGAGAGCGTGTCATGGCTGCGGCTTGCCGATTGGCAGCGGCACCGTGCCGAAGCGGCTCGGCGGTGCCGGTGTAATCGTCACGCCGACCAGCGAGCGTTCCGGTGCGATCTTCGGCATTGGGGGCGAGGGCGACGGCACCATCCACGATCCTGACGCCGTCGTGCCGGGTGAGGATGCCGACTTCGCTGACGCGGCCGAGGGCGGCGGCGTTTGGTGCAGGGCAGGGGCAGTGGTCATCCGGAGCACCAACATTGCGAGCGCGATGCCGGCGCCGATCGCCGCCCAGCGGAACACCGGGTCCGATTGCCAGGCTGCCGGCGTTGCCGCGGCCATGCGGCGCAGCCAGGTGCGGGTGGCGGCGACGGCGGTCATGCCGTGGCCTCGATTGCCGCCGCGGCATCGATATCGTCCGCCTCGATCGTCACCAGGTCGTCCGGCGTGCGGTCACTCTGGCGCATGACGCGCCCGGCCTGCGCTTCGCGCGTGCGCTCCCACAGCGTGCGCATGGTACGGCCGTTGCCGAAGGTCCGATCCTTCCCCCGCACCAGGTCGGCGCATGCCTCCGCCAATGCTTGCTCAGCCCCAAGGCTCAACCGGAAACCGTCGGCATCGGCGAGATCGCGGTAGATCGCGGCCAGCTCGCCCGGGTCGTAATCGGCGAAGGTGATGGTGCGGGTGAAGCGCGAGCGCAGTCCGGGATTGCTGTCGAGGAAGCGGCGCATCTCGGCGGTGTAGCCGGCGACGATGACGCAGAGCCGGCCGCGATGGTCCTCCATCAGTTTGAGCAGGGTCTCGGTTGCCTCCCGCCCGAAATCCGCCCCGACACCCGCATTC
>Ga0335073_10012995_pt1 | contig 11672 bp, 10 predicted proteins | sample Lox_Sample_22_FD_207093 | JGI IMG/M metagenome (GOLD analysis project Ga0335073, IMG submission 207093) | Soil microbial communities from Loxahatchee National Wildlife Refuge, Florida, United States - Lox_Sample_2.2 | ecosystem: Environmental > Terrestrial > Soil > Wetlands | place: USA... | reverse complement strand
CTTGGCGCCGATGCGCCGCGGCCCGCCCGCCGCGTCGCGCGATCGCGCGCGCGACCACGGCGCTCCTCGCTGAAGGCGAGCGCGGTGACTTGCTTCACGATGCCGACCTCCATCGGCTGAGCACGCCCGCGGATCGTCAGCGTGGCGCGCGGCAGCTCGTCGATCGGCAGCCCGGCGTGGTGCGCGACCTCGCCCGAGACCACCAGCTCGCAGGCGTGCTCCTTGGTCAGGCTCTCGAGCCGGCTCGCGGTGTTGACGACATCGCCGATCGCGGTCAGCTGGGTCGCCTCGCCGAAGCCCATGTCGCCGACGATCACGGAGCCGACATGGATGCCGATGCCGAGGCGCAGCGGTTGGGCGAGCTCGCTCGCGAGGTCGCGGTTGAGCTGGGCGAGCCGTTCGTGCATGCGCTTGGCCGCGGTCAGGGCGGCGATCGCGCCCCATTTCGGCCCGTCGCGCAGACCGAACAGCGCCATCACGCCGTCGCCGATGAACTTGTCGACGTGCCCGCCGACGTCCTCGATGGCGCCGCCCATCTCGGCGAAATAGCGATTGAGCAGGAACACGGTGTCGAACGGCAGCCGGTGCTCGCACAGGCTGGTGAAGCCGCGCAGATCGGCGAACAGCACGGCGATCTCGGCCTCGCGGCCGCTGTGATAATCGTCGGCCCGCAGCGCCCGACCCGCCGCCAGCGCCGGCGGCACCAAGGGCGTCAGCTCGAGATCGGCGGTCGGACGGATCTGGCAGGCGAGCCGCACGTCCTTGGCCGAGGCGCCGACCCGCGCCAGCACGCGTGCTTCCTCGACGCTCGGCGCGGGCAGATGCTCGGCGCCGGTGCCGACGCGCACCCGGCACGTGCTGCAGCGGCCCCGCCCGCCGCACACCGAGGCGTGCGGGATGCCGGCGTAACGGCTCGCCTCCAGCACCGTCATGCCGGGCGCGAAGCTGACCACGCGGCCGCCCGGATAGTTGAGGCGCACCAGGCCGCGCCGGCGCTCGACGAGCTGGCGCACGAGGCGCGCGCCGAGCGTCAGCGCGAGCAGGGCGGCGAGCAGCGCCCAGAGCGTGTCGCGCAGACCGGTCAGCCGGGCGAGCCCGGCGTCGTCCGGCAGGTGCATCGCCGCGATCGCGCGCTCCAGCCACCCGCGGTTCGCCGCATGGGCCAGCACCTCGCGCATGCCGTCGTAGAAGCCGATCAGCGCGAGCACCGGCACGAGCGCCGCCAGCGCGAGCGCGAGCGGCTGGGACGCGCGATACCACGGCCGCAGGCGCAGCCAGAAATTCAAGCCGATGCAGCCGTGGATCCAGGCAACCGTCAGCAGCGCCGCCTGCAGACCGGCGCGCGGCGGATTGGTGGCGAACGCCAGCAGCACGAAGACGTAGTCGTCGTGCACGCCGTAGAGCGCCTCGGCGGCGCGCGTGTAGACCGCGTGATCGACCAGCACCGGCGGGATCAGGAGACCGAACAGGAGCTGTGCGGCCTCCCAGCGCGGCATGCGGAGCTGGCGGCGCCGATAGATCGACCACAGCGCCAGCGACAGGTGGATCAGCGCCGCGCCGGCGAGCAGCGCGGTCATCGGCCAGGCGTGCCACAACGAGATGAAGTAGGGCTCGACCGTCAGCATCGCGTCGAGGGACAGCACGCCGACCGCGTGATTGAGCAGATGGGTCAGCACGTAGCTGAACAGCACCAATCCGGTCGCCAGGCGCAGGCGATGGATCAGCGCCACCGCGTCCAGGCGTGGCGCGGCGCGGCCGGCGGGTTGGGCCTGGGATCTTGCGTCCATCGGTCGCGTCCTCGGCGCGCCGGGTTTTGGGCTATGGCTTCGGCCGCTCTTGACGTTCGCCGGAAGTCGGACAGGATCGGGCCCCCGGGCCGCTCCCCCGCGACCCTCCATGGGACCAACTTGCAAACCCTCGAATCCATAGTAAATGCGGGCCGCCCGCACCGGCAAGGAACAGGCGTGCGAACGGCAACCCGAGCAGACTGGGAATAGGCGTCCATGGCGGAAATGATTGCGATCCGCAATCTGACCAAGCGGTTCGGCTCGATCGTCGCGGTGGACGACGTGTCGTTCGCGGTCGGCCGGGGCGAGGTGCTGGGCTTTCTCGGCCCCAACGGCGCCGGCAAGTCGACGACGATGAAGATGCTCGCCGGATTCCTCGCGCCGACCTCGGGCACCGCCGCGGTGTGCGGTTTCGACGTCCAGCAGCATCCGATCCAGGCCAAGTCGCAGCTCGGATACCTGCCCGAGGGCGCGCCAGCCTACCCCGACATGACGCCGCGCGCCTTTCTCGGCTTCGTGGCGGCGGTGCGCGGCTTCGACGGCGCCGAGCGCGCCAAGCGCATCGCGATCGCGGTCGAGCGCGCCAATCTGCAGGACGTGCTCGAGCAGCCGATCGACACACTGTCCAAGGGCTTCAAGCGCCGCGTCGGGCTCGCCCAGGCGCTGATCCACGATCCCAAGGTGCTGGTGCTCGACGAGCCGACCGACGGGCTCGATCCCAACCAGAAGTACGAGGTGCGGCGCCTGATCGAAGCCATGGCGGCCGACAAGGCGATCGTGGTGTCGACCCACATCCTCGAGGAGGTCGAGGCGGCATGCACGCGCGTGATCATCATCGCGGGCGGGCGCGTGGTCGCCGACGGCACGCCTGCCGGGCTCGCGGCGCGCGATCCGATCCACAATGCGGTGCTGGTGCGGCTCGATCCGGCGGCGATCGACCCGGCGCGCGCGAAGCTCGGCGCGCTGGCGGGCGTCGGCACGATGGAGGTGCTCGAGAACGGCGCGGCGCTGCTCGTTCACCCGGCCGACGGGCGCTCGCTGCTCGCGGAGATCGGCGCGCTGGCACGCAGCGAGCCGTGGCGCGTCTCCGAGCTGCACCTGGAGCACGGCCGGCTCGAGACGGTGTTCCGCCACATCACCGGCGGGCTCGGCCGCCGGCCGCCCGCCGCGGCGGCCTGAGGCACCCATCATGCGCGCGATCCGCATCGTGTTCGGGCGTGAGCTCGCGGCCTACTTCGCCACGCCGCTCGCCTACGTCTTCATCGTCGTGTTCCTGGTGCTCGCGGGATCGCTGACGTTCTTCCTCGGCAGCTTCTTCGACCGCGGCCAGGCCGACCTCCAGCCGTTCTTCACCTTCCATCCCTGGCTCTACCTGTTCCTGATCCCGGCGATCGCGATGCGGCTATGGGCCGAGGAGCGCAAGAGCGGGACGATCGAGCTGTTCCTCACCCTGCCGATCACCACCACGCAGGCCGTCCTCGGCAAGTTCCTGGCCGCCTGGGCGTTCTGCGGCATCGCGCTGGCCTTGACCTTCCCGCTGTGGATCACCGTCAACGTGCTGGGCGGCCCCGACAACGGCGTGATCCTCGCGAGCTATCTCGGCAGCTGGCTGATGGCCGGCGCGTTCCTGGCGATCGGCGCGGCCGTCTCGGCGCTGACCAAGAACCAGGTGATCGCCTTCGTGGTCGCCGCGGTGGTGTGCTTCCTCCTGACCGTGTCGGGCTCGAGCGTGGTGCTCGGGTTCTTCACCGGCTGGGCGCCCGAGACCGTGATCGACACCGTCGCCTCGTTCTCGTTCATCAGCCACTTCACGTCGGTGATGCGCGGCGTCATCGACGTCAAGGACATGGTCTATTTCCTCTCGCTGATCGTGTTCTTCCTGTTCGCCAATACGGCGATCATCGAGCTCAAGAAGGCGGATTAGGCGCCATGGGTGGCCTGTTCGAGGATCGCCGCAAGCTCGCCATCGTCGGGATCGTGCTCGGTTTCGTGCTGCTGATCACCGGCAACGTGCTGGTCGCGGCGCTCTTCCCGGCCGCGCGGCTCGACCTGACGCAGGACCGGCTCTACACGCTGTCCGGCGGCACCCGCCAGGTGCTGAGCCAGCTCGACGAGCCGGTCACGCTGCGCTACTTCCTGTCCGAGCGGCTGGTGCGCGAGGTGCCGGCTTACGGCTCGTTCGCCCAGCGCGTCAGCGACCTGCTGCGCGAGTACGTCGCCGCCGCCCACGGCAAGCTCCGGCTCGAGACCTACAATCCGGAGCCGTTCAGCGACGTCGAGGATCGTGCGGTCGCGCTCGGCCTGCAGGGCGTGCCGGTCGATCAGGAGAGCGGCGAGCAGGTCTATTTCGGGCTCGCCGGCGCCAACACGACCGACGACGAGGAGGTGATCCCGTTCTTCCAGCCCGAGCGCGAGGCGTTCCTGGAGTACGACATCACCCGATTGGTCTACAAGCTCGCCCGTCCCAACAAGCGCAACGTCGGCCTGATCACGACGCTGCCGATGGACGGCGACATGACGATGGCCCAGATGCAGGGCGGCATGCCGTCGTCGTGGGCCGTGCTCGATCAGATGCGCCAGTTCTTCACCGTGCGCACGCTCGGCACCGACGTCGACACGATCCCCGCCGACATCGACGTCCTCATGATCGCGCATCCCGCGGGGCTCAGCGACAAGACGAAGTTTGCGATCGACCAGTTCGTGCTCAAGGGCGGCAAGGCGCTGGTGTTCGTCGATCCCTATTCGGAGGTCACCGCGTTCCGCTCGCAGGCGATGATGATGCGCGGCATGCCGCCGAGCGGCTCGACCAACCCGACGTCGGATCTCGAGCCGCTGTTCGCCAAGTGGGGCATCAAGATGGATGCCGGCTCGGTGGTCGCCGACCGGCGTCTGGCGCGCCGGGTCAACGCGGGCACCGGCACGCGCCTGCAGGCTGCCGACTATCTGCCCTGGCTCGCCGTCGGCGCCGACAACGTCAACCATGCCGATCCGGTGACCGCCGACGTGCAGCGGCTGAATTTGGCGTCGGCCGGCATCCTCGAGCCGACCGACGGCGCCAAGACCACGTTCGAGCCCTTGGTCAGCTCGTCGAACCAGGCGATGCACCTGCCGGTGTCCAAGGTCAACACCATGGGCACGCCCGACATCCTCGGCATCCTGCGCAGCTTCAAGACCGAGGGCAAACCGCTGACGATCGCGGCGCGCGTCAGCGGGCCGGCCGAGACCGCTTATCCGAACGGTCCGCCGCAAGCCGCCGCCGAGGCCACGCCGGCCCAAAGCACGCCGGCCCAGAGCACGGCTGCGGCGGCCGATCCCAAGGCCGAGGCGCCGAAGCCGCCGGTCGTCAAGGACGGCACCATCAACGTCATCGTGGTCGCCGACTCCGACATGCTCGACGACCGGTTCTGGGTGCAGACCCAGCAGTTCTTCGGCCAGAAGGTCGCGATCCCGTCGGCCAACAACGCCGACTTCGTGGTCAACGCGCTCGACAATCTGACCGGCAGCAACGCGCTCATCGGTCTGCGCTCGCGCGGCATCTCGGATCGGCCCTTCACCCTGGTGCGCGCGATCCAGCAGGACGCCGAGAGCCGCTTCCAGGCCAAGGAGCAGGAGCTCCAGGACAAGGTCAAAGACACCGAGAAGAAGCTCGCGGACCTGCGCGGCACCGGCAAGGAAGCCGGCGGCCAGGCGATCCTGACGCCCAAGCAGGCGCAGGAGATGGAGGCGTTCCGCGCCCAGCTGGTGCAGACTCGCGGCGCATTGCGCGAAGTGCAGCGCGCGCTGCGCCAGGACATCGATCGGCTGCAATCGATCGTCCGCTTCGTCGACATCGGCTTGATCCCCTTGGTGGTCGCGATCGTCGCGGTGGTGGTCGGCATCGTGCGGCTGCGCCGGCGCCGCCACGCCAGCCGGATTTCGCATCTGGCCGAGCCGCGCGCCGGCTGAGGGGGAGGGCATGCGGGCAATCACCGTCACGGCGCTGGGCGTGGTCACCGCGATCGTGCTCGTCGGCACGGCCGTCGTGGTGGCGCAGCGTCAGCCGGCGACGACGCTCGCCAAGGGGCAGCGACTCTTTCCCGGCCTCGAGGCCAAGCTCGGCGACGCGCAGACGATCGAGGTCGTCAAGCACGACGCCAAGTTCGACATCGTGCGTCACGGCGACGACTGGGTGGTGCCCGACAAATCCGACTATCCGGCGCGCGCCGAGATGGTGCGCAAGGCGCTGGTCGGCCTCGCCGAGCTCGAGACGATCGATGCCAAGACGCGCAATTCCGCGCTCTACGGCCGGCTCAACCTGCAGGACGTCACGGCCGCCGACAGTAAGGCGGTCGAGATCGAGATCAAGGACGCCAAGAACGCCGTGCTCGCGGCGTTGCTGATCGGCAAGAAGCGCACCTCGCCGGTCGGAGCGCCGAATTCGGCCGACATGATCTACGTGCGCAAGGTCGGCGATGCGCAGACGTGGCTGGCGCAAGGTCAGCTCGACGTGCACGACAGCGCGCTCGACTGGGCCCAGCGCGAGATCGTCGACGTCCCGGGCGACAAGGTCGCTTCGGTCGAGCTCGATCAGCCCGGCCTCAAGCCGGTCGTCCTGTTCCACGACAAGCCCGAGGACAAGGACTTCAAGATCCGCGACATGCCGGCGAACAAGACGGTGAAGTCGCAATGGGACGTCAACAATCTCGCGAGCGTGCTCGAGGCGATGACGTTCGACGACGTCGCCAAGGACGGCACGCTGACGTTCGGGCCGCCGAAGGGCACCGGCGTGTACCGCACCAAGGACGGCCTAGTCGTCACCCTGACGCTGCTGCCCAAGGACGCCGAGACCTGGATCAAGGTCGCGGCGACCGGCGACGGCGCCGCCGCCGAGCAGGCGAAGACGATCACGACGCGCACGGCGGGCTGGGTCTACCGGATCCCCGACTACAAACGCGACAAGCTGCTGAGCAAGCTCGACGACCTGGTCCAGGAGCCGAAGCCGGCCGGCAAGCCCCAGGGCTAGCCGGCGTCGCCGCCCCACGCGCGCATGGACCTGCTCGAATCGCCCTGCGTCGGCGTCTGCACGATCGCCCCCGAGAGCGGCCTGTGCCGCGGCTGCCGGCGCACCATCGACGAGATCGCGAACTGGCGCGCCATGGACCGGACCGAGCGCGCCCATGTGCTGGTCGCGTGCGAGGCGCGCCGCGCCGCCGGGGATCGGCGCTGACCGGCTCGACCCTGGACGCGCCGCCGAGGCTTCGGGCATAGTTTCGCGCCCGGGTGCCAATCCGGGAACAACTGGAAACTGGCGGCCCTGCAAGGGGCCGGGCGGATCGCGGGAGCTGCCCTTTGTCCCTCAATGTGTTGGAGCGTCTCACCTTCAAGGCGGGAACGGCGATCATCAAGCAGGGCGACAGCGCGCACGCCGCCTACGTGATCGACTCGGGCGAGGTCGAGATCTGGATCGAGCGCGCGGGCGCCAAGCGCGTGCTCAACAAGGTCGCGACCGGCGGTATCATCGGCGAGATGGCGCTGATCGACGCCAAGCCGCGCAGCGCCAACGTCACCGCGGTCATCGACACGGTGTGCATCGTCGTGCCCGAGAAGCTGTTTCGGGAGAAGATCGAGAGCGTCGACCCGATGGTCAAAACGCTGCTCCGCATCCTGGTCCGCAACGTCCGCGCGGCCGAGAGCCGCACCACCTAGTTTCGTCGCGCACCTGCGGGTGCGGCCGATCGGTGAATCCGGGATCAAAGCGCGCTTCCCCGGCGTTCATGTTTTGGGCGGGTACGCGCCGCCGCGGAGGTGGGTCATGGACGTCACCCCAGGACAGCGGTTCCGGAAGATCGATCTTCCTTACATAACGTGGGAGGTCAGCGAGGTGCTGCGCGCCTCCGACACGCGGCTCTACGCCAGGTTGCGCCGGGTCGGCGACCGCGCGACCGAAAAGACGCTCGCCTGCATCGCGCTGCAGGACCGCAAGCTCTTCCATCCGGTCGGCCCGGCCAAGACCTGACGCCCGATCAAAAGGGTGACGCACGGTCCGGTGCTCGCCGCCTGCGGGCGTCGCACGCACGGGGATCGTCGCGCCTCCCGCGGGTGCGTCGGGTTTTATTTGGGTGCAAAAAACTGTAGAATTGTGTAGGCAGGGTGGTGCGGCGCGTGGGCCTCCGCATCATGTGGCTCGCCTGTCTGGGATGTCCCGATGCCAACCGAGATGCGGCACATCGTATTCACGCCGAACGAGGTCTTGCGGTCGGTCACGCAATACCGGCATCGGCGACGGGAGCCCTTGCCCGCGGGCACCATCTCGAACCTTCGGATCGAAGAAAAACCCGACGTCCACGTCGTGCTGTCGATCACCGGCGATACGCAGAAGACCGCCGAGGAGATCGTCTTCCAGGGCGCCGAGCTGGCCGCTGCGCTGGTGATGTTCTGCATCGAGCGCAAGATCCCGCTGCCCGCCGCGCGCGCCAAGAAGACGCTGCGCGTGTTCGACAAGCAGCTCGGCCTCGAGGTCGCGATCGACCAGGGCTAGGCCCGGATCCGCTAGCGTCGCGCCGCCAACAGCGGACCGAGCTGGCACGGGCACAGGCATTCGCCGGACGTCGGCACCGCGGCGCGCGGCGGCAGGCTCTCGCACCAACATCCGTTGCCGGGTCGGCACTCGAAGCGCGCGCCGCACGCGGGACAGCGCCGGTGCTCGGCCGTCGCGCCGGGCCGCGCGCCGACCGCGGCGTCCGTCTTGCTCAGTTGGTCTGCTGGATCGCCGACAAGAGCCAATGGCCACCTCGGCCGCGCACGAAGGTCCACACCTCGGCGCGCTCGACCGGCTGCGCCGGCAAACCGCTCGCGACATAGTCGCTGTCGCGCGGGCTGCGGTCGGTGCGCACCACGTAGTCGAGCGCGCTCCAGCGCATCGCCGCGGTGGCGTATTCCAGGCCGTCCTCCTGCCATGCCTCGAGCAGGTCGCCCTTCAGCAGTTTGACGTTCTCGACCCGGTTCTCGACGCCCTGGCTCGCATTGCGCGACAGCTCTTCGGCGAAATAGGACAGCATCTCGGGCGTTGCGCAGCGCTTGATCTGCGCCAGATCGCCGGCGCTCCAGGCGGTCTGCAGCGCCATGAGCAGATCGCCGAACGCCACATAGTCGGCGTCCGTGATGGTGGCCGACGCGCGCCCGCCGGCGGCGCCCTGCGCGATGCCGGTGCCGGTCGGCTCGACGGCGTAGTAGGTCGTCTGGCCCATGCCGGCGGCGCTCGGATCGAAGCGGCGGCGGAACAGGCGCACGGCGAAATAGACCAGCCCGCCGATCAGCGCGAGCTGCAGCAGGAGACCGAGCATGTTGCCCATCGGCGAGGCGTCGGCGGCGTAAGCGTTGTGGCCGAACAGCATGCCGGCGATGCCGGCGCCGAGGAAGCCGCCCAACAGGCCGGTCATGAACGGGTGCTGCGAGAAGCCGCCGACCATCGGCGTCGCCGGCCGCGGTGCGTACTGCGGCTGGGACGGGAGCGGCGTGATGCTGCGCTCGAGCGGACGCGCGCCCGGCGTCGTGCTGTAGGTTTGCGAGCCGCGGCTGCCCATGCTGCGGCCGCTACCCGCGGCCGCCTCGGCCAGGCTCGGCGCCAGCGCGAGGAACGCGCAGCTGAGAAGGATCATGAATCGCCGCATGTCGTGTGCCTTCCCTCGACCGTTGTCGCCCGGCTTCGCACGTCCGGGTTGCCGGCATATTTGGGCATCGAGCGCGAAAGTTCAAATCGCGCGCGCCGGCGGCACGATCGGGAGGAGATGGCGCGCCCGAAGAGACTCGAACTCCTAACCCCCAGATTCGTAGTCTGGTGCTCTATCCAATTGAGCTACGGGCGCCGCGCTAGGGGCGCGACATTAGCCAAAGGGCGACGGGCTTGCAAGGATGGGCGGCTCTGCTCGCGCGACCGTCGATTCGCAACCGCTGCGCAGCGAAAAGCGCCTGGAATCGCCCAAGAATCCGGCTTGGAATAGGCATCCCCTTCCGTTACTATCTCGACAATTCGAGAGGATAGCGAACAAAATCAATGATATGCGGGTGGGTCCAGCGGCGTGGTGACCGCATGACGCACGCCCCCTCAACAAGGTGTTCGATCCACATGGCCGCGAGTCCCCTTCGTGCCGCGCTCCTGCTTGTTGCCCTCACCGCCACCGGCTGCAACCGCAACAGCAACTTCGATCTGTGGCCGATGCTCACCGGCGAGCCGAAGGCCAAGCCCGCGGTCGCGGCCGACCAGCAGCCGCAGGCCGCGAGCCAGCAGAGCGCCGATGTCGCGACGGCGCCGCTCGCGCCCGCCGGTGCCGCGATGCCGGCTCCGACGACCAACACCTATGTCGGCCAGAAGGTCGATCAGCTGCGCAGCGATCTGCAGCGGCTGCAGGCGCAGCTCGCCGATCATCAGAATCAACTGCGGCAGATCCGCGACGACGCGGTGCAGAACGGCCAGCGCTACTACACCAACGTCGCGGCGATCAACGCGCGGCTGCAGGTCGGCACGACGCGTGGCAACCCGAACCTGATCCAGCAATGGAATGACGCGCAGGGCGATCTCGACCGCATCAACGACGACGTCGGCCGGCTCAACAATCTGGCGGCGCTGATCGGCGGCGACTCGGCGCTTGCCTCCTACATCCTGGAGTCGACGCGCGCGGCGTTCAGCATCTCGGGCGCGGTCGACGAGGATCATCGGAACCTGACGCAGCTCGAGGACGACACCAACCGCGCGACCGTGCAGGTCGACCGGCTGCTCAACGACGTCAGCGACGACATCAGCCGCCAGACCGCCTACGTCAACAGCGAGCGGCGCAACCTCACGGCGCAGTCGGTCGCGATCAACAACGGCGAGCTGCTCGGCGGCAGCCTGGCGAACCGCGGCTTCGGCGGTCAGGGGCTGGTGGCCTCCGCGGCGGGCGCGCCGCCGGTCTCGAGCGTCGCGCGCGGCCGGCCGCTGGTCGTCATCAAGTTCGACCGTCCGACCGTCAGCTTCCAGCAGCCGCTTTACAACGCGGTCAGCCAGGCGCTCGACCGGCGCCCCGAGGCCACCTTCGAGATCGTCGCCGTGACGCCGAACCGCGGCAACGCGGGGCAGGTCGCGTTGGCCTCGAACGCTTCGCGGCGCAATGCCGAGGCGGTCTATCGTGCGTTGACCGACATGGGCCTCGCGGCCAATCGCGTCACCCTGTCGGCGACCACGTCGTCGAGCGCCGAGAACAACGAAGTCCAGGTCTTCGTCCGCTAGCGTCGGCCGCGCGGGCGATCAGTACGCCGCCACGGCGCCGTCGCTGCGCGGGTCCGCCGCGCCCTCCAGCATGCCCGAGGGCCAGCGCGCGATCGCGCCGGCGTGCCCGGCCAGATCCGAGAATGCCTCGATGCGCTCGACCGGATGCCCGGCCGCGGCGAGCGCGGCGCACAACCGGTCGGGAAACCGCGCCTCCAGCTTCAGGGTCACGCTCGGGCTGCCCCAGGTGCGCCCGAGCAGCCAGCGCGGCGCGCTGACCGCCGCCTGCAGCGCCTGACCGAACACGGCGTAGCGGGTGAACAGTGCCGCCTGGGTCTGCGGCTGGCCGTCGCCCCCCATGGTGCCGTAGACCAGCTGGCGGCCGTCCTTCAGCCGCGCGAGCGCCGGGTTGAGCGTGTGGCGCGGCCGCCGACCCGGCGCCAGGACGTTGATCGCGGCGGGATCGAGCGAAAAGCTCGCGCCGCGATTCTGCCACAGCACGCCGGTCTCGGCGCCGACCACGCCCGAGCCGAATTCCCAATAGAGGCTCTGGATGAAGCTGACCGCCCGTCCCGCGCCATCGGTGACGCCGAGCCAGATCGTGTCGCCGGCGTCCGTCGGCGCGCCCCAGGGCGCCGCCCGGCGTGGGTCGATCGCGGCGG
>Ga0335073_10012994_pt1 | contig 11672 bp, 7 predicted proteins | sample Lox_Sample_22_FD_207093 | JGI IMG/M metagenome (GOLD analysis project Ga0335073, IMG submission 207093) | Soil microbial communities from Loxahatchee National Wildlife Refuge, Florida, United States - Lox_Sample_2.2 | ecosystem: Environmental > Terrestrial > Soil > Wetlands | place: USA: Florida... | reverse complement strand
GACAATCGCCTGTGGCTGCACTTCGGCGGCATCAACTATCGCGGTGAGCTATGGGTAAACGGCCACAAGATCGCCGATTCCTCCAGTATTGCTGGCGCATATCGCACCTATGACTTCGATGTGACCGCTGTTGTCGTTCCCGGCAAAGCCAATGTGATCGCAATCGAGACCTTCGCGCCGAAGGAAAAGGACCTCGGCATCAACTGGGTCGACTGGAATCCGTGCCCTCCTGACAAGGACATGGGCCTTTGGGGTCCTGTCGACATAGAGGAGACTGGCCCAGTCACAGTGCGTTCTCCGATGGCGGTAACACACTTTGTCGACGCTTCGCTCAGTCGCGCAGACCTGACGGTCTACGCCGAACTGCACAATGCCACCGGAAGCCCCGTGAAGGGCATTGTTTCGGGCACCGTGGCAGGAGTGAAGTTTGAGAAGCCTGTCGAGCTCGCCGCTCACGAAGACCAGACCGTCGCCTTCAGTCCTGAGCAGTTCCCTGCTCTGCGCATTCAGAATCCGAAGCCGTGGTGGCCGCGACAGATGGGCGACCCCCATCTCGAGCACCTCACCGTCCGGTTCAGCACGCAGGGTCGCGTCGCCGACGAGCAGAGCGTCGACTTCGGCATTCGCGAAATCACTTCGGAATTGACCTCGAACGGTAGCCGGCTCTTTCGGGTGAATGGTAAACCCATCCTCATCCGAGGAGCAGGATGGTCGCAGGACATGCTGCTGCGCACCGACTCGAATCGGCTTCGAGATCAGTTCCAACTCGTCGAGGACATGAACCTCAATACCATTCGCCTCGAAGGCAAGCTGGACACCGACGAGTTTTTCCGTCTTGCCGACGAGCGCGGCATCCTGGTGATGCTCGGCTGGTGCTGCTGCGATCACTGGGAACACTGGCGGGACTGGACGCCGCAGGATCTGACCATCGCAACAGCATCTCTGCGCTCACAGATGCTTCGCTTGCGCCATCATGCCAGCCTGCTCGTCTGGCTGAATGGCAGTGACAATCCGCCCATTGCCCCCGTAGAGAAAGCCTACTTACAGGTTGAGGCGGAGACACACTGGCCAAATCCGATCCTTTCGTCGGCAACTGGTACTCCCACGACTGTGACCGGCGAGAGCGGCGTAAAGATGACGGGCCCCTACGATTACGTTGCGCCGAGCTATTGGTACGTGGGTACGCGCTTTGGAGGGGCGATCGGCTATAACACCGAGACCAGCCCCGGACCCGCGATTCCATCGTTGGCCAGCCGCAAGCTGTTCCTGCCCGATCCCGAAGCTTGGCCTCCCACCGCAGACTGGAGCCTCCATTTCGGCGGCGGTGAGTTCACCAACCTCAAGGTGTTCGATGGGGCCATGGCGGCGGTCTACGCGAAACCAAACTCCGCTGATGAGTACGAGCGGATGGCGCAAACGATGGAGTACGACTCAGAGCGTGCCATGTACGAGGCCTACAGCAAAAACAAATACACCTCGACGGGCGTCATTCAGTGGATGCTAAACAATGCGTGGCCCTCGATGATCTGGCATCTCTACGACTACTACCTCGATGCGGGCGGCGGCTACTTCGGGGCGAAAAAGGCCTGCGAACCGCTGCATATTCAGTATTCGTACGACGACCGGTCGATCGTCGTGGTGAACAGCACGTACGCCGATAGTGGATCTCTCCATGCCAGCGTAAGTGTCCACGGCCTGGCCTGGAACGAACTCTTCAAAGCCGATGCTGACGTAACGGCCCCCGCCGACAGCTCGCAGCGCGTGGTCACGATTCCCGCGGCACTTTATTCTGACGCCGAGCGAATTTTCTTCATCGATCTTTCGCTCACAGATGAAAAGGGCCACGTCGTGAGCCACAACTTTTATTGGGTTCCGGGAACACTGACTACCTTTGACTGGGAAGAAACCGACTATACCCACACGCCTGCGGCGCGACACGAAGACCTGACCGCTCTGGCGCACCTTCAGGCCGCACAGGTCGAGGCGCATGCTGAAATTGAATCCGGTGCGCAGGGACGCGAAGTTCGCGTCCATCTCATCAATCACTCGAATATGTTGGCGTTTCAGATCCGTGCAGCGGCGAGGACACTCTCCGGCGGTCTGATCGCGCCGGTCTTCTGGTCAGACAACTGGATCGAACTCACACCGGGTGAGTCGACGACGTTGACCGCGAAATTGCCCGCGGGAGACAGTTCCATTCCAGTGATTCAAGTCGATGGCTGGAACGTCGCGCCGATCACGCTGACCCCAACCACAGCCGTGGCCGCTCGTTGAGCCCAGTATGACGACCTCCTCGCCCACGCAGTCGGACACCATCGGACTTAAGCGCACACTGCGCTTTCGGGACCTGGTTCTTTACGGAATCATTCTGATTCAGCCGACGGCGCCAATGCCCGTCTTCGGTGTCCTCTATGAAGAATCGCGCGGGCATGTCGTAGCGGTGATCCTGCTGGCGATGGTGGCCATGCTGTTTACCTCGGTCAGTTATGGACGCATGGCACGCGTGTACCCGCATGGCGGTTCTGCATTTCTTTACGTTGGCAAGGAGATCCATCCCAGTCTCGGCTACATCACGGGCTGGTGCCTGGTTCTCGATTACGTTATCAATCCGCTGATCTGCATCATCTGGTGCAGCCGCGCGGCCATCAATTTCCTGCCCGAGGTTCCATACATCGCCTGGGCGATCTTTTTCGCGCTCCTGTTCACCATCCTGAACTGCAATGGCGTGGAAACATCCGCGCGTATCAACGCGGGCATGGCAGCCGCGCTTGGTGTCGTCATTGTTCTGGTGCTCATCGCCTCAGTGCGCTGGATTCTGCACCTCGCGCATCCAACCGCCGGACTGTTTCTCGATCCGCTCTATAATCGCGGCACTTTCAATACCAGCGCGATTCTTCATGGCACGTCCATTGCTGTCCTAACCTACATCGGCTTTGACGGTATCTCAACGTTGACTGATGAAGCTCACGACCCTGCGCGCAGCGTTCCGCGAGCCATCGTGTTCACCTGCCTGATCACCGGCATTCTCGCCAGCATTGAAGTCTACTTCGCACAGCTTGTCTGGCCGCGCGGAGCGGCGTTCCCCGACGTGACCACCGCCTACGTGCACGTCTCCGGTCGCATGGGCGGTCCAATTCTACTCGCTATCGTGAATGCCTCCTTGTTGCTGGCCAACATGGGCTCCGGCATGGCCTCGCAACTGGGCGCCGCGCGACTCCTCTATGCCATGGGACAGGATGGTGCTCTGCCGCGGCGCTTCTTCGGATCGGTGAGTCTGAAAAGCCGCATTCCCCGCAACAACGTCTTGCTAATCGGATCGGTCTGTCTCATCGGCGCGCTCATTTTCAACTACGATCTTGGCGCTGAATTGCTGAACTATGGCGCGCTGCTCGCATTCATCGGTGTGAACGCCTCTTCGGCCCTGCGCGGCTGGCGTTTCGGTCGATGGTCGCAGATGGGGCCGATCCTCATCTCGCTCGCCGGCATGGTGACCTGCGCCCTCTTGTGGTGGAATCTGAGTCCGAAAGCAAAGTACGTGGGGACATGTTGGGCCATCGCCGGAATCCTGCTTTGGATCGTACGCCGCCGCTTCACGGTACTTCCCGGAGAAGCTGCATGACATCATCCAAATCAATCCGGAATGGCCGAAAAACGCAGCGCTTTGACGTAACTCTTGTTGGCGACACGAATCTCGATCTGCTCATGTACGGCCTTCCCGAAGAGTTGCCTTGCGAGCGCGAGCTGCTTGCCCGCGACATGGCAATTCGCGTGGGAGGTTCAGGCGCCATCACGGCGCACAACCTCGCAGCGTTGGGAAATCAAGTCGGATTCATCACCACTGCGCCCGGTGACGAATTTGGGAATTTGTGCCATGCCGAATTGAGAAAGGCCGGAGTGGATCTTTCCCGCTGCGTGCGTGTCGCGGATGTTCGGACCGGTGTAACCGTGCATCTGCAGCACAAGGAACGGCGGCACATGTTCACGTACGCCGGTGCAACCTTCCAACTGAGTTTCAACCATCTTGACCTGGATTATCTTGAGGGCTCGCGACACTTCCACATGTCCTCTTACTATCTGCAGCGCGGGCTGACTGCGCACATCCCGGAACTGTTTGCGAAGCTCAAGTCCGCTGGACTCACCATCTCGCTTGATCCCAACGACGACCCCGCACAAACCTGGGACCGCTGCATTCTCGATTCGCTTGAATTTGTAGATGTGCTGATGCCCAATGAACGCGAAGCCTGCATGATTGCGGGTGAATCAAGCCCGGAGCGGGCCATCACAGCGCTTCGCGAACGTGTGCCACTGCTCGTCATCAAGCGTGGCTCGAAAGGTGCCTCGGCCTATAGCAAAGACCAGGAATGGCATGAACCTGCGGAGAAGACCGACGTCGCGGACGCGGTGGGCGCCGGCGACAGCTTTAATGCCGGCTTTCTGCATGGTTGGATTCGTCGCTGGCCAGTGGAACGCGCGTTGGCTCTCGGGAATCGTGCCGGAGCGCTCTCCACTACGAAGAGCGGGGGTACGGCGGCATTTTGCGACCGCGACTCAATCGAGGCTCTCAAATTCGCGTTGCGCGGCTAGGCGGCCGCCCCTCTCACCCGATCTCCCGTCCGAAGAATCGCAGGTGTCGACGCCGGCGCCATCTCGATAAGGAACTTGACCGGCGCGCTGCAATGACCGCAGTGCGCTTGGAGAACCCGATCGTCGATGTATCCCGCCGCATTCAATGAGAATGTCCGGAGACAGTCGGTGCAGGTCAGTAGCAGGACCGGCAGTCCCGACGAGTCGCGCGAAATCCGCGCGTTCTGAATAGCCGGAGGTTGGCAGGGGTGATAGTTGGTCGGCCGCGCCAATGGCCCACTCATCAATGCCCGAATTGTGCGCAGCAATTCGTCCGGATGGCAGCGTCCTTTGGGGTAGAACGCATCAGCTATCACGCCGGCGGGGAACCTCGCATCGATCGCGTGAGATCCGCTGATGGCGATCACCGGGACCGCGGGAAACCTCCGGCGAATCGTCGATAGAAATTCTATGCCCGACATGCGAGGCATGTGCAGATCAGAAATGATCAGGTCGGGAATCGAAGTGCGGAGCTGGGCGAGTGCTTCGAACCCATCTTCAGCAGTAGAAACTTCGTATCCTTCTTCCTCCAGCATCATCGCCATGACTTCGCGCATGCATGGATCATCGTCGACAAAGAGGATGGTAGCTCGGGAGTAACTTTTCACGTCTAACCTCGGCTGGGTAAAAAATGGCCCTAATAAATTGAAATCGACTTTGAATTCTCTGCTGCTTCTATGTAGTCCCAGCCCAAGGCCTATTTCTGTGTAAGATGCGCAAAGTAAGTGGAATGGATGCCACGCCGTCATGGCGGAGGCTCTACATAAGAGCCTCGGTGCCATCCAAGACGCATATTATGATTGGCCCATGCTCAAACAGCCCCTCGTCTTGCCCTTGGCGGCCATAGCCCTGGCAGCGCTCTTAACAAAATCAGCTTCCGCGCAGAATGCTTCCTCCGATGCTGCCCTTGCCGCGTTTCGGCCAAAGTTCGAATCCGTTCTGAAGCAGCACGGCATCGTCGGCGGAGGCTTCGCCTTCGTACGTGACCAGGGACAGGCGCAGACCATCGTCTTTGGCGAAGCCCGCCGGGACAGCCACCAACCAGTAGACGACGCGACCACATACAACTGGGCCTCGATTACCAAGACGATGACCGCCATCGCGATTCTGCAACTGCGCGATCACGGCAAGCTCTCGCTCGATGACCCGGCCGTCCGCTACGTTCCAGAACTGCGCCAGGTGCACGACGAATTCGGCAGCATCGATCAGATCACAATCCGTCATTTGCTGAGTCACAGCGCCGGATTCCGTAATCCTACGTGGCCATGGGACTGCGATGATGCGAAGAACTGTGACTGGCAACCGTTTGAGCCAACCAAGTGGACGCAGGTCGCGGCGATGCTTCCCTACACGCACGTGGCCTTTGCTCCCGGAAGCCGCTGGAGCTATTCCAATCTTGGTTATGTTTTTCTCGGTCAAATCATCGAACGCCTGAGCGGCGACGATTTCGAGGTCTACATCGACAAGAACATCCTGAAGCCTCTGGGAATGACCAGCAGCTATTTCGATGTCGCACCCTATTTCCTCGAGAGCCATGTCTCGGGGAGTTATCTGCGCGCCGGCGAAAAGCTCACCCCTCAGCCCTTCAACTTCGATACCGGCATCACGACATCCAACAGCGGCCTTAAAGCACCGGTCACCGACATGGCAAAGTATCTGCGCTTTCTCATCGGCGCTCCCGGCAATCCCGTATACGAAATCGTGCTGAAGCGCAGTTCGCTGGAAGAGGCCTGGAAGGGAGTGTTGCCCGCGACCGAACCCGGACAGGCTGCAACCGCCTACACCGCCGGCCCGCATGGCTCACGACCGATGATGGGGCTTGGATTCTTCATCGTCGAAACCGGCGGTCACCGCTACGTTTATCACGATGGCGACCAGGGAGGATTCTCTTCGGAGATGCTGATCGATCCCGCGGACCATTGCGCCAGCATCCTTGTCGTAAACACCACGGACACCGGTGCTCCCGCGCCCTCGCCGGAATTGCATCCGCAGTCAAATACCGAGCCAGACGCGCAGACCGACCTGCGCCAAACCTTGCGCGCCATCCTGATTGATCAGGTATTCCCGGCCGCGAAATAACCCCGGGGCATCACCAGGGCGCCCTCGCGATTTCGTAGACAGAACCGGCCCGAATCCACACAGCGCTGCCGCTAATCCACGCCTTTGCCAATATCCATCGCGGGCGAGATGGGATTGCGCTCGTCGATGTACTCATCGATGCATTTCTGCAGAATGCCTTTGGCCTCCAGGATAAATTCAACCGCGTCGCGCCCAGCTCCGAAACCGCCGCCATTCGGCGTCACGTAATGCGCTTCAGCCTTTACCTGCGCTCGGGCATTCGCAACGGCGACGGCAAATCCGCACTCGCGCATGACGGGAAGATCGATAACGTCGTCGCCAACATAACAAATCTCTTCGAGCGTTACGTTTTCCTTGGCCATGATCTCGCGTACCGCTTGCATCTTGAACGCCTGGCCCATGTAAACGAACTCAAGCTTGAGGTCGCGGGAACGCGTCGCGACGGTCTCGCTGATACGCTTGGTGATCACCCCGCACTTCATCCCACCCAGGCGCGCCAGTGAGATCGCCGTGCCGTCGTGGGCGCTGTAGCCCTTGGCTTCCATCATCGTCGTGGAATGAACACCGAATCCCACCTGGCCTTCGTGTTTCGAGAGGTGCGACTGGGTTGCCGCGCTGCTCGATTCAGGATTGGGCGCGGGTACCAGCCAGATGGTACCGTCGGTCAATACGCCATCTACGTCGAAGAGAATAATCTTGATGCGCCGTGCGCGATCTTGCGCGGTCAGGGTCATGCTTCGATTTTAACGGGCTGTGCAGACGCTCACGGCAGCGAAAGCCTGGTTTCAGCCAGGCTCTGAGAGAATGCTGGAATGGAAGCCAAAGATCCCGATCCCGCGCCAGCGGCAGGATCCAATCTCGATCCGGAAGATTATTACTTCGATGGACCGTACATGGTCTTCACGGCCGCGTATTTACTGAAACGCGAGACCTGCTGTGGCTCGGGATGCCGGCATTGCCCGTACCGCGGCACCGATCGCGATCGAAACCCACCTGCTTGATTCAAATCTCGTCCTGAACAAAGCCCTCGGCCAAGTCGTCGTCTTCCTTGCCGTCATCGTCTGATGCTTCGGCTATTTCCGCCTGCTCGGCTTCAATCAGAGGCTCCTGATCAGGAGTCAAGGGCGCATCCACCGGCTCCTCTGCACTCTCTGTGGCACGCCCCTGTTGCAGGATGAACAGTACCATGCGAGCGAAGTCCTCCGGCTCCAACGGATACCCGGAGCCCGAAGCGCCTTCCGGCGCGATCTCCCAGCGGTGATGAAGCCCGGTTCTCACCAGTCCAGGCTGGATGCAGGAAACGAGAACTTCGCCACCGTCCAGTTCGGCCGCGAGAGCATCACTCAGCACTTCGATAGCACGCTGCGTTGCAGCGTAGACAGTAGGCCGCGATCCGCTGCCCACCACGCTTGAGACATTGACCAGGTGACCGGTCCCTTCGGAAACAAAATGCTTGAGGAAAACGTAGGCCACGCGAATGGAACCTTCGACATTGACCCGCACCATACTGCTGAGCCGCTCGATGTCAACGGTCTCGATAATGCCGGCTTCGAAGAGCGCGCCATTATTGAAGCAAACATCGCAGCGGCCGAAGCGGTCGAGTGCAGCGTAAAGCAGAGATTCCGACAACGACTCGTCGCTTAGATTGCCTTCAATGACCGTAGCGGGTCCGCGAAGTTGGGCAGCCAGTGACGAAAGCTTGTCCATCGACGGCGCGGTCAGCACCAGCGAGTATCCGGCCTTGGAGAGCGCCTTCGCGACGGCTGCTCCCACGCCGCCCGTGGCTCCCGTGATCACCGCAACCCGCCCCGACACCCGGTTCATGACCGACCTCTCCGCTAGCATACGCGGGTTGCGCGATCAACGCTGTTGCGGGATTTGAGTCTACTTGCTGCTCGCCGAGGCGGCTGCCGCGCCTGTCGTAGCCGGCACCGTGGCGGGTGCGGTCGGCGCCGGTTCCCGCACCAATACCGCGAATCTTGGAAATGCGAAGCTGCCGCCGGCATCGTCGACCACGTTGAGCTGGCAGAGATATGACCCGGGCTTCAGACCCGCAAGCGGAACATCGAGCTGCACCGCAACGGCATCGCGGTTCTCAACATTCAGAGCCTTGGCCTGTACCAGGGGAGTCTCGTACACCTTCGTCGATCCCTGGATGAGTTCAAGGCTGCTCAAAAGGTTGATGCCAGTCTTTGTCCCCTTGGGCTGGTTCTCTGCCGGCTTTTCGCGCGCGGGCCCGTACACCTCATAGAGCAGGTAGAGATGCTGATCCTGACGGAAGACATGGCTGATGTTCGGCACGTATTCTTCGCCCTCGCGTATGAGCGGCGACGTCTTTTTGCTTGGCTGCCGCAGCGACGAAAGCACGATGGAACTCATTTTCAACGGCTGTTTCTTCATATCGGGGAGAATGATGTCCGCTTCGAACGAGCCCATTCTTCCCGTCTGATTTTCTCGCACCACGAACTTGAGGTGATACTTGCCCGGCGGCAGATTGAAGCTGGTCGTGTACTCGATGTTTTTCTGCCTTGCCTGCAACGAAGGATCAAGATTCAGTTTCACTGTCTCGCGCGCGCTGCCGATCGGCCGTTTCACCTCATCGATGACTTCGCCGATGATGTCGAGGGTAGCCTTGTCCTTGTCGCCGCCTTTCACGAACGGGATCTGCGACCCGGGCACAATCAGCGATACGGGCACAAAGAACCTGTTCTCGTTGAGCCGAAAATACATGGCATCGAGATAAAGCGCCATATCGGTTGCGGGCAAATCGCTCGCCAACTGGTCTTCTAGTTCGCGCTCTCGATCTTCGCGCCCAGAGTGCTTGAAATCCGCCGGTGCGTAGTAGCCAGGACGGTACTCCAGCTTGATTCCCGGCCGATTCACCTTGATGGTCAGCTTGCGATACTTGCCGTCGCGCGCCGGATTCGACGAGTGGAAACCAATGGCGTAGTAGGCGGAAGTATCCCGCTGCACCTGCGCAAAGGCGGGGGCGAAATCGTTGGAATCGAAGAAGGCCTTGCCGCCCGTGTCGGAGCTGAGCGTCGCCATCACTTCCTGTGTGGCGAAGTTCGAGTTCATATTGTTCGTAAGCGAAGCGCCGTTGAACCCACTCGAACCCCGGAGGCTTCCTGTCGAAGCATCGCCTAGCGGCGAGATCGTCTGCAGTCCACGAGTATCGACGCTGTATATCGAAAGATTGGCGCGAACCGCCGAATTGATCGCCGCGCGGAGCGAAGCTTCGTTTTCGATGCCATCCCGCGAGATGCCGCCCGAAAAGTAGAGCAGCGACTTCTTCTCCGTGATCTTTTCGAGCGACTTGGAGATTGCGCGCAGGGCAAACAGCTCGCGATCGGTATTCAGGTCGTTGTATTCGCTTTCGTCGGGAGTGTAGCCGGTCGTGTCTTCTACCTGGTTCGAAGTGGAGTTCGCGCCCTGCGCAAATCCCTGCCCCTCCGTACCGTTGTACATGCCAACTTCATTAGCCAACGCGGATTTGTCGGAGGTGAAATCCTGATCGACCTTCAGCGTGTCGCCCAGCGAAACCAACGCCACCAGGTCGGCTGGTTGCATCTTCTTGCTCAGGAAGTCGCGCGCTGCCTCCACACAGCGGTCCAGGTCCTCGGGCTGCATCGAGGTCAGATCGAAGAACATCACGATCAGCCGGTGATTGCGAAGGTCTTCCGGCTTGGCTACGACAGCTGCCCTTGTTCCCGGCCCGGTCACACCCGCGGCAAGACCGCTGATGGTTGCCTCATTCAAAGGCTTCGCCATGTCCACGGTTTGAAAATCAAATGTCGAGATCTGCTGCTGTTTCCCGTTCTCGTATACGGTGAAATCGCTCTGCTTCAGGCCGCGCACAAACTCGCCGGTCTTCGCATCGCGCGCAACAACATTGGTCAGCACCAGTTCGGCATTCGCCTTGTAGACGTACGTGTCCTGTGGGTTTGACTGCGCCGCAGCCGCATCCTGGGCATACATCATTGGCGCATTCGGCGTCACAAGCGCCAGCGCTGTCAATCCGGCAACCGCTTTGTCTAGCAACCTTGCCATCAGAAGCGGAACCTCGACATGAACTGAAATGACCGCATCGAACCAGCCGAGAGCACCTGCCCGAATGTCGGCGATTGAACGTTGGTATCGATGCTGCTGTACTGCACGGTGTTGAACACGTTGCTGATGGTGGCGCGAATCTCAAGGCTGCGCGTCTCACCCATCTGCATGGTCTTCGACAGTGCCATGTTGTTCGTTAGCGTACCAGGCCCCATGATGAAGTCCCTCGGGGTATTGCCGAACACGCCGCAGGGATACGAATTGCCGGCCGGACTCACGGGCACAGCGAACGCTGCTGGACTGAACCATTGCCGCCCCGTGCTCACATTCAATGGCTCACCCGTAAGGTTCGGCCGAAACGTGCCGTCCGTCCCGCAGGCAACACTTGTGGTCGCGGCCGCATAGGTCGGCGTCAACGGCATACCGCTCGCAAATGTAAATGTGCCTGAGACTGAGAAGCCTTCCAGAATATGCGAACCCGTTCCCGTCGTCACCCATTTCCTGTCCTGACCAAACGGCAGTTCGTACAGATAAGTTCCGCTCACGTTGTGCCTCTGATCGAGGCTCGAATTCCCTTCTTCATCCAGCAGATTTGTCCAGTTCTGTGCGCCTACGCCCCCCACGCCGCCCACGGTACCCGCGTTGTCGATCGCGTGCGAGTACTTGTAATTCGCGCCGACCGCAACGCCGTGGGAGAGCCGCTTGTTCACGCGCAGTGTTCCGGCATTGAACTTGTAAAAGGCAGCGCCCTGCTCATAGCGGAAAATCAAATTCGTCGGATCGGTGAGAGGACTGACGGCCAGCGCACGCGGCGCCGTCACGATATCCAGATGGTTGCCCTTCGTCCCGTTGTAACCCAGATTCATGACGATTCCCCACGGCAGCGTCTTCTGAATGTCAACGTTCCAGGTTTCCAGATA
>Ga0335073_10012993_pt1 | contig 11672 bp, 9 predicted proteins | sample Lox_Sample_22_FD_207093 | JGI IMG/M metagenome (GOLD analysis project Ga0335073, IMG submission 207093) | Soil microbial communities from Loxahatchee National Wildlife Refuge, Florida, United States - Lox_Sample_2.2 | ecosystem: Environmental > Terrestrial > Soil > Wetlands | place: USA: Florida... | reverse complement strand
CGATCAGCAGGCTCTTCATCTCGATGGCCAGGACCGCCGCCACGAAGCCGAGCAGGACGCCGATGCCCAGCGAGCCCGCCCCGTCCCACCGCCCGTCGTGGGTGATCCAGGTCAGCAGCACCCCGCACAGGGCGAACGCCAGCCCGATCAGCGCGGCGGAGTCCTCGAGCAGAACGGCGGGCACCTCGGGAGCCTTGGCGTGCCGGATGAAGCGGGCCAGGCGGTAGGCGGCACGCGGGCCGCCGGCCTGATGCGACTCGATGACCGCGGTACGAAACGAGAACCCCTCGAGGACGGCGGCGATGGCGAGCACCACCAGGGCCACCGCCGGCGATGTCAGCCGCTCGGGATGGGATATCCGCTCCACGCCCTCGAAGACGGAGAACGCCGCGCCCACGGTGAACAGCACCACCGCCACGATGAACCCGTAAAAGTAGCGTTCGGAGCCGAAGCCGAACTGGTGCTCCTCGGTCTGCTCCCGGCGGGCCCGGCTCCGGCCGATGAGCAGCAGCGTCTGGTTACCGGTGTCGGCGACCGAGTGGACGGACTCGGCCAGCATCGAGGCCGAGCCGGTGATCAGGAACGCGGCGAACTTCGTGGCGGCGATGCCGAGGTTGGCCGCGAACGCCGCGAGTATGGCCCTCCTGCCGCCCGAGCCGTGCCCGGAATCCTGCGGCCCCCCGGCCTGCCCTGGCTCGGCGTCGGGCCCCTGCCGGGCGCTCATCGCGCTCAGCCCGCCCGGGGCGGACGGGGCGGACGGCGGGGAGCGGCCGCCGGCGGGCGGCTAGCTGGCGGCCGGGTCGCGTGCCTCATCCACCAGCATGACCGGGATGTCGTCGCGGACCGGGTAGGCCAGGCCGCACTCCGCTCCGGTGCAGACCAGCTCGCTGGCCTCCTCATCGACGCGCACGGTGGAGTGGCACTTCGGGCAGACCAGGATCTCCAGCAGCCAGTCATCGATCTTCATACATCTCCTATGGTGTCGGGGCCGGCCGGCCGGGGGGTCCTATGGTGTCGGGGCCGGCCGGCCTTTCGGTCACCTAGCCGGCGTCACCGCGCACGATACGCAGCACCTGGTCGCGGACATCGGTCAGGGTCGCCTCGTCCGGTGCCTCGACGTTGAGCCTGAGCAGCGGCTCGGTGTTCGACGGACGCAGGTTGAACCACCAGCCGTCGCAGGCAACGGTCAGCCCGTCCAGCTCGTCGGTGGAAACGCCGTCGCGGCCAGCGAACGCGGCCCGGACTCGCCCAGTGACCGCCTGCTGGTCGCGGACCTCGCTGTTGATCTCGCCGGACGCCTGGTACCTGGAGTACTCCGACAGCAGCGACGACAGCGGCCCGTCCTGCGATCCCAGCGCAGCCAGCACGTGCAGGGCGGCGAGCATGCCGGAGTCGGCGAACCAGAAGTCGCGGAAGTAGAAATGCCCGGAATGCTCGCCTCCGAAGATCGCCCCGGTGGAGGCCATCTCCGCCTTGATGAACGAGTGACCGACCCGCGTCCGCACCGGGCTGCCGCCGTGGGCCGACACGATCTCCGGGACGGCGCGCGAGGTGATCAGGTTGTGAATGACCGTCGCGCCCGGCTCCCTGGCCAGCTCGGCCACGGCGATCAGCGCGGTCAGGACGGAGGGCGAGACGATCTCGCCCCGCTCGTCGACCACGAAGCACCGGTCGGCGTCACCGTCAAACGCCAGCCCGATGTCCGCGCTGGAGCTGACGACGGCCTGCTGCAGGTCGGCCAGGTTCTTCGGGTCGATGGGATTCGCTTCATGATTCGGGAACGTGCCGTCGAGGTCGAAGTAGAGCGGCACGAGCTTGAGTGGCAGGTCCTCGAACACCTTGGGCACGGTGTGGCCCGCCATGCCGTTCCCCGCATCCACGGCAACCGTCAGCGGGCGGATACCGGACAGGTCCACCAGGGTCTTGAGATGTGCCGCATACCCGGACAGCAGGTCGTGCGGCCGGCAGGTCCCTGGGGCGCCAGGGCCAGCCGGGACGCCGCTCTCGGCCATCGTGCGCAGCTCGGCGAGCCCGGTGTTCGCACCGACCGGCCGCGCTCCCTCCCGGCAGAGCTTGATGCCGTTGTACTTGGCCGGGTTGTGGCTGGCAGTGATCATCGCGCCGGGGATGCCGAGGCTCCCGCTCGCGTAGTAGAGCATGTCGGTCGAGCCGAGCCCGCCCGACAGCACATTGGCCCCCTGGGAGGCGGCGCCATGCCCGAACGCCTCGGCCAGCGGCACGGATGAGGTCCGCATGTCGTGCACGGTCACGACCGCCGACGCGCCGGTCAGCCGGGCGAACGCCGCGCCGACCGCCTCGGCCACGCTCTCATCGAGCTCGTCGGGCACCGTACCGCGGATGTCGTAAGCCTTGAAGATCTTCGCGTACTCGGCCACTGAGGCTTGCCTCCAGTGCATGGACGTTTCCGACTGCGACACGTTTGGCCGCCACAGAAAGCACCGAGCCTACCCCCACCCACCTCCCCTGCCCCCCTAGGCCTGCTGCCCCATGCCCCCCGCGCCTACCGGAGCTTCCCGCTGTCCTGGGACGAGGACCGCAGCACCCGCAAATGGCCGCGCCGGCCGACCTCGACACCCTGGCCGACCGGCTCACCAGCCGCCCGCGGCGCCGCTGCCTCCATGACCGCGTTGGCCAGCGCCTCCAGGTCGTCCACGGGTTCCTCGGCCGGGCCGTCCGGCAGGCGGAGCACCTCCCAGCCGATGGGCACGGTCAGCCGGTCGGCGTGAGCGGCGCACAGGTCGTAGCAGTGCGGCTCCACGTAGGCGGCCAGCGGGCCGAGAACGGCGGTCGAATCACGGTAGACGTAGGTGAGCGTGTGCACGGCGTCCCGCTTGCACGCTGGCCGGCTACAGCGACGAGGACTCAACGGCCCGCCTCCCTCACGACCGTGCCGATGGCGGGCGAGCGTGTCCCACGGCAGGCAGGCTCGGGAACATCGCTCACAACGGCTGACGGTATCGATCCGGCGGCAGTAACGCCACCACCCGGGGCACTCTGCACGATCGTGTCTCGACTGCCCACCGCGCCCCGCAGACCCGGATACGCTCGGTGACTGTGAATGAGAGCGGTGGCCGGCCGCGGATCAGGCGGCGGGATTCCCGCGGCCGGGGCCTGCGCGGCACCCTCACCCCCATGGATGTGCCGCTCTACCGCAGCCGTGCGCAGCGGTTCGACGATCTGGTGCTCGACGCGGTCGCTCAGCTCGAGCCACGCTGGGAGGCCGAGCTGGCCAGCGTGGAGTTCGCTGTCGAGGAGATCCCGCCCGCAGATCTGCCTGAGGACGATCCAGAGCCCGTTCCGCTGGCCCGGCTCGATCCGGCCTCGGTATCCGCCGGGGATCTGGGGCGTTTCGCCCGGCCGGCCAGGATTGTGCTGTACCGGCGCCCGCTGATGGCCCGCGCCGACGACGAAGATGACCTGGGCGAACTGGTGCTTGACGTGGTCGTCGAGGAGTTCGCGCGGCTGCTCGGCGTCGACCCGCAGGCGGTCGACCCCGGTTACCCGGACGAGGAGTAGCGGAGGGCGGCGGTCAGGGCAGGGCCGTCGTCACCGAGTTGCGCACCGCCGGGAGCGGAACCCAGTTGAGCGCGCTGACCACGGGCAGGATGGACCGCACCGAGCCATTCGCGCTGACCACCCGGCCGGCGTACACCGGCCCCGATCCGGCCGTCGGCGTGATCACGACCGCGAACGGTGCCGGCCGGCCGGCCTGCTTGGGCGTGGGGAGCGCGACGACCGCGGAGTGGCCGGCCCCCAGCTGCACCGTGCCAAACGAAATGCCGGACTGGCCGGTGGCCGTCAGCTCGCTGACCTGAACCTGGGCCGCGGCCCGCGGGGCCGACAAGACAAGCTCGGATGAGGTGCCCGAGCCGGCCGGATTGCCCGCTATCACGCCTTGCTCCTGCACCGGGCCGACGGCCGCGGTGAACGCGCCTGGCCCCCCGGCAGCACCGCCCGGTGCGCTCATGGAAGCGGTCACCGGCACGCTGGATGAGATCTGGACCGCACCCGGAATCCCGCCCAGTGATGGCAGCGCTACCGCGATCGCTGACCCGCCGGGAAGGTCGATCCCGCTGCCGCCGGTCGGCTGGTACGAGCCCCGCTCGGTGACCGCCGTCACCTTGACTTGGGCGTTGCCCTCCCCAGGCACCGCGATGTAGAGCTCCCGCCCGCCTGGCGTACCCGGCAGGCCAGGCAGCACCTGGCTGGTCGCGGGTGGCTGCGCGGCGGGCAGCCAGGAACCCGGCTGGCTGCCGCTCGAGGTCTCCTGCAACGCGGGGACCACCTGGCCGACGCTCGTGGTCACGTTCAGCGCGACCACGCTGGACCCCTTCAGCAGCTTGGCCAGGGACTGGACCACCAGGCCGTGCGGCGGGACATCGATCCCGGCGTCGGTGCTGCCGATGATCGGGCCGCTGTCGGTCAGCACGCTGACGGTGGCCACGGCAGCCTGGGCGGCGGTGTTCATCAGGTAAAGCTGGATGTCGGCGACCGACTTCTGCCCGGGGCCGACGAACCAGAAGTCGGTTCCGGGTCCCTGGCACTGCGCGGCGGCCACACCCCCGGCGCCGGTCTGCTCGGCCTCGAGCCCCTGCGCCATGGAGCCGCTGGCCTGGATCATCACGCCACCCCGGGCTGGGCCGGTCGGCACGCCAGCCGCGGTCGCCGCGGTGGACTGCTGCGCAGCACCACGGGCCAGTGCCGGAGCTTCGGGCACATTCAGCAGGGTCAGGCGGCCTGGCTGGGTGAGGACATCGAGTGGGGCCGACGGGGCCGTGGCCCCAGCCGGGTTAAGCCGGGTCACCTCGGCCCGGCCGGTGCCGCTCGAGACCGCGGCCAGGGCGATCCCAGAGGCAGTGGCGCCCGCCGAGCCTGGTGCCGGGCACGCCCTGACCACCGCGGACACGGTGGCGCGGCCCGGGGCCGGCACCCGCGGGCCGGCCGTGACGGCGGCGGAATGACTGACGCTGGCCAGGCCGAACTCCGCGCCCAGCGCCATGACCACCAGCAGCGCCAGCAGGTACCTGTTCGCGACGAAACGCCTCACCGGGCGTCCCCTCCCCAGTCGCGCTCCGGGACCGGCCACCCGGCCGCTCCCTCGTCGTCATCCGGGTCGGGCCGGCGGTGCCGGCTGCCGCGACCGGGCGGCAGCGGATCGAGGACGTCGCCGCGCCCGGTCGACCAGCCGGACGGATCGGGCGCTGGCCAGCCCGGTTCATGGCTCCACCGCTCGGTCTGGTCCGGCGGTGGCCAGGTCCCGGACGGGGACCTCTGCGCCGCGGCGGGCGGCCCGTCCGCGGTCTCGTTCCACCCGCCCCGCTCATTCACCGGCCACCCGGCCGGCTCGGCCGACGGCCAGCCAGCATCCGGGCCCGCCGGCTCATCGGCCGCCCAGCCCGCATGCTCGTCTTCCGGCCAGCCTGACCTTGGGTCGGCCGGTGCGCCAGCGGACCAGTTCGCGGGCTCGTTGGCCGGCCAGCCCGATCTGACGTCCGCGTCCTCCGGCCAGCCCGATCCGGCATCCGCGTCCTCCGGCCAGCCCGCACCGGGATCCGCGGGCTGGCTGGCTGGCCACGGCATACGCGGACCCGGCGGGCCGCCGCCCGGCCGGCCCGCGCCCGGGCCCGGGGCCGCGGGGCCGCGTCCGGCCGAGATACCCGCGGCCGCGGCCGACCGCCGGCCTGCTGCCGGTTCCGCTCCAGGCGCCTGCGCGGCCGCCCGGCGGCCTCGGCGCGGACCGGGTGCCGTCTCGCCGTCCCGCCGCCGCCCGCGCCCGGTCCGGCCACCACGCGCACCGGCGCGACCGCGCTTGGGCCGCTCGGCCCGCCCGCTCGGCCGGGCAGCGTCTTCGGCGCCGGCCGTGGCACCGGCCAGCCGGGCGCCGTCGGCAGTGCCGGGCTCCCCCCGGCCCTGGGAACCGTCCCCGGCCCCCGGGGCGGCCGCGGCCGGCGCGCTCTCGTCCAGCGCCGCCCTCGACCCGGGCAGGGCCAGCACGGCTACCGCGGCCACGGCCAGAAATTCGAGGACCAGGATCAGGTCACGACCGGTCTGATCATGACTGATGTCGAGCACACCGCCGCCCGGTGGCAGGCGGAAGGCCTGGGCCCAGCTGCCGGCCGGTGAGGCCACCGCCGTCAGTGGCTTCCCGTTGAGCGTGGCATCCCAGCCTCCGGCCGGCTCGGCCAGCTCAATCGTTCCGCCTGCCGCCGGTACCTGCGCACCCGAGACACCGAGCTGGCCAGATCGCACGGCCACCACGGTCCCGTTGGGCTCAGCCACGCGGACCCGGGCCGGTAGCCCGGTGACGCGCCACAGCGCATAGGCCGGCGTATAACTGCCCAGCCGCAGGCCCGACACGCCGTTCAGCACCCGGGCCAGATTCTGGTCCACCGGGGTGGGCAGGAGCACGAAGCCGATGTCGAGCTGCGCGAGCAACTGGCCCTGGTTGACCGCCTCGCCGCCGTTCGGGGCGACCAGCGCGGCCACGGCGGTGCTCAGTGCGCGCTGCGCCGCTGGCATCGGCGCCAGGTCCGGATCTCCGAGCGACGGGCTGGCCCCGCGCAGCAGCGAGAAGCTCACCTGGCCGCCGGCCGAGCGGAGCACGAGCGTCCGCTGCTGCAGGCCGTTACCTGAGGAGGCCGTGACGACGGCCGGGACGATCGGGCCTGACACCGGGCCAACCGGCCCGCGTACGCCGCTGATGACCCAGGACGCGGCGGCCAGGGCCGGCGCCGAGCAAGCGGCGCCAACCAGCACCACCACCCCGGCACGGCGCAGCGGGCGCGGCCCGCGGCGGCCGGTCCTTCCGCCGCCCTTCCTGGCCTTCCTCTTGATGCCCTGCTTCGCGCCGCCTGGTGCTGGCTGGCCATCGATGCCATGACCGCCGTCCGCGGTCACCAGGCGGGGAATGGCATCCCCCGCGGTCGCACCGGCCAGCAGCAGGCCCAGCGCGGCGATCAGCAGGGCCACCCCGGGCCACGCCGCCACGGTCGGCTCGCCGCTGCCCGGCGTGACCATGACGCGGCTCACCGCGACCGCGGCCAGCAGCCCGGACAAGGCAACGCCCCACCCGGCCAGCATCAGCGCCCGGCGCCTGCTCAGCAGCAGCGCGGCCAGCGCGGCAAAGACGATCCCGGCCGTCACCCAGATCGGGGGCAGGCCGGGGCCGCCCGGGCTGAGCAGCATCAAGGACCGGGCGGGCAGGTCGCGGATGGCCAGGCCGGGCTGCTGCAGGCCGGCCTCGAGCAGCAGCGTGGAGGGATTGGCCGCAACCTGAGCCGTCCACGGCAGCAGCAGCACCGGCGGGACAACCACGACGATGCCCAGGTTGCGCCACATCCGGGGCCTGGCCGCGACCACGGCCAGGGCAACGGCCACGACGACGACCCAGACCAGCGGGACGAACGCGGCGGCCAGCGCGACGACCAGCCCGGTGGCCCAGGCCGCCCGGCGCGCCCGCCGGGCCGGCAGGGTCAGCATCCGCCCGGCCAGCAGGGCAATCAACGGGATCAGGACGAAGACGACGGCGGTGCCGATCCGGCCCGCGGCGATCGCGCCCATGGCCACCGGCGCCACGGCATAGGACGCGGCCGCCCAGACCCGGACCGGCGTGGAGCGGGTGACCCGCCGCACGGCCAGGAACGCGAAAGCGCCCGCCAGCGGCACGCAGCCGAGCAGGATCACGTCGACGGCCAGCCACGGCTTGCCACCGAGCACGGTGGCCAGCGCGGCGATCACCGCCAGGTACGGTGGCGTGCTGCTGCCAGAGCCCACGCCGACCGGGTGGAAGCCCTGCAGGTACTCGTGCCACAGCCCGGCCGCGCCGCCCCACGCGGGAATGAGGGCCCCGCCGCCCAGCGGGCCGGAGCCCAGCAGCGGCCGCTCGGCCACCAGAGCCACCACGGTCAGGCCGATGAACAGCAGCACCCCCGGGTGGGTCAGGATGCGCTGCGCAAGACCGGTATCGGTGAGCAGGAAATCGGCCTCGTCGGGATCGTCGGTCGCGTGATGCGAGCCCGTCGTGCCGTCCTGGGCGGACCTGGACAGCGCCGCCGCGAAGAACTCCGCGATCCGCCGCAGCGAGCGGGCGGGCGGCAGGTCGCGGCGCAGCCGCCCGTAGGCCGCCCGCCGGCCTCGCATCCGGCGGCGGCGCAGCGCCGCCAGCCGCAGCGGGTGGCCGAACACGGAGCCGACCGCGGCCAGCTCGTCGAGCGCCGCGGCCAGGCGCTTGGCCACCAGGAAGAACACCGTGCGCAGGAGGGAGATGGCCAGGTTGTCCGCCGTCGCCTTGAGCATCGGCAGCCCGGGCAGGTTCCCGATCAAGGTCAGCATCGCGTTGCGGCGGTCGAGCTGGTGCGGACGCCGGGCGACCGATATCGGCCGGCGCCGCCGCGCGGATGCTTCCACGTGGTAGACGACGGCGTCGGTGATCAGCCGCACCCGGTAGCCGGCCTGGTGGACCCGCCAGCAGAAGTCGGCATCCTCCCGGAACAGCGCCATGCCGGGGTCGAAGCCGCCGACCGAGTCCCAGACGTCGCGCCGGATCAGCATGCCGGCGCTGCCGACGGCCAGGCAGTCGCGGTCCCCGTCGTGCTGGCCCTGGTCCACTTCCCGGGGCTCGATACCGGTGATCCGGCGGCCAGCGGTGTCGATGGTGACCCCGGCCTCGAGGATCACATCCCGGTCGGCCCAGTCCCTGGCCTTGGGACCGAGCACCCCGGCCGACCTGGTTTCGGCCGCCCCCCGGAGCAGCTGTTCCAGGGCGTCGGGCGCGGGCTCGGAGTCATCGTGCAGCAACCACACCCACTCCACGCGCTCGGCCGGCGATCGTCCCGTGGAACCAGGAACGTTCACGTTCGCGGCCCGGTGCTGCAGCGCGCGCGTGACCGCGGCGCCGTAGCCCGTGGACCGGTCCATGCCGAAGACGACCGACTGGCCAAGCAGGCCGGCCAGCACCGAGCCACTGCGGTCGCGGCTCCCGGTATCGACAGCCACGACGCGCTGCACCGGCCTGGTCTGATCGAGCAGGGACTGGATGACGCGCGGCAGCCACGCGGCACCGTCATGGGCGACGATCACCGCCGTGACGACGTGCTGCGGATACGTATCGTTCGACGACAAGTGGGGTCCGCTCGCTCTTCAGAGGGCCACCTGCAGACCGGCGGAAACGGCGTGCGCTCCGGTCATGCAGGGCAGTGGTACCCCGTGAACAATACGCGAAGGGGGAGTATCAAGACGGGCAGATGCCACGCTTGGCCGCAGTCCCGCCCAGGTCCGCGGCTCTTGCCTGACGGCCGGTCCCGGTGCTGCCGACCCGTTCGAGCACCGACTGCCTAGATCGCTTCGCGCTTGAGCCGTCTGCGCTCGCGCTCCGACAGCCCGCCCCAGATGCCGAAGCGCTCGTCGTGCTCGAGGGCGTACTCCAGGCATTCGGCCCGGACCTCGCAGCTGCGGCAGACCTTCTTGGCCTCCCGGGTCGAGCCCCCCTTCTCAGGGAAGAACGCCTCCGGATCGGTCTGCGCGCAGAGCGCGCGATCCTGCCAGCCCAGCTCTCCAGCATCGTCAGCGTCAATGCCGAGCCCGTCGTGCACCAGCGAGACGATGACGTCAGTCACAGCGCACCTCCTGCCCCCTCCCGGAACTGCGTCGGCTCGCGCTCCCCCTCGGGCGCGAGAATTACATAGATGAAATTACACCCGCGTGTCTTGCGTCGCGTCAAGGGGAATACGTGATAATGGCCACCCGCTTGACCGGGATGACGGGAAAGTCTGCTGTGATTTTCGCTGGTGGAAGGGCTCCGCTCGGCCCGTCCGCGGCCCGGGACGAGATCAGGCCCGGGGCGTCCTGGACCGCATCACGGCGTTCGTCACGATGAGGCCGGCCGCAGCGGCGATGAGGTTGGTGAGGTCCGTGATCGTGAACCACCCGCTGGCGCTGCCGATGCTGATGAGCCAGGCGATGACGCCCAGGGCCAGGGCGGCGAGCTGAACGATCAGGGCGAGCAGCACGATCTGCCGCAGTGACCCAACCGGGGTGCCGCCCAGCGCGGCCAGCAGCACCGCACCGACCGGCAGCAGGGTGAAGTCGATTCCGACCAGATAGCCACTGGCCGCCTCGACGTGGTCGGCGAGCGTGGGGCCGTCCGACGACCCCGGAAGGCCAAGCAGCATCCAGATGCCGATGCCAGCCAGGATCGCCGCCGCGACCAGGAGCAGCCAGGCCGCACTCTCCCGGGCCTGGCGCAGATCGGTGAGGTCCATGCGGCCCACTTCCCGTCCTCAAGCAGCTTGATCATGGCCCGCCCCGCTGAACCAGGGCAATCATGTCATCGCCGGCAAATGCGCCGGACCCAAACCGCATCACCCCCACCGGGAAACACCGCGGGACGCCCGGCCCCCCGGGCGCGCCGCCGGCCCGGCCAAGCGGCCTTATCAGGGGGCTCGTGGGATGTCCCGCCGTGGCAGTTGCGAGACTTCCGGCATGCGCATCACCGTTCTGGCCGGCGGCGTCGGCGGCGCCCGCTTCTTGCGTGGCCTGAAGGCCGCCGCGCCCGATGCCGAGATCACCGTCGTCGGCAACACCGGCGACGACATCAGCCTGTTCGGCCTGCACGTGAGCCCCGACCTGGACACCGTGATGTACACGCTGGGCGGCGGGATCAGCGAGGAGCAGGGCTGGGGGCGCGCCGACGAGACCTTCACCGTGCTGAACGAACTGGCCGCCTACGGTGCCGGACCCAGCTGGTTCGGCCTCGGCGACCGCGACTTCGCCACCCACATCGTGCGGACCAGCATGCTGGCCGACGGCATCCCGCTGTCCGCGGTCACCAGGTCACTGGCCGAGCGATGGCAGCCGGGGATCACCCTGCTCCCGATGACCGACGACCGGGTCGAGACCCATGTCCGGCTCGGAGTGAAGGGGGCAGGGGAGCTGGAGGGGGCCGGGGAGGTGGGTGGGGGGCGGACCGTGCACTTCCAGGAGTGGTGGGTCCGGCTGCACGCCGAGGTGCCCGCCGCGCAGATCCTGTTCACCGGCGCCGAAACGGCCACGCCCGCGCCGGGAGTACTGGAGGCGATCGCGGCGGCCGACTGCGTGCTGCTGCCGCCGTCCAACCCGGTGGTCAGCGTCGGAGCGATCCTCGCGGTTCCTGGCATCGCCGAGGCGGTGTGCGCCAAGACCGTGGTGGGCGTGTCGCCGATCATCGGCGGCGCGCCGGTGCGTGGCATGGCCGACGCGTGCCTGACCGCGATCGGCGTCGAGACCACCGCCGCAGCGGTCGCCGGGCACTACGGTGCCGGGCTGCTGGACGGCTGGCTGGTCGACGATCAGGACAAGGCGGCGGCCGACGATCCCGCGCTGGCCGGGATCGCGGTCCGGGCGCTCCCGCTGCTCATGACCGACCTGGCCGCGTCCGCCGAGATCGCGCGGGCCGCCCTGTCCCTGGCCGCGGAGCTGACCCAGTGAAGGGGGCAGCTGGAGAGGGACTGGGGAGGTGGGCGGGGGGTGGGGGGCTCGCCGTCACCGGCGTGGCCGGGCTGCCGGAGATCGGGGCCGGGGCCGATCTCGCCGGGCTGATCTGCGCCGCAGCAACCGACCTGCGCGACGGCGACATCCTGGTCGTGACCTCGAAGATCGTCAGCAAGGCAGAGGGT
>Ga0335073_10012991_pt1 | contig 11673 bp, 8 predicted proteins | sample Lox_Sample_22_FD_207093 | JGI IMG/M metagenome (GOLD analysis project Ga0335073, IMG submission 207093) | Soil microbial communities from Loxahatchee National Wildlife Refuge, Florida, United States - Lox_Sample_2.2 | ecosystem: Environmental > Terrestrial > Soil > Wetlands | place: USA: Florida... | reverse complement strand
CCGGTGGCGCCGCCAAAAAAAAAGCCAGCACGAGAGTCGCTTTATTGCCGAAAATTTTCATCGTCCGCATACTTTTGAACCCGCACCAACGTCACTGGGCTGGCACGTTTCCCAATCGCCGTTGCTTGGCGACGAAACCCAGAAAGACGAAGAACAACACAGCAAATGTGTAATCCGTGCACACTGTTGTCCAGAAAATCTTGGGCACACCGCTTTTGAACGTCAGATAGACAAAGTCCGGTGTGGCGGATGCGACTTTCCCGCAGATGCCGGCAATGACAAGATTGTTGTTGTGGTACAGGTTGCGGTAGACCATGTAGTAGATCAAAGCAAAAACAAGGATCAGGAACCACCACCGAACGTAATTGACCCCGGGAACTGGAGGGTGCAGGCCCTCGCGCACGTACAGCCAGTTGCCAAGAAAAATTAGGCCAACTCCGCCGATTACGTTATGCCACACGGCCACCAGCCACATCACTTTCCAAAACCGTTCCGTACCCATCGTTCCCTCCTCAAGCACCCTGGAAATGCCAGACCACTACCACGAAACCGGCAGCCGCTGCGGCCACGCCCAGCCCGATTGCGACCGCGCTCAAGAGCATCTGCCGGTTCTCCACGGCGGTGAGCGGTAATATGGCCGTTCCTGCGGTTGATTTCTTGCCCTCAAACCAAAAATAGCGATACACGTACAAATAAGAAGGAGTAAGAAGCAGCGCCATGACGACTAGGTCACGGAACAACGGCGTGTGAAGAAGATTCCCTTTTTGTCCCCCCACGAATTCCTCATACGTGCCGACAAAAAAGAACTGACGACGATGCAACACGACAAAGAGAGGTATGAGAAACGTAAGGGCGCGATTGAAGATTTGCAGCGTCTTTAACTGGCCCTTCTTAATCTGTGCGTAACCCCACCGGAAACCCACGAAATAGAGAAGCGAGAGCACCGCCAGATCTAGCGGTGGGAGCCAAAAAGGGATCGCACCTTTCACCCAGTACAGCGTCTCCCAATCGGGATAGCGCCAGAGAAGGTACATGGCCGAAGGGTTGAACAGTAAGCACATGAACGCGAGGCCGCCGAGAAAACACTGGTTCCGGACCGCAGACGTGTCGGAGGGAATCTGCACCTTATCGGATTCCGCTAGAGTCGACCCGATCAATAGTGCCCACGGAAGATCGATTTGCACCATAGCATCCTCGTTCTTGCTGCCTAGCTTAGTCAGAGCGTCTTCATATACTCAATGAGGGCCTTCTTCTTTGCAGGCGGAAGGTCCGTTCCGTAAAGGTGCCCCCCGTTACCATTACCGGGCACTGCAGTGTCGTAGCGAAAGCCTACTTGTGCGGCTTGCGATCCACTCGAAATAAACCCGACATTTTCCTGATCGTAGACATCGTAACCACGATAAAAAACCGCCGCGCGCCGCTCCGGGATTTCCAGCAAGTCCTTCAACGACGCCACCGACCCGTTATGCAGGAACGGCCCTCGCAACCAAACGCCTTCGAGCGGTACCGAGAGATAGCCGTCGGAACTGCGAAAGTGGTGAAAGGCCCAGAAATAGCCACGAGCGTAGCGGTTGAATGCGTCCGCGGAAGATTGCGGCCAATGCTTGTTGCGGTGCCAATCCGTACCGATTTCCGTGAGCGGGATGACCGTTCCGGTCCGGCTGCCATCGAGGGCGTGGCACGAAGCGCACCGCTCCCGAAAAATGTCGGCGCCCGTCGCCGCTAATGCCTGATCGATATGGAATGGATATTTCGGGACGGGCAGATCTAACAGCCATTGCGACACACGGTCAACCGCCGCGACGTCGAGCGAACTCTTGGTTGCGCCAGCGGCCAGGGCGGCGGCGCGCGAGGATTCCGTCAGGGTGGTGTTCAAGCCATCGGAATGGTGAAAGAATTTTTCGTGGGCTCTCTCGTTCCAGATCGCCATGATATCGGTGCTGCCAATAGAAAAATCGTCGGGCAGTTTGAGCACCTGGCGTTGAAACGGATTCATGTCGGTCCGCCCCGGTCCCCAGTCGGGCCGATAGGCCATCCAGTAGTACTGCTCCTTCTCGGTTTGCAAGAGCTTCCACCTGGTATAAGGTATGATCAAGTAGCGGTAAAGCGGACGGTCGACCAGAGGCATGTCATAAATGGCGAGAATCTCCTTCATAATGTTTGCGGAACCGAAGCGCGGATCGTGGGCGCACGCGAAAAGAAAGCGCACGTAGCCTTGCGGCTGGAAGCGGCTGGAGGGACCGCCCAAGTAGAAAACTGGCGCGGCGTTCTCATTCTCACGAACCGAAGTCGTGTGACAACCGGCGCAGTTCACTCCTACCCGCGGGATGCCGACGATCTCCTTAGTAAAGCCGATAGGCATCTCCTTACCCATTTCCCAAGAGGCCCCCAGCGCCACATAGCCACCGGGACCGGGAAGCTTGTCAGCAAATATCCGCGGCAGTACGACCCAAATCCAGTAGGGGATGCCCGCCGGCACCTCGACGCCGATAGAACCGTATTTGAAGTGCTCTTCCGACGACGAGTAGTAAGTTGTTACCCGGCGGAACAACTTATACCAGCCGAATAGGCCAACGGCGGCAGCGATGAACAAAAGAGCGATCGCGATTCGTCGGGGCCAGCGGGGTGCATCCGAGCGCACGGTCATAAAAGCGTTCTCCCTAAAGCGTCTTCAGGTATTCGACGATGGCGTTCTTTTCGCCATCCGACAACTGAGTGCCGTAGCGGTGCCCTCCGTTGCCGTTGCCGGTTTGCGCCGTATCGTATTTGAAGTAATGACGACGGCCCTCTGACGCTACATCGGAGAGAAAGCCCACGCGCACGGGATCGTAGACGTCATAACCGCGATAAAAGACCTTGGGGCGGTTCTCCTGCGGTTCGAGCAGATCGCGAAGTGTGGGCACAGATCCGTTGTGCAGGTAAGGCGCGCGAAGCCACACACCATCGAGCGGCATGTTCGCGTAACCATTGGTCTTGCGAAAATGAGTAAAGCGCCAGGGATAGCCGGCGTAGAGCAGGTTCATGTTGGCGGCGAATTCGTAGGTGTAGGAATCGAGACGATGACGGTCAGTTCCAATCTCGTCGATATCGGTCACCTGTCCGACGCGCTCCCCCCCGAACGCATGGCACTGCGCGCAGTAGTGTCGAAACAGAACGGCGCCTTTTGCCGCGAGATTCCGATCGATCGGATAGGGATAAGGCGGTGGCTGCAAGGTATCGAGAAGCCAGTTTTCGATTCGTTGGATCGAGGCCAGATCGATGGTGGGGGGAGTGACGCCCGCACCCAACGCGGCGCTTTTATCGCGTTCGGCGAGCAGGTCGTTATTGCCGTCCCAATGCAGGTGCATTCCAATTCGCGGGGTTTGGTTCCATATGGAAGGAAGATCGGTTGTACCGACACTGTGATCATTCGCCATCGGAAAATTAAACTGGATCGTTTTGTAGGGATCGAAGGTATCCACCCTCCCTGGGCCCCAATCCGGCCTCGTGTCCATGAACGAAACTAGCTGTTTGCGCTGCAAAAGAATCTCCCGGGTTTCATAAATAGCGATGCGATAGATCAATCGGTCGAGCGGATCCAAGTGCCGGTGCGTTTGAATCTGGCGCAGCACGTTATCGACGGTGAAACGACCGTCGGAGGCACAATCGGCGAGGAAGCGGAAGTAGGCCTGCAGGTCGAAGGTATTTGCCGGCATGCCCAAGACGATCTGGCGCGGGGCAGAGGGGCTGGTGCGAACCGTGCCAGTGTGGCAGATTGCGCAATTCATCCCCAACCGGTCGATGTATACCTTTCGCCGCGCCAGACCGATCGGGGTTTCATGATCGGGCTCATACACGAACCCCAACGAGGCATAACCGCCCGGGCCGGGAAGTTTCTCGGGAAACATTTCGGGCAACACCCGCCAGATTTCGTAGGGGATTCCGTTAGCACTTTCGCTGCCGATGGAGCCGTACTTGAAGTGTTCGTTGATATCGGTGTAGATGACGGGATAATCGGGGTTGTAACGGCGCACAAAGTAGAGACCGATGACGTACAAAGCGAACAGTGTCAGCGAAATGTCGCGGCGGGTATTGCGCCGTCCGGCTTTCTCGACAGGCGTTAGGTCCTCGTGCATCGGACTGTCCTCCCTGCGTTACGAAGGCTGTTGCGAACTGGAAAATGGCGAGGGAGCGAAAACCGACATCACCTCGCCGATCATTCGTTCATAGTCGCCATCAAAGCGCGATACCTCGTAGCAGCCCAGCGGGTTCTTGATGGCGTTGACCAGACACTTATTGCAGTATGTACAGGGCTTGTCGGGAAGGTTCTTGCCCGCGCGAAACATGTGTACAAGATCATTGTTCGCGACCAACGACCGTGCGATGCTCACTGCGTCGCAGAATCCTTCGGCCAGGATCCGGCGGATGAACGACGCCGTTTGAAAGCCGCCGGTGCATAACACTGGAATGGCCACGTGGCGCTTGATCTCGTGCGCCGCCTCCACATTGATTCCTTCAATGATCGGACTTGGGTTGCGGCTCCAGAAGAACGCGAAAATCGGCCGCAGCGGACGGTAGCGCAATAAGAGGTAGCGCTGAAAAACGTAAATTCCACTGGTTACCATGATGTCGTAGGTTTTCGCTGCCCAGTCCATGGGAAACGTCCCCGGCGGATTGAAAGGGTGAGGAAACGAGTTTCCCGCTGAGATATGCAGCGCGTCCACGCCCGCTTGCTCCAGGAGGCGGGCAATCTTGATCGAATCCTCGATGGTGTTCCCCTGCGGTTCCCAGGGGAACACCTTGTTGCCGAGGTCGATGCCGTTCATCTTCACTTGCAAGTGAAAGTCGCTGCCCACAACGCGACGAATCTCACGCACGATCTCTAGGACGAAGCGTGCGCGATTTTCCACTGGACCACCGTATTCGTCCTGCCGATCGTTGACGGCCGAGCTGAGGAACTGGGTGATGAGGTAACCGTTGGCGCCATGCAACTCGATGCCGTCGAGTCCGGCTTCGCGGGCGCGGCGGGCACCCTGGACGAAATCATGCACCGTCTGCCGAATCTCTTCGCGCGACATCGAACGGCCAAGGAAGCCATTCAGTGACTCTGTCCGGTTGGTGGAGCTGAGCGGCATGCGGAAAAGATTTTCGACGCCGCCAATGTCCTGCTGGTGGCCGGAATGACTGAGCTGAAGAATGAACTTGCAGTCGTACTCATGAATGCGTCGTCCCAATTCGCGCCAGAAGGGAACGCGGTCATCGCTGTGGATCGTCGCGTAGTTCGGCATGATCCTGCCGTGGATCGACACCGGAACAAACGATGAGAGAATCGCCCCTACGCCGCCACGGGCGAATTTCTCCTCCCAATTGATTCGCGCATAGGTGCCGGAACCATCGTAGTTGTCAAAACGCCCCGAGATATTGGAGCGAAAAATTCGATTCTTGACCACCAGGTTCCGAAAACTGAGCGGCTCGAAGATGATGTCATGTTCCATCCCCGCCTCCTCGTCGTAGCATCAACGTTTCACTTCCAGCAAACATCTTCTCGATGAGTGATAGGTTTCGTTTCCCGACGCGCTGGCGCCCTTATAAATCGACGCTCGGCAGTCGCCCAAAAGCGTAGTGTGGATATAGGTTTCACCCTCGTGGGCCAACAGTGCGAAGCGTTCTGCCGGGGCCGCGGCTTCGATTTGAAGCGAAATCTCCGAGCAGTGAATGGACGCTGTGAATACTCGCTTACCATCGGAAACATCGCCGGCATGGAAGACGCGCATTTTGGACACACTGTCCCACGGAGTGTTCAACTTGTATTCGCGCCCCTCGAAAAAGATGTACGCGCTGACGGCCCAGGAGCCCACGAGGTACGACGCGCTGATCTCGAACATCAGGTCGGTGTCCTCAAATCGGGTGGCGGAAATCAGAATCCATTCTGCTTTGGCAAGATCGCCCACTTCGTAGGTGGAATAAACGAGGGGCACCCGCCGATACGCAACCCCACGGCATTCGCCTCTCGTAAGCCAGCCGTAGTGTGACGAGAAATACGGTACCCGGTTTACCGATCTCGTAACCCACCTGGGCACAAAGGTGATCGATTTCCCGCTGGGCTGAATCTCGGCGTCCAACCGGATTTCGCCTTGTGCGCCGCTGCAGCCGAGGCAATCGAGCTTCAAATCTCCTAATCGGACCGCCAGATGGCCTTGTTCCGCCCGCAGTTGTTCTCGTGGAACAACTTCGCGAAAAACCAGCGGCAGGTGGTTGAGCGAACAGCAAAGCAGACGCGCCTCGGCGGCGGCAGATCGGTCGATCAGATCCAGGAGAAAGCCTTGCTCTCCATCGCTGGCGTAGATGTACCAAAACAGGGTCTGCATGATCCCCTACTTTTCAACCTTAATCAGGCTGGTGACGTTGGCGGGGCCGATGGTGTCATTGTTGACGACGATCTTTACCGCCTTGGCAATCTCATTGGCTTGATTCTGCGCCTCAATGCTCGACACAGTTCCAGTAAGAACCACGCGGAGGTCCAGCACGCGGACGTACACTCCCTCTGCCGTCAGTTTGTTTTGAGCTAGCTCCTTGCGAATAGCGGTCTCCAACAGCACGTCATCCGGCGTTCCCGATTCGGGATGAACATAAACATCCAATGCCAGAGTGCCCAGCTTTTTCCTGCAACCGGGGAGAAAACACAGTAGGAGCATCAAACTGGCTGAAACTACCGCTGCGCGCTTCACGATAAGGTTCTTCCTCGTTCTTATCTTCTCCATAACTAATTTGCCGAACGCGATCCAAGTCGCTGGAAAAAATAGATCAGGTTACCAATCCTGAGATTCTCAGAGCCCAAAGCGTCTTTGCCCAAATGAATGCGAATGTCGGTTGCGATCTGGAATGGAGACAACTGCGGAATGTGCACGCAGTGCAGTCTCAGCAACGGATCGTTGGGTTGAACCACGCCCCTCTCAACGCGAAAGGCCGCCTTAAGGTTTTCATAGGAAATCGCGACCGGCGGGGCGATGAGCTTGAGCTCCTGGCCCAGGGCGTTCAACAGATCGTTGTAGAAACGAACATCCAGGCTTGTCTGAAGTTGGAAAATCCCGGGCAAGTCGGACAGGATTTGACTGGCCGAAGAGGGGTCACTATCGCAATGTCCGCTCGTGTTCCTGTCACTCTCCGCTTCAAAGAAGATTCCGACCTTATCCAATTCTGACAGTCGCCACGGAGTGGTTTGCAACTGCCCTAGGAATCCACGGCCCACCAGCAAATCGTCGGTTCGGAACGAAGCACTACCTGAAAGAGAATCTTCGAGCAGCGCGAGATGTCCGCTATCCGATCCCAATCCGATCGCGCCTGCCTGTAACTGATCAAAGGTGAGTTGAGTACGGCTGGTGACTGCGGCGGCATCTTTCTTCCAATCCAGCCTGGCCTGGAGCTCACCCTGTGTTTTTCCGAAGAACAAGCGGGCGGAGAACGGGAGATCCAGCTGAAGTGGTCCATCGTATCCGATGGCAGAATGCAACGGCCCGTTTGCAGACAGGTTCAGCAGCGAGATACCTCGAAAAAGCAACTCGTCACGTTGCAGCCACGGCTCCGCCGCCACAGCGTTTGAGGGCTGGTACTGTTGCCAGAGGTGCCGGTAGAAGCTCGTGTCCCAAAGGTCCCCGCCGGGTTGCGCCGGTACCAACTGATTGCGCAGCGCGAGGAGAATTGGAACCCGTAGCTTCAGTGTTGTGGTTGGTCCGCCGCTGAAAGAATAAGACGCTGTAAGCGCCGCCATAGCGTCGCCGATCAGATGGTCGGATTGCACCTTAAAATCAGATCTCAGCTCGGCGTCACCCGAGATTTGGGACTGGAATCCCGAGCCGCTGCTCCAACTAAGATTTTCCAGTCGCGGCCGCAATCGCAATTCGATTCTTGTAGGGGCAATCGACAGCGCAGGCTCTCCCAAGTTCGTAACCTCCGCCTTCCAGTGCAGATGGGAAATTTGCGGGCCTGTGCCTAGGCTGAAGGCGGCGGCCGCTGCATAGGCTTGTTTCGCGATACCCCGGATTGCATCCCTCGATCGCACAAACAGTGGCGGTGTCGGCTGGAGATCGAACGTCAGAATGCCTCGCAATCCCGCGTCGGCAGACAAAGTCGATTGCTGATGGCCCTGATTGAGGTCGAAGGTGAGTGCGGGTGCACGCGTGGTTGCTTCAAAGCTTGGAAATGCTTCGTTCGAAGCGTCGATTCGCACGGATAGCGGTGCTGTTTGCGACACCACCAACGTTCTCAGGAAGGCTGGTTTTGTCGGCCGCAACATGCGTGCGAAGTCAACGGCAACAAGCTCGCCCTCGCCCACCGTGGCATTCACAATGAATCCGTTGACGGACGATCCCGAGAGGGTCGCCGCCTCCGAGAATCGAGCTTCCGCTCCGAGGGTCCTAATGTGCGCGCCCCATCGGATTCCGCTCAGGTCAAAGCCGAACTCCCGAAGCAGAGGGTCCACCTGCTCCATCAGCGTCCCCAACGGAATCTCTTTTGAAATCGTGAGTTTGATGCGCTGCGGCTCGGTTTGCAATGTCGCATTGATCGGCGACTGCAGGGCGACAGCGATCCGACCGTCTGCGACCGAAGTTGTCGCCGAGAGCTGGAGCGTGCCAACACCCTGACCATTCTGGATGGCGTTGACGTAAGTCGTCAGTTGCGCGGACGCGAGTCTTGCAGATGGGGCCTCAAGACGCACCAGCCGGCTGTCGATACCATTGAGAGCAACGGATTTTCCATCTCGGGTGCTGACGTGCAACCTTGCGAGCGAGGCTGCTGACGCCTCCCCTTCCAGCTGAAAATCGAGATTCGCAGGCAGAGGCGGCAGAGCATGATCGATCCATCGCCGCAGAGATTGCAGGTCCGCAGAGACGGCGTCGAACCCGGGAATGTTTCGTGCGGTTCCCTGATTCTTAAGCGCGATGAGCGAAATGTCCTTCAGCTGTAGCGAGCGTGGCAATCCCGGATGCTCGGCCTGGCTCCACCCTGTTTTGAAGTGAACATAGTTCTTGCTGCCGAGCGGTTCGTACCGGGTATTGATTGCAAGATCATTGATTTCAGCCCCCAGAGGAGGGCTCTCCACCTGTGCGCGGGGGATCTGAACCGCTGTGTTTAGCAGCGCGTCAAAGGGGCTGGCGAGACTCCGTACCTGCAAGTCCGACTCTAGTGACAGTGCCACTGGGCTGCGGAGTTGCGGAACGATTGACTGCTCCAGCCTCGCGGATTCGACGGTCAATTTCACCCGGCCGCGGGAGATGTCGCTCCAGAGAGCGAAGCGAGAATGAAGATCGAGTGCCTGCTCCTGTCGGCTTCGTGAGATTGTCACTCTGGCTTGACCCGAGACAGCATCTCCAGTCCTGCCTGGAGAGCGTGTCTGCGCTTGGAACTCCAGGTGCGGAAACCGAAAGTCCAACCATGGACGAGAATCGCCGGCGCGACTGCCGTTCACGCGAATGGTGTCCGCGTGGAGGGACGTATAGGTAAGTGATGGGAACGATCGAGTCAATTGCACGATGCCACGGCGCAGCTCGAGTCCATATCCGCGAGACTGAACGAGTGCAGTCCAAACGTTCGCTGTTAAGTTGAACTTGTCCGGCGGACAGACAACCGGGGCGCTGGCCCGCAGAGACAAATCATCCACTTGCGCATCTGCGCTTTGAGATCTGACCTCAACTCCGCGCAAAGCAACCGCCGCCGCTATTAATTGGTCCCACGAAACCTGTCCATTACCGTCTCGCACCGTCAGATTGGACCGAGCGAGTGTCTGTATTTTGCTAATTACAAGCCGTTGGAGGTCAGCGCTTGCTCCGATCTCCATCGACGCGACCGGTGAAATGATTCTGGAATCTGTCTTGGCACTCCGCCGTTCAAAGTCAATCTTTGCGGCCACATTCACTATCGTGGAATTCGAGTCAGGGCGCGCGCAGTCGGGCAAAAGAACGTCATTGCCATCGCCGGTGATTTCCGAGTTAATGCAAAAGCCAATCGTGGAAGCTCGTCGCCATTGCGGTGGGACGTACCTCAATTCTTCCAAACGGTTCAGCACCGGCGATCCGGCGGTGCCCCGTGCGAAGGCCCGGGCGAGATAGACGGAACGCACGGCGAGAGCGTCGATGTCGATCTTGGCAACAAGGTTTTTCGCGCCTGCGTCGTCTACGTGGACAGCGGCAAGCTGTTCGGCGGAGCAGGGCTTCGCACCCAGTCGCAAAACTGCGTTGTTCAGTTCGGCATTTGCCAATCGGATCGTTTCGGCGCTCGGGATTGGACTGAGAAGCACGGCGAGATAACCGCTCACGATTAATGCTGGCAAGATAGCGAACGGCGAGAACAGATCGAAGATCGCGGGCTCGAAGCGCTGATGCCATTCAGGAGCGCGGCGATACACGAGACACCAAAACAGCAAAGCGGCCAATGTTCCGAAAAACAGACCGAGAGTGAATATCCAAAAAGAGAGCACGCGGAACAGCAGCAAGTACAATCCAACGGGAAGGATGACGGGAGTCAGAGCCGCCAGATACCGCACTCGTACGCTATGCACCCAGCGCATCAGCCACAATTTCAACAAGCAAATTGCGAGGCAGAAAAGGACGACGATGAGGATGAGAATGCGCCGCAGCCGGGCGCAATCGTCGGCCACAAGTGCACGCGAAGCGCGTAATATCTGGGCAACGCTCTTCCCCCAGCCGACTAGCCGCGTTGCGGCCGACACGAAGTTCCAGGATCGATCGTTCGCCTGCTCAATGTCGGCGACAAGGCCGTTCATGCTGGCATCCTCCAAAGTGAGCATGTTGCCGCCGCGAACGAGCTTTCGCGTCGAAATGTTTCTAACTTCGATCGGAGGATTCAGTTGGGCAGGCAAAACACGAAGCTGGTCGATAGTGCTGGATAGCGAAGGTAATTCAGTGCGAGCAGAATATATGCCAACGATAGGGCCGTTCGGATCCTTGAACTGCACGCCCTGTATTTGCGCTCGGGGCCAAGCCAGGCGAGCCTGATCGATTTCGACCTTATCAGGCGTATCGAGGCTGCCTAAACGAACGTTGGCCACTGCAGCCCGGAATCCATCGCAGAGAACAACTTCCCCCACCTCCGCCCTCCCCGCGCCGGCAGCGAGCAAAGCCACATCGAGTGAACGAACCTCAATGGCAAGGCCGCAATCCTGACCGCCCTTAAGAATGTTGACTTGCCCAATCGAATAGTGAATGTGGAAATGCCGCTCAGCCCAATCCCGCATCGATGCTGACCGCGCGACACGACTGATCCGCTCATTCTCGGCGCCGTTTAACAGACTCCCGACGCCCCAGATTGCAGTTGAGACGATCAGCACTCCGACCAGATACACCAGGGCCCGCGATGGATGCTGTCGAATCCACGAGCCGACGTGATCGCGCGTCATGCAATTCCCCTGCGGATCAAATGATCCGATATACGTTGGGCCAATGCGCCGATCGTTTTCGACGGGTTAGGCCCAAGAGCGGAAGGCACGATCGAGCCGTCGGCGACGTAGAGGTTGGGATAGCCAAAAACCTCTCCATTGGGGCTTACCACTCCCCGCGAGGCGTCATCGCCCATGGGGCAACCGCCTAACGGATGAACGGTGATGAGGTGCTTATCCGACGACCAAGTCGGGTTCAACATCAGATTGCCCTTGAGTCCGGGTCCGGTTTGTCCTGGTGG
>Ga0335073_10012990_pt1 | contig 11673 bp, 16 predicted proteins | sample Lox_Sample_22_FD_207093 | JGI IMG/M metagenome (GOLD analysis project Ga0335073, IMG submission 207093) | Soil microbial communities from Loxahatchee National Wildlife Refuge, Florida, United States - Lox_Sample_2.2 | ecosystem: Environmental > Terrestrial > Soil > Wetlands | place: USA... | reverse complement strand
TCACCAAGGTTTACAGCGAAGTTTTTACGCAATATGCCATGCTGCGTTTGGCTGGCATCACCGCTCCCGACGTGCCTACCGTGCGCGTGAAAGTGTCGAAGTCGCCGCAGGGTGCGACGCTGCCTGGCTACGCGTTTACCCAGGAAGGTACGTTCTAGATCAGGGATCAGGGGCCAGAGGTCAGGGGACCGTCGCCGCACCTTAACCAGTCACTTGAGTTCTCGTCTTCCGCTAGTTTCCGCTAAACTGAATCTGTCCTCGGATGCAGAGCCAGCCGAACGCTGATCCCTGGCCTCTGGTCCCTGCCTTTCTAATGACTGAAAAAATCCTTGGCCTGATTTTTGTATTCATCAAAGGCGTAGTTGCTGCCACCGGATACGGCGGAATTGCCTTGCTGATGGCGATCGAATCGGCGTGCATCCCACTGCCGTCGGAACTGATTATGCCGTTCGGCGGATATCTGGCCTTCGAGGGAACGTTCAAGCTGTTCTGGCTGGCAACCGCGGGCGCGATTGGATGCAATCTGGGATCGCTCGTCGCCTACGAGATTGGCTGTTATGGAGGGCGTCCGCTGGTCGAGCGCTATGGGCATTGGATCTTGATGTCGCACCGCGAACTGGACTGGGCCGACCGCTTCTTCGCGCGCTGGGGATATCTGGCCGTCTTTGTCGCGCGGCTGCTACCGGTGATCCGAACGTTCATCGCGCTGCCGGCGGGCATCGCCCGCATGCCCCGCGGCCGGTTTCACACCTACACATTTTTAGGATCGTGGCCGTGGTGCTTCGCTCTGGCGTGGTTTGGCATGAAGCTGGGCCAGAACTGGCGCGAGCTAGGGAAGTACTTCCACCGGTTCGATGCCGTGATTCTTATCGTGCTCGTGGCGGGAGCGGCGTGGTTTGTTTGGAATCATTGGCAGAACCGGATCGGCAGTCAGCGCGCAGAGGTCGAGGGCCAGTAGTCAAATTTCGGCCTTCATGTCCAGGTGGACCCACTCGATCGAAAAGGGCTGGCTCCTGATCTCAGAAAAGCCTAAGTCGGCGCTAGTCCCGGCTAGGCGGCTCTCTAGAACGGAATATCGTCGTCGGTGATCGGTCCGGCACCTGCTGGTTCGGGCTCGGGCGTACGCTGATCGAAATTATTATTTCCACCGCCCGCCGACGCGCTACGTGAACTTCCGCCCGAGGATTCACCGCCGGCACTGTCGCCGCGTCCGCCAAGCAGGACCAGATCGTTGGCGACCACTTCAGTCATGTACTTTTTTTGGCCGGTTTGCTTGTCGTCCCAGGAGCGGGTCTGCAGGCGGCCTTCGATGTAGACCTTGCCACCCTTCTTCAGATATTCGCCGGCGATCTCGGCGAGACGCTGCCAGAGTACGATGTTGTGCCACTCGGTGCGGTCCTGCCAGTTGCCGTCTTTGTCCTTGAAGCGCTCGTTCGTGGCCAGCGTAATCTTGGCCACGGGCGTGCCTTGCGGCGTGTACTTCACTTCCGGATCCTTTCCAAGATTTCCAACCAGAATGACTTTGTTGACGCTCTTTCCCGCCATGTGAATGCTCCTTCGACGGTTCACTATAGCAGAACGGGGGCGGCGGTGGAGATCGCGCGTGTAACACAAACTCGCCGGAGAGTATCATTTCGGGAGAGGCTTAAGGTTTTTGCTTCAACCTCAATCTTATGTAGGAGGAGCCCATGTCTCTCTCCGGCGTTGTGGGTTCTCGCACTCGCGCAAGGATTCTGAGTATCGCCGCAACGCTTGCAGCACTGCTGGTGCTACCGGCTTGCTGGGTGAGCTCCATCAATCCCTTGTATGACGAAGGGAGCACGGGCAATCCCCATACAGATCCCGACGTGATTTTCGAGCAGAGCCTGATTGGTTCCTGGACCACGACCGACGATAAATGCCCAACGCAGCTCACGATCACGGCCAAGGGCCAGATTTACGATTTGCAATCGGTCGAGCGAGGTGAGGGATGCAGCGAGGACAAATACCACAGGCAGGCCCGGCTGGTAAAGCTGGATAATCATTACTTTCTTGACGTCTCCCCGTTGGACGAAGACGTGTGCGACATGTGCGCGGCCAGGCACGATATCCTTCTCCTTCAGTTCGACAGAGCCACGTTATCTTTCACTCCCATCGACTCCGACTGGCTAAAGAAATCGCTGGAAGCGAAGACCGTGATGTTATCGACGGTGGCCGGTGACACCGATACGATCACCGCTTCCTCTAAAGATTTGAAGGGCTTCTGTCGCGAGTATGCAGACGACAAGGCGGCGTTCAAACCGGACTCGGCGTTCGGGTTCAAGCGGGCGCCGGCATCGTAGGCGAAAGGGCTCGCTACAATTCTCAAGGGCTAGGCCATCCGTTCTGAGGTATAATGCACGCCATGCCTGCCGCACCCGGAGCCACCAGAGCCGTGGGGATGGTGCCCGACGAACTCAAGTTTGAACCGAAATCCAAGGGCCTCACCACTCCACGCAAGAAGAAACCGAAAGAGCTGGCCGTCATCACCGAATGTTGCACGGGATGCGCCGGTTCACCCGCCTGCGTCGAATATTGTCCGGTGGAAGACTGCATGTTCTGGGTGCCGGACGAAGACCATTCGCCCTTTGGCCGGATCGCGGTCGATCCCATCCTATGCATCGGCTGCAAGAAATGCCTGAGCAAAGGCCCGGACGGCTGTTTCCTCGACGGCTGTCCCTGGGACGCTATCGTGATGCTCGACATCGCCGAAGTGGAAAAGGAAGTCGGAGCGATGGCGATCTAGCCGTCACCTCACGGGCAAAGCCCAGCTTATGGCCGCAAGGGGATTCCTCATCACGGCTATAGTTCTCGCGGTTGCGGCTTGTTTCGCGAGGAGTTGGTCTCGCGGGCTGCTGGATTTGCAGCTGCATGATATCTATTTCGTTGTTGCCCCGAGTCTCGTACTTGTGGGAATGGCATTGTTCGCCGCGCTATTTGCAGTTATCTACTATTTCGTCCCAATGAGCCCACGTGCGAGCAAAACGCATTTCTGGCTAACCCTGACGGCGCTGCTAGGATTCTGGATCTCGTTTTATGTGTTCGGGCACTTGATCGCTCGCGTGACATCCAGCCACGCCGAAATACCGGCCGCAGTATCGTCTATGGCTGCATTCGTCGTGTCAGCAGCACTGTTAGCTGCCTCCCCGGCGATCTTTGCCTTCAACCTGATCGTTGCGCTGCTCTCACGCCATCGCCTCGCACAATAACGCTTGCGTTGGTATCAATGCCGCCTTTTCAGGTTCTCGCTGCGGTAGAAATGAACACGACTATGGCGTGGCGACCCTTGCGCGGATGGCTTTCTCAGTCTCGGTCGCCTGCTGGCGGACGTCGTTCGAAATGTCGGGCAGATCGCGTTCGTAGGCGCGCACGGCGGCGAGATCGTCCATTTGGCCGACCAGATAGAGCGCCCGCAAAGCTTCCCACACCTCATCTGTCGCGGGATCTATAACCGCTAGCTCTGCACCGGCCGCAAGGTCTGCTCCGGGCTGTGCGACTGTCCGGATGCGGCCGGGAATCGGAGAACGAATCTCGATGATCCCGGACGATCCCGCAGGCGCGAACTTGGCGATCAAGCCATCCTGATGAATGGCTGTGCCTGGCCGATCAGAATCGACGATACGGCCGGCTTGCGGCGCAGTGATCTGGGCGGGCTGAAGCAACGCCAAGATTTGCGGACGTCCGCTGGCGTCGCCGAAGCGCACCAGCGATAAAGCAGCGTTGCCGCGCACCAGCGGTGAGGAATCGGAGAGCATCTTCAACAGAGTTTCGTGAAAGCCGGCGCCAGACGTGTCCTGGCCCATCGCCCAGGCGTCGGTGTTGCGTACCTGTTCTACGGGATCGGTTGAGAGACGCAGGAGGTCGGGATACCAGCGCTTGGCGGCGGCAGCGTCTCCGCGCGACATGCGGTCACCGAGTTGCACGAGGGCGTGTTGAATGTGTCGGGGCTTGTCGTTGTCGTGCAGATATTCAGTGAGGCGCTGGTCGGAGAGAGGACGTCCGAACCAGGTGCTCCACCAGAACAGAAAAGGCATGAGAACGATCAGCCATCCGGTGGTAAAGAAGAGAATCTTCTGCGTGCGCGACATGGAGCGCTTCGGCTTTCGTGGAACAACGTCCGAAGCGCCATTCGAGGAAACCGCAGTTTCAGCCCTGAGGGAATCGTCAACTTCTGGTGGGAAAGACATGGAATTCTGTGGAAGAACTATAGCAGAAACACGAGGCGGACTGCGTTCGAGCGCTCACTCGGTTCTAAGGACGTACCAGGAGCTCAAGGCTAAGAACACGAGCATGCCCGAGCCGCCGAGAAGAACCGCCGGTCCAGTCAATGCAGGGAAGCTCGCAGATAGCCTAACGGACGTGGCATCCAAAATATCGGACCACTGAGCAATCCATTGTCGTACAAACGGAGAAATCGCGCCCAATAGGGGCAAGCTGGCAAAAGCGAGAACGGCGAAGGTGGTCATAAATCGAATGGGGCGCAGGGCCTTCGTGACCGCCATCTGTCTTGCGTGCTCCCTCGCTTTTTTCCACGAAAAGTCAGCCGGAAGGAGTGCGCCGTGTTCGTTTGCGCTTAGGACGGAAGCTTCTTTCAACCATGTGGTTACGACGAAAAGCTCCGAGCAGACGGGGCATTCTCGCGCGTGCGTCTGCAGTTGGGGATTCATCTGCCCTAAACGAGTGGCAGTCACAATTTCCGGCTCTCTCTCGCAATGGTAGGGAATCATTTTGAAATCTCCGTATTGGAGGGAGCGCCATCGCGAATCAGCTTTGCCAGGCGACGCCGCGCGCGAAACAGGAGCAGGCGCACGCTCGCTGCTCGCAACCCGGTACACTCCGCAATTTCTTTGTGGCTCGCCCCTTCGACGTAGGCCAGCCACAACAGTTGACGCTCACGCAGTTTCAGTCGCCGAAAGGCCTGCCGCATTGTCAGTTGCCGATCGATGTGAGGAGCTTCCACCAACTCATTGATGTTATCCAGAAGCGTCTCCTCGCGATGATGGCGCCACCGGTCTCGCATCAGGTTGGTTGCGATTCGGAACAGGTAACGTCGCGCCTCGACATCCGTCAATGGCGGAAGCTTTGCCGTAAGAAACCGGAAGTAGGTTTCTTGCAGCAGATCCTGCGCGAGAGCTCGCTCGCTTGAAACCCGCAGCAAGTAGGAAAACAGCCTTGGAGCAGACTGATCGTAGAAGCTGCGGAAGTCGTGCTCGTCCATGCAAAGGTTGTTTTCTCCCGCATGAGGAACACTCTGCGCGGTCGAAGCCGCAGCTTGCAGGCAAAAGAGCGGAGCTTTTGATTCCGCATCCATGGCCGAGTATCAGGAACGTGTTCTGTTCAGTAACCCGAACGACTTCGACATGTAATACGAAGCCGCTCCAGAGAATAGAAAGCCTAGGCCCAGAGCGATTGACAGAGCTCCTAAAATCGTGAACGCTTCGAATCCCTGAGCGGAAACGTGAGTTCGCACCCAAAGGGCTCCGGCTCCGAAGAAGAAGAGAATCGTTCCCACCTGAAGCGCCCAAAGGATTTTTCCGTGTGGAGCTTCGGAAGTTGTCCTTTCAACTTGAAGAGATTCGAGCAGTTGTCTTCCCGTATCCGTCTGCGCGTAGGCCAGCAGATCCTGAGCAGAGCCGATTTTTTCCAGAAGCTTGGACTGTACCTCGGCCTGCAGCTTGGCGATTTTGTATCTCCGCACGGTGGTGAAAATGAGCCAGGCGAACCAGGCAAACATCGCGGGAATGGTAAAAGCCACGATTACGTCCGACATTGTTCCTCCTGCACAGGGGTAGTCAAGATTGAGCTTGTCGACTTCATTATCTAAAACGGCCAGGGAGTGGCAATGGTTAACAGTACGGGAAGAATAAATTGGAGGTTCCGGGGAAGAAGGAACTAGTCCACGTCGGCATCGAGGACGCGCGGCTGCTCAAGATAATGCGACATGGCGTATTGGGCCAGAAGGGGCGTCTGGAGCCGGATTTCGGCGCCGATCCATTCGCCTTTACAGTGTGGAGCGTTCGGCGGATGGTCGCAACCTCCGCCGCTGCCGAACTGTGGGCCGAATTCGGCGCTCTGGATCTGATCGAATTGCTGGACTTCCTTCCAGGCGGCGTCGCCGACGGTGCCGGAGACGTCGATTTTCAAGTGAAGGACGCTCATGTTCGTTCACCACGGAGAGACAGAGACACACAGAAACTCCACGCTCATCAGTGGGCGTTACCTTCGCGCGAGATCCCTCGGCGCGCTGGCGAAAACGCCGGACGCATTTCCAGCACAGCCACGGTTAGCTGTGCGGGAACCATTGGTACAGCATGAAATACACAATCACACCCGTCACCGAAACGTACATCCAAAGAGGCCAGGTCCATCTCGCTATGGCTCGATGTTTCGCATAGCGAGCGCGAAGTCCGCGCGTCAGCGTGATGATCGCCAGGGGCACGATCACGATGGCCAGCGTCACGTGCGAAATCAAAATCGAAAAATATACGGGACGCGACCATCCCTGGCCGAGAAACAGAATGTTTCCGACTTTGTAGTGGAAGAAGAGGTAACAGGCGAGGAAGAGACTCGACGCGACCACCGCAGCGATCATGCAGTAGCGGTGGGCCAGCATGCGCTTTTTCGCGATCAGAACGCGCCCGGTCAGCAGCAAGACCGCGCTGGTGCCGTTCAGACTGGCGTTGATGACAGGGAAGTAAGCGTATTGTTCGAGCATGGAATTTCCGATCATCAGGCAGCGGGCCTCGTCGTGCGGCGATTCACCATCAAAAATGCCAGGGCGAACATTACTAGAGAAAACAGGACCAAGGTAGCCAAATCGGAAGACAGGGGAAAGCTTCCGGGTGTTTCCGGATACAGAAGCTGGCGTAATCCCTCGACGCCGTAAGTAAGCGGATTGAGCCGCATGATGACGCGAATCCATCCGGAGGCTCCTGACAATGGAAACAATGCGCCGGAAACCAACCAGAGAGGAATCAGGAATAAGTTGACGATGCCGTGAAAAGCTTGCGTGGAATCCATGGGCCATGCGATGGCGAAGCCGAGCGCGGTGAGAGCAAACGAGACCAGAAACACCACGACACCAACGAGCAGAACTTTCATGAGATCCAGATGCACGCCGGCGAAGGGAGCGAAGATCAGAAAGATCATTCCCTGAATTGCGGCAAGAGTCGTTCCCCCAAGAACCTTGCCCAACACGATGGCGCTGCGCGGGACCGGGGCAACCAGAACTGAGAGAAGAAATCCTTCTTTGCGATCTTCGATCACCGACATCATGGTGAAAATCGAGGTGAAGAGGATGATCATGATCAGCGCGCCGGGATAGAAGTAATCCAGATAATGCTGCTGACCTGCACCTCCGCCGGAGCGGAACGAGGTGCCAAAACCTGAGCCGATCACCAGCCAGAAGACGAGCGGAGACGCGAGAACGCCGATTACTCGGGTAGTCTGCCGATAAAAACGGACGATTTCGCGCCACCACAGCGTAAACGCCGGAAGCACCAGCCCTGCTGAGGGCGGCGCGGTGCGTGGAAGAGTTGCTGCCCGTGTTGCCATTTAAGAACTCGCTTTTGCCACTGGAGCCGCTGAACTTGTTGTTGCGGGTGCGGGAGCGGTCGCTTTGGCCGGTGCTGCCGGGACCTTGGTTGCCGCCGGAGCCTTGGTGGCTGCCAGCTTTTCTTTCTGCAGGAACTTCAACAGGCCCTGATCGCGAGCCTCCCAGTAGGCGTTCAATAAGAAACACGATGAGAGCGCCAGCAGGATTAGAGTCATGAACAGGCCATCGACGCTGGCCGACGGGGGCCACAGCGTGAGCATGCCAGTGGCAAAGATCCATGCAATTCCCGCCAATGGCGCCAGGCCAAGCACAAGAGAAAGTCCAAGAATTGTTAACCGCCGCATAAGTCCTTACCTCCGTTTCTCGTCAGAATTCGAATTCTCCTCTGTGCTTTCACTCCAAAACTTGTGTCCGGTGCGGTGAATGAAGACATCCTCCAGCGCCGGCTTGCTTACGGAAATTGCCTGAATCTCGCCGGGGAAAGCTTCGACCAGATCGGGAACAAAGTGATGGCCGTTCTCGCGCTCGATACGGACCTGATTGCCGAGCACTGCAGTCTCGACGTGGAAACGCACCCGAATTTGTTCAGCGAGCAGTCCGGCGTCGTGAGCGGCATCGAGCATAATCACGTCGCCGCCGATTTCCGTCTTCAATTCCGCGGGCGTTCCAAGGGCGACCAGATTGCCTTCATTCATGATGGCGAGCCGATCGCATTTCTCGGCCTCTTCCATCAGGTGTGTCGTAACCAGAACCGAAACGTGTTCCTCGTCGCGCAAGATCTGCAAATACTGCCAGAGATCACGGCGCGCGCCGGGATCGAGGCCGGTGGTGGGCTCGTCAAGAAGTAACACTCCGGGACGATGGAGCAGCCCTTTGGCGAGTTCGATGCGGCGCTGCATGCCGCCGGAAAAAGTCTCGATGCGCTCCTTGGCACGATCGGACAATCCCACGCGAGCGAGGATCTCCATGACGCGTTTTTTCAGGGTGCTGCCGCGGAGGCCGTAGAGATGTCCCTGATGCCACAAATTCTCGTACGCGGTGAGCTTGGGATCGACGCTCTGTGCCTGAAACACGACGCCGATCTGATTACGGAGTCGGGAGGCATCGCGGGCGACATCGCAACCGAGCACGAAAGCGTGCCCGGCGGTGGGAATCATCAGTGTAGAAAGAATGCGAAAGAGGGTTGTTTTGCCGCTGCCATTCGGGCCGAGCAGACCAAACAGTTCCGCCGCGTGAACGTCGAACGACACGCCGTTCAGCGCTGTGCGGTTCTCGTAGCGATGCACGAGATTCTGGACAGAAATGACTGCCTCGGCGGACGTGCGGGCCGGCTCCCAGCCGGCATCGGCGAGCGGTGCAACTTTCGAAACCAAGTGATTCCCCAGAGGTGAATATTCAGTGTACGACAACTCAATTGAGAATTCTGGGGCGAAGCCTGGGCGTTCAGACTGCTGACGCCTGGCGCTCCGCCGCGGGAATTCGTTCTTCAAAGGCGACCGGGACGTGGCGCCAAACCTGAATGGCAAGCACGACCGTTGTTGCCAACAATAAAGCGCCGACTGCGACGTGCGTCACAGTCGAAATAACCATCGGAAGCTCCGGCTGAACGGCGTCTTTGCCCCACTCAACCCGCGTCAAGAAAGCGGCAAAGCCGAGACATAATTGCGTGATCATCAGCGAAAGCATCAGAATCGCCGGGCGCCGGACGGCTTCGATATGCGAATAAATGCTGAGAGCGCGGACTGCGGTCCAAGCCAGGATGAACGAAACCAGCACGGCATTGAGAACATGCGGCCACCAACTCAGGCCGTGATGACGAAACATTGCGCCCAGAATCAACTGCACGTAAAGAATGAAAATGGACAGCAGCGTCAGAGTAAACAGACTGGGGCGATGCTGGTCGAATTCGACGCGCGGTTGTTTTTCAATCCACTGCTTGCCGGTGAACATGGCAAAAACTACCGCAATACAGAAAAACGTCTGCGCGAGAGCTGCGTGGGCCGACGAAACGGCAGGCGGCAGGTAGTACAGCACGGTAATGCCGCCGAGAATGCCCTGTGCGATCACTGTTCCCAGCGCCGCATAGGCAAGATTCCGCATCCATCGCCGCTTTTCGGCGCGCGCCGTCCATATCACAAGAATGATTGTAAGCAGGCCCGCGCCTTGCGCGATCATGCGATGCGTGTGTTCGAATTTCACACCGCCCACGAGTTTTGGAATCTTGTACCAGGAGCCGAAAGAAGTGGGCCAATCGGGAACAGAGAGACCGGCGTCGTTGCTGGTGACGAGAGCCCCCGCAATGATCAGCAGAAACGTCCAGCCGGCGAGAATGAGGGCAAAGCGGTGGAGGCCGCGATGGTAAGGGATTTCGAGATGTTTCAGATTTGTGCTCATGACGCGAGCGTCAGGAAAAACTTGGCGGGCACAGAGCAGGCTGCAATCGGCCTGCTCTGCCGCAAGTTTTAATTTTAGCAAACCTGGGCGATCTAATCGGCCGCGGGCTTGAAACTTTGATCAACGGTTTTCGTTTCTTTTGCCGCGAGGGTGACCTTCTGATCCTGCTCGCCAAGTTTTTCCTGCACAAAAGCCAGCGTGTAGTCGCCCGGCGGCAGGCCCTTGATCTCGTATTTTCCGTTCTTGTCGGTCACGGCATAGAACGGGCTCTTCACCACATTGATGTACATCTTCATCCACGGATGCTGGTTGCACTTGACCGGCAGCATGATCTCTTCGCGGGCAAAATTCTTTTGAATGTCGGGCGAAGACGGCGGCTGCGATTCGTTCCATTCGCGATTGTCTTTTGGTGTGGGATGAATGTTGTGCGTGGTCGGGTCGGCATTCTTGATGTCGACGGTCTGTCCGGCCATGACGCCGAGCACGTGCGGATGATAGCGGCATCCCTTCTGTTCCAGCTCTACGGGAGTGGTTGGGACGTCGAATGTGCGATTGCCGAGGCCGTCTTTTACATAGACGAAGACGTTAGCGAGCTTGCCATTGTCGACCACGATGTTCTCGGCTTCGTTAACTCCCTTGCAACCGGGATCCTGGCTCATGTCGATTTTGGCTTCTTTCGGAGCTGGTCCATCAAAACTGACCGTGCCGTCGACTGTGGCCACGGTGGCAGGATCGATCGGCGTGGCCGCCGGTTGAGCGGCGGGTTGCTCGGCCGCGTTATTGGATTGCTCGGTGTTTTCTTTCTTGCTGCATGCGGTCGAAGCGAAAAGCGCGCACAAGGCCAGCATAGCAATAATCAGTGATGCTCTCTCTGCTTTCTTGTTCATGATGTCGCCCTCTCTGGATTTCATTACGTTTGATTTCAAACGAGTCGGAGCGGACTTCGATGGCGACTCGGTAATCTTTCTCTGCGAAACTTGAATTTTACCGCGAACCTCCGCTGGCCGCAGTGCGCGACTCAGTCGAGGCATGCCTGCGATCGGTCGCCGGCTGCACGGCCGCGCGAGCATGCGGCATGGCGGCAGCTACGCGGTGTTGTTCTTCCGGAGTCAATTGGAAGATGTAATCGGTCAGCAGCTTCCGATGATCTCCTGTGAAGCCGTTGAATATTGGTGGAGTCGGCCCGGCGAAGACCCATTGATTGTTTACCTCTCTGAACAGTCCAGAAGGCATCGACGTGCCCGGGCTGATGGCCTGCGGATCACTGATCCAACGCTCCACCCAATCCGGCTTGAGCCGTTCTTTGGCCAGCAAGAAATTCGGCGCCGTCGCGATCTTGTCATGATTGGGATCGCCGGTGGCGTGACATTTCAGGCAAGGCGCGGCCGTGCTCGAGAACAGGCTGCGCGCCATGTCGGTCTCTTTCGCTGTGAGCACCGGCACCTGCTCGGGAATATAGGGCATCGGCTGCTGCGACAAAGCCTGGAAGAATCTCACCAGGATGCGCAGTTCGTTATCGGAGAACGAGAACGTGGGCATGCGCACTTTCAAATACGGACGCACACCGTCGCGATTCGTGTCCGTCTCGCTGAGCGCGGGATTCGAGAGGAACTTGCGCAGCCACTCAGGATCCACGCGCGCGCCTTCGGTCAGCAGCTTCGGCGGCAATTGGTCTTGCGCGTCCTGATATTGCGGCAATCCCATCA
>Ga0335073_10012986_pt1 | contig 11675 bp, 14 predicted proteins | sample Lox_Sample_22_FD_207093 | JGI IMG/M metagenome (GOLD analysis project Ga0335073, IMG submission 207093) | Soil microbial communities from Loxahatchee National Wildlife Refuge, Florida, United States - Lox_Sample_2.2 | ecosystem: Environmental > Terrestrial > Soil > Wetlands | place: USA... | reverse complement strand
GCACGCGGTAGGTGTCCTCGGAGAAGTCGGCGTGACCCGGCGTGTCGAGCAGGTTCAGCACGTAATCGTCGTAGTCGAAGCGCAGCACCGCCGAGGTGATCGAGATGCCGCGATCGCGCTCCATGGCCATCCAGTCGGAGGTGACCCCGCGGCGCCCCGCCTTGCCGTGCACCGCGCCCGCGGTGTTGATCGCGGACGCGTGCAGCGCCAGCGCCTCGGTCAGGGTCGACTTGCCCGCGTCCGGATGGCTGATTACCGCGAACGTCCGCCGCCGCGTCGCCTCGTCACGGACTCCATCGTCCGTCGAAGCTCGCTTCTCTACATCTGTGACCGACACCGCGGTAATACTCCTCACTCGGTACCCGGGGACCCCAACAGGCGGGAATGAAAAACAATTCCCCTGAACGTGCGCATGGTTCCAGCACGCGCATCAATGGCTCGTGGGGTTAGCTGCCGAAGAGCGCCCCGCGCAAGACTGTCTCCGCAGCCGGGCCCAGGCTATCGGCAGCGGAGCCGAGGGCGACCTGATAGGTGCCTGCTGTGATGCGCCACTGTCGGGCCTGGCCGTCGAAGCGGGCGAGCAGGCGCGGGTCGGCGGTCACGATGACCCGCTTGGACTCGCCGGGCTTGAGGTCCACCCGCTCGAAGGCGAGCAGCCGCATTCGCGGGCCGCCGGGGGCGCCGGTGAGGTAGACCTGCGGCACATCGGCGCCCTGACGGTCGCCGGTGTTGGTGATGGTGAAGGTGGCGGTGATGGTGTCGCCTCCTCGCACATGGAGATCGCTGTAGTCGAATCTGGTGTAGCTGAGGCCATGGCCGAAGGCGTACAGCGGCTGCTCGCCCTGCTGGGCGAACCACCGGTAGCCGACCTCGGCGCCCTCGCGGTACTCGATCGTGCCCGGGGTGCCCCAGGGCTCGGCCAGGGACGCCAGGTCCGGCCTTGGGGTCTGCGCGAGGTCTTGAGGAAAGGTGACCGGCAGTCGTCCTGATGGGTTGACCGCGCCGGTCAGGATTTCGGCGATGGCCTGGCCGCCTGCCTGGCCGGGGTACCAGGCCTCAACGATCGCTTTGACGTCGTCGCGCCACGGCATGGCCACCGGGTTACCGGTCTCCAGTACCACGATCGTGTCGGGGTTGGCGGCCGCGACCGCCTCGATCACCGCGTCCTGGCCCCAGGGCAGCGAGAGGTCGGCGCTGTCGAAGCCCTCGCCTTCCACCCGGATCCCGAACACGATGACGACGTCGGAGCGCCGGGCCAGCAGTGCTGCCTCGGCGGGGCTCATCCCGGGGTCGAACTCGATCTGCGCCTGGGGCAGGAGCTTGGTTATCTCCGCCAGCGGCGATGAGGGGAGCAGGTAGAGGTTGCGGGTGGCGCCCATGAAGCTGGGGCCTCCGATGCGGGTGACTTCCGCGTAGCCGCCCGGCGGGACGACGGCGCTGGAGCCCGTGCCGGTCGGCACGCCGACCTGGGCGTGGCCGCCGATGACCGCGATGCGCGCCGTGGTGTCGCTGGCGAGCGGCAGGGCGCCGTCGTTCTTGAGCAGCACGATGCCCTGGCGCGCGCTTTCCAGCGCGATCTCGTGGTGCCTGGCCATGTCCACTCCGGGCGCCGCGCCCCACCGGTCGACGCCGACCGCGTACATGGACCGCAGGATGCGGCGGACCATGTCAGACAGCCGCTCCCTGGACAGGCCGCCGTTGGCGTAGGCGTCCCTGAGCGGCTGCCCGAATGCTTCGGCACCCCACATCAGCACGTCGATCTGGCTGCCGCAGTCCTGGTCGAGCCCGCTGACGGCGAACTCCCAGCTGGCAGTGGCGCCCCAGTCCGACATCACCCAGCCGGGATAACCCCAGGCGCCCTTGAGCACTCCCTTGAGCAGCTCGCTGTTCGCTCCGGCGTACTCGCCGTTGATCTTGTTGTAGGCGGTCATGACCGAGCCGGGCTGGGCCCGCTCGATCGCTATTTCAAAGGCCAGCAGGTCCGACTCGCGGTGCGCCGCCGGGTCGATGACGGCGTCCAGCCAGTGCCGGTTGGTTTCGTTGCAGTTCAGGGTGAAGTGCTTGATCGTGGAGATCACGCCTTCGGCCTGAATCCCGCCGATCGACTCGGCGACGAGCGCCGCGCTCAGCAGCGGATCCTCCGAGATGTACTCGAAGTTGCGCCCGTTGCGCGGGTCGCGGGCGAGGTTGATCCCGCCGGCCAGCATCACGTTGAGTCCCCGGCTGCGCGCCTCACGGCCGACCAGCCCGCCCGACTCACGCGCCAGCGCCGGGTTGAAGCTCGCGCCAAGCGCGATGCCGGCGGGCAGCGCCGTGGCGGTGTCCCCTTCCCGGTACCCGGGGTTGGTGACACCCAGGCTGGCGTCGCTCATCAGCAGCGCGGGAACGCCCAGCCGCGGCACGCCCGGCACGTACCCGGCGCTCATCGGCGTCCCCTCAGGGATGCGCCCGTCCCGCTCCGCGATCAGGTCGCTGGCGCCCATGACGCTCACGAGCAGCGAAAACCGCTCGTCATCGGTCATCCGCTCTTCAGTAGCCCGGGCTCGCTCATCCGGATTGACCGCGGCTGGTTCAGCACGCTCCGCGGTGATGTCCTTGGGGGGATTCATGCTGGTTAGGGTACCTTTGCCGCCGTCCGCGCTAGGCGACTACGACCTGGAAGATCGCCGCCGCAATACGGCAAACGTCGTATGGCGGCCCCCTGCCGTCCACCGTGACGATCATTCCGACGGCAAACTCAGGGGGCGGCCATGCACTCAACTATCTCTGAATACGTCATCAAAGCCCGCGAAGGCGACGCCCGCCGGGCGGGCGAGCGGGACCGCCTGCTGCTGGAGGTCCGGCGGACGCGGATGACAATGCATCGGCGTCCTTCTCCAGTCGTGCGCCTGGCTAATCTATTGTCTCGCCGGGCGAGGGCCACCAGGCGAGTCGCTCAGCAGGCTCAGTCGACCGGATCATTGAGCCATACGCCTGCGCGCATCACCGTCCGGCCGGAGAACTCCGCCGGGCCCTTCCACACCTGAATCCGGTAGGTACAAGCTGGACGTATGTGAAGCCCGGCGCCGGCCGTGGCGTCGATCATGAGGACATCTCCCGTGCTCCCGCCGTCAGCAGGCGCGCGCCATCCCACCAGTAGGACACCGGTATCAGGTGCGGACCCCGCCCATCGCTCGCCGTCGCGAGCCAGAGGTTACTGTTCGACCGCAACCGCTCAAGCGCGGCCGCACATCGTTCGGCCAGGGTCCGGGCCTGGATTTGATTCATCACCTCACCCTCCCGCGTCGAACTGGCATCGGGTCAGACTGTCAGTACCTCCGTCTAGATTCATGCTTATGGCAGATAGCAGCTTGTCTGTACGCGATCGCGAGTCCTTCTTGGCCGAACCGCACATCGCGGCCCTATCGGTGTCGGCCGGTCAAGACCGTGGCCCGCTCACCCTGCCGATCTGGTATCAGTACGCACCGGGCGGTGAGGCGTGGGTGCTGACCGAGGCCGGATCCAGGAAGGCCCGGCTCATCGAGGCAGCTGGCCGTTTCTCGCTGATGGTCGAACGGGTCATGCCGACCGTCCGCTATGTATCGGTAGAGGGACCGGTCACTCGCACGGTTCCCGGGACCGATGAGCTGTTGCAGGAAATCACTGAGCGATACCTGCCACCGGACATGGCCCCGGCCTACATCGAGTTCGCCAAGGCGGAACTGGGCGAGCAGGTGGCGATCTACCTGCGCCCGGAGCGCTGGCTGACGGCAGATCTCGGGCCAGGAGCCCTTCCGCTGCTGGCGACTTGACCGCCTACGAACCCTCCGGCTGTGCTTCGCCAATCGGCACGACGTCGACTCGGTAGACATCTTCGTCCTCATGCTTCATGCCTGACTCGACGCCGCGTACCAGTGCCGTGACCTGGCCGCCGCGCAGGCCATCGTTGACGTTGATCCGCGCGACAATCCACAGTCGGCCAGGGCCGACGAAGGTGAAGAGAAGTTCGCGAATGGCGGTCACACCGGGGTACCCGAGGAGAAAGGCGCGCACCCTCTCCTCATCTGCTGGCCGCAATGGCTGCGTGACGCCAGCGACATCCTGACCCTCCGGCCCGCTGGCACCCCCCGCCCAGGTGCCGATCAGGAAGTCGTGGCTGCGCTGGATGAGCCGGAGACTGACGCGGATCAGCACCAGCGCGATGAGCACCGCGGCCACGCCCTGATATATGGACGATCCGGTGATCTGATTCAAGGCCAAGGCGGCAAACGCGATCACGTCTCCCGAGACCGACACCGCGTCCTCAACGAACACGGCCCGCAGCGATGGGTCAGACGTGACCCTCGACTCCGCCAGGAACTCGCGATGGTACCGGCGCGCCCGGCTCACCATCTGCCCTGCCGACTGACGGAAGGACACCAGGTCAAGGACGGTAGAGATCGCCAGCACGATGTAAGCCACGGTGAACGATGAGGTGGCGCTGGGATGGATCAGCTCCTCGATGCCCGCACGCAAGGAGAATGCCGCAGCGGTGACGAACACTCCGATGGCCGCGATCAGCGCCCAGAAGTAGGCCTCCCGCCCGTAGCCCAAGGGATGCTGATCGTCGGAAGGGCGGCCGCTGCGACGCTGGGCCACGAACAGGGACAGGTCGTTGCCGCTATCAGCGAGTGAGTGCGCGGCCTCGGCGGCCAGGGCGGTCGAACCAGTGAAGACCGCTGCACCAACCTTGGCGAGGGCGACTCCGAGGCCCGCCCCGAGGGCTACCAATACGGTCCGCGTGCTGTCGTTTGCCATGGCTGACTCCCCTCCCTGGCGACGCGCCCTGGTAATCCCGAGCAATACCACCAAGGTCGGCACCACCGCCAGACGGGAGAAGGCCCGCAGGCCGAGATCAGGTCAGGGTGGTCGTCAGCCCTGGACCGCAGTCACCCGCGGGCCGGCGCGTCGCGCGCACCTGCACCCAGACAGCGATCAAGGTCACAACAAGCATGTAGATGAGAGTGGCCGATCCGACCAGGCCGACCCCGGCTGCGGGGTAGCCGTCGCTAGTCGTGGGCAAGGCGAAAGCCAACGGCCACATGCCTACATAAAGCACGGTTGCCACTGTCGTTGCCGGGCCGGGCCGTAGCAGGATTGGCCGCTTACCCGGCGCCCGGGCGGGCTTGGACGGCTGGTCTGCGGTCAGCCCGGCGGGCAGGTCAGCGGTGATGGCGGCTAGCTCTGCGTAGGTCCGCGACGCCAACGCCTGGTCCACCCGTACGTCGAATTCGTCCTTGGCCAGCCGTCCTTGCACGAAAGCGGCCTTCAGGGTGCCGATCACCTGCTCGCGGTCGGCATGAGACGCCCGGAGATCGCCGCGGCCTGCGGTTGCTGGCATCTGGTTTGGCGGCTCTGCCATTACCTGCTCCTCCCCTACCGAACGCAGGGTATGGAAAGAATAGCTGGAGGCCTGTTCGCGGACTAGCCTCTGGCCTTCAGATCCGTCGGGGTCGAGGCTCGCAAGGATGTTTCCGCTTGGGCACTGTTATCGGCTTGCAGCGGGACTTTACCGGCAACTGGCGGCTTGACAGGGACCTCGGCGAGGTGACCATTGGCGCTGCTGCGCGGAGATACGCCATGTTCCAGCAACAGGAGTGCAATGTCGTCTTGGCCGTGACCGCCGGTGTGCCGGTGCACGGCTGCCATCAGCGTGTCCAGCGCCTGCTCGCAGTCGGCAGCGCCAAGCGCGGCGGCGATCTGATCTTCCGGGAGGAACTCACCGTGCCGGTCACGGCTTTCGACCAGCCCGTCGGTGTAGAGCAGCAGCCGGTCGCCGGGCGACCAGCGCGCGGTGAACGCGGTGAAGTCATCCTCCAGGCCAAGCGGCAGGACCGTCGTCCCGCTGGCCAGCGGTTCCAGGCCGCCGCCGTGGCGCAGCAGCGGCGGGTGATGGCCGCAGTTGACAACCGTGAGCTCGCCACAGGAGGCGACCTGGGCGAGCACCGCGGTGACGAAGTCCTCCTCGCCCAGGTGCGGCCTGATCGCCCCGCTGACCTCGCCCGCCACCTGCTCTATCGCGGGCAGCGCGACGGCGCTGCGCCGGAACGCGCTCAGCACCTGCCCGGCCAGCATGACGGCATCCAGGCCCTTGCCGCGGACGTCGCCGATGATCACCCGGATGCCGTGCCCGGTGGGGATGATCTCATACAGGTCGCCGCCGACCGAAGCCTCACGCGTTGCAGAGCGGTAGCGGGAGGCGATGCCGATTCCCGTCATCTCGGAGGGCAGCGGCGGAAGCAGCGCGAGCTGCGAGGCCTGCGCGATCACGGTCATCCGCGCCAGGCGCTCCTCGCGGCGGCGCCGGATACCTGCCACCACCACTGCCATCGCGCCGATGGCGCTGACCGCCGCAACCCGAGTCCAGTAGGCGCCCTCGGTGGCGTTGCCATGCCATCCGGTCCCAGCGGTGAGCGCCACGGCGCCGACTGCGAAGATGGCCGTACGGCGCTCGTCCGCGGCGGTGGCCACGATCAGCGGCGCAATCCCGAACAGTGAATACTCCGCCATGGACGTCAGCAGGTGCAGGACGCCGAACAGAACCAGCCACACGGCCGCCGCGGCCATCGCCACCTGCTCGGCCGACGGGCGCCACCGCGCCCTCACTGCGGCCCACCCGTTGACACGAGCTTCATGGGCTCCCCCCCCCGTTAACGCAGCGTAAACGCTAGCATGACCAGCCCGTCAGCGCAGGAAATTAGAACAACTCACCCATGGGGGCACACCGCGGACACTACTAACCAGATCACCACAAGCGGTCGGCGCGTCCGTCCGGGGCGGCGACGCCAGGACGGGACGACGAGAACGACGCTGCCGCTGTCCTTGCCCCCGACCGGCTAATGGCCCGCCACCCGGTTACTGCCATGAGACGGCAAAACCCCAGTGTTCGGGAAACGGGTTCCGGTCTGGGGTTTTCTCGGTTGGAGCGGGTGACGGGAATCGAACCCGCACTGTCAGCTTGGGAATCTGCCCTATTCCTGGTTCCACGCCTGCTGACCTGCGGGGCGGCATGTCCGCGAGTGACCGTGGGAGACCTCCTGTGGCCGGGGTAATGGCCCACTAATAGCCCGACGAGCTTGGCCTGAACGGAACGATGGCCTCGACTTTCCGCTTTTCAGGCCGGGCATATCCCAAGTTCACGTTGATCGCGCGGGAGTTATGCGCTGTCGTCGGTCGCTGCTGTTAGCCGGTGGCTGCTGCCGTTGCTGTCACCGTTGCGGTCAGCCGCGGTCCGATACGCGCCGTATTCTCACTAGACAACCAGTCGTGCCGTCGCGAGGGGAGGCTGCCGCCGATGCCAGACATCGATCGCACCGTGGATATCAAGGTCAATGCGGACCGCGGGATGGTGACGGCTGAGATTCCGCTCCCTGGGCACGCCAGCGAGCACTGGCGGGAGCTCTTCGGCAAGCTGGCGGCGCACGGCATGCAAGGGTCTCGCGCGGAGGCCGAGGAGCGGGAGGACCGTACCTGGGTCATCGTATGGCTGTCTCCCACCCGCCCGGACTTTCATCCAGAGCCGACGCTGGATGCTGCAAGTGCTCTGATCAGCCAGGTCAATGGCGCAGAGCAGGAGTGGCAGTCAGGCGCCGCCCGAATCGAGGCCGCCGTCCGCAGCTGGTGGGCGCGGCAGCAATGACGAGAATTTCGCCTAGTGAATGGGTAACGCATCTTAGGCCCTCTTCAAGAACCCTGACCACGCCTGATTGTCGGAGCAGCAGATGACCGTTGAACAAGTTACCAAAGGCATTGAGCGGCTTGAAGGCGGGCCGCCATCGAGGGAGTCCGAGAGCGGCCCACATCGGATGTGTCGTGTCGGTAATCTTCTCTGGAAGTTGCCGAAGAATGCCGATGCTTCGGAGCCTATGAGCTCTTCTGGCAAACGAGCAGCACTTGAAAGCGTGTGCAATGCTTTGGAAGAAGACTCACGAGTCGTCGAGGTGATCGTTCCTAGTATTAACCCAGATTTCACCGGAAGTCATAGGTTCTACCCTGACTTGCCTAGAACCAGCAGAAGTGATCTGTTTACGGGCGAAGATCGCTTTGGTGTAATGAAATTGTCCAACCCTATTCTGTTCAAAGTGCATGTGCCTAAGAAAAATCAACCCGCATGGCATGGCTACGATAACATTCCAACCGAGGACTATTTTGTTTCATGGGATGGCGTCACTGCCTTTGTGGCATGGGAACAGGATAGTGATCATATACCCCTTCCCGGCGGCCAGATAGTCGCGGACATTCTCGATTCCGCCCTAGCTGCTCATCGGGCAGAGCTATACATTCAAGCTTGCAGTCCGATCTGTCATAACATTTTCTTCCACACGGACTTGTACCTGCGGCCTGCGGATCCCTGCTTGGAGGACGGGACTCCCATCACAGAGCGCCGCCACGCTGAAAATGCGGTCGACATATCTATCCCACGCGACATGAGCATGTTCGATACTCTCAATTGGCTCAGCCTCTACCTGCGTGATGTCGGAGACGAGTTCGCCGTTCTAAAGAACCTAAGTCGTCGCGTAATGGATATTGAGTCCTTGATTCGGGACGAGATGACTCATCTTCTAGGGCATTACTACGAGCATGCCGTGATTACCACGAAGCCTCTGTGGAGAAGCCTTAAAGCGCGTTGGCAGATGAGATGGTGGCGCCGCGAGGCAAGGCAGATACTTGCGGGACTGTGGCTTTCGCTAGCAAATGCGGAGGGGCTACGCCGAAACTGGGAGGATTCTCGCCGCGAATTCGACGACGAAAAGTTGGTTCTCATATTCGAATCTGACTACTCGGATGACATTGCCGTGGTTTCATCTCTTGAGATGAGTCATTTGGACGCTACCATAGAGCAAATATCGCGTAACCTTGATAACAATGCTGTAGTACTAGCCACAGTATTGGGTGCTCTTGCGGGTGGTCTAGCGGGGGCGTTGATTGGACTTATTCACTGAGTCAGACGATACGGGCACGGAGAGCGGGTCAACCCACTGCTTTCGCGGCGTGCGGTGACGGGTGTTGCGTATCGGCGGGTCACCACCGGCCTAACGGTAGCGGAGACGCCGACCGCCCTGTTACCGCCATGAGACGGCGAAACCCAGCATTCGGGAAACGGGTTCCGGCCTGGGGCCTTCTCGGTTGGAGCGGGTGACGGGAATCGAACCCGCACTGTCAGCTTGGGAAGCTGATGTTCTGCCATTGAACTACACCCGCGCGCATCGCTCGCCCCCTCTAGGTGGCGGGAGTCTCGCAGTGCTTGCCCAGACATCGTACCGGAAGGGGTAGGTTGCTCGCGTGCTCCTATCTGATCGCGACATCAAGGCGGAGATCGGGTCTGGCCGGGTGAAGATCGACCCGTACACGCCGGACCTCATCCAGCCGTCCAGCATCGATGTCCGGCTTGACCGCTACTTCCGGGTGTTCGAGAACCACCGCTATCCCCACATAGACCCCTCGATCGAGCAACCGGACCTGACGCGTCTAGTGGAGACAGACGGCGAGGAGCCTTTCGTCCTACACCCAGGCGAGTTCGTCCTCGCGTCCACCTACGAGGTCATCTCGCTGCCGGACGACATTGCCGGCCGACTCGAGGGCAAAAGCTCCCTTGGAAGGCTGGGCCTCCTGACGCACTCAACCGCGGGATGGATCGACCCTGGGTTCTCCGGTCATGTGACGCTCGAGCTCTCGAACGTCGCTACGCTCCCCATCAAGCTGTGGCCAGGGATGAAGATCGGGCAGCTGTGCCTGTTCCGGACAAGTTCGCCCGCGGAACATCCGTACGGCTCTGCCGGCTACGGCTCGCGATACCAAGGTCAGCGCGGCCCGACCCCGTCTCGTTCATTCATAAACTTTTACCGTGCGAAAGTGTGATCCTCACGCAAATCGCTCGCCGTTACACCAGGCCCGCTGTGCGACTTGTAGCTCGCGTAGCGGGCCTGGCTCCCCGCTACGTCAGGAAAGCACTAACGCTGGACGCGAAATCGTCAGCTCTGCGAAGCGTCGAACTGTCCGTTCCTGGCCGCTTTAAGGAAACAGCGCCAGCATGGAACTGTGTACTTTTGAACTGGGCCCTTGGGGTCTTTCGTGTCCCTGACAGCGACCTCACCTGTCCCGGTGACCACTTCAACGCAGTCCCCGTTGCTCATGCTGCGCTTAGCCTTGCGCCAGTCATGGTGTGGGTTGCTGTCATGTGTTAGGGCCATGGTAGCCCCCTCCAGGTACATAAGCCCGGCAGACTGGGGTCTGCCGGGCGAAGTGGTATTTACTATTAAAATGCTGATTCGGGCTTACTATCTAAGGAACACGAGTATTGGAACACGGCGCGCTGTTATACTGCGAACCGATTTCAGAGAGTAGTTCGATTGATTCTTGTGGAGTCAATGCGATGTTGAGCAGGTGTTCAAAGACCTGCATGTATCTGATCACATCGTGTTCGCGCTCGATGTACAGCCAGCCCATCAAGCCCTCAACGCACACTATACTCGAGGCCGCTGCACCGAACCCCAGGATAGTGAATCTGTCGTCCATACTTGGGTGATCAGCTCTCCGTTTACGGTACTTCCACCAGCCCGGTTCCTTGCCCGTTTGGCAAGTGCCATCAGGAGCTCGACTTGGGAGTGGTCGGTAGGGGACAGAACAGCAGGTGCTCCGCGACCTGCTGAACCGCCAGTCCGCGCTTGAGACGAAGAAGGCGTGCCCCTAGTTTCACGGCGACGGAGGGCTGGGCTGCGCACTTCAGGCACTGGAGGTCGCTTCCTTCCAGACAGCTGAGCGCTGACGCAGGGCTCTCTCACGGGTACGAGCATCCAGGGCCGGCACCCATGAGAGACACCCGGCAGATTGGATATGCGGCAGCAGTTAGCGACACCAGCCGAAGACGTCGGCCTTGGTCTCGTTGATGAAGGTCTGCCAGGTCCGCGCGGTGTACGCGATGACGGGACCAGCCGGGTCAACCGAATCCCTGACCACGATTGCCGCGGCGGCAGCTGCGATCTGTCCGCGGCCTACTTCCACGCAAGCGCCGTTGGCGACGCTACGACTTGACTTGCGCCAGGCCGCGCCGGTCTCGTAGACATCCATTGGTGGCATATGGATAACCTTGTCCTTAGCTGTGGATGAGTATCTTCTGCCTGACCGCCGCCGCGCGCTCCACATAATGCGTCGCACTATGAGCTGACCGAAGTTTTTTGAGAACCCCGTAGACAGGCGGGCCTATCGTAGGGGATGGCCTGTCGCCGCGACGACATCATGCCTTAATCGTGATTGTTAAAATCTCCTATCGTAAGCATTACGAGATCCGACTCCCTGGTAACTACTTCTGAGACCGAAGCGGACACTCTGCCATCTTCGTGGCGAAACTTCGCATCGTCCCAAGTAGTGGTTGGTCAAGGAGGGCACAAGAAGTTGCCCTGGCATCCTTCACCCAACCGCGTACGTGTCACGCACTTTGCTGATGAGAGTGGCAGAGTCTTTTGGACTCAAGCCAATTCCACACAAGCGTTCAAATACCTGTAGATATCTCTGAACATCATCTGCGCGTTCAAGATAATTGTGTCCGACCAGTCCTTCGACATATACGATGCCCGGCGTCTGACCCTTAAACTTCAGAATGATAAAATCGCTTTCAAGCGCCGGGTGGGCCCCCAATGCGAAAGGCACGATTTGCATCT
>Ga0335073_10012985_pt1 | contig 11675 bp, 8 predicted proteins | sample Lox_Sample_22_FD_207093 | JGI IMG/M metagenome (GOLD analysis project Ga0335073, IMG submission 207093) | Soil microbial communities from Loxahatchee National Wildlife Refuge, Florida, United States - Lox_Sample_2.2 | ecosystem: Environmental > Terrestrial > Soil > Wetlands | place: USA: Florida... | reverse complement strand
GCAGGATCAGCGGCAAGTCCAGTTCGACAGCCAACCGCCCCATCGTGTCGAGGCGCTCGCGCATCCGTGCTCGCACCGATTGGTCGTGGGCGCTATCGCCGTACCACGGAAGGCCGACCTCGCCGACCGCGCAGATGCTCGAGCGCTCGGCGCGGATCATCGCCACTGTCGCTTCGAAGTCGCGATCGGTAAGTTCGTAGCGCTCAGGATGAAAGCCGAGCGCAGCATGCACGAAACCCGGAAAGCGTCGCGCGAGCTCGAGCACGGCGCGATTCGACGCGGGTGACACACCCGGCACGACAACCGCGCGCACTCCTGCTTCACGCGCGCGCTTGATCGTGCTCGATGGGTCAGCATACTGGTCAGCGTCGAGATGAATGTGAGTATCGATCATCAATCTGTAACGTGGCGCGCCGCCGCGCGCCACAATTCTACGCCCGGCGCTGCGCTCGGGCATCTCGCGTAGGCCTCCGCACCGATGAGCGAGCTTCGCCTGATGTGGCGCAACACGCGGATGGTCGTGCTGTGCGCGATCTCCGCCGCGCTCTACGCCGCGGTGTTGATTCCGTTCAAGGTCGTGCCGTTTATTCCCGGCGTCACCGAACTGCGGCCGGCGAATGCGATTCCAATCGTATGCTCGTTTCTGTTCGGGCCGGCCGCGGCGTGGGGCTCCGCGATCGGCAACATGATCGGCGACTTTTTCGGCGGCGCCTCGCCGGGTGACATCTTCGGTTTCTTTGCCAACCTCGTTTACGGATGGATTCCCTATAAAGTGTGGGAGATGCTCGCGCACGGCGAGCGCCCCGTTATCAATTCGCCGCTGACCTTTGTGAAGTACGCGATCGCATGCCTCGCGGCGAGTGTGCTCTGTGCCGATATCGTCGGATGGGCCGACAACGTGCTCGTCATCCGGCCGTTCGCCGTGCTCGGCAACGTCATCATCTTCAATAACATGGTGTCAGCGCTTGTCCTCTCGCCGTTTATTTTGGCCGCGGTGTACCCGCGCGTCAAAAAAGGCCGCATGACGTACGAGGACATGATGCCCGAGGTGAAGCGCAAGCCGCTGGCCGTGCAGCTCGCAGGTTTTGCGATGCTCGTGGTAGGCGAGGGCGGGGCGTGGGCCACGGGCAACCTGCTCTCGACGGGATTCTGGAAGCCGGGCTTCCTGCCCGTGCGATGGCTCGAAGCGCCGTACGACAAACCGGTCCTGATCATAGTCGGACCATTCCTGTTGCTCGCCTTCGCGGGCCTCTTTGTGATGTGAAAGCGCAGGCGCAAATCAAATCGAGCGAAGCGCCCGCGGGGATCAGCGTCGAAGGCGTGTCGTTCACGTATCGCGATGCGGCCCATCCCGCGTTGCGCGCAATAACGCTCGCGCTCGCGCCCGGCGAGATGATCGGCGTGATGGGTGCGTCGGGCGCGGGCAAGTCGACGCTCGCGAAATGCCTCAATCGGATCGTGCCCGAGTTCGAGGACGGCGATTTCAGCGGCGTGATCCGAATCGGCGGCGACGATCTCGCCTCGATGCGCGTATGCGAAGCGGCCCCTCGCATCGGCATGGTGTTCCAGGATTTCGAGGCGCAGCTCTTCTCGACCAACGTCGCGCACGAAGTCGCATTCGCGATGGAACAGGTTGGGATGGAACGCGCGACGATGGCGACGCGAATCGCGCCGGCGCTCACCGCAGTCGGCCTCGAAGGTTTCGATGCGCGCGATCCAACCTCGCTGTCGGGCGGTGAGAAGCAGCGCCTCGCGATCGCATCGGTGCTGGCGCTCAGTCCGAGCGTTGTCGTGCTCGACGAGCCGACTACTGATCTCGATCCTGAGGGCAAGAAGGAAGTCTTTGCGCTGATCCGCTCGCTGCGCGAGCGCGGCATGGGACTGATAGTCATCGAGCACGAATCGGAAGAACTGCGCGGCGCCGATCGGCTCGTGATACTGCGCGATGGTCAGATCGTCGCCGACGCGGCGCCGGCCGAGGTGATGACCCAGTTCGAATTGCTCGAGGATTCCGGCGTGCGACCACCGGGTTTGAATCATCTACTTAGTTTGCTCGAAATACCGATTCACGCCGAAAGCGTCGAGCATGCGCACGCAGAGATCTTAAAGAAGTTTCCCCGCTTCACGGCAATCTCAGGCGACAATCACGTTTCGGATGAATCGCCGGCCCCGCCGGAACCTCACATCAAAATTGAAAATCTCAGTTTCAACTATCCAAACGGGCCGCGCGTGCTCGATTCGATCGATCTGAGCATCGCGCCGGGCGATTTTCTCGCGATCGTCGGCCAGAACGGCTCCGGCAAGAGCACGCTCGCGAAGCATATCGTGGGACTGCTCGAACCGGTCGCGGGGCGCGTGCTGATCGGTGGCCGCGATCGGAGGGCGATGAATCCGGCCGAGACCGCGCACGAGGCCGCATACGTTTTTCAGAATCCCGACCACCAGATTTTTTCCGCCACCGTCGAAGACGAGGTCGCGTTCGGGCCGCGCAACTTCAAGCTCGCGCCCGATGAGATCGCGCGCCGATGCGACGAAGTGCTTGCCGCGGTTGGACTCCAGGATCTGCGCCAAAGCGATCCGTTCCTGCTGAGCAAGGGGGAGAGGCAGCGGCTCGCCGTCGCGAGCGTGCTCGCGTTGCGGCCGCGGCTGCTGATTCTGGACGAGCCGACCACGGGCCTCGACTGTCGCGAGCAGCGCAAGATGATGGCGCTCATCAATGACCTCAACCGCAGCGGAATCGCAATCGTGATCATTTCGCACACGCCGTGGCTCGTGGCCGAATACGCAAAACGCGTCGTGCTGATGCGCAAGGGGCGCAAGCTCTTCGACGGCGGCGTGCGCGAGTTCTTTGCCAACGATGAATTGCTCGCGGGTTCGTCGTTCCTGCCGCCCGAGGTGACGCAACTGTCGCGCCGCTTCGGCACGCTCGCGCTGAGCCCCGGCGAGCTGGCGGCCTGGATCAGGGAGCGCGCCTGATGCCGATTTATCGCTACATCGAAGGCCGCAGCGGGCTCCATCGGCTGCATCCGGCGGTGAAGGTCTTCGGCCTCTTCATCATGTTCTGGTCGGTGTACTGGGTCGATAATCCGCTCGCGCTGATGCCGCTCGGTATCCTGATGCTGATCGCGGCGCGCGTCACGGGCGCGTGGCCGAACTTCTACCGGCTGCGCTGGTTCTTTCTCATCCTCGTGATGACGACGACGATCATGTGGCTATTTTTCTATCAGCGCGGCACGCCGCTCTTTTCGATACCGCTATTTCACTTCGGGTCACATGAAATCGCACTGCGGGTTACCGGATTATCAATAGTATTCGGCATCGGACGCGGCCTGAAACTCGCGGAGTTGCTCGCTGCCTCAGTACTCTTCCTGTCAACGACAAAGGTCGAGGAGTTCACGGTCGGACTGCATAAACTGAGAGTGCCGTATCGATTCGGCTTTGCGATCTCGCTCGCATTCAGGCTCGCCGCACTATTCGGCGACTCCGCGGCGACGATCGTCGATGCGCAGCGGCTACGCGGCTACAATTTCTCGGAAGGCAACGTATTCGAGCGGATGCGCCGCTACGTCCCGGTCGCGGTGCCTGTCTTCATGGGCGCGCTGCGCAAAGCCAACAACATGGCAATGGCCCTGGAAGCCCGCGGCTTCGGCGCCAGCGCCACACCAACCACCTTCATCGACTACCCAGTCCGCAAAAGCGACCGCCTCGCCTTCGCAGGCCTGCTCCTCCTGGGCGCCTTCCAGTTCCTCCTCTACTACACAGGCCTCGGCGCCATCGGCCCGACGCATTGAATCGGCCTATTGTTAGGGCAAGTCAGCCTGTCGATCTTGTTGAGAGCTTGCGCTTAGCAGCAGCGATCTACGATTTAAAAGAAGGCCGTCCTGCCGCGGCGGTTTGACCTGGTTTTCGAGTCCGTGCCTTCGCTGCGGGAGTCGGAGTGCAGGTCGGAGTCGGGGTCGGAGACGGCTTGGTTGTTTGCTCAGCTTCGAGGGTTTGCTCCTTAAATTTGTTGAATATCGTGTCGCAGTATTTCCAGATATGCGTCCTGCTGTCCAAGTCAACTAGAGCTTGGATCTCTGACTGGGCCTGCTGATTGTTGGGGCAGTTCGGATCGACGGGTTGGCAGGGAGCGCCGATTTTAGGACCGTTATGTAAGGCACTCAGAGCAATTTGGAATCCGGCTTGGTATTCAGTTGCCGCCAAAGTCAGGCATGATTCTTCGAGGTTCTTGAATAGGTAATCGGAGGTTATTTTACCGATTTCCTGAGCCACTTGAGGACTTACTCCCGCGGCAGTGGGACAGCAGGTTGGCGTTGCTGCGGGGGTCGCGGCTTTGCTCGGGGAAGGAGATGATTTTCAAAGCATCTGCTTTTCGATGGAAAAGTGCCGCTAGTTATTTCCGAAGTGCTTCGTCCACCAGCTCCAGTGTTTTCGGGCGCATGAACAGTAGGCTTTCAACTCTGCGCAGAGCCCCAGCACTCTGTTTGAACAGTCACAGGAACAGACGGGACCTCGGTGTCGGAATCGCAGACGACGTTACACGAGGTCCGAGTGGGTAACCCGCATTGCGCTACACGATCTTGCCAACGCCAAGAGAACTAAGATTCCAACAAAAAGAGCAATCTTAGCTGGATACCCACGGCGTATTTGATTACTCGCTCCGAGCGCTCCAGTGCCGCGCCGCCAGCCGATGCCTTTGGACCAAACCCCTTTGAATATGTCCACGACTCTCCCCCTTTGAGAGTTCAGCGGATGATGACGAATTGTCGCTAGTAGCGCAAGCTATTGTTACTAAGAAATAGATAAAACAATCAGGTTGTTATAAGTGCTCGGCAAAAGGGGGGGCGGATGCCAGGTAACTCGGGATATGCGACTTAGCCTGCCGCAGAATCGGCGCGAGTAACGACGCGTGGCATTGTCCTTCCGTCATGGTGAGCGAAGTTGCAACTTGGCAGGCGAGGGGTTCCGGAGCGGCGGCTTTTTTCGACGCGCGATGGCGTGCTAATGATCTCAGACTTGCGGCGGGAGTTTTTGTTTTTGGGGAGTCTCGATGCTTTTCGTTTTTATTGGGCATGACGGGCCTGACGGCGCGACGCTTCGGCCGAAGCTGCGCGGGGCTCATCTTGATAATCTGCGGCCGCTGGTCGCGCAGGGAAAGGTCAAGATCGCGGGACCTTTCACCGATGGCAGCGGCAGTTTGATAGTCTTTGATATGGAGAGCGAGGCTGATGCGCTCGCGTTTGCGAACAGCGATCCCTACACGAAGGGCGGCGTGTTCGCGCGGATCGAGGTCAAGCCTTTCCGCCAGGTCTTTCCCGAGTAAGTAATTTTCATCGCGACGGAGCTTCGATGGCTGGAGCGTTATCCAATCTCAAAATCGTGGAACTGGGCGAACTGGTGTCGGCGCCGTATTGCAGCAAGCTGCTGGCCGACATGGGCGCCAACGTCATCAAGATCGAGCGCCCGGGCGCCGGCGATCGCGCGCGCACGCGCGGCCCATTTCCCGGCGACACGCCGCATCCTGAGAAGAGCGGGCTTTTCCTCTATCTCAACACCAACAAGAAGGGCGTCACGCTCGATGTTGCAGAGCCCGAAGGCTTTCAGCTCTTCGAGCGCCTCGTCGCAGATGCTGACGTCCTGATTCACAACGTTACACCACTCGATATGGATCGAATCGGTCTCACCTTCGAGCGGATGCACAAGCTGAATCCGAAGCTGGTGATGACCTCGATTGTGCCGTACGGGCTCACGGGGCCGTATCGGAACTATCGCGCTGAGGATATGTCGCTGTGGTGCGCGGGCGGCGTATGCGTGCTGAATGGCGGCGGCGCCGAGCATCGCGAACTGCCACCGCTGCGCACCTTCGGCAGCCAGGCAGGATTCCAGGGCGGCGTGCATGCCGCGACGGCAACGGTCGCAGCGGCCTTCGCGCAGCTTCGCGAAGGTCTCGGCCAGCACGTCGAAGTGAGCGTTCAGGAGTCGATCAGCTCGCAGCTCGAGATGACGTTCGAGTACTGGCCGTACATGGGAATGATCGCGACGCGCCTCGGCCAGAAGCCGATCCAGCCGGTCGAGACGATGGAGTGCAAGGACGGCTATATCTACCTGTGCTGCATCGAGGAGCATCAGTGGCGCAACTTCGTCGCCATCATGGGCAATCCTGAGTGGGCGGATCTGGAGATCTTCAAGGACCGCCTGCAGCGCGGCCTCAACTGGGATGCGCTTAAAGTTTTACTTGAAGAATATGTCAGCGGGCAGACGGTGCTGGAGCTCTATCGCGCGGCGCAGTCGCGGCGCGTGCCATTCGCTCCTGTCTCGACGATGGGCAGTCTGCTCAGCTCGGAGCATCTGAAGGCGCGCGGCTTCTTCGTCGAGATCGCGCAGCCTGTAGCGGGCACGCATAAGTATCCCGGCGCGCCGCTCAAGTATGGCCGCACGCCGTGGGAAATCCGGACTCCCGCGCCGACGCTCGGGCAGCATAACCAGGAAATATTCGGCAAAGGGCTCGGTCTCAATGACGCGAAGCTCGCGGAACTTAAACAAAAGGGTGTGATTTAGCGATGGCCAAGGCGCCGCTTGATGGAATCCGAATCTGCGACTTCACCTGGGTGTGGGCTGGACCGTATTGCACGCTGCAGCTCGCGCATCTGGGCGCCGAAGTCATCCGAATCGAGACCAAGAACCGCCCCTGCGTAACGCGCCAGCTTCCGCCGTGGCCGGGTGGCAAGTTCGACAGCCTCAACAAGTCGGGCTACTTCAACCAATACAACCAGGGCAAGAAATCGCTGTCGCTCAATTTCAAGCATCCCGAGGCGCAGGAAGCCGCGTGGCGCCTGATCAAGCAGAGCGACGTGGTCGTGAACAACTTCGCCGCCGGCGTGATCGAGAAGATGGGCTTCGGCTACGAGGCGGTGAAGAAGGTCCGCCCCGACATCGTGATGATCTCGCTCTCGGGCTATGGCGACACCGGTCCTTATAAAGACTACGTCGCGTATGGGCCTGCGCAGGTGCCGCTCTCGGGGCTTTCATCGCTTACGGGCTACAAGGGATGGCCGCCGATGCACGCCGGATTCAGCTACGCCGATCCTAACGCTGGAGTTCACGGCGCGTTTGCGGTGATTTCGGCGCTGTATCATCGCGCGCGCACCGGCGAGGGTCAGTACATCGACATGAGCCAGTGGGAATGCGCGATGGACCTGCTCGCCGAGGGAATCCTCGAATACACGATGAACGGGCGCGAGCCCGAGCGGAACGGCAATCGCGATCCGTTGATGGCGCCGCACGGGATCTTCAAGTGCCTCGACCTGCCGGAGAAGGTTCTCGATGTCGTGATCGATCAGTTTGTGTCGATTATCTGCGCTGACGATGCGGAGTGGGGCCGGCTTGCGCGAGCGATAGGAAAGCCCCAACTCGCGAATGATCCGCGATTCAAGACGCTCGCCGCGCGCAAGCAGAATGAGGACGAGCTCGAGGCGATTGTCACCGAGTGGACTTCGACGCGCAAAGTGATCGACGTCGTGCGCGAGTTGCAGGCCGCGAACATCGCCGCCGCCGCATGCGCCGACAACAAGTACATCGACGAGGATCCGCATCTCAACGAGCGCAATTATTTCGTCAAGCTGCCGCATCCCGAGGTCGGCTCGCAGCGGCACTGCGGAATCCCGTGGCGCTACAGCGAGTCGGAATCGAAGGTGCGCTCGGCGGCGCCGTGCCTCGGACAGCATACTGAGGAAGTCATGACCGGTTTGCTCGGCTACTCGAAGGCCGAGTACCAGGCGATGAAAGATAAGGGCGCGCTCGACTGACGGAGGCGACAATGCGCAAGCTCACGACCCTGCTCGACGGACTCGCGTTTCCAGAGGGCCCGCGATGGCATAACGGCAAGTTCTACTTCTCCGACATGCACGCGCATCAGGTGATCGCGACGGACATGCAGGGGAATCGATCGGTCGTGTGCGAGGTTCCGAATCGACCCTCGGGCCTTGGATGGCTGCCGGACGGGCGGATGCTCGTCGTCTCGATGCGCGATCGCAAGCTGATGCGCCTCGATCCCGACGGCCTCAAGGTCGCGGCTGACATGACGCCGCACGCGCCGTTCGACTGCAACGATATGGTCGTCGATTCGAAAGGGCGCGCCTACGTCGGCAACTTCGGTTTCGATCTGCACAAGGGGGAAGCGCAACACGCGACCACGCTCGTGATGGTTACGCCTGACGGCAAGCTGAGCGCGGTTGCCGACAATCTCGAATTTCCCAACGGCACAGTGATCACGCCCGATGGAAAAACGCTGATCGTAGGCGAGTCGTTCGGCCGACGGCTGACCGCATTCGATATCAACGATGACGGCACGCTGCGCAATCGTTGCGTGTACGCGGAGCTCGGAGAGAACGTGCCCGACGGAATCGGCCTCGATGCGGAAGGCGCAGTCTGGGTCGCATCGCCATTCCGTCACGAAGTCATCAGGGTGAAGCAGGGCGGCGAAGTGACCGAGCGCATCACGGTCGAGACCGACGCCTTTGCGGCGATCCTCGGCGGCCCCACCGGCCACACCCTCTTCATCGCAACCGCAGGCAGCTCGAATCCCGACGAGTGCATCGCAAACCGCAACGGCCGCATCGAGATCACAGAAGTAGAAGTCCCGCACGCGGGCCTTCCATGATCGCCTCTCTCTGAATCCCTCTCCCGTAAACTAACGGGAGAGGGATTTGAAGGGCGCCTACGCGCCGCGCGCCTCTGGCGCGCGGCGTGCTCTCGTGGCGTAATCAGTAGCGATGGGCTTCAACGGTAATGCCGAAATCTTCCGCGCGCGGCGCAGGCGCTTCATGGAAGCGATCGCGCCGGGCGCCACCGCAATCATGACCAGCGCGCCGGTTGCGACGCGATCCGGCGACGTCGAATTCATCTACCGGCAGGACAGCGATTTCTACTATCTGACGGGCTTCGGCGAGCCGGAATCGGTCGCAGTGCTGTCGCCGGGCCATCCCGATGGCGAATTCGTGCTGTTCCTGCGGCCGCGCGACAAGGAGCGCGAGACCTGGACCGGGCGCCGGGCGGGAGTCGAGGGCGCTATGATCGAATACGGGGCCGACAAGGCTTACGTAATCGATGAGCTCGAAAAGATCCTTCCGCGTTATCTCGAGAAGAGCGAACGCCTGCATTATCCGCTGGGCCTCAACGAAAAGATGGACGAGCGCGTGATGAAGCTCGTCAGATGGGCGCAGGCGATGCGCCCGCGAATCGGCACCGGCCCGGCCGTCATTTGCGAGCCGCGTGAGATCACGCACGAGGCACGGCTGCACAAGGAGCCCGGCGAGCTCGACTTGATGCGACGCTCGATGAAGATCTCCGGCGAGGCCCATCGGCGTGCGATGCTGAAAGCGCGTGGCGGCATGATGGAATGGCAGATCGAGGCCGAAGTTGACTACGCGTTTCGCTCGCAGGGCGCGACGGGCCCGAGCTATCCGTCGATTATCGCGTCGGGACCGAACGCCGCGATCCTGCATTACATCCACAACGATCGCGAGATGCGCACCGGCGAGTTGCTGCTGATCGACGCCGGCTCCGAGTATGACTATTACGCGGCAGACGTGACGCGCACCTTTCCGATCGGCGCGAAGTTCACGGAGCTGCAGAAAGATTTCTACGAAATCGTGCTCGACGCGCAGCTCAAGGCGATCGAAGCGATCAAACCTGGCGTGCGTTTCGACGATCCGCACGAAGTGGCGCTGAAGATCCTCGTCGATGGCATGCGCCATCTGGGACTGCTGCACGGCAGCACCGAAGAGATCATCAAGAGCGGCGATTATCGCCGTTTCTACATGCATCGCACGAGTCACTGGCTCGGCATGGATGTGCACGACGTCGGCCTCTACCGGCGCGAAGGCGAGTCCCGAATCCTCGAGCCCGGGATGGTGCTGACGGTCGAGCCGGGCCTCTACGTATCGCCCGACGACGACACGGTGCCAGAGAAGTATCGCGGCATCGGCATCCGCATCGAAGACGACGTGCTCGTGACCGAAACCGGCCACGAAGTAATGACCGCCGGCATCCCCAAAACAGTCGCCGAAATAGAATCCCTCACGACGGCGTGATGGAATCGAACTAAACTGGCGAATTTCATGAATGGTATAAAGTCGCGGCTGTCGAATCGCGGCCAAGTCACAGTTCCGAAGAAATTGAGAGATAGGCTGGAACTGAGGCCGGGTGCGATTCTGGAATTCAGCGAAAAGAACGAAGGCCTGATCGCATCGAAGAGTGGCGCGTTCGACGCGACAACTGAACTGGTAGGTTGCGTCAATCGACACCGACGCGACGATGAAACAGCTTACGGCTCGAGTGATTCCTGGGCGCAGACTTCGGGCTTAGACCCCTCGTCCTGACCCGGCCTATGTGCGAGCTCTTAGGGCGCTTAACCTCCCCCTCGCGCTCTCCTGGGATAAGGAGAGCTGACAGAAAGACGGCCTTCTGAACCCCTGGCGAATGGATTTGGGATTCTCCGTCTTAATCCCGTACAAGCAGTTGGCGGCAAGCGAATCTCACCAAAAGTGGTAGAGCGGTTCCTTGCAGATTTTGCGATCGTAGCCGCAGTTCTGGGCGCAGAGACCGGCCTGGTTGTGGCAGTAGAAAATATCGTTGCCGTGCAGCTGACAGACCTGGTAGATGCGATGACATTCTGTAGAGCACTCGGCCAGTTGTGTTTCGCAGGTCGAGCCGCATCCTGATGCGGCGATCGCGCTAATCGCGATTGCCATCGCGCTGACGCACAATCGCGACCGGATCACTTTACAGTTCGAGTGCGCTCGCGTTGCCGACGATGCTCTTGGTGCCGTCGGACTTCTCGCACCATACTTCGACTTCGGCCCGGGTGCGGCGGCCCTCGGCATGCCGCTCGACGATGAGGCCCTTGGGCCCTGTCACGTCGTTGCCCCAGACCACGTTGACGAGCCGCAGGTCCATTTTTCCGCCGGCGAGGAAGCCTAGACCGAAACGCTTCGTCATCATCCCGGCGATCATGCAGACGGAGAGCATCCCCTGCACGACGATTTCGGGAAAGCCCAGTTCGACTGCCTTTTGCTTATCGTTGTGGTAGTTGCGCGCGGGACCTGAGAACGCCATGCACATTTCTTCGGTGATACGGCGCATCGGAGCTTCGATCGGCTCGCCGCCGCGCTCGCCGATTTTGAAGGAGCGCTTGGCGTCCTTTTCACGAGCCCGATCGATAACGAAGCCTTCGCGCGGCTTGGTTTCAAGCAAAAAACTCTGATGCGTTCGACTGCGTGAGACGATCTGCCCGGAGGCGTTACCGACCAGCACTTCGTTCACAACGTATTCGCGGTCGCGCTTGACGTAGCGATCGACGATTACGGCGCGGGTCGTCAGCTGCTCGCCGATTTTCACCGGCGAAAAGAGATCCCATTCCTGGCGTGCGTGCAGGTTGCCGTAGATGCTGAGGTACCATTCGAGCGTGCGATACACCGCGGAATGGAGTATCAGCGCGGGCGCGATCGGTCCGTCCAGCGGAGACCTCTCGCGATACCATGCGTTGTCGTCGCCTGTCCCCGCGATATATGTCGCGACCAGCTCGGGCGTGATGTCGTAAGTCTGGCCGCCGTAGTCGCGACCGACGAACACTTCGCTGGGATCGTAGATTTCCTGGCCCATCGCGCGCACCTCAG
>Ga0335073_10012984_pt1 | contig 11675 bp, 9 predicted proteins | sample Lox_Sample_22_FD_207093 | JGI IMG/M metagenome (GOLD analysis project Ga0335073, IMG submission 207093) | Soil microbial communities from Loxahatchee National Wildlife Refuge, Florida, United States - Lox_Sample_2.2 | ecosystem: Environmental > Terrestrial > Soil > Wetlands | place: USA: Florida... | reverse complement strand
GGGGGCGCCGGGCCTGCGGATCTCCGCGCAGCGGGGCCTGGACCTGACCCGGCGGGTCTGCGTGACCGCCTTCGACGCGACTCCCGCCGTCCTGCTCGGCCAGGGGGAGCAGGCGACCGCCGCGCTGGGCCGGGTCGAGCGCGACTTCCTGCTGGCCACGGCCTCGGAGGCGGTGGGCGGCATCGCCTGGTGCCTGGACGCGGCGGTGGTGCACGCCAACGACCGAGAGCTCGGGCGCCCGACCGGTTCCTTCCAGGGCGTCGCGCACGCCTGCGTCGAGATGCTCGCCTCCTTCCAGGCCGCCGAAGCGGCCACCGGCTCCGCCGCGGCCGCCGCCGAGGCGGCAGCAGACGAGCCAAAGACGGCCGAGGCCCAGACCGCGGCGCGGGTGGCCGCGCTGGAGTCCGGCCTGGCCTACCGTGAGGTGACCGAGGTCACGACCCGCCTGTTCGGCGGCACCGGGTCTGTCCGGGAACACGACGCCCGCCTGTACTACCGCCGCGCCTGGTCGGCCGAACGCCTGGCCGGCGGCCCTCAAGCGCTCCGGGCCGCGCTGGCCGACCCCGACCCCTGAACGCGTTCATTCGGCGGCCTCGAACCCCACGCACTCGGTGACCGGCAGCCGCGGATAACGCACCAGTCGGTCGTCCCACGCCGAACGCCCGCAACGCAGGTACGCCGTCCCGCGCCGGGTCTCGTTGAGCTTGGCGTAACGGCAGTCCCGGCACAGCCCGGGTCGCTCGCCGAGCTTGGCCCAGGCCGCGTTCTGCACCATCACCGCATCACCCCCAGAATCAAAGCATGCACCGGAACACCGCGCGGATCATGGCCGGCGGCCAGCCGGTCAGCTGGCTGGGGGCCAACTTCTGGTCCCGGACCGGCGGCCCGCGACACCGCCGGTGCTGGACGGCGGGGACGCGCTCGCCACGCGGGACGGTACGGCGGCCGGGCCGGCCGTCACCCTGGATCCGTTCGGCATCATGATCTTTTCCGTGACCGGTCGCGCGCCGCAGTTTCCGATATCGGCCGAACCGCAATAATTTGCTTGCCGGCGGTCAAATTCCGGATGATTTCAGCAGGTTTGCCGGCTATCCCGGACCGGGCTTTCTGGATTGCCGGTCGAACTCGTCCGCAGGACCCCGTAAGGGAGGGGCACGGGGTCCTGTGGCGATGCCGGGCAGACACCCCTGCCCGGCAGATAGCCCTCAGACAGGCGAGATCGCCTGGGGCCCTGCTGCTAATAGTGCGCTGATCCGGCCGGTACCGTCAAGAAAATGCCACAATGCGAATTCATGACATATGCAAAGCTCGTCGGCGCCGCCGGCGTGACACAAACGATTGCTGGCTAACCGGCCGTTCAGCGGTCATCAGGTGGATCGGTTTGGCGACCTGCTCCGCGTTTATTCCGGGCCCGGCCCTCAATCGATTGCCGTTAACGCGAACACACTGCCGAACCGGCGGCCGGGACGGCGGCGCCCAGGTCGTATCGCCAGCGTGTGGGTTATGCGTAACATGGCCTGGTGGCGGAAACCCGCGGCTGGCCGAAGCGCGGCGTGTTGTCCGGGCAGCCCCGACCGGGACCGTTAAGCGGCGCCCGCCAGGGCTGGTGACTGGCGATGGCAAAGGCTCTGAGCATCCGGGTCCGGCGCGAGCCGGGGTACGTCATCGTGACCATCGCCGGAGAGGTCGACATCGCCACCGTGGACGGGCTGCGCGAGCGCCTCGCCGCGCTCGCCGACGGCGGTGTCCCGCTGGTGGCCGACCTGGACCAGGTCAGCTTCATCGACGCGACCGGGCTGGGGGCGCTGGCCGCCGCGGCCCGCCAGGCGGCCGCGCGGGGGACGAGCCTGCACGTGGTCTGTGCCCGGCCGCAGACCCGGCGGCTGTTCCGGGTCACCGGGCTGGATCGCCAGATACCCCTGGCCCGCAGCCTGGCCGAGGCGGTCCGCGGCCTCGTGCCCTAGGCGCCGGCCTCCTGGAGCGCGGCGCGGATCAGGTCGGTGGTGATCATGCCCGGTTCCTTCGTCCCGGCCGGTCATGGAAGGTATGGCGTTGCGCTCGCTGACCGCCCACCCGATTTTTAGCCCGGACGGGCCGTTTCCGTCCGCTGAACCCACTGCGCAATTGCGTGACGGTTCTGCCCGGCTGGCCTCACTTACTGAGAATGTCCTGGTCAATGGTGATCTAGAGCCGTGTGGCAAATACACAATTGCGCCGCGTGGGATTAGCGTGGTTCCGTTGTCAGGTGGGGTCCCTCGGCCGCGGGCGACCGGTCGGTCACCTGCGCCCCGGAAGAAATACACAACGGCCTACATAATCCGGGCGATGCGCCGCCGCGCCGCCGGCTCGTACGGTCAGCATGTCGGCGAGGCCTGGGTCGTTACCGGGGAGGATGCCTGGCGGCGTTCCTGGTAGGGAGGAGCGGCCCAGCTCGCCGGTCTGACCGGGGTCCGGGCCCGGCTCTCGAGGGCCCGGGCCCCGGGCTATCGGCACCGAGCTCCGCTCAGCTCCCCGGGAACAGGACCGCGTCGGTCACGTAGCCGCCGCCGGCCACCGCCAGCCCGCTCAGCCACCCGCCGCCTGATCCCGCGTGCCATCCCAGCCTCCGGCCCGATCCGATGGTCCACCGGGCCCCCAGCCGAACTGGCCCGCGCACCCATGATGACGCCCGCCTGCCCCCTCCGGTTGGCTAAGACCTGGTCAGTAGCGCTCCACCAGGCGGGCGCGGCTGGCGGGCAGCTCGTACGGGTCAGGCCAGAAGTCGGTGATCCGGGTGATCCGCCCCTGATCGTCGAGGTCGAAGAAGCACAGGCCGGGCTGGGTGCCCTCCGGCCCGGTGAACTCGATCCAGCTGGCGGCGTGCTGGGCCTCGCCCACGATCTGCCGCACCGCGGCGTGCCAGTCGTAGGCGAAGCCCTCTATGTTGAACCGGACGTAGGCGTCCCGGCCGCGGACCTGCTCCCTGGTCTGGGGCCCGCGGTAGAGCACGTCGTCGGCCAGCAGCGCGCCGAACGCCTCCCAGTCCCGGGCCTCGGCCGCGGCCCAGTAGGCCGCGACCACTTCATGCGCGTGGGTCATATCGCCTAGCCGACCTCAACAAAGACCGTCCCGTCCACCACCTTGACCGGATAGGTCCGAACGTCCTCCAGTACCGGCGCCCGAGCGCCTTCCCGCTGGCGTAGTCGAAACGCCCGTTGTGCTTGGGGCACTCGATCACCCGCCCCATGACCAGCCCGTCGCACAGCAGGGTCTTCTCGTGCGTGCAGTGCCCGTCGGTGGCGTAGTACTCATCGTCCGGTGACCGGTAGATCGCGTAGTCCGCGCCCTCGTGCGCGAACGGGATGACGTCCTCCGGATCGACGTCGCCCACCCCGCACGCCGCGATCCACGAGCCCATAACGCCGCAGTGCTCACTTCCGGGAGCGGCCGCGCCCGCCCGTCGTTGATTGCCGCGGGCTGGTGGGACGGCGGCGCCCCCGGCGGGAGTTCCCGCCGCACGCAGTACTCCTGGTTCCGGAGCTGGCGCAGCACGGCCGGGATGATCTCCCGGTACGCGGCCCAGAGATTGCCCTGGTCGGCGCCGTGATGGAGGCCACGCCGACGCTGACCGTGGGCCCGGTCACGGCCGATGCGCACGCCTGAGCGAGCCGTCGCTGCGATATCGGTCAACTGACCGATGTCTCTCACTGCAACTTGCAGCAGCATTTGTCGTGCAATCCGCCGGCATCGACTCGTCTGCCGAGGAATCCCCATGAACACGATGGTGCTGACCCGTCCCGCCCAGCGGCCCGGCTGCCGCCTGCGGCTGCCGGCCGCCCCGTCCGGGGTGGCCGCCGCCCGGCACCACGTCCGGGCCGCCCTGGCGGCCTGGCGGCCGCCACTCGACCCGGACGTGGCGATCCTGCTCGCCAGCGACCTGGTCACCGACGCCCTCGGGCGGCAGCGGGACGGCACGATCACGCTGGCCGTCGACTGCGCCGACGGCCAGCTCCGCGTCGAGGTGCACGGCGCCGCCCCCGCGCTGCCCTGGCCCGCCGACTCCCGGGCTGCGCCGGGCCCGGGCGTCAAGCTGGTCGCCGCCCTCGCGGACGAGTGGGGCCGCTACCGCACGCCCGACGGTGAGGCCGCCTACTTCACGCTCGCGTTCCCCGGGGCGCGGCCATGACCATCCACGCCCCCTCCGACACCACCTCGTTCGAGGCCTGCCTGCGGTTGTTCGAGGATTACCCGCTGGCCGTCACCCGGCACCCGGCGGACGGCGGGTCGCTGTCCATGGTCCTGGTCAGCCGCGCGGCCGCCTCGGCCGGCTTCTTCGTCCTGACCCAGGCCCGCGACGACCTGTTCGTGATCCGCTCCTGGTCCCGGCCCGACGGCGCGGACACCGAAATCCGGCCCGGCGAGCCGGTCTCCGCCGCGATCCGCCAGCTGATCGCGGCCAGCATGCCGGTCCCGCGGGACGGTGCGCTGCTGGGCTGGGTGACCGACTGCCAGGTGACCGCCCTGCTGGCCGTCCACTGCCGGCCGCCCGAGCCCTGGGACGACCCGCCGTCCGTGCCCGAGATCCGGGTCATGCCGATGGCGGGCACCTGGGAGCTGGTGCACTGGCCGCCGTTCACCGCCTGCCCGCTGGACGACGGCCGGCTGTGGGAGTACGTGGACTGGGGCGAGATCGTGGACATCGGCCCGCTGGTCGTGCAGAGCGCGGGCCAGGTGTTCTGGGTCCCGTCGCCGGACCGGCGCAGCGCCCGGCACGGCTACATCGTGGTCCTGGGCAACCTGCCCACCGAGGAGTACTGGCTGCCGGCCGGCGTCTACACCGACCACTGGACGCTGCGCGAGGGCCTGGAGCCCCCGTCGGCCGGTGAGCTGCTGGCCCTGCCGGGCGCCGTGGACCTGGCCGACCCGCTGCGCTGAGGTCAGCCGGGCCCGGCGCCGCCGACCGCGTGCCAGCTCGTCCCGTCGGTGGTCCGCCACAGGCCCGCGCCGGGCGCCAGGAGCCAGGCCACGGTGCCGGCCAGCACGTCGAACTGCCCGAAATACCCGCCTGAGTTCGCCAGCACCCGGGACCACCGCGCTCCGCCGTCTGTGCTGACGCTCAGCGTGTTCGGGGTGGCGATCCAGAGCCAGCCGTCCGGGCTGGCGGCGATCGCGGCGCCATCCTGGAGGGGCAGGGACCCCGATCGGGGATCCATCAGGCTGGCGGTGGCCGTCACGGTCCAGTTCCGCCCCGCGTCCGTGGTCCGCAGCAGAGCCTTGTTGCTGCTGCCCGCGGCGGCTCCCCCGAGGCACAGCAGCCACCAGTCGTCCGGCCCGGACGCGGTGAACGGGCCCTGGACGTCCGCCGTGCACAGGTAGCCCGGGTCGGCGGGCGCGGGCCGCACCGACCAGTGCGCCCCGCCGTCGGCGGTACTGGCCAGCACCGGGTGCCGCCTCGAGACAACCACCACGGCCGCCCGCCCGGACAGTACGGTGAGCGACACCGCCTGAGCCGTCCCCGCCACCGCCGGCCGGGTCCGGTTCCAGGTCCCCCCGGGCAGCCGCATCCGCTCGGCCACCGGGCGGCACGCGCTCTGCGAGACCGCGGGACACGATAGCGCCCACAGCCAGCCCCCGGCGCTCCCGGCCGCCACCACCGGCGCGGGCACCGGCTGGCGGGCCCAGGTCAGCCCGTCGTCACGGGTCGCGAGCAGCTGGCCGGCTGGGCTGACCACCCAGACCGCCCGCCCGGCCACCGCCGCGACCTGGAGCCCGTACACGTCCGCCGGGCCGGGCAGCGTGCGGCCCGTGATCACCCAGTGGCGCCCGCCGTCCCCGGTCACCGCCAGGCGGACCGGCTGCGCCTGATCGGTCACCTCGGTGCCCATGTTTTTCCCGAGCGAGCGCGCGCACGGTATCTCCGGCGCGGTCAGCCCGACCCCAACGTCGGCCGACACGAACCTGATGGCACCCAGCCGCCAGGCCGCCACGCCGGCCCCGGCGGCCAGCCGCGCCGTCCCGGAGCACGGGCCGGCCTGGCTGGCCCGGACCACCGGGTGACCGGCGTGTGACGCGGGCGGCCCCGACCCGCACCCGGCGATCACCAGGCCGCCCACAGCGGCCAGCATGGCGCCTCGCGACCTCACGTCCCTGAGACTCCGCGGCTGCCGCCGCGGTTGCAACCAGGCGGCCCGCCGCCGCGTCATGAAGGCATGACCGTGCGCCGAACCTCCCTGACCGCGATCGTGACCGCCGCCCTGAGCGCCGTCCTGCTCACCGCCGCGGCCACGGCCGGCACCGCCGCCGCGCCCGTAACCCAGCCCGCCGCGAGCAGTGCCCGGGCCAGCGTGCCGTGGAGCCAGGTCGGCGCCGGCTGGGTCCTGGCCCAGTACACGTCCGCCCCCGCCGGGGGCGGCGGGTCCGGGCCGGAGACGCTGTACCTGGTCAGCCCTCATGGCACCCGGTACCAGCTGGCCCGCTGGCCGGACGGGCGGTCCGCGCCGCAGCTGGTCGCCTGGTCGCCGGACGGCCAGCGCGCGCTGTTCCAGGTCTTCTCCGGGAAGGGCGGAACCGAGGTGCTCACCCTGGCCACCGGTCGGATGAGTACGTTCGTCCTGCCGGGCGCGGCGTCGCCGATCGGGTTCACCACGCCCCGCGGCCTGAACATCGTGGCCGGCCGGCCGTCGGGTTCCGGTACCAGCCTGGCCCGGTACAGCCTGTCCGGCGATCTGCTCCAGCGGCTCGGCTACTCCGCGGACGGCGGGGTGCTGTACGCGCCGTCCGGCACCGAGTTCGCCACCGGGACGAGCACCGGCCTCAAGCTGGTCGGCAACGACGGCGCGCTGCTGAAGAACCTGCCCGTCCGCGGAACGAGCGCGAACAGCTGCAACCCGGTGCGCTGGTGGACCAGCGGCACGATCCTGGCCTCGTGCATCCCCCCGGGCAGCGGCATCCCGCAGCTCTGGCTGGTCCCGGCCAGCGGCGCCCGGCCCGCCGCGCTGACCCCGCCGCGCCGCGCCAGCAGCGGCGACCTGGGCGACCTGGACGCCTGGTCGCTGCCCGGCGGCCTGTACCTGCAGGCCGCCGGGCCGTGTGCCGTGCTGCAGATCTTCAAGCAGTCGCCGGACGGCTCGATCTCGCTGGTCACGGTGCCGCACACCAACGGGGATAACGCGGTGCTGACCGCGCTCGGCTCCCGGCTGCTGATCCGGGCCCCGACCAGCTGTGAGGGCAGCGTGTCCCTGCTGTGGTTCAACCCCGCCACCCGCGCCGAGCAGTGGCTGATCCGCCCGCCCGCCAACGTGACCGGCGTCTCGGTCGCCATCCCGTTCTACAGCCGGCAGAACGGAAACCTCTGACCCCGCCCCGCACCCCGGATAGCGCCAGTGTTTGACTGTGACCTGACGGGTACACGTGTCCGGACCCGGCCCCATTCCTCACTCGCGCATCCCGGAGGTTCCCGTGCCGACTCCCACCACCGACGTCGATCTCGCCCTGGCGGCCGAACTCGGCCAGCAGCTGCGGGTGGACTCCGTCCGGTCGAGCACCTCGGCCGGGTCGGGGCATCCGACCTCGAGCATGTCCGCCGCCGACCTGATGGCCGTGCTGGTCGGCCGGCACCTCCGCTACGACTGGGACAACCCGCATAACCCGGCCAACGACCACCTGATCTTCTCCAAGGGGCACGCCTCGCCCCTGCTGTACTCGATCTACAAGGCGGTCGGCGTGGTCTCCGACGAGGAGCTGATGACCGAGTACCGGCGGTTCGGCTCCCGGCTGGAAGGTCACCCCACTCCGGTGCTGCCCTGGGTCGACGTGGCCACCGGTTCGCTGGGGCAGGGGCTGCCGGACGGAGTCGGCGTGGCGCTGGCCGGCAAGTACCTGGAGGACCTGCCGTACCGGGTCTGGGTCCTGTGCGGTGACAGCGAGATCGCCGAGGGCTCGATCTGGGAGGCCCTGGACAAGGCCGCCTACTACAAGTTGTCCAACCTGGTCGCGATCATCGACATCAACCGGCTGGGCCAGCGCGGCCCCACCGAGCACGAATGGGACACCGAGGTCTACCGTCGCCGGGTGACCGCATTCGGGGCCCGGGCCATCGTCATCGACGGGCATGATCTGGGCGCGATCGACCGGGCCCTGGCCGAGGCCGGGCAGGCGAGCGGGGAACAGCCGACGGTCATCCTGGCCCGCACGATCAAGGGCAAGGGTTTCACCGAGGTGGAGGACAAGGAAGGCTGGCACGGCAAGCCGCTTCCGGCCGAGATGGCCGAACGCGCCGTCATCGAGCTCGGCGGCGAACGCAACCTGCTCGTCCGGGGCCCGCTGCCGGACCCGGGGACCCCGCGCCACCCGGCCCGCGCCAACGGCGCGGCCGACATCAAGCTGCCGTCTTATGACCTGGGCCAGAAGGTGGCCACCCGCAAGGCCTACGGCGACGCGCTGGCCGCGATCGGCGTCCGCCCCGACGTGGTGGCCATGGACGGCGAGGTCAGCAACTCCACCTTCGCCGACGAGTTCGCCGCCAAATACCCCGAGCGCTACTTCGAGATGTTCATCGCCGAACAGCAGCTGGTCGCGGCCGCGGTCGGGTTCGGCGTGCGCGGCTACCGGCCGTTCGCGTCCACCTTCGCCGCCTTCTTCACCCGGGCCTACGACTTCATCCGCATGGCGGCCATCTCGCAGGCCAACATCCGCCTGGTCGGCTCGCACGCCGGGGTCGAGATCGGCGCCGACGGCCCGTCCCAGATGGCGCTGGAGGACCTGGCCATGCTCCGCGCCGTGCACGGCTCGACCGTCCTGTACCCGTGCGACGCGGTCAGCGCGGCCGCGCTGACCGCGGCCATGGCCGACCTCGACGGCATCTCCTACATGCGGACCACCCGCGGCGCCTACCCGGTGCTGTACGAGGCCGGGGAAGCCTTCCCGGTCGGCGGGTCCAAGGTCCTGCGCGAGTCCGGCGAGGACCAGGTGACGCTGATCGGCGCCGGGGTGACCCTGCACGAGTGCCTGGCCGCGGCCGAGACGCTGGCCGGCGAAGGCGTCCACGCCCGGGTCATCGACCTGTACTCGGTCAAGCCGGCCGACACCGCCACGCTCACCGCGGCCGCCGCAGCCACCGGGGGCCGGCTGGTGATCGCCGAGGATCACCACCCCGAGGGCGGCCTGGGCTCCGCCGTCCTGGACGCCCTGACCGGCCAGGGCCGCACCGACCTGGACGTCGCCCACCTCGCCGTGCGCGAGATGCCCGGCTCCGGCACCGGCGAGGAACTCCTCGCCGCATCCGGCATCGACGCCCCCCACATCGCCGAAGCCGCCCGCCGCCTCCTCGCCGCCGACTGACCGCGGGATTTGTTGCGGCTCACGCAACCGCGAAGGGTTCACCCACGATCATGCGATCAGGGTGTCGGTGACCAGTACCCGGTCCGGGCCGACGGCCCGGACCGGGCCGTTCAGTGTGAACGTGCCCCGCAGCGGCAGCTGATCCGACGCGCCCCCGATCCCGATGCCGATCTCGCCCGGTTCCACGATCCGCTGGCCGGACCGGCCGGAGAACGCGGTCCGGTCGGCGTGCACTACGAACGTGACCCGGCGGCCCTGGCCCGGTTCCAGCGCGACCCGGGCGAACCCGGCCAGCCAGCGCTCCGGCCGCACCACCGAGGCCACCGGGTCGCTGAGATACAGCTGCACCACCTCAGTACCCGCCCGCGATCCGGTGTTCAAAACACGGCAGGAGATCTCCGCCACCCCGTCGGTAGACACGCGCTCCGGCGAGATCACCAGGTCGGAATACTCAAAGGTCGTGTACGACAGCCCGTGCCCGAACGCGAACAGGGGCGAGGGATCGACCGAGCTACCGTCGTGCTGGCCGGCCAGCCGCGACCGCAGATAGGACGACGGCGCGACGGTAGGAGCAGCCGACATCTGAACCGGCAGCTTGCCGCTGGGCACGATCCGCCCGGACAGCACCCCGGCGATGGCCTGGCCGCCTTCCTCACCGGGGAAAAACGCCTGCACGATCCCGGCCAGCCGGCCGGCCACCGCGCCCAGCGCGTACGGCCGCCCGGTGACCAGCACGGCCACCACCGGCGTCCCGGTGCCGGCCAGCGCCGCCAGTAGCTCCTCCTGCACGCCCGGCAGCCGCAGGTCCGCCGCGTCGCACCCCTCGCCGGAGGTGCCCCGCCCGAACAGCCCCGCCTCGTCCCCGACCACGGCCACCACGACATCGGCCACCGAGGCGGCGGCTACGGCCGCCGCGAACCCGGAGGTATCGGCGGACCGCACCGCGCACCCCGGCACGAAGCCCGCAACACCAAGCGACTCCCGCATCGCGTCCAAAACGGTGGTCACCGGCACGCTCGCCGCGGCCTGGGGATGGGCCGGGCCCAGGTGCCGGGGCATGCTGTAGCAGCCGAAGAACGCCAGCGGGTCATCGGCCAGCGGCCCCACCACCGCCACCCGGGTGTCCGCCCGCAGCGGCAGCACCCCGGCCGGGTTGGCCAGCAGGATCACCGACTCCTCGGCCAGCCGCCGGGCCAGCTCCCGGTGCTCCGGCGGGTCCAGATCCGCGACACCATCCGGCACCGGCACCCAACCTGGATCCAGCAGCCCGAGCTCGCACTTACGGGTCAGCACCCGCCCGGCCGCCCGGTCGACGGCGGCCCCGGTCACGAGCCCGTCCGCCACCGCGACCTGCAGCGGCGCGCCGTAGCAGCGGACGGCGGGCAGTTCCACGTCCACCCCGGCGTTGACCGCGGCCGCGGCGGCCTCGGCCTGGCTGGCCGCCACGGCGTGCTGCAGCTCGAGGAACGACACGGCGTAGTAGTCGGACACGATCAGGCCGGCGAAGCCGAGTTCGTCGCGCAGCAGCCGGCCGAGCAGGTCCGGGTCGGCGGTAGCCGGCACGCCGTCCAGGTCGGTGTAGGAGGGCATCACCGCGCGGGCCCGGCCGAGCCGGATCGCCATCTCGAACGGCGGCAGGATCACGTCGACGAACTCCCGTTGGCCCATCGACACCGGCGCCATGTTCCGCCCGCTCCGGGACGCCGAGTACCCGGCGAAATGCTTCAGCGTGGCGTCCACGCCGACCGACTGCAGGCCCTGCACGTACCCGGTGCCGATGGTGCCGACCAGGTACGGGTCTTCGCCGATGGTCTCCTCGGTCCGGCCCCAGCGCGGGTCCCGCACCACGTCCAGCACCGGTGCCAGGCCCTGGTGGATCCCGCTGGCCCGCATGCTGGTCCCGATGGCGGCCGCCATCTCGCGGACCAGGCCGGGGTCGAAGGACGCGCCCCAGGCCAGCGGGGCCGGGAAGATCGTCGCCCGCCAGGCCGCGAAGCCGGTCAGGCACTCCTCGTGCGCGATGGCCGGGATGCCGAACCGGCTCGCGGCCATGATCCGCCGCTGCAGCCCGGCCAGCGCCCGCACCCCCGCCGCGGGCGGCACCGGACGGGAGCCGAACACGCGGGTCAGCTGCCCCATGCCGTCCCGGAGCAGCTCTGACACCGGCGGCAGCTCGGCGCTGAACTCGTGCGCCATCGGCGCCACCCCGTCACCGTCACCGTCACCGTCCCCGGAGCCGGAGCCGGAGCGGGAGCCGGACGCGGAGACCGAGGCTCCGATCCACACGCTGCCGAGCTGCGCGAGCTTCTCGGCCAGCGTCATCCGGCCCAGCAGGTCGGCCACCCGCTCCGCAACCG
>Ga0335073_10012983_pt1 | contig 11676 bp, 10 predicted proteins | sample Lox_Sample_22_FD_207093 | JGI IMG/M metagenome (GOLD analysis project Ga0335073, IMG submission 207093) | Soil microbial communities from Loxahatchee National Wildlife Refuge, Florida, United States - Lox_Sample_2.2 | ecosystem: Environmental > Terrestrial > Soil > Wetlands | place: USA... | reverse complement strand
GCCCGGGTTGTCGGGGTTCGTGTACTGGTTCGGCTTCCACCCGCCGTCGAGCTCGCGGGCGAGGCGGTCCGACACCGAGTAATAAGAGTCCGGGTGTTCCGGGGAGACGGCCCCCGGGCACACGACAACCTCGGCGCCGTAAGCACGGAGAACGCTGATCTTGTCCTGCCCGACCTTGTCCGGGCAGACGAACAAGCACCGGTAGCCCTTCTCCATAGCGACGATCGCCAGCCCTATGCCGGTGTTGCCGGACGTCGGCTCGACGATCGTGCCCCCCGGGCGCAGCGCGCCTGAGGCCTCGGCCGCCTCGACCATGGCCAGCGCGATCCGGTCCTTGACCGAGCCGCCCGGGTTGAGGTACTCGACCTTGACCAGGACCTGCGGGCCGGGGCCGCGGCTGCGGCTGCGGGCATCGCCGTCAGGACCGCTGTCCGCACCTGGGGCCGGGTGCAGACCGCGGGTCACCTTGCGCAGCCTGACCAGCGGCGTGTTGCCAAACAGCTCAATCAGCGACTCGTGCACCTGCATGGCCACCACCCCTATGCCGACCGTATCCGACCTCTGGTGCCGCTTGAGCTGCGCCAGCTCACCATAAGCTACTCTCGGGTAAAGAAGCGATCGAGGGAGATCACCATGCCCGAGGCAGTCATCGTCGCGACCGCGCGCTCGCCGATCGGCCGCGCTTTCAAGGGGACGCTCACCAGCATCCGCCCCGACGACCTGGTCACCCAGATGATCAAGGCGGCGCTGGCCAAGGTGCCGCAGCTGGACCCGGCCGACATCAGCGACCTGATGCTGGGCTGCGGGCTCCCAGGCGGCGAGCAGGGCTTCAACATGGCCCGCGTCGTCGCTGTGCTGCTCGGCCACGACCACCTGCCCGGTACCACGGTCACCCGGTACTGCTCGTCCTCGCTGCAGACCACCAGGATGGCGTTCCACGCGATCAAGGCGGGCGAGGGCGACGCGTTCATCTCCGCAGGCGTCGAGTGCGTGAGCCGGTTCGGCAAGGGCAGCAGCGACAGCTGGCCAGACACCAAGAACCCAGTGTTTGCCGGGGCCGAGGAGCACTCCGGCAAGCTGGCCGAAGGCGGCGCCGGTGTCTGGCACGACCCGCGCGAGGATGGCAAGATCCCCGACGTCTACATCGCGATGGGCCAGACCGCCGAGAACGTAGCCGGGCTGCGCGGCATCTCCCGCCAGGAGCAGGATGAGTTCGGCGTCCGGTCGCAGAACCAGGCCGAGAAGGCGCTGGCCGACGGGTTCTGGCAGCGGGACATCACGCCGGCGACGATGCCCGACGGCACGGTCGTGGCCGCGGACGACGGCCCGCGGGCGGGCACAACGCTGGAAAAGGTGGCCACGCTGAAGCCGGTGTTCCGGCCCGACGGCACGGTCACAGCAGGCAACTGCTGCCCGCTGAACGACGGTGCCGCCGCCGTGGTCGTGATGAGCGACACCAAGGCGGCCGAACTCGGGATCACCCCGCTGGCCAGGATCGTCTCCTCCGGGCTTACCGCCCTGTCACCGGAGATCATGGGCCTGGGCCCGGTTGAGGCTTCGCAGCAGGCGCTAGCCCGAGCTGGGATGACGATCAGCGACATCGACCTGGTGGAGATCAACGAGGCGTTCGCCGCGCAGGTCATCCCCTCCTACCGCGACCTGGGCATCGACATCGACAAGCTGAACGTCAACGGCGGGGCGATCGCCGTCGGCCACCCGTTCGGCATGACCGGAGCGCGGATCACCTCGACGATCTTGAACAGCCTGCAGTTCCACGACAAGACCTTCGGGCTCGAGACCATGTGCGTCGGCGGCGGCCAGGGCATGGCGATGATCTTCGAGCGACTGTCCTGAGGGCGGTGCTGCGCTGGGGTTACGCGGCTTCACCCGCGTTCTCAAACAAGGCATTACGGAAGGGTGACGCCAGGGGGTTGTCAGGCGCGCTGGCGTAGTGCAGTCTCGACGCAAGGAGAACTTGACCTCGCCTTAGCACGAGGCCGACGCGCTGTGGCGAGCGCCCCGCGCGAAAACTGGAGGTGCCTCTTGTCCTGGACCCACTCTCCGGAGATGCACAAGAACCTGATCGCCCGCATCCCAGTCGTCACTGGACGTGACCTTCGAGAGTGGTTCCGAAGCCTCGAGTCTGGCCCTGCGTTCCTGCGCTGTGAAGAACGTGCGCACTGGCTCGCGGACGAGCACGGGCTGACGCACGGTTACGCGACGGCGATCGTGCACGAGTACGAGGTACAGCGGGGCACACGCCGCATCAGCAGCTGACGTGGATCCGCAGCGCGCTGTCGACTTCGCGCGCTCACACCATCGCGCGGTGCTCGTCACCAGGCGGGCCGACGGGCGGCCGCAGCTGTCCCCTGTGACGGTCGGCGTGGATGCCGGCGGCCACATTCTGGTCAGCACCAGGGAGACAGCGGTCAAGGCCAAAAACCTGGCCCGCGATCCGCACGCCTGGCTGTGCCTGATGAACGACGGTTTCTTCGGGGAGTGGGTGCAGGCCGAGGGCACGGCCGAGATCGTCCACCTGCCAGACGCGATGGACCTGCTCGTGGACTACTACCGGGGGATCTCCGGGGAGCATCCGGACTGGGACGACTATCGGGAAGCGATGCGCCGGGACCGGCGGGTAATCGTCAGGATCACCGTCACCAGCGCTGGCCCGGATACCAGCGGCTGACGCTGCTAGCACCTCTGCTAGCACATCATTTTCCGGACACACCGGCGATGACCCCTGATGCTCCCCCGTCTGGCCAGCGCGCTGGCGGCTCACCCGCGCTCCGGACGCTGGCGCGCAGCCGGACGCGTAACCCCAGCCCTAAATGATTGCTGAGGGCGCCGGGAACGGACGGCCAGTAAGCAGCTCCGGATCCGGCGAACGGACGGCCACAGCCTGGCTGGGGATACCGGGAACGGACGGCCACTCCCAGCGAACGGACGGGCGGCAGCAATGTACGCGCCGTGGCGAACGACAGCGGGAACGTCCGGGGACCGGGGGCAGACAGCAGCCGAAACTCTTTCGGCTCGCCCGGCCAACTACAATTGCAAAGGAACGTGCAAAGGAACGTGCAAGCGCATACACCGACAGGCTCCCGCGGCCCCCGCGTAAACAGTGTCCCTCGCGATTTCAACGCTATGCACAGGGCGATAACACCTTTAATGCAGAAGGGGGCAGCGCAACTGTACCAGGGATGCAGCCTACAGGCGTTCTGAGGATGTGTGGCCAGGGTTCTTGCCGGTACAGCACCGGCTGACTTGCCCATCTGTCTCGCGCGACCCCTGGCACGAGATCAGGGCAGCTCAGGCGTGGGCCCGGTCGGATTCGAACCGACACTGGGGACCCTTTTAGGGGGACTGCCTCTCCCGTTGGGCTACGGACCCGTTCAGAGAGCATACCTCGCGTCGTTCCGATAAAGCACCGGGGTAATGGATTTAGTTGACGCCCCTGCTTGGCCATAACGCCCAGTAGGGAATTTGATCTTTGGCGGCAGATACGGCCCGTAACTATTTTACAGAGCCAAAATACGCTCCGTAAGCAAGGCCGGGACGGGCCCGGGTGCAGCTACTCCCGGGATGCCCGGCGGGCCCGGCGGAAGACGTCGTCAAGCATGGCGTCGGTGACGCGTCCGGTGAACGTGTTCTGCTGGCTCGGGTGGTAGCAGCCGATGACGATCACTGGCGGCCGGCCGGCCCGCTGCGCGAGCGCCTCAGCGCCATGGCCAAACCGGGGCCTGGGCCGGGGCACAGTGAATCCCGCGCCGGCAAGCTGGGCCCAGATCGCCTGCCAGGCGAAGTGACCCAGGCAGACGATCACCCGCAGGCCATCGGCCACCAGGCTGATCTCGGTCGCCAGCCACGGCGCGCAGGCGTCCCGCTCGGCGGTCGTCGGCTTGTTCTGCGGGGGCGCGCAGCGCACCGCGGCGGCCATGCGCGCATCAACGAGCCGCTGGCCGTCGCCGGCCGTGACCGACGCCGGCTGGACCGCGAAGCCCGTGCGCCAGAGCGACGCATAAAGGACATCCCCGCTCCGGTCTCCGGTGAAGATCCGCCCGGTCCGGTTCCCCCCGTGCGCGGCCGGTGCCAGGCCCACGATCAGCACCAGCGGCCGCTGCGCCCCCCATCCCGGGATCGGGCGGCCCCAGTACTGCTGTGACCGCGTCGACCGGCGCCGCTGTGCGGCGACCTGCTCGCGCCATTCGACTAGCCGTGGGCAGGCCCGGCACACCGACTCCCGCGCCGCCAGCTCATCAAGCGTCCCGGCGCTCGCGGCCAGAGCGCGCACAGCGGCCGGGTTTCCGGCCACCGGCGTCGCCGCCGTCGCGGGGTCTTCCGGCCAGCCGGTGCCTGGCGGCACGGGGCCCGGCGGCACGGCTTCCGGCGGCACGGCTTCCGGCGGCACGGCTTCCGGCGGCACGGCTTCCGGCGGCACGGCTTCCGGCGGCACGGGGCCCGGCGGCACGGCTTCCGGCGGCACGGCTTCCGGCGGCACGGCTTCCGGCGGCACGGGGCCCTCGGTGCCGGTCATCGCGTCCTGGCTCATTGCCGCACCAGCGACCAGGCGATCCCGTCGAGGATGTCGTGCTCGCTCGCCATCACCTCGGCGAAGCCCAGCCGCGTCATTACCCGGTCGAGCACCAGTGCCCCGGCCCCTATGACGTCGGCCCGGCCCGGGTGCATGACGCCGATCGCGGCGCGCTCCCTGCGGGTCTGCCCGAGCAGTTCGCGCGTCACCCGGTGCACCTGCTCAGCGGGGATCCTTGTGTGATGAATCCGGGCCGGGTCGTAGGCCGGCAGCCCGAGCGCGATTGCAGTCACCGTGGTGACCGAGCCGGCCAGGCCGATCAGCGTCCTGGCCCTGGCCGTGGGTATCTTTGCCGCCACGGTCTCCAGCGTGGCATCGATCGCCGCGGTCGCCGCTGCGACCTCAGCGGGCTCCGGGGGGTCGCCATGCAGGTACCGCTCGGTGAGCCGGACGCAGCCGATGTCGACCGAGAGCGCGGCGGCCGGCTCGGCCGCGCGCAGGCCGTGCGCTCCGCAGGCGAACTCGGTGGACCCGCCCCCGATGTCCACGACGAGATAGGGCGGCGCGGGGTGTCCGGCGCCCGGAGCGGCGAGCTCAGCCGTAGCCCCGGTGAACGACAGGAACGCCTCCTCGTCGCCGGTGAGCACTTCCGGGATCACGCCGAGCAGGCGGGTGACGCCATCGACGAACTCGCCAGCGTTGGCGGCGTCCCTTGTGGCGCTTGTGGCGACCATGCGGACGCGGGCAGCCCCGGCATTGCCTATCGCGGTTGCGAAGGTCTCCAGCGCCCGCAGCGTCCGCTGCAGCGCCTCTGGCGCGAGCCGGCCGGTGGCGTCCACGCCCTGGCCCAGCCGGACGATCTCCATCCGGCGGTCCACGTCGGCCAGCACCCCCGCCTGGCCGCCATAGTCGGCGATCAGCAAGCGCAGCGAGTTCGTGCCGCAGTCGATGGCCGCCACCCGGACGGCACCTGATGCGGTCACCGAACGCAGGCCGGGTCCTGGCCCGCCGGCCACCAGGCCCCGGCAGCTTCTATCGCCGCACGCCCCAGCGGGTTCGCTCCCGGCACGGCGAGCTCGTGCGCTACCAGCGCGTGCAGGCACTTCACCCGGTCCGGCATCCCGCCAGCGCTCGGCGTGCCCGGCGGCAGCGGCTGCACGCCGGCCTGCTCAGCGGCCGCGTCCCGGCGGGCCAGGTAGTCCCTGTGCGCGGCCAGGCAGGCCTCGCGCAACGGGGGCTCGCCGGAGATTCGTTCTGTCATCGTCCGCATCAGCCCTGCAGCCTCCAGGCGGCTCACCGCCGCGGCCGCCCGCGGGCAGGTCAGGTAGAACAGCGTCGGGAACGGGGTGCCGTCGTCAAGGCGCGGCGCGGTCTGAACCACGTCAGGCAGGCCGCAGGGACACCGGTGAGCCACAGCGAGCACCCCGCGTGGCACACGGCCCAGCTGCCGCGCCACAGCGGCCGTATCAGCCGCTGAGACGCGGCCAGACACGGTACTGCCGGGCCCCGTGGTCACTGGCCCGGTGGTCGCTGGCCCGGTAGTCACCGGCTGGGTTCCCGGTCTGCCTGCCGGACGGACTCCCACAGGCGCCCGTACCACTGCGTGCCACTGCCTGGCGCCGAGGCACCCTGGGCCGAGTGCGCGGACTGCGGGTTGATGATCACGTAGCAGGTTACCGTGGGCAGGCACATATGCAGCTTGTCCTGGGCCTGCTGCTCCACGTAGGAGTTGCTGTTCAGCTGGCGCTGCTCGGTCTTGAGCGTGCTGAGCCTGGTTGCCAGCGCCTGCTGCTGCACTTCGAGCTGGTCAATCTGCCGGCGCTGGGCGATGTACTCGCGCACCGGGTAGGCCAGGCTGAGCGCGATCGCGCAGAGCACGACCGCCAGCACCGCGGCCCTGCTGGTCAGGCGGGGGCGCCGACCTTGCGGCACAGCACCCGGGCTGGCGCCCGGCGGTACCGTGCCCGCGCCCGCCGGCCGGCGCCCCGGCACCGTCATCGCCCGCCGGCCGCCGCTCGCGGGAACGCCGCGTTCCCGGCGTACTCGGCGGCGTCGCCGAGCAGCTCCTCGATCCGCAGCAGCTGGTTGTACTTGGCGACTCGCTCAGACCGGGCTGGGGCCCCGGTCTTGATCTGGCCGCAGTTGGTCGCCACGGCGAGGTCGGCGATCGTCGTGTCCTCGGTCTCACCGGACCGGTGGCTGATCACGCAGCTGTACTGGCTGCGCTGCGCGAGCGCGACAGCGTTGAGGGTCTCGGTCACGGTCCCGATCTGGTTCACCTTGACCAGCAGCGAGTTCGCCACCCGCTCGGCGATGCCGCGGCGCAGCCGGCCGGGGTTGGTGACGAAGATATCGTCGCCAACCACCTGCACCCGGTGGCCGAGCTCGGCGGTCAGCTCGCTCCACCCCGTCCAGTCGTCCTCGGCCAGCGGGTCCTCGAGCGACACGATCGGGTAGGCGTCCAGCCAGCTCGTGTAGATCTCGGTCATTTCCTTGCTGGTCTTCGGGCTTCCCTCGAACATGTAGCGCCCGTCGGAAAAGAACTCCGAGGCAGCGGCGTCCAGCCCGAGCGCGATGTCCTGGCCCGGCTCAAGGCCCGCCTTGGTGATCCCCTCGATGATCAGATCAAGTGCAGCCCGGTTGTTCTGCAGGTCGGGGGCGAAGCCGCCCTCGTCGCCGACACCGGTGGCCAGGCCGTGCTGCTTGAGCACCGACTTCAGCGCGTGGTAGGTCTCGGCCCCCCACCGCAGCGCCTCCGAGAACGTGGCCGCGCCGACCGGGAGGATCATGAACTCCTGGACGTCCACGTTGTTGTCCGCGTGCGCGCCACCGTTGAGGATGTTCATCTGCGGGACCGGGAGCACGTGCGCGTTCGGGCCGCCGAGGTAACGGAAGACCGGCAGCCGGGCCGACTCAGCGGCAGCCCGCGCGACCGCGAGGCTGACGCCGACGATCGCGTTCGCGCCCAGCCGCGACTTGTCCGGCGTCCCGTCCAGGTCGATCAGGGCCTGGTCGACCAGCCGCTGGTCGTCGGCGTCATAGCCCAGCAGGTCCGGCTGGATCTCGTCGACCACGCCCTGGACCGCCTTGTCGACGGCCTTGCCGCCATATTCGGTGCCGCCGTCTCTGAGCTCAACCGCCTCGAACGAGCCGGTTGAGGCCCCGCTCGGCACCGCCGCGCGGCCCAGGGTTCCGTCGTCGAGAACGACCTCTACCTCGACGGTGGGATTGCCGCGCGAATCCAGGATCTGCCTGGCATGGACTGCTTCGATGGAGGACAACGAGAACTCCCGACGCTGCGATGACATGTCCGCATTGGAGCCTAGTGGAGCAAGGGGCGGCGCTCGCACAGGGCACGCCGCACGCGTGTCAGGGGCGCTGCTCCCAGGACCGGACCCGGTCGCGGTAGGCGCGGGCGGCGGCCCGCAGTTCCATCTCGGGGTCAACGCCAGCGGCGCGGGCTCGCGCCACCAGCGCGAACAGCTCAGCGCCGATCTCGCCCGGCTGCTGATCGCCGTCGCTGCCCGCAGGGGCGGGCGGGTCTTCGGTGGCGGACAGATCGGCAAGCTCGGCCGGCGCTCCGGCCCGCTCGGCTCGCCGCTGGAGCTGCGCGGCCAGCGCGAGGGCTGGCTGGCCGAACGGGACGCCGTCGAGGACGGAACCGGGGCCGCCGCTCTTGGCCTCGCGCTCCGCCGCCTTGATCGCGTCCCAGTTCTGCTTGACTTGCTCAGCGCCAGACACCTGGACGTCACCGAAGACGTGCGGATGCCGCCTGATCAGCTTGGCCGCGATGCCCCGCGCGACGTCGTCAATCGTGTAGCCGGTGCCGTCGTCGCGCTCGGACGCGATCTCGGCGTGGAAATACACCTGCAGCAGCACATCGCCGAGTTCCTCGCACAGGTCGGCCGGGGTCCCGGTCTCCAGCGCTTCGATCGCCTCGTAGGGCTCCTCGAGCAGGTGCGGCGCCAGGGACTCGTGCGTCTGCTTCGCATCCCACGGGCACTCCTGCCGCAGCCGGTGCATCACAGCTACCAGGTCGACCAGCCCGGTCCCGGGCGCGCTCTCTGCCATGCCGACAAGGCTAGCCGCGCCGCCGCGCGAAAAGCGTCACGCTTCGGGCCGCTGTCTCGTCTCAGCGGGCATCACGACCGCGCGGCGCAGGCAGGCCGCCGACAGAGCGGAGACAACCCTGTGAGCTCAGACCCCGGTCCGGCCGGCCGGGTACTTCGCGCCTCTGGCCAAAGCGAAATACGTGCAGCTCACGACCTTCCGGAAGAACGGAACCCCGGTGGCCACGCCCGTGCATGTCGTCGTCGACGGCGATGTCGCGTACTTCCGCACCTGGGACGTGGCGGGCAAGGCCAAGCGCCTTCGGCAGACGCCGCGGACTGACGATGTCCGCTGGTAACAGGCCTAGCAGGGCGCTGTCAGTTCGGGCTTGGATGATGCCGAGGCCGACGGGGCCGCAGATGCCGCCTTCGACAGCGTCGTCGATGCCGGGACGATCGAGAAGTCGCTGTAGTCGAGCGTGCCGTATTGCGGGTTGATCTGGATGTCCAGGCTCTTGGCGGCCCGGCACTCCGACAGGTTGAACCGGTTGACCAGGTCCTGCTGGGCCGAGGAGGCCGACGGCAGCTTGTTGTGGTCGAACTTGTCCAGCAGCGCGTTCTCGATCGCCTCGTACTGATAGAGGTTGCTGAGCATGTCCGGAGGCAGGCCGCTGGCGACAGCGGCCTCAGCCACGGTGACACCGCCGCCTTGCTGAGCGATCTCAGCCGAGATGCCTCGCTGGGCCTGCTGCTCCTCGGTTGGCGTCACATTGATCCCGTACCGGGTTGCCAGCTGGTCGCGGACCTGAAACCGGACCATCCAGGCGAGCGCCTGCTGCGGCAGCTGGGACGTTGAATACGGGATCTGGACTTTGTCCTTGTACTGCTGGTAGCCGGCACTGAGGCTGGCCACCTGCGCGTTCAGGCTCGCGGCCGAGACCCGCTGGTTGCCGATGATCGCAGCGGCACCGAGCTTCACGGAACCGCACGCGGCGGCCGCGATGCCGGTCGCGAGCACGACGGCAGCCAGCTTCAGGTAGCTGCGGGGCACGGCGACGTTCCTCCTCACGCTCGGGCAGCGGGGTCGGTGCCGAGCACGGCCTCGATCAGTTCCTCGCACCAGGCGAGCAGCTCCTGATCGCGTAGCGGCGGCGCGCCCAGCGACACCGTCGGCCGCGCCGGGGCGGCGCGGCCAGACGCGGCCCCGCTCGCTGTCCTCGGCACCGGTACCAGAATGGTACGCACCGCTGGCTTGACAATCGCCCCGGGGTACAGCCGCCGCAGCCGCACCTCGCGCGACTCGGGCAGCTCGGCCGGGCCGAACCGGACGTGGTTGCCCTGCTGGGCGATGTCGGTGAGGCCTTCCCGCCGCGCCCTGGCCCGAAGCCGCGCCACAGCCAGCAGGTTCAGCACCGGCTGCGGCGGCGGCCCGTACCTGTCGGTCATCTCCGCGGCCACCGCTGCGATGTCGTCGGCAGTGTCGATGGCAGCGATCTTGGTGTACGCCTCGAGACGCAGCCGCTCGCCGGGCACGTAGTCGTGCGGGATGTGCGCGTCCACCGGCAGCTCGACCCGGACCTCTGGCCGCTCAGCGGGCCCGGCCCCGCGCAGCTCGTTCACTGCCTCGCCGATCATCCGCACGTAGAGGTCGAACCCGACGCCAGCGATGTGCCCGGACTGCTCGCCGCCGAGCAGGTTCCCGGCGCCGCGGATCTCCAGGTCCTTGAGCGCGACGTACATGCCAGCGCCCACGCCGGCGTGCTGCTGGATGGTCGCCAGCCGCTCATGCGCGGTCTCGGTGAGCGGCTTCTCCGGCGGGAACAGGAAGTAGCAGTAGCCGCGCTCCCGGCTGCGGCCTACCCGGCCCCGGAGCTGGTGCAGCTGCGGCAGTCCGTAGGCGTCGGCGCGGTCCACGATCAGCGTGTTGGCGTTCGGTATGTCCAGGCCAGACTCGACGATCGTCGTCGACACGAGCACGTCAGTCTCACGTTCGACAAACGCGCGCATGACCTTCTCCAGCGCGTGCTCGTTCATCTGGCCGTGCCCCACGGCAATCCTGGCCTCGGGGATGAGCTCACCCAGCCTGGCCGCGACCCGGCTGATCGACGACACCCGGTTGTGCACGAAGAACACCTGGCCGTCGCGGAGCAGCTCGCGCCGGATCGCCGCGCCGATCTGCTTCTCGTCGTAGGGGCCGACGAACGTCAGCACCGGGTGGCGTTCCTCCGGCGGGGTCTGGATCGTGGACATCTCCCGGATCCCGGCCACGCCCATCTCCAGCGTCCGCGGGATCGGGGTCGCCGACATCGCGAGCACGTCGACCTCGGTGCGCAGCCGCTTCAGGTACTCCTTGTGCTCGACGCCGAACCGCTGCTCCTCGTCGATGATCACCAGGCCGAGCCGGGCGAACCGGGTATCGGCGGACAGCAGCCTGTGCGTGCCGATCACCACGTCGACCTTGCCTTCGGCCATCCCGGCCAGGGTCTCGGCCACCTCGGCGTCGCTCTGGAACCGCGACAGCGGCCGGACCGTCACCGGGAACGGCGCATACCGTTCACTGAACGTGGCCATGTGCTGCTGGGCCAGCAGCGTGGTGGGCGCGAGGACCGCCACCTGGAGACCGTCCTGCACCGCCTTGAAGGCGGCCCGCACGGCGATCTCGGTCTTGCCGTAGCCGACGTCGCCGCAGATCAGCCGGTCCATTGGCACCGGCTTCTCCATGTCCCGCTTGACCTCGTCGATCGCGGCGAGCTGGTCGGGCGTCTCGGTGTACGGGAAGGCGTCCTCCAGCTCGCGCTGCCACGGTGTGTCCGGGCTGAACGCATGCCCAGGCGAGGCGGTCCGCGCTGAGTACAGCCGGATCAGGTCGGCGGCGATCTCCCGGACGGCGTGCCGCGCCCGGCTCTTGGTCTTCGCCCAGTCGGCGCCACCGAGCCGGTGCAGGCTGGGCGCCTCGCCGCCGGAGTACTTGGTGAGCTCGTCGAGCTGGTCGGTGGGCAGGTACAGCCGGTCAGGCGGCTGGCCGCGCTTGCTCGGCGCGTACTCGATGACCAGGTACTCGCGGGTCGCGCCGGAGATCGTTCTGCTGGTCATCTC
>Ga0335073_10012982_pt1 | contig 11676 bp, 9 predicted proteins | sample Lox_Sample_22_FD_207093 | JGI IMG/M metagenome (GOLD analysis project Ga0335073, IMG submission 207093) | Soil microbial communities from Loxahatchee National Wildlife Refuge, Florida, United States - Lox_Sample_2.2 | ecosystem: Environmental > Terrestrial > Soil > Wetlands | place: USA: Florida... | reverse complement strand
GGCGAGGACCCGGTCATCTCGGCCGGCGACCGGCTCCTCGTCGCCGACCCGGCCCGGCGCGCCTGAGCGCCGCGCTTTCGGCTGCCTCGTGAGCTCGCCGCATTCCCGCGACCTTCCGGCATGCCAGGTCAGAAGCGGACCGGGTCGATCACCGCGCCGGCACTCGTCGCCGACGGCACTGCGGACAGCCTGGACCCGGTTGCCAATAGCCATATTCTCGCCGGGCTGATCCGCGGGGCCGGGGTCACGCTGTACCCGGATGCGGGTCACGCCTTCCTGTTCCAGGACGAGACGGCCTTCGTCCCCGTCGTGGAATCCTTCCTGGCAGGAACCGGGGCGGGCTGACCAGGCCGGCGGCCCAGGGCAGGGTCACCGGGGTCGCCGCTAAGGACTTCGGCGCGGCCCGCGGCCGCCCCGTGACCGGCGGGCCAGCAGCACGACGCCCGCCACCAGGGATATCCACAAGAACCACGGACCGCCGGCGGCACCGCTGAACAGCCAGATCAGGAAGAAGATGGCGGTAATCGTCAGCCACGGCCGCCAGACAGGGCGCCATGCGGGGTCATACCTGTCTCCGCTGCGCTCGGCGGTCCCGTAAACCGGGTGCTCCGGCAGCGGCGGGCCGGCGGCGGGCTCACCGGGCGCGGCGTCCTCCGGCCGGTCGAGGCCGGTGCCGGGCAGGTCCGCCAGCACGCGGTCGATGTCGCCGAGGGTCTTCGCCGCGAAGGTCTGGTTCAGGCGTTCCTCAAACTCCTCGATCGTCAGCCGGCCGGCCGCCAGGTGCTCGCGCAAGGCCGTCGCCGCCCGGTCGCGGTCGGCATCGGAGGCGCGGATCCGCGCATCGCTGGCCATCGCCACCCCCTAATCCAGGCTTCAGCCTTCCGGCGCCCTTCGCTGGCACCAGCATGGGCCGGAGGGTGACCTTCGCGGTAGGGCGGAAAGACCCGGTGCGACATGTCGGAGCGTCCCTTTCTGGACGGCCTGGCGGCTGCCGCCGCACGTCGGCCGGGCCTGGCGCTGGTCACGGTCCGGGGCGGCAAGGCAGGGGACATACAAAGCTTGAACGGAGGCAACAAAACCTACTAAACTGATCGTAAAACTTGACAGATGATCCAGGGGGCGGCCGCCGACGCGATCTCACACGACAGTTGCGCAACGGGCGCACGCATTTCAGCCACGACGTCGCATCGTGGAAATATCATCACATTGGGAATTTCATGCTGAATGACGTAGTCCCCTCGCAACCACGGACAGTTGTAGATCAATGACGGCTATCAACAACGCTTCGCGCTACACCCCTGACGCGGATGCGGCGGAGGAGGTCTCCCCCGCCGAGTTGCGCGATGCGATGGGGCACTTCGCCACCGGGGTCACGGTCATCACTTCAGTCGGACCGGACGGCGAACCCGTCGGGACCACGGCGAACGCCGTCACCTCGCTCTCACTTGAGCCCCCGCTCGTGCTGGTCTGCTTCGACCTGAGCAGCACCACGCTGGCCGCCATCCGGGGCCACGGCGCGTTCGCCGTCAACATCCTCGGCCACCGGCAGCGCCAGCTGTCGGCCAACTTCGCCAAGCGCGGCCTGTCCGCCGGCTGGGAAGGGGTAATCCACCACCGCGGTCCCACCGGCTCGCCCCGGCTCGGGGACGTGATCGCGCTCATCGAGTGCACGGTCGAGCACTGCTACCCCGGCGGTGACCACGAGATCGTCATCGGCCGCGTCCGGCACGTGGAAACGAACGGCGAGGGGGCGACCCCGCTCTTGTTCTGGCGGGGCAGGTACACCGCAATCGAGGGCTAGATCCGCGCATAACGGACGTCGCACGGCACAGGTGGTTCAACCGGTGCGTTCAATGCCGGCGTTGGGCTTGCCTAATCCCCGGTACCGCCGGGGATGATGAAGCGTGCGTTTAGACAAGCTCTCGGGAGGCTGGGATGCCGGAGATCGTCCGGGCTGCCCTCGTCCAGCAGACGTGGACCGGGGACAAGGATTCGATGACAGCGGCCGCGGTCGCGCACATCGCGACGGCGGCGTCCGCCGGTGCGCAGGTCGTGTGCCTGCAGGAACTGTTCTACGGGCCGTACTTCTGCCAGGTGCAGGACGCCGACTACTACTCCTACACCGAGGCGATTCCCGACGGGCCGACGACGAGGCTCATGCAGGACGTCGCGAGGCAGCATCACATCGTCATCGTGGTGCCGATGTACGAGGAAGAGCAGCCGGGCCTGTACTACAACACCGCGGCGGTCATCGACGCCGACGGCCGCTACCTCGGTAAGTACAGGAAGAATCATCTTCCGCAGGTCAAGGGGTTCTGGGAGAAGTTCTACTTCCGCCCGGGCAACATGGGCTACCCGGTGTTCGACACCGCGGTCGGCCGGATCGGCGTCTACATCTGCTATGACCGGCACTTCCCTGAGGGCTGGCGGGCTCTCGGCCTGGCCGGCGCGCGGATCGTCTTCAACCCGTCGGCGACCAGCCGCGGGCTGTCGGCCTACCTGTGGAAGCTGGAGCAGCCCGCCGCCGCGGTAGCCAACGAGTACTACATCGGCGCGATCAACCGGGTCGGTGTGGAGCCTCTCGGCGACAACGACTTTTACGGCCAGTCCTACTTCGTCGACCCGCGCGGCCAGCTGGTCGGCGAGGCGGCCTCAGACTCACAGGACGAGGTGATCGTCCGCGACCTCGACATGGACAAGCTGACCGAGGTCAGGGACTTGTGGCAGTTCTACCGTGACCGCCGCCCTGACTCCTACGACAGCCTGGTGAAACCGTTATGAGCATGCTGATCAGCGGCGGCACCGTGGTCACCGCCGAGGGGATCCTGGAAGCCGACGTGCTCGTCGTGGGGGAGAAGATCGCCGCGGTCCTCGCCCGCGGCGAGGCGACCGATGCCGCGACCTACGCGGCCGTCACCGCGGCGACCGACGCGACAAGCACTGCGGCGACCGGGACCGCGGGCGCGGACGTGGTCATCGACGCCACCGGCCGGTACGTCATCCCCGGCGGGATCGACGGCCACACGCACATGGAGATGCCGTTCGGCGGCACCTTCTCCGTAGACACCTTCGAGACCGGGACGAAGGCGGCCGCCTGGGGCGGCACCACGACGATCATCGACTTCGCGGTGCAGGCCAAGGGCACCTCGCTGCTCGCCACCCTCGACAAGTGGCATGAGAAAGCGGACGGCAACTGCGCCATCGACTACGGCTTCCACATGATCGTCTCCGACGTGAACGACAGCACGCTGAAGGAGATGGACGCGTGCATCGCCGACGGGGTGACCAGCTTCAAGATGTTCATGGCCTACCCCGGCGTGTTCTACGCCACCGACGGGGAGATCCTGCTCGCCATGCAGCAGGCGTCAAGGTCCGGCGCGACGATCATGATGCACGCGGAGAACGGCATCGCGATCGACCAGCTGGTCGCGCAGGCCGTCGCCGCCGGGCGCACCGACCCGGTGTACCACGGGCTCAGCAGGCCGCCCGAGCTTGAAGGCGAGGCGACGGGACGGGCGATCACGCTGGCCCGGGTAGCCGACTGCCCGCTGTACATCGTGCACCTGTCGGCGTCCCAGGCCCTCGCCGCGGTGGCCGAGGCCCGCGACGCGGGCCAGAACGTGTTCGCAGAGACCTGCCCGCAGTACCTGTACCTCACGCTCGACGACCTGGCCAGACCGGGCTTCGACGGGGCGAAGTTCGTGTGCTCTCCCCCGCTGCGGACGTCCGAGCACCCGGCCGCCCTGTGGCAGGGGCTGCGCACCAACGACCTGTCGGTGGTCTCGACCGACCACTGCCCGTTCTGCTTCAAGGAGCAGAAGGAACTCGGCCGGGGCGACTTCTCGAAGATCCCCAACGGCATGCCGGGCGTCGAGCACCGGATGGACCTGCTGCACCAGGGCGTGGTCAACGGCGAGATCACCCTGTCCCGGTGGGTGGAGACCTGCTCGACCACGCCGGCCAGGATGTTCGGCCTGTACCCGCGCAAGGGCGTCATCGCACCGGGCGCCGACGCGGACATCGTCGTCTACGACCCGGCGGCCACGCAGACGCTGTCGGTCGCCACCCACCACATGAACGTCGACTACTCGGCCTACGAGGGGATGGAGATCGCCGGCAAGGTCGCGGTCACCATCTCCCGCGGCCAGGTGGTCATGGCGGACGGTGAGTTCAGGGGACCAGCGGGGCACGGCAGCTTCCTGTCCCGCGGCCTTAATCAATATCTCATCTGAACGCTTCGTGTTTCACCTCGCGGCACCCGCTGAGCCTGGAGGGGACAATGGAGTTCGGGGTAGTGCTGCAGCCGAATCCGCCCGCCACCGGAGTCGTGGCGATGATGAAGCGGGCCGAGGCGGCCGGGTTCGGTTACGGCTGGACGTTCGACTCGCACGTGCTGTGGCAGGAGACGTTCGTGCTGTACCCGCGGATACTCGCGGAGACATCGACGATGGTCATCGGGCCGATGGTGACCAACCCGGGTACACGTGACTGGTCGGTGATCGCGTCCATGTTCGCGACGCTCAACGACGAGTACGGCAACCGGACGATCTGCGGCATCGGCCGCGGCGACTCCGCGCTGCGGTACATCGGCCGGCCGCCGGTGTCGCTGGCCACCCTGTCGTCCGCGATGTCGGTCATCAAGGGCCTGGCCGAAGGGCGTGAGGTCGAGCACCTCGGCCAGCCGCTGCGCATCCCCTGGGTGTCCCGAGGGGCGTCGCTGCCGGTGTGGATGGCCGGCTACGGCCCGAAGGCGCTGCGCCTGGCCGGCGCGCAGGCGGACGGCTTCATCCTGCAGACCGCCGACCCCGACATCGCCCGCTGGACGTTCGGGGCGGTGCGGGCGGCGGCGGCCGAGGCCGGCCGTGACCCGTCGTCGATCACCATGTGCGTGGCCGCCCCGGCCTACGTCGGCACGGACCTGCCGCACCAGCGGGAGCAGCTGCGCTGGTTCGGCGGGATGGTGGGCAACCACGTGGCGGACCTGGTCGCGCGCTACGGCACCGACGGCCCGGTGCCGCGGGCGCTGACCGACTACATCGCCGGACGCCAGGCCTACGACTACTCGCACCACGGACAGGCCGGGAATCCCACGACGGACTTCGTACCCGACGAGATCGTGGACCGCTTCTGCCTGCTCGGCCCGGCACCGGCGCACATTGAGCGGCTGCGCGAGCTGGCCGGCATCGGCGCGGACCAGTTCGCGCTCTACCTCATGCACGACGACGAGGAAACCACCCTGGACGCCTACGGCAACGAGATCATCCCGGCGCTGACCTGACCGCCTGCCGCGCCTCACCAGTCTGAACCGCGCGGCGCGTCCGGTCCGGTGGCGCCAGCCGGCAGCGCAGCCAGCGGGGGACTTGGTCAGCCGTCGCGCACGGGGAACGAGTCGACGGCGGCACGGGTTTCCGCCTCTTCCCGATCCTGCCGGGCCTATCACCGACCTAGTTGCCGGGAAATGCGTCATCCGGTCGATGTGAGTCTCATTCGTACCCGTTCATTCCTATGATCATGCTATGTCGGGTGAGGCGGGGGCCCTGGTGGGGGGCAGGTATCTGCTGCTCGAGCCGGTCGGTGAGGGCGGCATGGGCCGGGTCTGGCGCGGTCATGATCAGCTTCTTGAGCGCGTGGTGGCTGTGAAGGAGGTCCTGCTGCCGCTGCAGCAGCCACAGGCGCGGGCGGAACTGGCCGCGCGCACCATGCGGGAGGCCCGCGCTGCAGCCCGGCTGGACCACCCCGGCGTGGTCACGGTCTACGACGTGGTGGAGCACGACGGTGCGCCGTGGATCGTGATGCGGTTCATCGCGGGTCCGTCGCTTGGCGCGGAGATCGCCCGGCTGGGCCGGCTGCCTTGGCTGCGGGCGGCCGGGATCGGCGAACAGGTCGCCGAGGCGCTCGCAGCGGCGCACGAGGCCGGGATCGTCCACCGTGACCTGAAGCCGGACAATATCCTGCTGGCGGGCCGGCAGGCGATCGTGACCGATTTCGGCATCGCCCGGGTCATCGACGCGACGACGCAGCTGACCGGCAGCGGGGTACGGGTCGGCACCGTGAACTACATGGCCCCCGAGCAGCTGGAAGGCAGCGACGTCGGGCCGCCCGCAGACCGGTGGGCGCTCGGCGCCACGTTGTACGCCGCTATCGAAGGCAGGGCGCCGTTCGAAGCTCCGACCCTGACCGCGGTCATCGCGGCTGTCCTCACCCGGGACCCTGCCCCGCCGCGGAACGCCGGGCCGCTGGGGGAGCTGGTCCTGGCACTGCTGGCCAAAGACCCCGCCGAGCGCCCCGGCTGGCAGGCCGTCATGAGCGCCCTCGCAGACGCGTCCGCCTCGCCGGCCGCCGGGGCGCGGCCGCAAGCCGCGGCCCTGGATACTTTTCGCGAAGGACCGGGGCCGCATCCGGAGACCGCCGCGGCGGGGCCGGCGGCAGACACTACGTCAACGATGCCGGATGACGGTCGGCTCCGGCCGGCGTCGGACCGTATCGGGGGGCCAGATGCCGGGCCGGCTCAAGGCGCCGCGTCCGGGGTACCCGGGGAGGCGGACGAGCCAGCACCGCTATCGGACGACACGGCCGCCGCATCCGCCGGCAAGCCACCAGAAGGCAAGACCCAGGCCGGCGAGCGCACGCAGACTTCCCTGGCAGGGCAGGGAAAGCTGCCGTTGCCGGTGACAGATCGGCCGCTCAGCGGACGGCTCCCGCAACCAGTACGGCGTGTGCGCCTGGCACTCGCGGGAGTGGCCGTCATGTCCGTAGCGGGCGCGGTTGCCGCCCTGGTCCTGACGAGTTCCCCGGGCGTCACTCCGGCCACTGCCCCGAGCGTTCCGGTTACCTCCGCGGCGGCTGCCCCGAACAGTCCGGTCACCTCAGCGGTGGCAGCAACCAAGATTGCCGGCTGCCTGGTTACCGACACCGGCGGCATCAACGACAAGTCGTTCAACCAGTCTGCCTGGGAGGGCATGCAGCAGGCGGCTGCCGCCAGCCCGGGCATCACGGTGAAGTACCTGCAGTCGACGAAGCAGAGCGACTACGGGCCGAACATCGGCACGTTCCTCGGCGAGAAGTGCGGGATCATCGTGACGGTCGGCTTCCTGATGGCGGACGCGACCCTGACCGCCGCGGAGGCGAACCCCTCGGCCAGGTTCGCGATTGTCGACGATTCCTACAACCCGGTCGTCAAGAACATCGACGCGCTGGTGTTCGACACCGTGCAGGACGGCTTCCTCGGCGGCTACCTGGCGGCGGGCATGACCAAGACCGGCAGGGTCGCCACGTTCGGGGGGCAGAATATCCCGACCGTGACGATCTACATGGACGGCTTCTGGGACGGCGTCGAGTACTACAACCAGCAGCACCACACGAACGTGCAGGTGCTCGGCTGGAACGAGCAGACACAGACGGGGTCCTTCACCGGTGACTTCACTAACCAGACGAAGGGCCGGACGATGACCCAGACGTTCATCAGCGAGGGCGCAGACATCATCTTCCCCGTCGCGGGCAACGTCGGCCTCGGCGCCGCCGAGGCGGTTAAGGACGCGGACAACGCGGGCGGCAAGGTCTCGATGGAGTGGCCGGACACCGACGGCTGCATAAGCGCCGCCCAGTACTGCAAGTACTTCCTCACCAGCGTGACCAAGGGCATCCAGGCCGCGGTGGAGACCGCGGTGCTGTCCGCACAGGCCGGCAGGTTCACGGGCGGCGATTACATCGGCACGCTGGCCAACGGCGGCGTCGTGCTCTCGCCGTTCCACGACTTCGCCAGCCAGGTCCCCGCTTCGCTTCAGGCCGAGCTCAAGACCATCGAGACCGGCATCGAGAACGGGACGATCAAGACGCCGACCAAGAGCCCGGTATGAGACGGAATCAACACCGACCGGCTGCGCCGCCACCGCTGCGACGGCCGGCTATCTATGACTTGATGTAGGGGACACCCTCGGCCTTCGGGCCGCGTACCTTGCCGACCAGGCCGGCCAGCACGATGATGGTGACAACGTACGGCACCATGTTCAGCAGGTTCGACTGGATCGGAGTGTTCAGCGACCCCATGATCTGCGCGAGCGAGAAGCAGAACCCGAACAGCAGCGACGCGGAGATGGCACCGAACGGGTTATAGCGCCCGAAGATCATCGCCGCCAGCGCGATGTACCCGAACCCGGACGACATGTCCTCGCCGAACGCCCCCACGGAGCCGATTGTCAGGTAAGCCCCGCCGATTCCGGCGAGCACTCCGACGATGATGACGTTCCGGTACCGCATCGACAGTACCCGGATCCCGACCGTGTCCGCGGCGACCGGATGCTCACCGATCGCCCGGGTACGCAGCCCCCACCGGGTCGAGAACAGCCCCACCTGCACAGCGAACAGCGCGATATAGGTGAGATACAGGAAAATGTTGGAGTCGAAGAATACCGGTCCGATGATCGGTATGTCACCGACCAGCGGAATCTTGAACGCGGCGAAGGTGCTCGGCGAGTTCAGCGTGGTGGAGTAGGGCGACAGCACCGCATCGAACATGTAGTCGGTGAGGCCAAGGATCAGTGTGTTCAGCACCACGCCGAGGACCACCTGGTCGACGCCGTAGGCGATGGAGAACACCGCGAGCAGTGCCGCCACCAGGCAGCCCGCAAGCGCACCGCACAGCAGCCCGAGCCATAGGCTGCCTGTCGCACTCGTCACGATGGCCGCCATGAAGGCGCCGAGCAGCAACTGGCCCTCGATGCCTATGTTGACGATCCCGGACCGCGAGCAGACGACGCCAGTCAGCGCACCCAGCATGATCGGAACCGACGTGGTCAGGGTGCTCTGCAGCAGGTCGGTGAAGTAGAACGCGGTGGATTGCCCGGCGTCGGTCCAGCACATCAATGCGATGAGGAACAGGAAAGCCACCAGGCCCATCGCCACCCGGCGCAGGGCCACACCCATCGGCACAAACGCCCGCACCGCAGCGAGGAGCAGGGTCAGGGCGCCGCACACGTCGCAGGTAATCCGCGCGGGCAGCGTCAGGTTCGGCACGCTCACCGTGGCGCCCGCCGCGGAGAAGGCGAACGTGGCGTCACCGTGGTGGGAGTATGCGCCGAGCAACAGGATGTTAACGAGCCCGAACAGCAAGAATGTCACCGGTGCCAGCCAGCGCCGGAACGAGCTCACCGGAGGCCCGGTGAGCAGTACTGGAAGCTCGCGTTCAGTGACGGTGGTCATGCGTTCCACCCCCTGGACAGCACCTGGCTGACTCCGGCCGCGCGCGTTGCCCGCAGCCGGTACATGCCCCGGATGAGCGGCGGCGCGGCGACGAACAGCACGATGAGCGCCTGCAGCACCTCGACGATGGATCCCGGTGTCCCGGTGACGGACTCCATACCGGGCGCGCCAGCGTAAAGCGCGCCGAACAGCAGCGCGGCAAGCACTACGCCACCGGGCTTGCCGCGGCCGAGCAGCGCGACGGTGATCGCGTCGATCCCGTAGGTTCCGTAGGCCGAGCCGGTGAGCTGAAAGTCGGTGCCCTGCATCACGACGGCGCCGGCCAGCCCGGCCAGCCCTCCGGCGATCAGCATCACCAGAACCCAGTTCCGTGCCACGTTGATGCCGGCCACCCGCGCGGCGTTCGCGTTCTTCCCGATGGCGCGGAACTCGAATCCCGTCGTGGTGCGGGTCAGCAGCCACCAGACGGCGAGCGCGCAGGCGAGCGCGATCAGGAATCCCGCGTTGACGTAGAGGGACGGGCCGAACAGGTGCGGGAGATAGGAGTCCTTGGCGATGAACGGACTGACCGGGTTGACGCCCGGCGCCTGCATCAGGTAGTGGAAGGAAAGCAGGTACGCCAGGAAGTCGGCCATGATGTAGTTGAGCATGATCGTGACGATCACCTCGTGCGCGCCCGTCGTCGCCTTGAGGAGGCCGACAGCCCCACCGACCACCGCGCCGCCGACGAACCCGCCGAGCACGCACACGATCACGTGGATGCCGGCCGGCAGGCTGACCCCGTAGCCGAGGTAGGTGGCGACGATAGCGCCGCCTATCCACTGGCTCTCCCCGCCGATGTTGAACAGGCCGGACTGGTAAGGCAGCGCGACCGCGAGCCCGGTGAGTATCAGCGGTGTGGCATATACGCACGTGTTGGACAGCGGGGTGAAGATGGCGGAGAGGTACCCGTCGTGCACGGCGGTCGACAGCGATGCCTGCTGGAAGAACTGGGCAATCGTGTGCGGGCTGAAGATCGAGCCCTCGAACAGCTCGATGTAGACGCCGATAGCGGTATCCCAGGCGAGGTTGATCGCATGCCCCGGCGCGGAGAAGAAGTCACCCCACGCATCCAGCACGCTAGCGGTCGTGAACGCGGTCAGCAGCCCGCCGATGACCACCGCCGTGAAGATGGCGAGCGCCGTTACGGTGACCGCGTTACCTTCCATCACCGCGAAGAGAATTTTCTTCCAGAACGGCCGGGGTGGCTCCTGAGAGGCCGTGGATTCGGCTGCTTCGCTCATTTCTCTGCTCCTGGTACGGCTGCCCCCGGTGCAGCTGCCCCCGGTGCGGGTGCCCCCGGTGCGGGTGCCACGCCAGCGGTATCGCCGGCGGCCGAGCCCGCCATCAGCTTGCCGAGTTCCTCAACCGGCACCGAAGGCGGTCGGAAGCCGGTGATCCGGCCCTCGTACATGACGGCGATCCGGTCGGCGAGCGCGTAGATCTCGTCCAGTTCGGCGGACACGATGAGCACCGCGGCTCCGGCGTCGCGAGCCGCCACGATCCGCCTGTGCACGAACTCGATGGAGCCCACGTCGAGTCCCCGGGTGGGCTGGCTGGCGATCAGCAGTTGCGGTTCGTGGCCCAGCTCCCTGGCCAGGATGACCTTCTGCTGGTTGCCGCCGGATAGCGTGCCGACGGGGTTATCGGCGGACGTGGTGCGCACGTCGAACTCGGGGATCCGCTCGGCGGCGTTCTTCTCGATGGCACCGAGGTCCAGGTTGATCCCGGAAGCGTACGGCTTCCTGTCGAACACGTCGAGCACCATGTTCTCTGCCACGCTGAAGGCACCGATGAGCCCGTCTTCCTGCCGGTCCTCGGGGATGTAACCGATGCCCGCGTGCAGCCGCTGCCGCGGCGTGGCGTGCGTGATGTCGCGGGAATTGAGGGTGACCTGGCCGACGGCTACGGGCCGCAGCCCCATCAGCGCCTCACAGAGCTCGGTCTGCCCGTTGCCCTGCACGCCGGCCACGCCGAGGATCTCGCCGGCCCGCACGTCGAAGCTCAGGTCGTTGACCCAGATCCGGCCGGTTTCATCGGTAACGGTCAGCCCGCCGACCTGCAGTACTACCTCGCCGGGCTTGGCCACGTCCTTGCTGACGACCAGTTGTACATCCCGACCGACCATCATCGCGGCGAGCTGGTCCTCAGTGGCGGTCGGGGCGGTCTGGCCGACGACCTGGCCGCGGCGCAGCACACTGATCGTGTCCGCGATTTCCTTCACCTCCTTGAGCTTGTGCGAGATGAAGATGATGGACGTGCCGCCGGCCTTCAGCTCCCTGATGATCCGGAACAGGTCCCGGGTCTCGGCCGGGGTCAGAACCGCGGTCGGCTCGTCGAGAATCAGCACGTTCGCCTGCCGGACCAGGGCCTTGACGATCTCGACCCGCTGCTGGATGCCGACCGGCAGGTTCTCCACCAGCGCGTCGGGATCGACCT
>Ga0335073_10012980_pt1 | contig 11676 bp, 8 predicted proteins | sample Lox_Sample_22_FD_207093 | JGI IMG/M metagenome (GOLD analysis project Ga0335073, IMG submission 207093) | Soil microbial communities from Loxahatchee National Wildlife Refuge, Florida, United States - Lox_Sample_2.2 | ecosystem: Environmental > Terrestrial > Soil > Wetlands | place: USA: Florida... | reverse complement strand
AAGCGGCGCGCGGCGACGACCTCGTTCCCGGAGCGGTGCACGGTCGCCTACCTCCGCACCAGCCTGGACCTTGCCCACGTGACCGTGGACTCCGCTTTCATGAACACGAGCGGAACCGTCACGCCGACGCTTCCTCAGCCGGTTACCGGGCCGCTGACCGGACTGCCCGCCTTCTGTGATGTCACTCTCACTGAGACTGACGCGGCCGGCAATCCCATCCACATCGACATCTGGCTGCCGACCACCTGGAACGGACGCTTCCAGGGCACCGGAGGTGCGATCTATTCCTGCGGTCCCTACGACTACGAGATGGCACCTGCCATCCAGGAGGGGTATGCCGCTGCCGGCACTGACTGCGGGGTATCCCTGGCTGATCGCGAGACCGCCAGCTGGGCGCTCAAGGACGGGCGGCTCGACTGGCCGCTGATTGACGACTTCGCTTACGCAGGCATCCACGACATGAGTGTGGTGGGCAAGGCAGTGACCAAGGATTACTACCCGTCGCCGTTGCGGTTCTCCTACTTCAACGGATGCTCTACGGGCGGGCGCGAAGGGCTCGTGGAGGCCCAGCGGTACCCGGCCGACTACAACGGCATCGTCTCCGGCGCGCCGGCGATCAACTGGACACAGTTCATCCCCGCCGAGATCTGGCCCCAGCTAGTGATGAACGAGTCGCACGACTTCCTGCCGTCGTGCAAGGAGATAGCGTTCACGGACGCGGCCGTTCAGGCGTGTGCCTCCACTGGCGGAGTCATCACGAATCCGTCATCGTGTCAGTGGAACCCGTACACGCTCGTGGGCGAGGTGACGCCATGCGGGGTCATTACTCAGCAGGACGCCGCTGTGATGGCGAAGATCTGGGAAGGCCCGGTGAATTCGCAAGGCAAGCCGCTCTGGTACGGGCTGGAGCGGGGCGCGAGCCTGGACGGCCTGGCCGCGACCGTTACGGACAACGGCATCACCGATGGCCAGCCGTTCCCAATCACGGTCAGCTGGCTGGGGACGTGGCTGCAGCAAAACCCGTCATGGAACTGGCAAACGCTGACATACGCACAGTTCGACAAGCTCTTCCAGCAGTCCGTTAGCGAGTTCTCGAATATCTTCGCCGCGAACAACCCCAACCTGTCTGCGTTCGAGAAGGACGGCGGGAAGATCATCATCTGGCACGGCCTAGCCGACCAGCTCATCTTCCCGCAGGGCACTGTCCAGTACTACCAGCGAGTAGAGCGAGCGATGGGCGGCGCTCGCCAGGCCGAGTCCTTCGCGCGGCTGTTCCTCGCGCCGGGTGCCCAGCACTGCGCAAGTGCTGCCGGCCCGGCCCCGGCGGGACCAGCGCAGCCAATGGCTTCTCTGGTCAACTGGGTCGAGAAAGGCAAGGCTCCCAGCGCCATTCCCGGAGCCGTCACCAATCCGGTCACCAACGCCGCGACCGAATCGCAGCCGCTGTGCCGCTACCCGCTAACCGCCCGCTACCGGGGGCACGGAAGCACACTCGCGCCCAGCAGTTACGTGTGCAAGGCGTAGCAACACAGGCCACGCTTCCCTCAGGCCGTTCGTGGAGGTGCGGCGGCGGGTGCTGGTGGCACGCTACTAAACCGCGTTTTCAGGTAGTAAATCACTGAGGGCGCGGGAGGAAACGCTAAGACCGCGGTCGCCGACTATGGCTCCGCTGACCGCCGATCCGCTGGACTAGCCGGCAAACTCGCCAAGCTCCGGTGGTCGCGAGAGAATGGCAATAAGACAACCGCGGACACACCGAAGCTCCGGGCTCACCCGCTACTACCTGCCCGAGATCGCTGCGGATGGCCGATTTCGGCGTGTTAGCCGTCGCGCGCGGGAGCTTCAGGGAGGCGGCATGACCTTCACTGATCGTGACGACGCGGGCAGGCAGCTTGCCTCGCGACTTGAGCACCTCCGTGGCCAGCCCGTTGTTGTCCTGGGCCTGCCGCGCGGCGGCGTACGTGTCGCGGCACAGGTCGCCCGAGCGCTTGGCGCGCCATTGGATGTCATCATCGTCCGCAAGCTCGGCACGCCGTTCCAGCCTGAATTGGGCATGGGCGCGGTGGGCGAGGACGGGGTCCGGGTCATCAATCCCGAGGTCGTCGACCAGGCCGGTGTCACCGAGAGGGAGCTCGCCGCAATCACGGCACGGGAACTCGGTCAGGTGGCAGCCCGCGCCGAGCGCTATCGCCCATACCGCCCCCGCGAGCCGCTTTCTGGCAAGGTCGCAGTGGTCGTCGACGATGGCATCGCAACCGGATCCACCGCGCGCGCGGCCTGCCAGATCGCCCGGGCGCACGGCGCGGCACGCGTGGTGCTCGCCGCGCCTGTCGCACCGGTCGGCTGGGAGGAGAGAATCGGCCCCGACGCCGACGAGTTCGTCTGCGTGGACACACCCTTCGATTTCTTTGGCATCGGGCAGTTTTATGCAGATTTCTCCCAGGAAAGCGATGACGCGGTTATCGCTTGCCTGCGCGGCGCTGCCGCACTGCAATAATGCGGCACCCGGCTCGCGCTGAAGCCATTCCGGGTGGCCTGAGTAAGCTGGCAGGCAGCGCCAACTGCGCTGTCGGCCATTCCCGGCCATTACTGGTCTTTGCTTAAGTCATTAATGGCCACCACGTTTTACCCGGGCTAACGCCGGGAATGGCCGCTGAAGCCTCCTCGCATGCCATCGCGATCTATGAGATAAGGGCTTCTGCACGATGAATCAGCAAATAACCCCTCGCCTCGAGGCGGATCTCTTTCTGCTGCACGCTCCAAGCGTCTATGACTTCCGAGAGCGCGACGACATGCTGTTCGCGTACCTGAGCGACAGCGATAGCGTCAACGTCACCTCAATCTACGAGATGTATCCGATCGGCTGGTTCTCGATCAAGCAGCACCTGGCCAACCACGGATTCGACGCGAAAATCGTGAACGTCGCGTCCTTGATGCTCATGCATCCTGACTTGGACGTCCCAAAACTGCTCAGCCGGCTGGAAGCGCCGATCTTCGGATTCGACCTCCACTGGATGACGCAATGTCAGGGAGCCGTTGAGCTGGCAGCGGTCCTGAAGAAGGTACACCCCGACGCGCTGACCATCTTCGGCGGCATCTCGGCGACCTACTATGCCAGCCAGCTCATCGAGTACCCAAGCGTGGACGTTGTCGTCCAGGGTTACGACACCCTCGAGCCGGTCAGGGAGCTAGTCGGGCAGGTCCGGCAAGGCCGCCGCGATTTCGACTCCATACCGAACCTGCTCTACAAGGTCGACGGCGAGGTTCAGGCGACCGGGTTCACCCACAAGCCCGCCAGCCGCTACAACGACGTGAGTAACGACTGGTCGTATTACCGCGACGGATCAGGCGGCGGACCATCGGTCTCCAAGCTCATCATGACGTTGCCCAACACCGGATGCGCGCATGACTGCGGCTGGTGCGGCGGTTCACGTTTCGCGTACCGCAACATTATGGGCGTCCACAAGACCCTGATCCAGAAGGACCATGACCTCATCGTCGAAGAGCTCCACACCATGCAGGAAGCGGCAAAACGGACCTCTATCTACGCGCTTCAGTGCTACTCGGAGAACAAGGTGCGGATGCACCAGTACCTCGACGCGGTGAAGGAAGTCGGTTACCAAAGCGTCTTCTTCGAGCAGTTCAACCTGACGCCTCCCGATACGCTCACGAAGATGGGCGAGTCGACGTCCGCCTACATCATGCTGTCCCCGGAGTCCCACGACCCGAAGATAAGCGCGGCGGCTGGCCGCGGGACCTACACGATGGAGGAGATGGAGAACTGGATTCCCCGTGCTCTGGATGCTGGCGTCAAGGGCATCATGATCTGGTTCTTCATCGGTATGCCCTACCAGGACCGGCAGTCAGTTCTGGACACTGTCGCCTACTCGGAGCGGCTGATACGCAAGTTCGGCGGCTGGGCTGCGCTTCCGCTGATCTGCCCCATGGTGCCGTTCCTCGACCCCGGGTGCCGGTTCTTCGAAGAGCCAGCGGAGCACGGCTACCGCATCTTCCACCGCACCCTGGAGGAGCACCGGCGCGCCATGGTGGAGCCGCTGTGGTACCGGCGGCTGAACTATGAGACGCGCTGGCTGGACAGGCGCCAGCTGCAGGACGTCTCCTATGAGGCCATCGCTCGCCTGGTGGAGGTCAAGGGGGAATTTGGGGTCCTTCCGCCTCAGTTCTGCAAAGCCATCCTGGTGACCATCGACGAGACGAGGGAACTCCTCAGGGAGATGGAAAGAGCGCTGCTGCTCGACGGGGCGATGCCAACCGCCCTGCGGAACGACATACGCTCCTACAACCGCAAGATCCTCGCCTACTCAAGTGACCAGATCGTGCCAGTGCGGCGGCCCTTCGGCGGCCGGTGGTTCGATGACGTGACTGTTCCCCAGCAGATGATCGACGACATCCTGGCGATTCCGGAAGGCGTCAGCGCGCTCTGACCCGGACCGGAAGCGCATGCGGGCCCCGGACCTGGCCGGCCGACCAGCTGACCGCTGATGTGTCTGTCAGACAGAAACTCGCGATTCGCTCAAGCCATACCTCAAGAGCGACCCGCAGCTCCATCCGTGCCAGATGTGAACCTACGCAGCGATGGATGCCGAGGCCGAACGCGGCGTGCCTGTTCACGTCGCGGTCAATGAGCACCTCGTCAGCCCGGTCGAACTGAGCCGGATCGCGGTTCGCCGCAGGATACGGCAGCAATACCCAGTCGTCGGTCTTCATTTTCGCTTCGCGGAAGACCACGTCCTGCTTTACCAGCCGCGCCATGCTGACAGGTGCGTAGGCGCGCAGGAATTCCTCCATCGCCAGCGGCAGCAGCTCAGGCTCGTCCGCCAGCCGTTGCCGATCGCGCGGGTTCTTAGCCAGGTGCCACAGTGACGCACCAATTGCGCTCGCCGTCGTATCCGTACCCGCGATCAGCAGCAGCGTCATCGTGCCGACCACATGCGAGACGTCGAGCTTGCGGCCGTTCAGCTCAGCGTTGATGAGAAACGTGGTCAGGTCCTCGCGCGGCCTCTCGAGATGATCGTGAACCTGGGCCAGCAGGTAGTAAAACAGCGCGGACATCCGGGTGACCCGTTCCTGCGGCGGCAGGTTGATGCCCTCCAGGGTGTTCTTAGCGAACTCCCGGAACTGCGGCCCGTCCCCCGGCGGGAAGCCGAGCATGTCAGCGATGACGCGCATCGGGATCTGCTGCGCGTACTCGGCAGCGGCATCAACGATGTCCCGTCCCTCGAAGGCATCGATGAGCGAGTGGCAGAACGCCCTGGTAGACCCCTCAAGGCTACTCACCGCGGTCTTGGTGAAGGCCGGGAGGAGCAGTTTGCGGGCGTCGTGGTGGAACGGCGGGTCGGAGGTGATCGGCGGCGAGCCGCCGATCGGCGCGAGCTCGCGTGGCGGCCGGAAGTTGCCCATAATGATCGCACGGGACGAGAAGTGCTCGGTGTCGTGGGCGATTGCGGCTATGTCGTCGTACGACGTCGGCAGCCAGGCTCCGCCGAAGCGCGCCGTGTGCGCGATGGGGCACCGCAGGCGCAACTCGTCTTGAATCGAGTACGGGTCGGCCGCCCACTCCGGCTCCATGTGGGAGAAGTCGGACGCCCAGTCCGACACGGGTCCGGTGACGATCTCGCTGTGTCTGCCGGGGGACTCCCCGTCTCGCTTCTCCCAGTGGTCCTGGGTGAAGCGGTTATCGACAGCCATTGTCAGGTCCCCTCGATGAGCCTGATCGCGTGCTCTGGGCAGTTGAGCACCGCGCGACGCGCATCGTCCTCCTTCTCTAGCCGTAGGACGCCGTCGCCCAGCACCTTCCCGTAGCCCTCCTCGTCATCACCGAAAAGGTCCGGGGCCAGGTCATAGCAGCGTCCGTTGCCTTGGCACAGGCCGACATCGATCTGCAGTTTCACTCCGACATTCCTCTCTGCTGCCAGAATGGCAATGCTCGAGCGATCGCTGCGGGCCGCTGGCCCGTAGGTGCGGCGTGGCAAGCCGCTACCGACGCCCAGGAGCAGCGACGACCCGCGAGCACGTGCAGGCCGCGGGTGGTGGTGAGGCTTGCCGGTACGCCGATGCCAGCCATGAAAGCCCCTTTATAGCGGGTGCTGCGAAAAGGAGACGCAGGCCGTTTGCGGCCGCCACTCCCCGGCCCGATCATCCCGGCTGTGCTCCAAGAGGCCGATGCGCGGCACAGACAAAAAACTTCCCCGGCAATGCATGAAACCACATGTGTATGCCGGGAAGGCTTGAGTTAGGCCGTTCATTACGCTTATTTTCTTAAGTCATTAATAGCTAGCTCTGTTTGCCGGGCGCGGCGGCGGGGGATGACACCCGGCGCCCAATATTGGGCCTGAGCCCTATATTCCCAGACTGAGCGGAGTTCTATCCATGGGACCGGAGATCCCTCCTGTCGATGCCTGCCCCGCTGACCCTTATAGCGCTGTTCCCTCGCCCTTCTCGATGGACAATACGACCTTCCGGGTCCTCGGCTATCGACTGGTCGACACGCTCTCCGCCTACCTGGACAAGCTTCCCCAGGAACCGGTCTACCGTCCCATGCCGGTCGAAGCACGGCGGCAGCTGGAAGACATGAAACTGCCGCTTGAGGGAGTAGCTGCAGAGGATGTCATAGAAGATTTTCTCCGTTTTGTGTTGCCATACGGCCGCGGCCAGAATCACCCGTGTTTCGCCGCATTCGTAGATCCGGCAGCTTCCAAGCTCAGTATGCTCGCGGCATTTGCATCGGCGGTTACCAATACCAGCGGCGCCGGCGGGAATTACGCCGCAATATACGTGGAACGAGCAGTCATCCGCTGGCTGATGGAGCTCATCGGCTTTCCCCAGGACGGAAGCGACGGGGTCCTACTCAGCGGAGGGTCGGACGCCAACCGACACTGCCTAGAAGTGGCCCGCTACTGGGGCGCCAGGGTCAATGGCTGGGACATCCGGGAGGAGGGCCTGGCCGGGCGTCCCCGGCTCACCATGTACATGTCGGCGGAGGCTCATTCCTGCCTCGAGAAGGCAGCCTTCACGCTCGGACTCGGCGCTCCGCGCATGGTGAAGGTCGGCGACGACTTCCGCATGGACCTAGCCGACCTGCGGGCGGCGGTCGCTGCTGACCGCAGGGCCGGGCATTGCCCCTTCTTGGTCGCCGCGAATGCCGGCAGCGTGAAGACTGGCGCGATTGACCCGCTCGATGATCTCGCTGAGTTCTGCCGCCAGGAAGGACTCTGGCTGCATGTGGATGGCGCGTACGGCGGCGTGGGCGTACTCGACCCGCGCGTCGCGCACTTGTACTCAGGGCTGGAGCGCGCGGACTCGGTAGCCCTGGATCCGCACAAGTGGCTGGCAGTGGCCATCGGCTGCAGTTGCGCCATGGTGCGGCAGGGATCGCTGCTGCAAGACACTTACAAGCTCATCCCGTCCTATCTCCGCCTCCCTGCCGGACAGGGCTTTGCCGGTGACGTGTGGTACTCGCACCGCAGCGCGGAGCAGACCAGGGATTCGGGGCGGGCGCTGAAGACCTTCTGGAACATCCAGCAGGCAGGGAAGGCCGGCCTGGTGGATCACGTGCGGCGCCACATCGACCTGGCGCGCTACCTAGAGGAGCTCATCGAGGTCGCTCCCGACCTGGAGTTGCTGGCGGCGGGGCCGCTGACGGCAGTGTGCTTCCGGTACGTGGCGGCCGGCCAGATCGACGAGGCGAGCCTGAACGCGCTGAACCAGGAGATCATGGCAGATCTGCAGGCCGAAGGTCGGGTGTTCCTGGCCGGCACCGACATACACGGACGTTTCGGCCTGCGGTCATGCGCGCTCCACTACGCCCTCGATGAAGGGCACATCCAGACCATCGTGGATGCGGTCAGGGATGCCGGGCAGCGTCGGCTCCTGGCACGCGCGCCACAGCCGACCGAGAACGAGATGTCGGCGCCGATACCCGCGGGCCGCGGGTGAGGAGTTCGCAGATGCGCCTTGTGAATAGCGCTCCTCCCGATGGGACCTGGCAGGACAGATCGACTGTTCCGGCCGGAGCACAGGCACGCCTGGCACTCGCGCTGGCGGCTGGCAAGGCGGCCGGTACTGCCTCTAAGGTGCTGCGAGCTGGCGGAGGGACCAGCTTCCCAGGCTCGCTAGCCAACCGGATCGATCCGCGAATCCTGCAGAAGGTAACGGCCGCCAGCGATGCCCACACGGTGGTCGTCACCGGGAGCAATGGCAAGACCACAACCTGCCGGATGCTCGCCGCGCTTGCCCGGACCGGGGGTCTTCGGGTCACCCAGAACCGGGCTGGCTCCAATCTGCTCCAGGGGGTGATCTCGGCCGCCGTCCGCGGGACAGACCTTCGCGGGCGGATGGACGCGCAGCTGCTGCTGCTCGAGGTTGACGAGGGAGCGGTGCGGCTGGTCACCCCGCAGATGCAGCCGGACACGTTCCTGATCACCAACATCTTCCGTGACCAGCTGGACCGCTTCGGTGAGCTGTACTCGATGGCCCGGGGGCTGGAGGCGGTGATCGAGGCGCTTCCCCCGACGGCCACGGTGATTCTGAACGGCGACGATCCGCTGGTGGCGAGCCTCGCACCGGCGGCGGCGGCTCGCCGGCTGTACTTCGGCATCCAAGACAACACCGCTGGCTCGTCGGTGCCCGAGCACGCAGCGGACACCATCCGCTGCGTTCGCTGCCAGCACCCGCTGACCTACCGGGCGGCATACCTGTCACATCTAGGGGATTACCACTGCCCGGAATGCGGGAACGGTCGCCCGAATCTGGACATCGCGGTAACCGCAGTCCGGACGTCGCCGCGAACGGGGTCGGAGATCACGGTTGAGACGCCGGCTGGGGCCTTTTCGCTGCCAGTGCCTTTGGCAGGGCTGCACAACGTCTACAACGCGACCGCGGCGCTCGCATCCGCGACGGCACTGACAGTTCCGTGGCCCCTCGAGCCCGCGCAGGTTGAGCGGGCAATGGCCGGGGTGCGTCCAGCGTTCGGCCGGCTGGAGGAGATCCAGGCGGGCGAGCGCCGGGTGCTGCTGGCCTTCGTCAAGAACCCCACCTCGTACAACACCACCATGCGCGAGGTAATCCGGCGGCCCGGCCGGAAGCATGTCCTGGCCGCGCACAGCAACACCGTGGTCGACGGGGAAGACTTCGCCTGGCTCTGGGACGTAGATCTCGAGCAGCTTGTGCCGCAGCTAGCCAGCCTCACCGTCAGCGGAACAAGAGCGGAGGAGGTCGCGCTGCGGTTTAAGTACGCCGGAATCGACCCAGCGATCATGCGCGTCATACCTGGCCGCGAGGCCGCGCTTCAGACCGCACTCAACGCGATCCCGGCAGGCGAGTCACTGCACATCTTCGCTGGCTATACGCCTATGCGCGAGCTGCGCAGCTTCATGCAGCGCCGCGCCTGGGTGGCGCCATTCTGGCAGGAGTGATCGCATGACACAGGCGTCTGTAACGGTCCGCATTTGCTATCTCTACCCGAGGCTGCTCAGCGTCGCGGGTGACAGGGGCAACTTGTTCGCGCTGATGCAGCGGTGCGCATGGCGAGGGATCGAATGCAGCGTGACTGAGGCCGACGCTGGCGTGGTTCCAGATTTCAGCCAGTCTGACCTGATCCTGCTGCATGGTGGCCAGGACCGCGAGATGACAGCGGCGGCGCAGGACCTCGCCGTGAAAGGCGGCCCGCTCCGGGAGGCCATCGAGACTGATGCCGTCGTTCTGGCCGTATGCGCGGGCTATCAGCTCCTGGGCCGGTACTACGCACCGCCAGCCGGACCGCCGATTCAGGGGCTCGGAGTGCTGGACGTGGTATCGCACGGCGGCCCTAAGCGGTTCATCGGGCATGTAGCAGCAGAATGCGACCTGGGTTCAGGCACGCGACACCAGCTTGCCGGATTCGAGAACCACAGCGGGCGCACCTACCTGGGCAGCAACGCCTGGCCGCTCGGGCGAGTGCTTGCCGGAGCCGGCAACAACGGCGAAGACGGCACCGAAGGTGCGCGCTACCGCGAGGTGTATGCCACTTACCTGCACGGGCCGGTCCTGCCGAAGAACCCATGGCTTGCTGACCATCTGCTGTCCCGTGCCCTCGCGCATCGCTACCCAGATTTCGGTCCGCTTTCGCCGCTAACGGACCAGATGGAGCAACAAGCCCAAACGGCCGCGCTCCGCCTAGCCCAGCGCCCGGCCAGGGGCTGGCGGGCAGCCGCGGCCGCCGTGGCGCGGATCGCGCGACCAGTGCGAGTGCCAGCTCTAGGCGGCCGAGCGGCGGTCGTTGCGGGCAACCCGATGGCGGACAAGGAGGCCTGATGGACTTCTCGCTGAGCACCGACCAGCACGAGCTGATGGCGGCGGCGACCGACTTCGCGCAGCGGGAACTTAACCAGGATCTGGCCAAGCGCGACGATGCGGGCGAGTTCCCTCGCGGGGCGTGGCAGGCCTGCGCGAAGTTCGGGATCCAGGGCATGCCTGTCCCGGCCGAACTGGGTGGCGCGGGCAGCGACGTGCTGACAACAACCCTTGTGATGGAGGCCCTCGGACGTGGCTGCCACGACAACGGGCTGCTGTTCTCTCTTAACGCGCAGCTGTGGAGCGTCGAACTTCCGCTGGTCATCTTCGGCAGCCCGGCACAGCAGCAGGCCTACCTGCCCGGGCTGGTGTCGGGAGACACGATCGGCGGTCACGCGATGACCGAATCCGAGTCTGGCTCCGACGCCTTGCACATGCGCTGCCGCGCCGAGCGGCAGGGAGACTGTTACCTCCTGAACGGGAGCAAGCAGTACATCACTAACGCTCCGGTCGCCGACTTCCTGCTTGTCTACGCCTCGGTTAAGGACCGCCCTGGAGTGACGGGCCTTTCCGCTTTCCTCGTCGACGCCGGGACACCGGGACTCGAGATCAGCAGCAGCTTCGAGAAGATGGGCCTGCGCACGTCGCCGATGGGCGAGCTGGCGCTGACTGACTGCCTCGTGCCGGCCGAGAACCGCCTCGGGCCAGAAGGCGCCGGTATGGCCATCTTCAACTCGTCGATGGAATGGGAACGCAGCTGCTTGTTCGCCAGCGCCGTGGGCGCGATGCAGCGCCAGCTCGACGAGTGTGTCGCTTATGCCCGCGCACGTCAGCAGTTCGGTCAGCCGATCGGAAAGTTCCAGAGCGTGGCCGCCAAGCTCGCTGACATGTACGTACGGCTGGAAGCTGCGCGACTGATGATTTACCGAGTCGCCTGCCATAAGCAGCAGGGCCGCTCATCACCCGCGGAGGCGGCTGCAGCGAAGCTCTTCACGAGTGAAGCGTGGGTGCAGTCCAGCCGGGACGCGATCCAGACGCATGGCGCCTGGGGTTACCTGAAGGACGCGGGGGTTGAGCGCGATCTCCGGGATGCGATCGCCGGCACCATTTACTCGGGAACTTCGGAGATCCAGCGCGTGATCATCGCTCGGATGCTGGGGCTATGAGCCGCCAGGCAACGCCACCGCATTCCATCGGGGCAGCTAGGGGGGAGGCGTGATGGCGTACCTACTTCAGCGTCTGCTCACTGAGGCTGCCGCGCGGCAGTCGCGACGACCGGCGGTCGCAGCCGACGGCGACGTGATCACTTACCAGGAACTTGACGCGCTGAGTAACAAGGTGGCGCGGGCGCTGCAGCGCCTGGGCGTCACGCGCGGCGACCGGGTA
>Ga0335073_10012977_pt1 | contig 11678 bp, 9 predicted proteins | sample Lox_Sample_22_FD_207093 | JGI IMG/M metagenome (GOLD analysis project Ga0335073, IMG submission 207093) | Soil microbial communities from Loxahatchee National Wildlife Refuge, Florida, United States - Lox_Sample_2.2 | ecosystem: Environmental > Terrestrial > Soil > Wetlands | place: USA: Florida... | reverse complement strand
CCGGCGGCTTGCCGGTTCACCACTTTTCGCCGTGATCCGGCAGGACGCTTCCCTCGGCGCGGCGTTAAGCGCTCAGGCGCCCGGCGGAATGCATTCGCCGGAGCTTTCCGCCCTCATCAAGCAACTCGAATGGATCACCGTCGCGGGAAAGTCGGACGCCGACCGGCTTCGCATCGTGCTGGAAGGTGAAGGCGCGCCAGACGCACCAACGCGGCAGTTATCCGACGTAATCAACGGATTGCTGGTGTTGGCGCAGGCGGGGCTCAACGATCTAAAGACGCGGCAGCAGCTCCCGCCAGACGTGCGCGAGGCGTACTTGGAGATGCTCAAGAGCGCGGATGTTTCACAAATTGACCGCGGCCAAACAAAATCGGTTCGGCTGATCTTTGAAGTAACGCCGCAGTTCCTCGAGGCCGCGCGTACCGCAATGCCCGCCGCGCCCGCAACACCGCCAAGCAAGCCAGTTCCGAACAAGAGCGCCATCCGAAACTGATTTCGCGATTAAAAAACGCCCCGAAGAATCTGGGGCGCGGCAAATTCACGGAAGAATAATCAAGCTCAGTTAGTCGCCTACAGTGCTCCCTTGCCCTTGCATGTAGCGCCAAGGATTGACGGGCGCATTGTTTACACGAACCTCGTAATGAACGTGCGGGCCGGTCGAGCGGCCGCTAATGCCCGTGTAGCCGATGACTTCGCCGCGCTTCACTCGAGTGCCAGGCACGGCCGAGAACGAGGAGAGATGGGCGTACCAGGTGGTGATGCCGAAACCATGGTCAATCACGACCAAGCGGCCATAACCCGCGTGGTTTTCCGCTATGGTCACAATGCCGTCAGCCGTCGCGTGAACGGGCGCGCCATAATCGGCTGCCACGTCAACGCCTGTGTGGAATGCACCTTCGCCGCTGAATGGATCGAGCCGCTCTCCAAAGCCAGCCGTGATGTGGCCCATCACCGGCCAAATCGACGGTGTGTAGCTCGAATCGGCAAAGCTCATCGCCGGCATCAGCCGCAGCCCGCCAGAGGAGACAGCGATGACCGCGGCATTCCTCTTCAGGAACGTGTACTGCTCGATGGAACGGTCGAATGCATCTTCCGGAGTGACTTCACTGTCCGTTGTATCGAAAGCTGCAGGGTGATAGCGAAGCACGCCATACGTCATGGCGACTTCAGTGGCAAGGGACTGGAGAGAATCGAGGCGCTGGTTGGTGTCGGTGACGGTGCTCTGAAGTTGCTGATACTGTTTCTTAAGAGTCTCCTGATCGTGGCGGAGGGCGTTGTAGTTGCCGACTTTCCAGAGCATCCGGGAGTACGAACCAACGGCGGCAGCGACGGTGATGGCGCCGATCAAGGCTAGCGCGGCGATCCCGTGCAAAATATAAGCAGGCACGATAAGCTTTCGGAGCTTGCCGGGCGTCGTTGCGATATAGAACGTATAGTTCTTGCTCGTAATCACTTACGTGGCCCCTGAAGCCATCGAGATGGTCAAAAGCGGGCTATGTGCCCTGGCGCCCGCACGAGAAAACTACTTCGAAACATCAAAACTTCAAATCTGAACCGTAAGATTCGGTCCGCGACCTTGCACATACTAAATTCTGTAGCGTTGCTCGTCAACCCTGTATTTTGCTGTTCGAAGAACAGGGTGTAAATAGCTGCCCACCTGTCCGAAAGTACAGGGTGTTAATGCCTCCCCTATATCATATCGGCTGCGTTCTGCATATCTTTAAGCTGCGTCCTCAGAAGGAGCGCGCGGGCTATACTCAACGCTAGATATGATTGATGGAGAGCGTATTTCGGCAAAACACATGCGAGGCGGGGAATCTGCCGTTTTGGAGCGCATTGAAAAGGCTGAATCTCGCACCGGAAGCCGCAACTCGCAATTGCGCCTGGGAATTGGCGACGATGCGGCCTTGTGGATTCCAAAGAAAGGGTACGAATTGGTTTTGACTTGCGACTGGTTCCTGGAAGGCACGCATTTTCTGCGAGATAAGCACCCCGCCGAGGCAGTGGGATGGAAATGTTTGGCGCGCGCTGTCAGCGATGTCGCGGCCATGGGCGCGGTGCCGCGTTGCTTTCTCTTGAGTCTAGCACTGCCCAGCGTACAGTCGGGTGCTTGGTTCGATCAGTTTCTTCGCGGGGTGCGGCGGGCGGCCAAGCGATTTAGGTGCGCGCTGGCTGGCGGCGACACGACTAGAACGAAAACCATCCTTATCAATGTGATGGTGGTGGGTGAAGTAGTTAGCGGCTTAGAGATTACGCGCTCAGGAGCGCGGCCCGGAGACATTTTATTTACTAGCGGACGGCTCGGAGAGGCGGAGCTGGGCCTCGAATTGATCCGCATTGGCAAGGGGCGAGTGGACAGCCGGGATCCGGTCTTGAAGAAGCATCTCTACCCCGAACCGCGCATCGAACTAGGCCGCTGGCTCGCCGAAAAACGCTTGGCTTCGGCGATGATGGATCTTTCCGATGGGCTTTCCAGCGATTTGCCTCGGCTTTGCACGGCAAGCGGAGTTGGGGCGCGGATCATTTCAGAAAAGATTCCGGCTGTGCGAGTCTCGAGGCGGCTCGGCGGCGGCTACAGTCCGCTGGAATTGGCTCTGCATGGCGGGGATGACTATGAACTGTTGTTCACTGTGCCGGCCAATAGGTTGAGGCAAATTCCGCGGTCCTTCCATGGAATTCCTCTTACGGCGATTGGCGCAATCACGAAAAAGCCGACGTTGCTGCTCGTCGATGAGGACGGGCGTGGACTGCCGCTGCCTAACAGCGGATGGGATCCCTTCCGCAATTCTTGATAAGAAGCGTCTTAATGAGCAGGGGCGCTGGATGATGTTCTTCTTCGTGGCCGAATTCATGTCCCGAAGGAGATTGCCGCGCCGTCCCGTGCGGCACAGAGTGAAAAGGTGCAGTCCGACGGCCACTTCACGACCTGTCTCTCTTACTGACCCAATCCCGTTCCTTCGAACAATTGCTTCGCGGCAAGCAAGGCTCTAACTTCACGGTCGAAATGTAAGCGGGACCCCTGCTTCACCCGGCCCTCCTCGCTTTGCTTGAAATGTTTTTCAAACCAATCTTGAGGAGGGATCGTGCTGAAAACCCTTTGTTTGTCGATCGTGGTGTTGGCAGCGCCCTTTTCGGCCGTGGCGCAAACGCAAGCACCCATTCGAGTAAATTGCGGCGGTCCTGCTTATACCGACTCCATGGGCCAGGTATGGCAGGCGGACTTCGGCTTTACCGGCGGCAGCGACGCCTCCTTCACGGGCGCCGTAGCTGGAACGTCCGATCCTGTTCTTTACGACGACTATCGGAGGAACCCCACAAGCTATTCCTTCCCGGTTGCAAATGGACAATATCAGCTCAATCTGTATTTTGAGGAGGCGAGCGTCGGTGCCGAGAAAGTTAGTGCGCGAGTCTTCGATGTCAGCGCGCAAGGCACGGTCGTTTTCCCCAACCTGGACATCTTCGCCGCCGCCGGCGCTGATGCCGCTCTCACCAAGTCCGCGAACGTTTCCGTGACAAATGGCGCACTAACGATCGGCTTCACGAAGGTGGCCGGCCTGAACCCCATAATTAGCGCGATCCAAATTCTGCCTGTCAGCAATGCAACGACAGGGCCCGCGTTGTCTTTGAACTTCCAGTACACAGACGGCACTCCCGTGGCGGGAACCTTGAACTATACAATCTCGTCTTCCCTGCTCAGCTTTCAGGGAAGCCAGGCGCTCACAAACGGCGCCGCGCAGTGCCAACTGTTTGCGAACCCCAGTTCCATGGGCCTCAGCGCGCAGTTTCAGGTGACTCTGAGCTTGACAGACACGGCGGGCAACATCCTCTGGCAGATGAGTCTAGGAATGAATCCCGCGCAGGTGAATCTTGCGGGAGTGCAAAGCTCCTCGTTGAGTGTGGTCGTTCAGAAAATGTAGCAAAGCAAGACGCCTTATCCGGCTTATCGCCCGGGCGAAACGCCCGTCGCGCCTGGCGTGGTTGTTGTTTTTGTGGGCGGCGCTGCCGGCAAAGGCTTTGCTTTGGGTTCGGAGGGCTCGGCGGTTTCGTCGCGTTCCGGTGCTGTGTCGGGCGTGTCCACATTGACTTTGTGTTCGAGCGCTTGCTGCTCGAGCGGGATGACATTAGCGAAATCGAGCACCGGCTGGCCCTCGAGCGCGGCCTTCATGAATTCGAGCCAGATCGGGAGCGCAGCCTTCGCGCCGGTTTCCCGTCTCCCGAGAGAAATTTGTTTGTCGTCGTACCCGACCCACACGCCGCAAGTGAGCTGGGGAGTGAAGCCCAAGAACCAAGCATCGGTATAATCCTGCGTCGTGCCCGTTTTTCCGCCCGCAGGGCGGCCTAGCGCCTTGGCCTGAACTCCCGTGCCGAATTGGATGACTTCTTCAAGCATTGCCGTCATCGTCCGGGCGACTTCCGGCGAAATGACGTCATGCACTTCCGGATGCGCTTCTTCGAGAAGTGCGCCGTCGTAGCTGGTCACGCGGCGAATCATGTGCGGGTCGATGCGAATGCCGTCGTCCGGGAAAACCGTGAAGGCGGACACGTGCTCGATCAGCCTCATATCCGCCGCTCCGAGGACGAGCGGAAGATAAGGCGGCAACGGCGTGGTGATGCCGAAACGCCTGGCCATCTCCACAACCGAATTAATGCCCACCTTTTCAGCGAGTTTGACGGCGGGAACGTTGCGAGAGTCGGCCAGCGCCCGGCGCAGCGTGATCGTGCCCTCGAATCGGTCGTCATAATTGTGCGGGGAGTATGGCTGGCCTCCGCTGATCGTCGTGAACGGCGTGTCCGAGATGGTGTCGAACGGTGAAGCGCCCTTCTCGAGGGCGTCCGCATAGAGATAGACCTTGAACGAGCTGCCCACTTGCCGGTAAGCCTGCGTGGCGCGATTGAATTTCGAATCTTCAAAGCTATATCCGCCGACCATGGCTTTGATTTCGCCGGTGGCATTGTCGATGGCCAGCAGAGCGGCTTGCGGGCCGGGATCCTGCTCGAGCTGCACGCGAGCCGTAGCTTCATGCAGTTCCTGAATCGAGAATTGCGCGAGGTCGCCGACTTTCAAGAGTTCGGTGGGATTCTTGCGTCCGGTCCAGGCGAAATCCGGGGGCGAAAGAATCGCGCGATACGAGCCGATCTTAATCGTGGCAAAGCGATTGTCCACGGAAAGCACCAGCCCGGTGACGTACGAGCCTTTTTCGATGGGATGGTGCCAGTCCTCGTCCTCGTAAGTATCCAGCGTCCCCAAATTGTCGCGCAGGATATTGGGGAGATTGCCGCGCCAACCGTGGCGCCGGTCGTAGCTGTGCAAACCGTCGCGCACGGCTTGATTGGCGGCGAGTTGCATTTTGACGTTGAGCGTGGTGTAAACGCGCAAGCCTCGCTCATGCACCGCTTCCGTGCCGTAGGTCGATTCCAGATACTTGCGAATTTCTTCAAAGAAATAAGGAGCGAGGTCGTTGCGAGGAAACTGCAAGTGCAGGCCCAGAGGTGTTTTCTCCGCGGCTGCTTCCTCCGCGGGAGTGATCTTCCCTTCCTCCTCCATGCGCCACAGCACCAAATTGCGGCGAGCCAGGGCGCGCGCGGGGTCAGCCAATGGCGAATAAATCGGCCCGCGAATCATGCCGGCGAGCAGCGCAGCTTCCTGCAGCTTCAAATCGCTGACACTTTTTCCAAAGTAGAATTGCGAGGCGGCGGCGAAGCCGTAATTGCCGTGCGCCAGATAGACTTGATTGGCGTACATGGTGAAAATTTGCGGCTTGGTGTAGTGCCGCTCGATTTGCAACGCCAGCAAAACCTCCTGAATTTTGCGCCGCAAGCTGATCTCGCTGCGGTCCAGAAATAAATTGCCGGCCAACTGCATGGTGATAGTGCTGGCGCCTTGCACCCTGCCGCCCTTCACAAGTTTTCGCCAAACGGCTCCGGCGATGCGCGGGAAGTCGACGCCCCAGTGCTCCTCGAAGTGCTGGTCCTCGATGGCCGTCACCGCCTCGTAGAGCACCTTGGGGCACTGCTCGTAGGTCATCAAAATGCGCCTCTGCAGAGCGAAGCTGCCGACAAGTTGCCCGTCGTCTGCGTAGACTTCGGTGACCACTGTTGGGCGATAAGTTTCCAGCGCGCGAATTTCCGGCAAGTCGCTGGCATACACAAACAGCAAGCCGCACGCGGCGCCAATGGCGATGGAACAGAGGAGAAGAAACGCGAGCGCGACGCGGTCAATCAACTTCCAGCCGCGCAGCCGCAGCGTGATCGGGGGAAGGCTTAACATCAGAAATTCAATTCTAGCGCAGAACGGGCACGTTTGCCTGCTTGGGCGAATGGAGGATTGCTATGCAAGAAATCGCCGGAATCGCCGTCCAGCGGTGGTGCTAAACTCGACGAACGAGAGCTTGAGATGAACATCGGAGATTCTCTTCTCAGAATTGCCCTGCTTACCGCGCTCAGCGTTGGCAATGCTTTGATGCCTCCCATCTTGGCGGCTGATTGTTTTTTCTCGCCTAACGGGCGAATAGTCACCATCGCGGTGCGCTCTTGCGAAGCGATTGACGGCCGAACGAACGTTGAGGTGTTGCAGTTTGTGGGCGCGAGCTCGAAATTCGTGGAGCTCGAGAAGCTCTACACGGGAGCGCTCGTCACCGAGGGCCGTGACACGAAGTGGATGTATCCTTCGGAGGAAAAGGATCCTTGCCGCAGATTCGTGAAAGGATCCAAGGTGAAGATGCGAGCCTACCTGACGTGCTGCGACACCGGCCGCTGGGGGAAATGCGTTTTCGGCGGACGGTGGCTTGGAGACATCGCTGGCAAGCCGATCGACTCGTCTCAATAACTTGAAGCCTCTGTCCACTCGAATCCTTGTTACAGTTTCTCGTAATAGCATTCGCCGGCGCAGGCCCGGCAGAGCGTCCGGCCGCCGACCGCAACTTCCCTTTTGAAATTGACGCCTTCGCCGCATTCTGCGCATACCACGCGCGGCCCTTTAAATCCCGGCAAGTCTTCAGGGAGCACCTCGACTTTGACCCACTGCTTGTCAAAAAGAACGTCATCAGAAAGCGCGGCGTAAGCTTTTTGCTGCCCGGCGTCCTTGCCGAGTTCCGGGAACATCTCGCGGGCAGCCTGCTTCGAGGATTCCTTCGCGGCGATGCGCACAGCCCGCCCCGTCTGCATATCCACGAAAGTTGCGGCGACTTTGCCCCAGTCCAGGAATTTCAGAGCGCGTTTGCCGAGCCGGCAATTGGCGACCAACGCCACGGCGTCCGTCACGCAGCGGTCAATCTCCACATAGGTGACGATCCGTTTGCGTTCGGAGATCGGATCGTCTATTCCCAATTCTTGTAAGCCAAGCATCGCCAGCCGCGCGCCCAGCACTTGCCCCGCGCAAAGATGCCCGTGCGCAATTGCGGCGAGTTCCAGGTACTCATCCAGAGTTTTCATCGCTTTAGTCTACCGTGCGGAAGCTTTCGTGTGTTTTCAGTGCTAAGCCTGCGTTGGCTTCGTTCCCTGCGCCGACCACGGATGGTGCTGACCGGCTTCAACAAAAGCGAAGACAGTCATCAATAGCGCGAGTGCCGAAAGCCCCGCGTCTTCCAGCACTTTCAGCAGATTGATCGGTTCGGGCGTCGCAAAACATCCGCAATTGATGTCCATGTGCAGAAGATACGCGCGTAATACGACGGTGAAAAACCCAAGCATGATGAGCGTGAGCAGAGAGGCCCAGATGCGCAGCCTCCAACCAATCAGAACGAGCAATCCAAGGATAATCTCCGTGAAAGGCAGCGTGTGGGCGACGAACTGCACTCCGCCGGGAGACAGCAGTTTGAAAGCCTCCACTTGCAGGGCGAAGTTCGCGATGTTCATGGTTATCGAAAATTTCAGAATGAAATACGGCCATAGATAGTGGTTTGGATAGAAAAGCTTGGAATAGCCGGCGTAAACGAAAATGCACCCGAGAACGAGCCGGCCGAGCCAGATAATCAAGCGGCGAAGGTTGAGAGGGCTCGATTGCATCATGGAAGGCATTTCATGCGTGGTGCTGAAAAACGCGCTTACCTCTGGCTGAGCAACTGATTCAGAAACTGGCTCAGAATTTCGTAGCTCATCACGCCCGCATAAGGATACGTCTGACCTTTGCAATGGAACACAGTTGTCGGCGTCTGGTTCACGCGGTACATCTGCCCAAGCTCGTAATCCTTGTTGATGAGCGGCTCGAGGGTTCCCCCTTTGACCAGCGCGCGCACTCTGGACATCTCCGCCGGGGTTAGCACGGCGGCAATCGTCCCGTCCACGTCGCCGGTCTGTTCCCATTTCTCCTGATTGTCAAACAGAGCTTGTTCCACCGGCTCGATCTTCCCAATCTCCGCGGCGGCTCGCGCATAGCGTGCGGCAATCCTCGAATAGGCGTGCATCGGCAGCGGAAAATCGCGGTGAATCAGAAACACTTTTCCAGTGCTGACATAATTGTCCATGAGCAGCCGGTTGGTCGTCTCATACAGCTGTCTGCAAGCCGGGCACTGGTAATCGCTGAAAATCTCCATCACGATCGGAGCGCTCTTCGAGCCGAACGCCTTATGGGGATCGATGTCGTTCACGCCGTCTACCGTTTCAGGCGTTACAAAATTCCGCGCGGCTCTGGCCCCGCTCGCCACTGCCGTCGCGTGACCACCAGACGCAGCGAAAACAATCCCCACGGTGCTCGACGGCACTGCGCCGAAATCGCGAATTCCGTGGTTCACGAGCAGGCGCCCACCGATCAAGGCGAAGACCGCAATAGCAACAAAAAAAGCGCGACGACTCACGCGACCCTCCGGCAAATGGTTTAAAAATTTGAGATGCAATCTCTCCGTCAGATTATCACAGGTTTCCGCGGCCGGATGTCCGAAGCCGAACGAGCTTCCTCCGCGCTTCCAAGGGTGCGAATGGCGGGATTGAAGAGATCAGCAGCGAGAAAGACGGTGTGTGTTCGTAAGGCATTGAAACGATTACAGTTAAATTCGTTATAAGAAAACTTGACAAAGATACACTCAAGTTGTATACTCGCTCCCGATCTGGACCAGGAGCACGCCCTTGACCTCGGCCGACTCCGGACTTCTTTGCTTCCGGTCGGCCAGTGACGCAGACGGGTTCCGGAAGGACTAGCCTCGAAAGGTATAACCCGAAAGGAACAGTAAAAATGAGCAAGATTATAGGAATTGACCTCGGGACCACGAACTCGGTCGTGGCCGTCATGCAAGGCGGCGAACCGGTGGTGATCCCCAACCAGGAAGGCGCGCGCACCACCCCTTCGGTTGTCGCCATCACCAAAGGCGGAGAGCGCCTCGTGGGCCAAGTGGCGAAACGCCAGGCCGTGACGAATCCCGAAAATACGGTGTATTCGATCAAGCGCTTCATGGGCCGGCGTTACGATGAAGTTGGCGAAGAAATGAAGCGCATCCCCTACAAAGTCGTCAAGGGCGATCATGACGATGCGCGAGTCGAGATTTTCGGCAAGGTGTACAGCCCGCCCCAGATTTCCGCGATGATTCTCGGCAAACTGAAGTCGGCCGCGGAAGATTTCCTCGGCGAAAAAGTCGGGAAAGCCGTGATCACCGTGCCCGCGTATTTCAATGACGCGCAACGGCAAGCCACCAAGCAAGCCGGCGAAATTGCCGGCCTTGAAGTCGTGCGCATCATAAACGAGCCCACCGCCGCAGCTCTGGCCTACGGTTTGGAAAAAAAGAACGACGAAACCATCGCCGTGTACGACCTCGGCGGCGGCACCTTCGATATTTCCGTCCTCGAAGTTGGCAGCGGCGTGGTCGAGGTGAAATCCACCAACGGTGACACCCACCTGGGCGGCGACGACATCGACCAGCGCATCGTCGACTGGCTGATTGACGAATTCAAGAAAGAAAACGGCATCGACCTTGGCAAAGACCGCATGGCTCTGCAACGCCTCAAGGAAGCCGCGGAAAAGGCCAAAATCGAGCTTTCGCAGATGATGGAGACTGAAATCAATCTTCCCTTCATCACGGCAGGCCCGAGCGGCCCTATCCACATGCAGCAAAAGCTGACGCGGACTCGCCTCGAACAATTGATGGGCGATCTGCTCGAACGTTCGATGAAGCCGGTCCGGCAGGCTCTCGAAGACGCGAAAATGTCGCCGAACGACATCCAGGAAATCGTGATGGTTGGCGGCTCGACGCGTATTCCCAAAGTGCAATCGCTCGTTCGCACGTTCTTCGGCGAAAAAGAATTGCACAAGGGAGTGAACCCAGACGAAGTCGTCGCGGTCGGTGCTGCGATTCAAGGCGCGGTGCTCGCGGGCGAAGTGAAGGACATCCTGCTGCTGGACGTTACGCCGCTTTCTCTGGGCGTTGAAACTCTCGGCGGCGTGATGACCGTGCAGATCCCACGCAACACCACGATTCCGACTCGCAAAGTCGAAACCTACTCGACGGCTGCCGATAATCAGCCCGGGGTGGAAATTCACGTTCTCCAGGGCGAGCGCAAGTTCGCCACGGATAACCGTTCGCTTGGCAAATTCAAGCTGGACGGAATTCCACCGGCGCCCCGAGGCACCCCGCAAATCGAGGTGACCTTTGACATCGACGCCAACGGGATCCTGAATGTCAGCGCGAAGGACAAGGCCACTAATAAGGAGCAGAAGATCACCATCACTGCTTCGAGCGGTCTGACGAAAGAAGAGGCCGAGAAGATGCGCGCCGAGGCGGAATCGCACTCCGAAGACGATCGCCGCCGGATGGAGGAAGTCGAAGCCCGCAACCGGCTCGACGGCATCATGTACCAGGCGGAGAAGATGATCCGCGAAAACCGCGAAAAGATTGCGGAGTCGGACGTTAAGACCGCCGAAGACGCCATCGAAGAAGCGAAGAAAGCCATCGCCGAAGGCGGTACGGCTCGCCTGCGCTCCGCCACGGAGAATCTCGAGAAATCGTTGCACAAGATCGCCGAGATCCTCTACAAAGCCAATGAAGCAGCGGGAGCACAACAAGCCGGCGCTGCAAGCGCAGGCGCTGGAGCGAGCGGTGGTGCAGGCTCAACTTCGAGCGGCGCCCCGCAAGACAAGAAGCCCGGTGACGTAATCGACGCCGAATACGTCGACGTGGACGACACCAAGCGGCCTAACTAAGGTCGGCTAGCAATCCGTGGGGGCACGACATATCGTGCCCCTACAACTCTTATTACGGCACGAACCTCCATCATGGCCACGACTGCCAAACAAGACTATTACGATCTCCTAGGGGTCTCCAAGAAAGCCACCGCGAAGGATATTCGCACGGCCTTCCGCAAACTCGCGCGCAAATACCATCCCGACCTGAACCCCGGCGACAAATCCTCCGAAGAAAAATTCAAGCAGTTGCAGGAAGCCTACGACGTCCTCTCTGACACGAAAAAACGCCAAATGTATGACCAGTACGGGTTCTACAGCGACAACATTCCTCCCGGAGGGCCTGGCGCCGGGCCGGAGCACGACGAGCAGGGCGTCAATTTTGATTTTAACGGCTTTGATTTTGGCGGAGGCTCGGGTGCGCAAGGCGGCGGCTCGAGTTTCCGCGATCTTTTCAGCCAGTTCTTCCGCGGCGGGCGGGGAGCAAGCGCCGAGCCCGAGCACGAACCCGGCGGCGACCTCGAATACCAAATTGAGATCGATTTTTGGGACGCGGTGCGCGGTGCGGTAAAAA
>Ga0335073_10012976_pt1 | contig 11678 bp, 15 predicted proteins | sample Lox_Sample_22_FD_207093 | JGI IMG/M metagenome (GOLD analysis project Ga0335073, IMG submission 207093) | Soil microbial communities from Loxahatchee National Wildlife Refuge, Florida, United States - Lox_Sample_2.2 | ecosystem: Environmental > Terrestrial > Soil > Wetlands | place: USA... | reverse complement strand
GGGAGGGCTGGGGGTGATCAATATGCGAGAACGCGTGCTGCAACTGCGCGGAACGTTTGAGTTCGATAGCGCACCAGGGCTTGGAACCAGGGTGAAGGCGGAAGTTCCATTTCGACCGTGAGTCTGCTGCCGGCCTGCGCCACTGTAATTCGAGGCTCGTCTCCCCTCAAGCTACTGATTCTGAATCAGGGCATATCCTGCCAACCTTCTCTACGAACTCACAATTGGCCAACACTGTGGTGCGCGCACGAAGAACCTTCCAGATGCTTGAAGACGTTGGAAACGTTCTGCAACATGCAACCACAATTACCGCCACAGCTCCAGCAGCCGTACGATGCTCAACGGCGGGTATCGGAGCAGTCCAGAAGTGGCTCTGGTATCTGACCGTAGTTATGCAGGAGTTACAGCGGCGCGCACTCGCCAAGATGCCTGCGATGGTCGAATCCTGCACGTCAAAAGATTGCAGTAGATGCTGGGCAGTGTTTCTATGTCGTCGCAATCGCGGACCAACCTGCGTGGAAAGATGAAGCCAAGCTCTACAAATCTGAGTCTGTCGACATTTGCCTCAACTTCGACAAGCCCCGTCTCAGGTGCCCTTCGTAATTTGGAGTTGTGAACGAAAATGCGAGCCAGTTAGGACGGGGGAAATTCAGTCGCCGGCACGTCTTCTTCACAAATCCCTCTTCACCCTGAAACGTCGCCCCCATTCGTCGTAGGCGTGACAACTCTTCTTCGGCCTTATCGTCGATGAACGTTACATCCCGGAGATCAACCTCGAGAATGCTGGTACGGACGAGAGCACATCTCAGATCCTCTGTCCACGAACCTGTCAACGGCCCTGCGAGCTTAATTACGCACCGGTCATTGGAGCGAAGCACTTTAACTACGAGCATGTTCCTTGGATACGCAATTCTTTAGCCGCTTTGATAATTTTTCAATTGTCGAGAAAATAAGGACTTGGTTCCCAGAGCTAGAAATCTAGAAAACGAACTCCGACGACAGAATGTCATTCTGACCGGATACGATAGGGCCGCTCTCAAAGCGAAATCATGCCAAAGGAGCGTCTGATATTGTGGTTTGCGTTTTAGGCGGTAGCTATCGGATGAGGTGCGACAATCGACGGACCACAACCGGTCTTCCCGGCCTGCGTGACGACAAACGTCCTCTGGACGTGCTCTTACCGGAGTTCACACGAAGAAAGGGCGCCAAGATAATACATGCGACGCGATTCGACTTCGGGATGAGCGTCGTTCTGATCTCCTATCGCCACAAGGAATTCGCACAACTCGATGGCGACACTATTTCGGCATGTCTAATCCCTTAACCTTCATTGCATTAGCCGAAACTCCTGCTCCTTGCACGCTTTGGTTGCGGAAATGCACAACAAGCATATGCCGGGAAAGTATCTAGATTTCGATGCCCGTGCAAATGAAGTATTTCTGCTCGGACAATGCCTATGTTTATGTCGGGAATCGTTTCATTGCTGGGCACACCGAAGGATAAGCGAGATTTGATTGGCAGCTCCGAAGGAGGAACCATTCCTGCCAGTCTTTGCGTCAGCATTAGTAGTTCGAAAGACAACACCTCCAAAGCTACGGTCGGATTCGCTATGGCCAACGCCGCCGTTGCGGCAAAGAAGGACACGATGGTGTTTCTCAGCATCGACGGCGTCCGCCTTTCGCAGAAAAGGCTACGCCGACGGCATTCACGAGCAGGAATTTCCTCCATTGAAGGACCTGATATCCAGCTTCACCAAGGCGGGCGGCAAAATCTATGTCTGCTCGAGTTGTTTTAAGCAGCGCGCTTTGGCGGAGAATAATCTGGTCGAGGGAGCGACGATCGTGTCAGGCGCGAAGCTCATTGAGTTCCTGACCGGAGGCGCTCCTTGCATCACCTCCTGAGACTGGACGGGAAGGGACCAATATGGCCCTACAAGACTACAAGTTCATCCCGTCGCCGAATAACGTCATCGTGTCCACAAGCAACCGGTTCGTCTGCTTTTCAAATAAGAGGTGAAGTTGATAGGAAGTCGGGCTAGTGACGGCACGAGTTGTTACATCGGAACGGGACCATACCGGCAATATGAGAAGGATCACAATGGAAGATCGGGAATCCAAGAATGCAATGGCTTTCAATGATCTATTGTTCGCGACCGATTTTTCTGCTGCTTCCGACACTGCACTTGAGTACGCGACATCGATCACAAAGCGCTACGATGCCCAACTCTATGTTGTGCATGTAATCGATCTTGGTCTCTTCGGCCTGAGGTTTTTCGAATCAAGCTCATCTTCGATCAAGCAGGCCCATGAGCAGGCTCGCCAGAAGATCGAATGCATGTTAGTGACACGCGGAATTCCGTCGGAGCAATATCACATTATGGTCACCGACGGTGTATTGCCAGACGCCCTAATCGACATCATGCGGCAACATCAGATTGATTTGGCCGTTCTCGGAAGCCAAGGTCGCCGCGCATTCAAGAAGTTACTGTTGGGTTCTGTTGCCGAAGAAGTGTTTCGGACAGCTCCTTGTGCAGTTCTGAACGTGGGCCCGAATACCGCGCCAGCCGACCTGGGCGTAGAACTACGGCACATTTTGTATCCGGTCGAGTTTGCACCGGACCCGAGCGAGGCAGCAAAGTACGCAGTATCCATCGCAGAACGCTATGGTGGCAAGCTGACGCTAATAAATGTGATGGAAGACGCGCCTACTTCCGCCAACCAGCGAGAGGATTTTCCAGTCCCCGTCGAAAGCTGGATCGAGGAACACATCTCCAATGGTTCCACCCTTCGCAGCCGGCTGGACTTCGAGCGAGGGTCCGGGGCGGTGGCAGAAGCAGTTCTCAACTATGCGACGACTGCCGGGGTGGACTTAATCGTGCTCGGCATACAGGCACTGGATCCGGTCATCGCTGGGCGTCTGCCGAGGTCTGATACTGCGTACGAAATAGTCAGCCGCGCTCCCTGTCCGGTACTCACCATTCGGTGATGCAGGCGTCGGCGGCAGCGCAAGATGCAGTTGCTGAGGCAGCACGGCGCAGAGACGAGGAGATTCCACATGGCCAAGGCTGCCGCAAGTCCGAAGATCGTGCTGCGCGGAATCCTATGCGCAACCGACTTTTCCGCTCATTCAGTCAGTGTATTAGCGCACGCAGCCGCCATCGCGCGCCGCTATCGTTCGAAACTTTATGTAGCCCACGTAATTCCGACCGATATTTACAGATCGGTTCCAGCCGACGTGATGCCGGAGGCACTGACACAGACCCGAGGGTATGCGCAGCATGCGATGCGCAATCAATTGGCGCTGGAGTCTCTCCAGGGTGTGCCGATCGAAGCTGTCATCCGAGAGGGGGCCGTCGCTTTGGAACTGCTTAAGCTGGCCGACGAACTGAAAGCCGCGGTATTGGTCATCGGCACGCGCGCGCATCACGGCCTTGAGCGCTTGCTCGAGGGTTCGGTCGCAGAGCAGGTATTCAGGCAGGCCCCCTGCCCGGTTATAGTCGTGCCGCCCGCTGCGTGGGAACAGTCCGGAATACCGATTCATACCGTCTTGTTCCCTACGAGTTTCTCCCAGAACTCTCTTCGCGCAGCTCCGTATGCGTTCTCGCTGACGCGACGGCATCGTGCCCGATTGATACTGCTGCATGTTTCGCCGGAAAGCACTTCTTCTTCGGAGGATCTCGTCCGCTTGCGTGCGGCAGACGAAGAACGACTGAGGGCGCTCTTGCCAGCGAAGGGCGGTCCCACGGGCGATGCGCTTTTTTACGTGGAATTCGGACCCGTGGCAGAGAGGATTGTTCGAGTTGCCGTAGAGAATAATGCGGACCTGATCGTATTGGGGATCGCAACTGCGGGTGCCTCCGCGGCTCACCTTGCGGAAGGAGATGCTTACAAGATCGCGGGGGCTGCTCCGTGCCCGGTTCTCACCATCCGGAGCTGATTCTTGGCCCTACAAAGGACCACGGAACTGATTGCAGTATCCACGAATTGCATCGTCAAACTGACGGAATGAAGTCGGCCAAAGGCTCCAAGAGGCAAAAGATCTCCAGCCAGACAATCTGGGGCTCTGCGGTCATTACTGTTTGCGACTGATTCCGTGGGCGAGTAGTCACACATTCAGGGCTGTGGTCGTGTGTTTGCAAAGCTTGAATGCTAAGGAGGCGCACATGCCGCGCGGCGAGAAAAACCAACTCTCAGTCGTTTTCCACCAGAAGGTCAAGAAAACGGCCAAGGCGAACGCGAGCTTTCGCAAGGTAATTTATGGCGGCAAGTTCAGCGAACTGGCGGTCATGAGCATAGCACCGCATTCGGAACTGGGCGAGGAAGCACACAGGAACATCGACGAGATCCTTTTTGTGGTGAAGGGAAAGGGTAAGGTCATTCTAAACGGCCGAACTCACCAGATAAGACGACATGACGCGATCTTCGTGGCATCAGGAGAAGATCACAATCTGAAAAACGTTGGCCGCAAAGACCTGAAGCTGCTATGCGTTTGTTCACCTCCATCCTCGAAAATCAGCGCTGGAATTCACAAATCCGGCGAGAGAGCGCTGCAGGAACAAATGCGATATGCCTGGGAGCAATGACTCTAACCCTTTGACTTCAGCACTTCATCCACTCGAGATTGTCGACAACTAGCGGAGATGAGAAACTAGTTCGCCAACAACTTCTCGAGTGAACTGTCGCCCGGCACGTCAAAAAGTTAGGATTGGGGGTCAAGAAAATGGGCGAGGATACATCGACGAAAAAGTTGGATTTAGAACATGAACTTCCCTCCATGCAGGAGAGCTACAGCCTGCAGACGCCAAGCAGGACCCGCGGGGAAACTGAGGGTCAATCACATAGCGTCGGAGAGAATCCGCAAAATGACGGCAGTGATCCTGGAAAGCTCCGGGAACGATTGGCTCGTGTGCAAGCCGATTTCGACAATGCCCGCAAACGTTCGCTCAAAGAACAAAAGGAGTTCCAGGAATATGCTGTCTTCGACACGGCCAACGAGTTGTTACCCGTCGTTGACAGCCTCGAACAGGCGCTCCAAGTGTCGCCTTCTAACGGCGAGGACTCGCATACAGGTGTAGAGCTGATTCAAAAGCAATTGCTAGATGTGTTGTTCACAATTGGGGTACGTCCAATCCATGCGCTCGGTGAGCACTTCGATCCCAGGATTCACCATGCCGTTGCAACCGTTGATACCGACGTTGTAGAAGATCAGACGGTAGTCGGTGAGTTGCAGTGCAGCTACAAGTTCAAGAACCGTTTGCTGCGTCCGGCAATGGTAACGGTCGCCAGAAGGATCCTGCCAGAGCTCGGCTATTGATCACATCAGCCTCTTTCGAAGAAACCTGGCCTGACTTAGGCTCTTTGATGTACACGATTCTTTTCGTCACAATGGCGAAATGCAGTCTGCACTCGCTCAGCTAGGAACTCCTCACTCTCTTTGAATCGGGATCCCCAACATTTCACAGAGTTTCCGCAGGTTGCACGATGCGTTCTTTGGCATACAGTCTGCTTTCATCATCGTCGACGGACTTTCGCGATGAACCTGACGGCCCGAGAGTGCGCATTCGTAATGAGAGCGTCTCGAGTTACTTTGTATGCGCTGACAGTGCTCGCGGGCAGTGGCGCATTCGCCCAGAAGGTGCATGTCCAGTTCGAAAAAGGCGTTGATTTCTCGAGATTCAAGACCTACGCGTGGCTTGAGAGCAAGCATCCGGCCGATGGTCTCTGGGCTCCACGGGTGGTGGCGGCGATTGACAAGCAACTAACCAGAAAAGGGCTCAAGAGAGGGAATCTACTCATGTGTCCGGATCTGGAGGTTCTGTACAACTCCGGCCTCAAGACACGGACCGTCGCCGAAGGTTGCGACTACGGATGCGTGTATACCGAATACCTATACAGCCAGATTTATGGCCCGCGCTGGTTTTGGCCGAGAGGGCCTGGTTCTTGGGTGAGCGAGGTTGAAAAGGATGGAAGCCTGGTCGTCGATTTGGTTGATGCGTCAAACAACGAGATTGTCTGGCGCGGCGTCGCCACCGCCGTGCTCTCTGATAAACCGAAGAACAATGAGCGCAAGCTGAATAAGGCGATCCGGAAGATGTTCAAAAAGTATCCGCAGACGAAGTTTCGAAAATGCAAGGGAGCAGTGTGATGAAAGTCTTACTAGCGATCGATTCTTCAGGTGCATCCCAGTATGTAATCGCGGAAGCAGTCGCCCGTCCATGGCCTGCCGGCGCCGTGCTATGCGTTCAGTGCGTTGTTGATATGTGGACCTGGGACGAGTTGCCTGAGCTTGTCGAAGACGCAAAGCGCGAGGCGAAGTCGCTCGTGACGGCCGGTTCATGCGAACTCGCGCGCTCGGGGCATCAAGTGCTTTCGGAGATTCAGGCAGGCGTGCCCAAGAAAGCCATCCCGGAGTACGCCCGTGAATGGGGAGCCGATCTCATTATGGTCGGCTCTCACAGATCAAGAGCTGTGAGTCGCTTTTTCCTCGGCAGCGTTGCCCAGGCCGTTCTTCGTACCGCACCTTGCTCGGTTGAGATCGTGCGACCCAGCCCACGAGATGCCACTTCTTCTTCGCCTGGCATGAGGATCCTGGCTGGCACGGACGGCTCCAAGTGCTCCGAAAAAGCTATCCACGAAATCGCAAATCGCCCATGGCCGGCAGAAACTTTGGTAAGGGTGATTAGCGTGCGCGAACCTCTTCTTCCTGCGGGTGAAACGCCGATGGCTTTTGACCCGGCTCTCATGGAGGAAGTTCTAGAGCGTGAACGTCGCCGCGCTGAGGATGCGCTTACAACCGCGCGACAGACATTGAGCTCCGCAGGGCTGAAGCTTTCGGACTCCGCTGAAACGCTGTTCGGTGAACCTCGAGCCATCTTGTTGGATGAGGCAAAGTCATGGGGAGCGGATTTAGTGGCCCTAGGCTCACATGGCCTACATGGTTTTGATCGCGTGCTTCTTGGGAGCGTCTCCGAGGCTGTGGCAATGCATGCTCCGTGCTCAGTTGAAGTCGTACGCGATAGCACGAGCGAAGACGAGTAATTGTGCGAACGAGGCTTGCAGGGGAGAGAGTTTAGACCGAGTCAGTTTGGACCTGAGAATGCAATGCCATCTCAGCATCGGAACTTAATTCGCTTGGAGGAAAGAGAAATGAAGCTGAGCAAAATCGCTGAAATTAGCGCTGCCGTCGGGGCAGCCGCATTGGCTGGAGTAAATACGCTTCAACACGAGCGGAAACGACACGCGCACAGAAAATCGCTGTTTACGCAGGATCACCTTGCCCTGTATTCGTCGCTGATTGCCGCAGGGCTGGCTCTCTGGGAAATAAAAAAGCATCGCCGCCTGGCCGCATAGAGGCGAAGGAGAACGCGCAAAGTATGCGCGTGCACTTAACAAAGCTCTTCACGACACAGGTTGGCGAAATGGCTGAGGGCATCGATATCGTTCCTGGTGGCAGCGGGATGGACAAGAGTATCTCCATTGAAGGCCGAATCACCGTGTCAAACTCGAGTGAGATGCGCACAGCGCTAGCCAGAGCATTATTCACGAAGCCCGCCAACCTGTCCGTGGATCTCTCCGCAGTCTCCTACATCGACAGCTCGGGCGTCGCCACGCTGATCGAGGCGGCCCGCATCGCCCGCAGCCAACACACGCGGATGATCCTCGACGGCATACACGATCAGCCTCGCTATTTCTTCGAGATCACGCATCTCGGTGGGCTGTTCGACATCGCGGGGCAGGAAGCGCACACATGAACATGCTGGAAGCGATCGGCAACGGGGTGATCCAGGGACTCTCCTATCTCGGCGGTCTCGCGATGCAGTTCTGGTCCGAGCTGGGCGCTTCGCCCCGTGTGTTGCCCGTCGTAGGCAAGCGTGGGCGCTGGAAGGCTGCAATGCGTCAAATGGTAGCCATTGGAGTAGATGGACTGCCGCTCATCGCAATCATGTCGGTGTGTGCGGGATTCATTCTGGCAATGCAAAGCGGATCCGAACTGCGCAGGTTTGGAGCGCTGCAGTACGTCATGGACGTCGTTGGCATCGGCTTCACGCGCGAGATAGGTCCACTCTTAACAGCTCTGATTGTTTGTGGCCGATCGGGATCCGCATTTTCAGCTGAAATTGGCACCATGATGGTGACCAGCGAGATCGATGCCATGAAAACAATGGCCATAGATCCAATCGAGCTTGTGCTCACGCCCAAGTACGTCGCGGCAATGATCACCATCCCCTGCTTGACCATTATGAGCAACACGTTTGGCATTCTCGCCGGTGCCGTCTTCATGTACATCACCACAAAGATCTCACTCTCGATGTACCTGCGCTATGTCTTCAACTCGATAGAGTTGCACGACGTCCTCACGGGCCTGCTAAAGAGCCTGATCTTCGCGACCATCATCGTGAATGTTGGCTGCATGGAGGGTCTGAGGGTGCGAGGCGGAGCGGATGCAGTAGGTCGGTCCGCAACGTCCGGTGTGGTCAGGTCCACATACCTCGTCATCTTAGCGGATGCGTTCTTCACTGCCATCTTCTATCTCGTGCATAAGGATTAGCGCATGGCAGAACCAATCATTTCCGTCGAAGGTCTTACGGTTGAATATGAGGGCAAGCGCGTGCTGGACAGCGTGAGTCTGGAAATTCAGCGAGGCGAAGTGATGGTACTGCTTGGCGGCAGCGGCTCCGGCAAGACCACGATGCTGCGGCACATCATCGGCCTGGAGCGTCCCACGGCCGGAACGGTTCGCGTGCGCGGAGTCGATATCAATGGTTGCTCCGCGGAAGAACTGAAAGCCATTCGGTGCGCGATGGGCGTAGCCTTCCAGGAAGCTGCACTCTTCAATTCGCTGTCCGTCGAAGACAACATCAACTTTCCGATTCGCGAATTAACAACCCTCGCCGATCCGGTCATCGAGATCATGACCTACATGAAACTCGCGGCGGTAGGTTTGGCCGAATCCGGGAATCTGATGCCTCAGGAGTTATCGGGGGGCATGAAAAAACGCGCGGCGGTGGCCCGCGCGACCGCGCTCGACCCTCAAATCCTGGTGTTCGACGAGCCATCTGCCGGCCTTGATCCAATCGTTGCGGCCGGATTGGACGAACTGATCCTGTTCCTGAAGAAGGCCTTTCAGATGACCATCCTGGTCGTAACGCACGAGTTGGCGAGTGCGTTCCGGATCGCCGATCGACTGGCGATGCTGTACCGGGGCTCACTCATTGCCGTGGGCACAAAGGATGCATTCCGGGCGAACCCACATCCGCGAATCCGGCAGTTTCTTGATCGCCAACCGGATCCTATTACCCAAAGCGCTGCCGTGCAGGCACATATTCGTGAGCTGGCAGGGTTAACGGGAGCGAAAACATGAAAACAGAAGCCAAGGTCGGCGCCTTTGTCTTAGTCTGTGCGGCGATATTACTCATTACCATCTATCGCGTCAGCAGCGCCCAGATCAGGGGCGCACGTGTTTCCTACAAGACCTACCTGCGCTACGCAGGTGGATTGGAGCCGGGGGCCGACGTCTTGTTTGGCGGCATCACCGTGGGCGCGGTCACAGCCGTGCGACCCGATGCCCAGGACCCGACCCGAATTGAAATTCTGATGGACGTGAAGCTGGGCACTCCGGTAAACGCCAGATGTGTCGCGCGGCTCGGATCGGTAACACTCGTTACGAACCCGGTTATCTCGATTAGTACTGGAGCAAACGACGCACCCCGCTTGCCGCCGGGCAGCGTTATTCCGCCGGAGGAAACGATAAGTGTCGACGACGAAGAACGCAAGATCGCCGCCCTGGCTGACTCCGCCCACACGCTGATGGATGCCCTGCAGACCGACGTCAAGGACGCCCACACGTTGATCGCACACTTGAACGAAGTCACCGACAAACCGAATCAGCAGCGGCTGGCAAACGTTCTGGCGAACGCCGACGCGATGGTTGCGCGCACATCACCGAAAATCGACCAGATCAGCGACCAGCTTGTGAAGCTGACGAACGAAGCGAACGGAGTCATGGCGAAGGTGGGCCCGGCTGTGGACAACATCAACGCGACTGCGTCGAACGCCAACCAAACCATCTCTTCCCTGCGCGAGCCGACGCAGGCCGATCTTGTTGAGGTTAGGAAAACATTGGCCGAACTGCAGGCGCAGATGCGGGCAAAAGATCAGGACATTACCTCTGCACTCGAGAACGTTCGGATGATTACCGACAATCTCAACGAGCTGACGGAGTCCGTGAAAGAACGCCCATGGAGCCTGGTACGGATCAGGGAACCGAACGATCGAAAGGTTCCGCCGGTTGCGGGGGCCAAATGATGAAGGCTCCGGTGAAAATGAGCCTCTGCGCGTTAACGCTGCTCATCGCCAGTTGCGGAGGAGGTCGCCGTCCGCACTACTATGCACTTGAGATTCCTCCCGCACCGGACCGGACGTTAATCGATCCCCGATTTACCGGCACCTTAGCAGTCTGTCGGTTCGAAACGCCCTCGTACCTCCGCCAAGGGAGGATCGTATACCGGGAAACTCCCGAGGAGGTTGGCTTTTACGACTATCACCGCTGGGCTGCCGAACCCGCCGAGACGGTCACGACGGCAATGATCGAGGCACTCCGTTCCTCTCGGTTGTTCTCATCCGTAAAAAGATATGACGGCCATAGTAAGCAAGATTATCTCTTGGTGGGACGGATCGAACGACTTGAAGAGATCGATTATGCTGGCCCGGTCCGAGTGGAAGTACAAATATCCGCCGAACTGGTGAATCTGAGAACCGACGCCACTGAGTGGACAGGCACTGCGCCACAGGTATTGAACGTCGACAATCGTAATGTCGACTCAGTGGTCAGGGCAATGAACGGTGCCGTTCAACACGACATTGATCAGTTGCTGGCCAGTTTAAATCAACGATTCAGTGTTTCCGGTAGTCGCTGAAATCAGGCCAACGCAGTTGCAAGCGAGCTCTGAGCGAAGCTCGCTGAACTGGATCCAGATGCGCCGGACGGGGCAACCAGGGCTTGCGACACTGAAATCGAGCGCCGCGTCCCCAAAACCCCAGCCCTTTCACGGAATTCTCCCCTTCTCTCCTATTTCGTCTCAATTCCTCACTGTTAGCACCGAGCAGCCCGCACCGCAGACCACCTCATACGCCGTGGCCCACGGCAAGTGGGAGGCTGTACCGATGTGGATTGAGCGATGCAAACCCAAAATGATGGCGTCAACTTTGAAGGCATCAGCCGCTTTCAAGATTTCTTCACTCGGTGATCCGAACTCGACGATGAATTCAGGTAAGACTGCAAGCTTGGGGTTCTGCAACGTCAATTCTTGGAGTCGCCGAAGGTTGGTCTCACGAACCTTTTCTCGCATTTCGATGACATCGTCGGCAGTAGGCCGATTCACGCCCTCCGGCATTGGGACCGCGGGGACAACGTGCAGCAGAACCAGCTTTGTCTGGAAATGGTTTGCGGACGAGATGGCGTATGGCAGAGCGCGCAACGACGGTATGCCGAAGTCTGTCGCGAACAGAAAGGGCCGAATTGCTCGAGCGCTCCCGACTGGGGAGTCCTCAAGGGAGCCCGGACCAACAGTCAGAACGAGGCATCCGGCGTGACGAAAGATGTGTTCCGCCACTGAGCCAAGGAGCAGCTTCCCCATTCCTCGTCGAGCGTGTGTACCGATGACCACCAGATCTACTTGC
>Ga0335073_10012975_pt1 | contig 11679 bp, 9 predicted proteins | sample Lox_Sample_22_FD_207093 | JGI IMG/M metagenome (GOLD analysis project Ga0335073, IMG submission 207093) | Soil microbial communities from Loxahatchee National Wildlife Refuge, Florida, United States - Lox_Sample_2.2 | ecosystem: Environmental > Terrestrial > Soil > Wetlands | place: USA: Florida... | reverse complement strand
CCCGCCCGCACCCACCGGGTCCGCACCTGCATTGGCGCAGAGTGGCTCACCGCCAGACCTATTGGCGCAGAGTGACTCAGCGCTAATGACTGGCCCTGGTTCCCAATCGGCGCACACCACTGAAGGCGCTGCCATCCCAGCCAGCGCTCCAGCCCCCGTCCAGCCCGCGCCCGTCGCCGACATCAGGGACGTGCTGGCCCGTGAACTGTTCCGGCTGCGCGGCGTACGGGTCCCCGTGGACGCGTTCGACCTGGACAAGCTGCCGCCGCATGTGCGGATCACGTTCCGGGTCGTCGACGGCGACCGGGTGCTCGGCAGCGGGAAGGACCTCGCCGCGCTGCAGCGCCAGTTGCGGCCGCAGTTGCGCGCTACGCTGTCCGCGCGGGCGGGCGCGCTGACCAGGACCGGGCTGACCAGCTGGGACTTCGGCACGCTGCCGCAAGTGTTCAGCGACGGCGAGGTCACGGCCTATCCGGCGCTCGTCGACGAGGGGGAGACGGTCGGGGTGCGGCTGTTCGAGTCCCCCGGCGCGGCGCGCGCCGCGATGCGGGCCGGGACCAGGCGGCTGGTCTTGCTCGGCGCGCGGTCACCGGTCAAGGACATCGCGGCGCGGCTGACGACGGCGAGCAAGCTCGCGCTGAGCAACAACCCGCACGGCGGCGTGGCCGCGCTCTTCGCCGACTGCGTGAACTGCGCCGCCGACGGCCTGATCGACGACTCCGGCGGGCCGGCCTGGGACGCCGAGGGATTCGCCCGCCTGGCCACGCGGGTCAGGTCCCAGCTGCACGCGGCCACCTCCGACGTGGTGACCTGGGCGGAGGAACTGCTGCGCGGCGCGCACACGGCGCAGGTGCGGCTTGGCGAACTGCGCAGCCCGGTGCTGCGGCCCGCGGTCGCCGACATCAGGGACCAGCTGACGGGCCTGGTGTACCCGGGGTTCTTGACGGCGGCGGGCATGGCACGGCTGCCCGCGCTGGCGCGCTACCTGCGCGCGATCGGGCGGCGCCTGGACAAGCTGGCCGACAACGCGGGCCGCGACGCGCAGCAGATGGCGGTCGTCCACCGGGTGCAGGACGCGTACCAGGCGGCGCTCGCCGCGCTGCCAGCCACGGCCCGCACCAGCGAGCCGGCACGGGAGATCGGCTGGATGGTCGAAGAGCTGCGGGTCAGCCTGTTCGCTCAGACGGTGGGCACTCCGGTGCCCGTTTCCGAGCGCAGGATAATGTCGGCAATCGAACACCTCGACTGACAACTGTTTGCCAGTAGAACTCCCTCGGCGTGTCGTTCGAATTCCAGACTACCCAAAGTGCTATGTTCCTCCTCAAGTAGCACCGTCCCGCCCGCGAGGCGGCGGGCCGGTGAGTGAGGAGGAAGCACCATGACCGGACTACCCCCCGTAAGGCGGCGCCTGCTCGGCGCGGCACTGCGCACGTACCGGGAGAGCCTGGGTTTCGGCCTGGACGAGGCCGCGCGGATCCTGGAGTGCGACCGTTCCAAGGTCTCCAGGATCGAGACGGGGCAGCGCGGCATCAGCGCCAAGGAACTCCGCGAGCTGCTCGCCGAATACGGCGTCCCGGCTGCCGAGCAGGCGGCGCTGCTAGCCGTCGCGCACCGGGGACGGCAGCACGGCTGGTGGCAGGAATACACCGACGTGCTGTCCGACGCCGGGCAGGACTACGTGATCATGGAGACCGCGGCGTCGCAGATCCAGGCGTACGCGGCGTGCCAGGTGCCCGACCTGCTCCAGACGCCGGAGTACGCGCGCGCCGTCGCCGACGCCGACCCCGCCTGCACGGGGGACGAGCAGCGGGCGCACGCGGTGGAGGTGAAGCTGGCCAGGCAGCGGGCGGTGCTCGGTGAGCGCAGCCCGCGCATCGAGTTCGTGGTCGGCGAGGCGGCGCTGCACCAGGTGGTCGGCGGCGCCGCGGTCATACGGCCCCAGCTGGCCTGGCTGGCGGCGCTGGCGGACGCGAGCGTCAGCGCCGCGCGGCCGAGCGTGTCGCTGCAGGTGCTGCCCTTCTCCGCCGGGGCGCACGCCGCGGCCGGCGGCGGATCAATGGCGATCCTGCGGTTCGCGGACACGCCCGGTCTTGGCGTGATCCATCTGGAAGCCGTGTCCGGCGGAGTCAGTCTCGAGGGCCGGGACGAGGTTGCCCGCTACATGCGGGCCTTCGCGGAACTGCGGACGGCGGCCCTCACGCCTGCGGCCTCCGCGCGACTGCTGCACGCGATGGCCCGGGACTGAGCTCGCTTTCGCCTACGGAGTCTCGGCGCCGCCCGCGTCCGCGGACACAGGCGTGGACATCTCCCGAAGCGGGAGCCAGAGTTGTCTGTTGACAACCTCAAGCTTGGCGATGAGGTCCTGGATGTCGCGCAACTGCTGGCTGTCGTCACGGACACGGTGACTGTCCTTGCGGACACGACCTTCGTCGCGATCGCTTGCGGACGGCACGCCGTTGCCGGAAATCATGAACGAGGACTCCACTCGATGAGGGTGCTAGGCGAACTCCACGGGCGCCTAACGGGAAGAATCTTACTGCGATTTAACGGGCCTGTCATCCGGGTTTCGGCGGATATCCACATATTCCCGAAACGGTCACGCCCGCCTGTCTCCCGGGGCCTCGTGGCATCGATGATAACCCATGATTGTGGCGTGAACACGCAGGTCAGCAGTGGCGCGGCAATTTGCGAGAGATTGCGCCAAAATTGTCTTCACGAGTGCACGTGCACGCCATGATGCACGCTCAACAGGAAAGCGCGAATGCACGTGCATTTGCTCGCGCGCGCGCCCGCGTCGGGCGTTTTGGACAGGCGGTCAGCGGCGGGCGGGTGAGCGCTGGCCGTGGGCCCGCATGGACCGCTCGATGTCTTCCGCGCTCAGCGCGGGGACCGGCAATCCGGTCACGTCGCCCGTCGTGGCGCGCATGCCGTCGATGATCAGCGCCAGGTACCGGCGCCACAGGTCCGGCTGGACGGGGCCGGCGTACTCGCCCGCGGACGCGAGCATGTAGGCGATCAGCGGGACATCGGTCGCGCTGAAGTCGCGCCGCAGCGCGCCCGCGGCCTGGGCGCGCTCGACCAGCTTGCTCACCACGGGGCGCATCCGCTCGCGCGCATAGGCCACCCGGTCCTTGCCGTACGTGGCGAACATCATGAGCTGCCGCAGGCCCAGGTCGCCTGCCATGCTGGCGGCCGCGTACTCGAGGAACGACACGAGGGCCTGCCACGGGTCAGGCGCGCCGAGCGCCTGCTCCGCCACCGTGACCATGGCGTCGATCCGGTCTTGGAACAGCTCCCCGACTAGCGTCTCCTTGTCGGGAAAACGGCGGTAGACGGTCCCTACCCCGACGCCCGCCTGGCGGGCCACGTCGTCAAGGGTGGCGTCGAGTCCGCGCTGGGTGAACACCTGCGCGGCGGCGTGCAGGATGCGCTGCCGGTTCCGCTCGGCGTCACGGCGAAGCGGGCGTTCACCACGGCAGTCGCTGACCGTGGCACCTTCGCAACCCGATGTCATGCCCCTAGCCTACCCTGAACGGAGGCGGCATCTCCGCTTCGTGTATGCTAAGGCGCTAAGCGGAGTAGCTATCTCCAGATTGGCGGGTTTCGGATGTCCGAGGCGAGCGTACCCGCGCCGGGTGCGGGGGAGACGGGCGGCAGCGGCCAGGGCGCGTGGGCGGGCGGGACCGCCGCACTAGACCCTAACCGCTGGCGGATCCTCGTTATTATCGCGATCGCGCAGCTCATGGTCGTGCTCGACGCGACGGTCATGAACATCGCGCTGCCGTCCGCTCAGAATGCGCTGCACTTCACCAACGTCGACAGGCAGTGGATCGTGACCGCGTACTCGCTGACGTTCGGCAGCCTCCTGCTGTTCAGCGGGCGCCTGTCCGACCTGCTGGGACGTCGGGTCATGTTCATGACGGGGCTCGCGGGATTCGCCGCCGCGTCCGCGGTCGGCGGCGCGTCCGTCAGCTTCACCATGCTCGTAACGGCGCGCGCCTGCCAGGGCGCCTTCGGCGCGATGCTGGCGCCGGCCGCGCTGTCGCTGCTCGCCACGACGTTCACCGAGCCAAGCGAGCGGGGCAAGGCGTTCGGCATCTACGGCTCGGTAGCCGCTGGCGGCGGCGCGGTCGGGCTACTGCTCGGCGGCGTGCTGACCTCGTACCTGTCCTGGCGCTGGTGCCTGTACGTCAACCTGATCTTCGCCGCCATCGCGATCACCGGCGCCGTCATGTGGCTGCACAAGCAGACAGGGCCGCGCACCGGCCAGCTCGACGTGCCCGGCGTGATCCTGGTCTCCAGCGGCGTTTTCTGCCTGGTGTACGGGTTCTCCAACGCGGCGACGCACGACTGGTCCACCCCGTCGACGTGGGGCTTCCTGGCGGCCGGCGTCGTGCTGCTGACCGCCTTCGCGTTCTGGATGACGAAGGCCAAGTCGCCGCTGCTGCCGCCCCGCATCGTGCTCGACCGCAACCGCGGCGGCGCCTACCTCGGGATCTTGATCACCGGCGCGGGCATGTTCGGCATCTTCCTGTTCCTCACCTACTACCTGCAGACCACCCTCAAGTACTCGCCGGTCATCACGGGCCTGGCGTTCTTGCCGATGGTCGCGTGCATCGCTGTGGCCTCCAACCTCTCCAACATCGTGCTGATGCCGCGCATCGGCCCCAAGCCGATCGTCTCCACCGGCCTGGTGCTCGCCGCGGCGGGCATGGCCTGGCTGACCAGGATCGGCCCGCACTCCGGCTACGTCGACACGGTCCTCTTCCCGATCATGCTTACCGGCCTCGGCCTTGGCCTGATGTTCTCCACGGCGTTCAACACCGGCACCTACGGCGTGTCGCCGCGGGACGCGGGCGTGGCCTCGGCGACCGTCAACACGGGCCAGCAGCTCGGCGGTTCGATCGGCACCTCGCTGCTGAACACGATCGCCGCGAGCGCCACCACCGCCTATCTCGTGGGCCTGCACGCCAAGCCCACGTCGGCGCAGACGCAGCTGGCGCTGATCCACGGGTACACCACCGCGTTCTGGTGGGTCGCCGGGATCTTCCTGACCGGCGCGGTGGTCTGCGGCACGCTCATGCGCCGCGGCCCGCTGCAGCCGGCGGGCACACAGGGCGCCCCATCCGCCACGGCAACGGCCCAGACAGGCGCCGCAGTCCGATCGGAGTTAAGCCCTGTTTGCCCGGGGGGGGCGACCCCCCGGAACCCCCGGCTCTTTTCCCCGGGGGGACGACCCCCCGGAACCCCCCGGCTGCCCCTTAACGGGGCACGTGCCTCGGGGCGCGTGCGGCTCGTTATGACTGCGAGGCGGTTATGACCTGTGGAGTGCCTTGCGGACGGGGCTGATCCGCTGTGGCGGGGCGGGCGGGGGCGCCTCTACTAGGCGCGGGAGCACGATCGTGAACCGGGTCATGCGCGTCCCGGGGCTGCTGGTCACGAGCACGGCGCCGCCGTGGGCCGCGACCACCGCGTCGACGATCGCGAGCCCGAGCCCGGTCGATGTCGCGTTCGTCGCGTGCGACCGGGACGTGTCCGCGCGGGTGAACCGCTCGAACAGCTCGGGCAGCAGGTCGGCGGGGATGCCGGGCCCGTCGTCGGTCACGGTGAGCGCCATGCGCGGCCGCGCCGGGATGTCCCCGTGCCGCAGCGAGCCCGGTCCGGACCAAGGCTCATCAGGCGGCAGCTCGGCGCTGACCCCCACGATCACCGTGGTGCCTTCGGGAGTGTGCCGCCCCGCGTTGCTGAGCAGGTTGCCGAGCACCTGGTGCAGCCGGTGCTCGTCCCCGGTCACCATGACCGGGTCGTCGGGCAGCTCGAGCACCCAGCGGTGGTCGGGCCTGGCCACCCGGGAGTCGCTGGTCGCGTCGATGGCCAGCCGGGACACGTCGACCGGCTCCCTGCTGAGCGGCCGGCCGGCGTCGAGCCGGGCTAGCAGCAGCAGGTCCTCCACCAGGACGCTCATCCGGGTGGACTCCGAGAGCACGCGGCCGAGCGCGTGGGTGACCGGCTCGGGCGACTCGCCCGGGTGGCGCAGCGCCAGCTCGGCATAGCCGCGGATGGCGGCCAGCGGCGTACGCAGCTCGTGGCTGGCGTCGGCGGCGAACCGGCGCAGCCGGGATTCGCTCGCCGCGCGGCGCTGCAGCGCGGACTGCATGTGGCCGAGCATCCGGTTGAACGCCAGGCCGACCTGGCCGGTCTCGGTGACCGGGTCGGTGTCGGGCACGCCGCGGGGCAGCTCGACCTCGCCGGATTCCAGCGGCAGCTCGGCCACGTAGGACGCGGTGGCCGCTACCCGGCGCAGCGGGCGCAGCGAGAGCCGGACCCAGACAGTGCCGAACACACCGGCCAGCAGCAGGACCGCGCCGAAGATCATGGCCTCGATGATCGCCACGTTGCGGAGAAAGTCGTGCATGCTGCTCAGCGGCAGGCCGGTGATGTAAATGCTGCCGTCGTGATCGGGGTCGCGGATGGCGGTCAGCGCGTACATGCCGTCGGCCGACTCGATGTGCCGCGTGACCGGCGGCGGACCCTGCGCGCTCGAGCCGCTCGGCCAGCTCTGGCCGTCCGGTGGGGTCGGCGACTGCCACGGCGTCAGCCCGAGCAGGGTCTGCTTGTCCGCGGCCGACAGCCGGAATGAGCTGTCGTCGATGAGCTGGGCGCGCCACTGCCCGTGCCAGAGGACCGCCACCAGCGTCCCGTCGCCGAGCCCTAGGCACATGGACAGGTTGCCGGGCGGGTGAGTGGCCCCGGGATTGCTCCCGGGGCCGCCCCCGTTGCCAGGCCCGCCTCCGTCGTCCTGGGTGAACTGCCCTTCCCAGCAGTTGTAGGCGAGCGCGGTGGCCGTCTGCAGGTCGCTGTCGACCTGATTGCGCAGCTCCTTCTGGACGGCGAGGTACGTGACGACGCCGACCGTGGCGCAGGCGATGGCCAGCAGCGCGACCAGGCCGGCGATCAGCCTCCCGCGCAGCGTGCGCAACATGGGCCACCGCCATGGCGCCAGCCAGAATGGCAGCCGGGAGAGCAACCGCATCAGCCTGCCGGCTTCAGCACGTACCCGACGCCGCGGACCGTGTGGATGAGCGGGTCGCGGCCCGCGTCGATCTTCTTGCGCAGATAGCTGATGTACAGCTCGACCACGTGCGCCTGGCCGCCGAAGTCGTAGTTCCACACCCGGTCAAGGATCTGCGCCTTGGACAGCACCCGCCGCGGGTTGCGCATCATGAACCGGAGCAGTTCGAACTCGGTCGCGGTCAGGTCGATGAGCTCACCGGCGCGGCGCACCTCGCGGGCGTCTTCGTCCATCGTCAGGTCCGCGACGGCGAGCGAGCCCTCGCTGCTGGCCCTGGCGAGGTTGGCGCGGCGCAAGAGCCCGCGCAGCCGCGCGAGGACCTCTTCGAGACTGAACGGCTTGGTGACGTAGTCGTCGCCGCCGGCGGTCAGCCCCGCCACGCGGTCTTCCACGGCGTCCCGCGCGGTGAGGAACAGCACGCAGACTTCCGGTAGTTCGGCGCGCAGGCGCCGCATGACCTCGATCCCGTCGATGTCCGGGAGCATGATGTCGAGCACGACGGCGTCCGGGCGGAACTCGCGCCCCGAGCGGACCGCCTCACTGCCGTTGCCCGCGGTGCGCACGTTCCAGCCTTCGTAGCGCAGCACGCTGGACAGCAGTTCGGCCAGGCTCGGCTCATCGTCGACGACGAGCACCCGGACCGGCGTGCCGTCCGCGTGCAAGGTGCCCATCCCGCGCGCCTGCGGTTGCGCGCCGTTAGTAGCCGTGCCCGGGCCGGGGCCCTGGGCGCTGCCGTTCGGCGTGATACCGCCAGGGTAGTCAGGCATGTCTGTCGCTCATTCGTCGCGTTGTTTGCGAGGCTTTCCCTCAAGGATGGCAAGTCAATAGCAGCACGGCATGTGAATCAGGTATGGATTGCCTCTGAAAATGCGCGCCATTACCCATCAGCCGCCTCAGGTGTTCCATACCCCTGGCGCTGCGGGCCTATCTGACCGCCAGCGCCATGGCCGCCGTCACCTGCCGAGGACGCGCGCGAGTTTCGAGCCGTGCCCGGCTGGGCGCGCGCCGGCCGCGCGGAGCAGGTCCGCCGCCGCCCGCTGCAGGTCAGGCGCCGCGGTCGGCACTTCGACTTCGATCTCCCGCCAGCGCATCGGCTCACTCGCGGCGGCCCCCTGACCGCCCGCCAGCCGTTGGGCGGTCACCACGTCGTCGGCGATCTCCGCCACCACGCGCCCGTCGCTGCCGGTGAGAGTCACCACGGTCCGTTCGGTATCAAGGACCGCGACGGGGGCGAGCGGCAGGCCGCCCGTGACCCCGGCCACGAGCGCGGCGAAGCGTTCAGGCACCTGGGGTGGCGCGGTCGAGCCGTCGGCGCCGTCAGCGGGGGAGCCGGACAGGGGCTCCTGGAGTTCGCGGCGCGTCCCCTCGCCCGCCGGGAGCTTGAGGTGCCAGCCCTCGTCGGTCCCTCCGGTGCGCCTGCGCAGCGTGATCTTGCTCGCCGCGAGCCGCTCGTCCGCGGTGTCGAAGTAGGTAGCGGCGAGCTGGTGCCTGACCGGCGGGGCCGCCGTGACGCCGCCCGCAAGGCCGCCGAAGTCGGGCCGCTCGAAGCCCTCGTCCACGTCGAACTTCTGCTCGATCTCGATGTGGTCCGACACCGCGGCCTCCGCTGTTAGTCCCCGTACGCATCCCGTGTAGTCACCGAACAGCTTATGGCCGCCTGCCGGGCGCGGGCCGGGGCCCCGGGCCGGCGCGTGCACTATGCTGCCGACAGCACAGCCGGGGACGTGAGGAGTGACGGCGGGCATGAGAGCAGACGTGGGCCTGGTCAACAGGCGTTCCGCCGCTGTGCGGGGCGAGGCCGGCGGCCGCGCGCTGCTGATCGCCGGCGCCGCCGTGGCCGCGGTCGCCGCGGTCGCGTATATCACGGCGCTGGCCACCCACTCGTTCGCGACCATGCTCAAGGGCTTCGACCTGCAGGTCTACCTGGACGGAGGGCAGCAGGCGCTGCACCACGCGGGCAACCTGTACACCTGGCACTACCCAGGCGAACCAGGGATCCAGTTCACCTACACCCCGTTCGCGGCGCTGGTGTTCGCGGTCGGGTCGGTCGTGTCGTTCCACGCCTTGATGGCGCTCGTCGCGCTCGTCAGCACGGCGTCGCTCGCGGCTACCATCTGGATCGCGTTCCGCGAGCTTGGCTGGCAGGGCATCACGCGGCTGGGGGTCACGCTGCTGCTGACCGGCCTGGTGTTCTGGACCGAGCCGGTACAGCGCGCGCTTTACCTCGGCCAGGTCGAGCTCGTGCTGATGGCGCTTATCGTGTGGGACCTGTGCCAGCCGGACAGCCGGCGCCTGAAGGGCGCGGCGACCGGCATCGCGGCCGGCGTCAAGCTCGTGCCCGCGCTGTTCATCCTGTACCTGCTGCTCACCCGCCGGTTCCGGCATGCGGCCGTGGCCGCCGGGGCGTTCGTCGTGACCGTGATCATCGGGTTCGCGTTCCTGCCGAACGCGTCCGTCACCTGGTGGCTTGATGGCAACTTCTTCGAGGCTGGCAGGACCGGCTTCCCTGGCGACCAGCAGAACCAGTCGCTGAACGGCCTGGTGACCAGGCTCGCCGGAAGCGTGACCGGCGCGCGGGCGCCGTGGCTGCTCGCGGCGGTCATCGTGGGGGTGCTCGGGCTCGCCGCCGCGGTCATCATGCACCAGTCCGGGCGGACTTTCGCGGGGCTGATGGCGTGCGCGCTCACCGCGCTGCTTGTCTCGCCGATCAGCTGGGACCACCACTGGGTGTGGATCGCGCCGGGGCTGGCGCTGATCGTCGACGCCGCTGTTCGGGCTGGGTCGAAGGCCGCCCGGGCGTGGTGGCTGGCGCTCGCCGCGGCTGTGCTCGTCGTCTACGCGGCGTGGCCGGACTTCTGGTCGGCCAAGTCAGGCCTGCTGCACGGCGGGCTGATCAACTACGCGCCCGCGAGCCCCTTCGCGCACGGGGACAACCCGGCGTACAAGGAATACCACTGGCACGGACTGCAGCTCATCGCAGGGAACCTGTACCTGCTCGCCGGGCTCGGGCTGTTCCTCGTCGTGTGCGTGACCGCGTTCCGGCTGGCGCGCGAGCGCGGCGGCGTCCGCCAGCTGCTGCTCGCGAAGGCACCGGCTGCGTGAGCGAGGCTCCGGCCTGACAGCGTCCCGCCAGGCTAGGCCGACGGCACCCGCTCGTAGACGTGGCCAAGCCCCGGCCCGTGCGGGCCTGACGTGGGCACCAGCTGGAAGTGTGTGCTGAACCACAGGGACAGCGCCGGCGTCCAGGGGATGCGGCGCGCGTTGTTGGGCGACAGCCAGACGTACTGGGCCTCGCCGAGGATCGACTGCCACGCGGCGACCACGCGCGGCAGCGAGGCCGCGCCGCCCTGCACGCTCACCCCGTTGCTCAGCGTGAGTGTCGCGGCCAGGGCGTCCATGATGTCCGGACAGCCAGGCCTGGCGGCCGTGAACCTGTTGGCCGAGATCGCCAGCGACGTCTGATCGGTGACCACGCACGCTCCCGCGGGGATGACGGCCTGGTCCGGGTAGATGTTCGGCGCGCGCAGCCCGCTCACCTCGCGCAGCTGGAACGCGGCGATGCCGAGGATGATGACCCCCGCCCCGGCGATCACGAGGCGCCACGCCGGCGCGCGCCCGCCGAACGCGTGCGCGAGCGCCCCCGCCGCGCCGCCCAGCGTCAGCGCGAGCCACGGGGCGGCGAAGTCGGGGTAGTGGTAGAAGAACGCGGAGTAGCTCAGCACCGCGATCACCGCGAGCGCCGCGGTGACCAGCGCGAACCATTCGAGCGGCGACGGGCGCCGCGGGTCCCAGATATAGCCGACCACGAGCACGGCCACACCCACCACCGCCGCGAAGAACGGCAGCCAGCCGGCGCTGACGGTCGACGTCGCCGCGGCGCCGCCGCTGGCGAACATCGAGTGCGTCCCGGCGTGCAGCGTGACCTGGGCCTTGCCGTTGAGGATGTCGATCAGCCCGGTGATGTGCGCGAGCCGCAGCGACACCGGAACGGCCGTCCCGGCTCGCGCCGCCTGGTCCAGCAGGGTGCTGCGGACGAAGGCCGTCGGCGCGGTGATCGCGAACGGCAGGATCGGGATGACGAATCCGGCGAGAACTCCCAGGCCGTAGACCAGCGCCCGCCGCATCCGGGCGGCGAAGCGCCCGGCGCCGCGTACCGCCCCAGGAACCATCCCGCGCCCGCTGATGAGGCAGACGGCGAGTAGCACTAGGGCGGGCAGCGCCGCCCAGTATTTGACCGTCCCGGCGAACCCGATCGCGACCCCCGCCCACAGCAGCCGCCGCGAGGACGCCAGGTGTCCCCGCCGGAACGCCAGGCACACCCCGATCAGGCAGAGGAGGTTCATCCACGGCTCGAGGATCAGCGTGTGCGCGGTGGTGATGTCGTCGGGGTAGACGGCGAGTATCCCGCAGGTGACCAGCGTCACGAACGTGCCGCGGTACCGCAGCAGGCTCCCCGCGAGTGGCACGCACGCGGTACTCGCGAGGACGGTGAGCAGCCGGGCCGCCGCCATGGCGTGCGTGGCCGTGTTGACCTTGGCGATCACCGCCACGGGGGCGATCAGCAGCAAGATCCCCGGCGGCTGCACGAACGCGAAGTCGTGATAGGG